>WNGG01023798.1_pt1 | contig 10742 bp, 11 predicted proteins | sample 5400661 | NCBI WGS metagenome assembly WNGG01 (sample SAMN13153372, study PRJNA577476) | soil metagenome | isolation source: 100 cm soil or saprolite under Garry oak tree replicate 1 | place: USA:California | collected 2016-06-15
ATGTTCATCGCTTTTGTGGGACTGCGCAATGCGAAGCTTGTGGTGGCGAATGCGGCTACGTACGTAGGCCTCGGCAGCTTTGCCGACAAAGAAGTGCAGACCGCCTGCTTTGGCCTCATCCTCACGCTGATCCTAATGTCACGAAAGTTCCACGGCGCCATCCTCATCGGCATCTTTGGCACCGCGCTGCTCGGAATTCTTCGCGGGATCACGAACTGGCCAGCGGCAATCTTCGCGATGCCGCATCCCTCCTCGACTTTCTTGCAGCTTGATTTTCGCGGCGCTAGCCACCTCGGCTTACTCGAAGTCCTGTTCGCATTCCTGTTTGTGGATCTGTTCGACAACGTCGGTACTCTGGTGGGAGTGTGCGAACAGGGCGGCTTCATCAAGGACGGCAAGATTCCCCGCGTAGGCCGGGTTCTGGTTGCTGATGCCGTGGGAACCATTTTCGGCTCCCTGACAGGAACGTCGACGGTGACTAGTTACATCGAAAGCGCAGCCGGAGTTGCCGCCGGCGCTCGTACCGGTCTGAGCAATATTGCCGTCGCCGGTCTCTTCCTGTTGGCCACGTTCTGCTCACCGCTGGCCACCGCGATTCCCGCCTATGCAACCGCTCCCGCGCTGATCTTGGTGGGCGTGCTGATGACGCAATCCATTGCACAAATCGTCTGGCAGGAATTCAGTGAGGCCGTCCCGGCATTCATCACCATGCTGGCCACGCCTCTTACCTTCAGCATCGCAACCGGCCTCAGCCTGGGATTAATCTCTTACACCGTCGTAAAAATTGCGGCCGGGAGGATTCGTGAAGTAAACGCGCTCATCTGGATCCTCACAATCCTATTCATTCTGCGTTACGTCTATCTGGCCACGGCTTAGAAACCTGTCTCCGCTTTAGGGTTGTGGTTTGTGAGGGCCTGTCCCGGTCGTTCGAACTGGAGTGTGCAGCACGCGCGACAGCGTAGCCGCAAGGCAGAGCGCGAAAGTAAATCCGCCGTCGGAAATAAGCAGGTACCGACGACGCTGGGCTGTCAAGCGCCACGGGGCGGAAGCGCCTGCTCGCGCACCACCTTCCCCAAAAGAGGTTGGTGGTGTTCTGTCAGCGGTCATGGTTCGCATGCGCTCGATCATTGGACCGCGAAGAAGATCGAAATTCGCGAGTCATCAATGGCCACTGCTGCTCACCAGTGTGCCGCAGCACTCCGGTCGCTCCGGCAGTCTCGACCTGTCCCATCCGCCGCCGAGGGCTTGGATCAGCTGCATTTGACCGCCATGCACTGCTCAGCTAAAATCCCCCACTTCTCGGAATGCACGCGACATCGACGTGCTCGCCGATGAGATCGGTGTCACTTTTTCGGCAGCTCAGCCTTTTCCCCCTCCACTTGACCGCGCCGGCAACGCCATCCCGACCAGGGTTGCTATCAGGATCGAGTGATAGAGTTGCCCCAAAGCAGTCAGAATGTAGTGGAGACGTCATCGCAGGAGCTAGCTTGGAAATTTGCCGTCAACTTTGGCGAACTAATATATGCCCACGTGTAGCTTTTTGTAGCTTTCTGGGTCGGCAGTGCTGCCCCCTCTAATCCACCACCAAGAAAGATTGCGGAGTGCAGACATCGAGTTCAAGCGCAAGCAGCTGGGCTCAGTTCACCGTCGCCCCGCCGCAGCGCCGCTTGTATTTCTTGCCGGAGCCGCACTCAACGGCTGGTTAAGCCCAACTTTGCAAGCATTGCGTCGAGTCGAACTTCACTTAGCCCACGCCAGACCGTCAGCCCCGCGCCCGGCTTCGATCAGCTTCACACTCCAATCGTTGGTCTGGATCGCGGCAATCTGGTGGCTGGCGGAGCACGAAACGTAAGCGACCCTGCCGTCTGGTCGTATCAGCACTTCCTAGCCATTTGCCATCCGGCGTGGGGGCGGTCCCGTATCCCGTGCCGGGCAGTGTGATCCAACGATCAACTTTATTCGTTGCGGTATCAATTACCGCGAGCCGAGGCTTCTCTGTGTCTGAGGTGAACACCCAGCGGCCGTCGGGTGAGACCGAAACGCGCTGCACGTGTCCCGCGACTGGAATCACGGTGAGGGTTTTTCGTCCTGCGAGATCGAGCACCGATACCGTCCCCGGCCCCACATTCGCCGTGTAGCCCTTGCGCCCCTCTGGGCTGATCGCCAGCATGTGGGATTCAGCCTGCTGGGTCGGAACGCTCCCGACAATCTTTAGGGATTGCGGGTCGATGACGGCTACAGATTTGTCTAGCTCGGTGGTGACATAGAGCAGACCGTCCTTTGGCCCAAAGACAGCGCAATGGGGACGGACGCCGTGCCCGAAGTCGATGGTATGGATTACCTTGCGGTCACCGAGGTCGATCACAACCAGCGTGCTTCCGTCCGTGCCGGGCATACCGACTCCAGAGTTGCCGTAGATTGGTACGAATGCCCGCTTGCCATCGGGAGACCCGACAACTTCATGCCCAGTAGTGCCTCCCGCGGCGACGGTTGCAACCTGCCGCCCGGTATCCGGGTCAATCAGACCGAGAGTCTGGTCTCCTTTATTGGCGACGAGCAGCAGGCCAGTCGGTGAAGTTGAAGGAGCGGCGACAATTGGCGTTAAGAGGCCCGCGAAAATGAGCGTCAGTGCAAGAAACCAAGTCATTGAGATTCCCCTAGACTTCTCGCGCCATACTATCGCAGTTCGGGTTGGTGACGCTTCTATTCGAGGAATCAAGCAGCGAGCACAATTCGCGTCGTCCTGCTCCCGCACCACTTGCCCGTGTTCCCGGAGCCGAAGGGGGCACGGATCATTCCGCCCGACCTTGGAAGGATTACGCTGTAACCCATCTCAAATGGGCAGCAATTTTGCACCAATCGAGACCAGGCGTTCAATTCTTCCGCTTTTGCTACTATCCCAAATCTCGGGAGGAAGAAAATGCGTTTCCTGCGGGTACTCATTGTGATGCTAACTGTGTCCGTTTCCCGTATCTCTGCGTGGCGAGAACGAGCGCGAAAATAGAATTCGCCACGAAAACAAGCGGGAAAGGTCACATCGAAATTCGATGCGACGGTTTCCAAGGATGGTAAAACCACCACGCTGAGCGGTGCCGATACTACAACTGTTCTCATAATGGTGAGTGAAACTACTTGCTATTTTCGACTTGCAGGAAAGTGGGCAATAGATTTTGGAATGGCGCTGCGAACGAGACATGCGAATGAAGAACAAAGGAACAGTTGGACGGCATTTCGTGGACCTCCTGTTGCTGGTCGCGACCTCGACGGCGTGGGCTTTCGCGTCGGCTCAGGTCGTTCAAAAGCCGTTTCCGATCAGCATTAGTGCCGTGGAATTGTTGAGATGACTCCGGTAATTAACGGTTCGCGGGATTATCCCGCTAAAGTCACAATGGGGTAAAAGTATGAAGCGAGTTCTGATTCTAATTCTGGCGATAACGACCTTGGCTGCGGCACGGGATAAGAAATCAAAAGCTCCGCCGGGACCGTATGTATTCACCAGCAAAGCTTCTGCTCAAACGCTCAAGGTGCTAATCGTCCAAAGCAATCTAAAAGAAGGATACGCCCTCGATTCCGACAACCAGTTCCAGTTCCGATTCTCGAAGGCAGCGCAGATGCCCGTCATAGGTGCGCTTTTCATGGCTTCAAGTGCATGTACGGGCATGACCACCAAAAAAGTATGGTCATACACGCTGGCCGAACTCAATGGCATGACAAAGGTGACTGTGCAGCCTGTCTGGGAATATCCGGATGATTACTGCAAAACGCAAACTCTGGAGTTGATATGGAGCCAGCGAGAGGAGATTACAGCATTTCAAGCGATGCTAGACAAAGGTCCCAATTCGAGTGCGCACATTTCAACTTCAACTCCTGCTCTAGCAGCAGTTGCTCCCGCTTCCACTCCAACTTCGGTCGCTGATCAGCAGCAGAGCACGAAGCAACATACGGCTTGTCTGGAATTGGCGAAGGACAATCCGAGCATCACTTGCCGGTAAGCATCCGGACAGCGTGACTGGATACCGCCGGACTCCTCACATTCGAGCATCAGGGGTTGTCCAGAATTCGAGCAGGAGTGATCACGCTCCTGGGTGGCACAACAATCACATACGAGGAATGAAGTAAGTAGTTCATAAATAAGGAGGGCGGAGAAAGATCGGGGGAGCAACCTAAATGTGGTGTCCGATGCATAGTCACAGTTTCTTCCAGTCGCTCAGCGCCATCAACTCGTCGAGGATTTCCTGCAATCTTTGAAGCCGACGTTCATGATCCCCCGCTGCGCCTGGTCTCTTCTTTTTGCCGCCATGCAGGTACAGTCGGCTTGCTTCACTGATTTGCGCTATTTCGTCTCGCAATTTTGCGATGCGTTCTTTAAGGGGATTCTGCATGACGATAGGCTAACAGAGCGCAAAGCACCAGAGCCTATCTGAATTTGGAGGTAACGCCGTATGCGGGAGAAGTTGAAAGCTGCATGAACTCGTTCGCGCCAATGAGTCGAAGTACGATCCGCACAAGAAGCGGAAATCGTCGCCGCGTGGGGTCATGCACGATGGTGGGTGCGGAGAGTTGATACAGCACGTGGCGAGTCTCAAGGTCGCATCCCCCAGCGGTTAGCACATTCCTGACCCATTCGCTTTCCCGCCCATAGGTGAGCGCGATAAGGAATCCCTCCGGCGCTCGAAAAACATTCACTGGCGTCCGGTAGAGCTTGCCTGACTTTCGACCTACATGCGTGAGAATGCCGAAGCCGGGCAATCGGGCGGCAAATTGGCTCGTGATCCGGTTCGTAACAGCCAAGTTGAAGGCTGCCACCCAGCGTTTGCGGAATCGGATTAGGAGGATGGGAGCCAGCAGGATTGCGAGAAGCGAGATGACGACTGCGATCACCCTCATTTCACTTATAGCTGCCAAATCTCGCACTGGCCGTCAATAACTCCGGCATTCTCCTGTCAGCATCGCGATATTTGATGCATTTAAAAGTGCGTACCCTCCGCACCTAGCCAAGGCACGACGCGAATGTCGTGAAAGCCCCAGGGGGCCCGTACCCCTACCGCCGACCCCGTGTGCCGTCGCATCACCGTTGGGACCCTGCACGGGAATCGTTAAATGCGCTTGTTTCCATCCGGTTTCGTCTTGTTTGATTTCTCCTTGCAGACCGGGTTCGATAGTGATCGGCTTCCCGATGAGCCGGACAACCTCCGCATTGGTGCCCATCCGTGCCACCGCCTCCTCTGCGAGTGCTGCACGGTCGGTCCGTCGCGATCTCTGAACCCCGATTCCCACGACGATGCTAACGAGCAAACAGGCCAACAGCAAACCAAACAGGACGGCCCTGCGATGCGAGTAAGGCACCTCCTTGGAATGGCCACAAAGCGGGCACACTCCCTTTCTTTTCCGCCTTAAGAGAAGTCTCCAGAATCTGGTCAATGGTAGTGTTGACCTCCTCTTGAGAGGGATCGAGTTCGACTCCGCATCCATGGCAGTTCATCCGTCTTCTCCGGGTAATAATTGCTCAGCCTCGCTGCCAGTGCCGCAATCCGCTGAATTATATGTAAGCAGGACGTTCCGGGCTACTGTTGGGTCTGCAAGGGGCTGTGGCGAAGTTGTGGCAGCCAGTGGTCAAAAAGGGTTGTTCCGCAGCAGCCGCAAGTGAGTGAATCTAATGCCCGAGAAATTCGCGCCCCATCTGGTCAGCCCGGAATACCTTGGGCCACCGGATGGTTGTTTAACCAGTCTTCCTCGGCCTCTCCCTGTCCTTCAGGCTGATTAAGGGACAAATATACAGTTTGTCTCTCGCGGGCGCGGCCAACGCATTTCAATAGCGCAGACAATACGGCCTTACGTTGGTAACGACAGTGTCAATTGAATCTCACTGCCGTGGGATATGAAGGCTCATAATGGACCTAAGGCTTTTCTTCTGTTGTACATATGTTCAAGCAGTATCCCACGATTCGAGCACTTCGCTGCGCAGCGATTGCGGTGGTTCTCGCGGTTGGTCTTGAGCGATTTAGACAACTTATCCTCCACAATAGCACCGCGCTAAGCGCTCACATGCGAGCGATAAAAGCGACAGCGGCTACTGGCTGCATCATGTTTGTTTTTGAAGTAGCCAAGCAGGCTCTTTATCCCAGAACGTCGGTCTGGACCTCTCATACCATCACAATTCTGTTCACCATGTTAGCGGCTGCCGTTGTGACCTTCGCCGTTCTCAAGACGGAAGCTGAAGATGCGTTGCACCAGTCAGAGACAGAGTATCGGCTTCTATTTGACAGCAATCCGCTACCGATGTTGGTCTTCGAACGCAAGACTCTTAAGTTTCTGGCGGTCAATGAGGCGGCATCTCGACAATATGGTTTTTCAAGTCGGGAATTTCTGACGATGACAATCGCGGACATTAGGCCCGAGGACCTTCCTCCTCTTTCAGAGCCCATCTCAAAACCAATTCACGGACTTCAGGAAGCAACGATTTGGCGACATCGGAAGAAGAACGGCGCAATCATAGATGTCGAGATTTTCGGTCATGACCTGTATTTTCATGGAATCGAAGCAGAGTTGATAGCAGCGCGTGACGTTACGGAGCGCACGAAGGCAGAAGAAACGGTACAGAGGCTAGCAAGCATCGTAGAGTCCTCGGAAGATGCCATTATCGGGAAAAACACGGAAGGCGTGATCTCAAGCTGGAACCGAGCAGCAGAAAGGATGTACGGCTATACGAGCACAGAAGTCATAGGCCGAGACATGTCCCTCTTGTCGCCCTCGGAAAGACAAGCGGAAGTACAGGTCATCATGGAACGTGTACAGAATGGACTTCCCGTAAAGGCTCTTGAAACTCAGCGAATCACGAAGGGGGGCTCCGTTCTAGACGTGTCCGTGTCCGTTTCGCCGATAAAGGACGGAACCGGACGAATCACGGGGGCTTCGACGATTGCTCGGGACATCACTCTGCGGAAACGTGCTGAAGAGCAATTGAAATTGCAATCAGCCGCCCTAGAAGTGGCTGCTAATTCCATCGTGATTACGGATTCGCACGGCGCGATCCTATGGGTAAATGGCGCGTTCACGACAATGACGGGCTACAGCAAGGAAGAGGTCTTGGGCAAGAACCCTCGCTTGTTGAAATCCGGAAAGCAGCCCGAAAGCTTCTATGCCGTTCTTTGGTCAACCATTTCATCAGGCAAGGTCTGGCAAGGTGAGCTTGTCAACAGGCGGAAAGATGGATCCACCTATACCGAAGAGATGACGATTACACCTGTAACACGAGACGTTAGCAATCCGGCTAATAGATACTTCATTGCCATCAAACAAGACATTACTGAGCGGAAGCAGATTGAGCAAGCCCTTCGGCAAGCCGAAGAAAACTACCGGGCTATCTTCGAAGATGCTGTCATCGGCATCTTTCAGAGCACGCCCGGCGGGCGGTACACCAACGTGAATCCGGCGATGGCCCATATGCTGGGCTACGAATCGCCCCAGGAACTGCTGGCGAGTATCACTGACATTTCCCAGCAGGTTTATGCCGATCCCAATTGGGAGGAACTCAAACGGCTGCTGAGAGAGCAGGGAATGGTCAAGAACTTTGAATGTGCGGTCTACCGCAAAGACGGCAGCAAGGTGTGGCTCTCCGCGAATGTGCGATCCGTCTCCAAAGATGGCGTACTGGTGGGATATGAGGGAACGAACGAGGACATCACGGCCCGCAAAACTGCTGAGGAACGGGTCCAATTTCTAGCCTACTACGATGCTCTTACGGGGCTACCCAATCGGACTCTCTTTCGGGATCGCTTGGCCAAGGCCCTCGCTGGCGCCCGTCGGCAAGAATGCAGAGTCGCGATTCTGTTCCTCGACCTCGATAGGTTCAAAGACATCAACGACTCACTGGGGCACTCGGTCGGCGACCTCCTCCTGCAAGAAGTTGCAGAAAGACTTAAGACATGGGGGCGTGAAGAGGACACCATCGCCCGGCTAGGCGGCGACGAATTCCTCATCATGCTGACTGACATAAAGGACGTGCCCGACGCGGCGGTCACCGCTCAGCGGCTCATCGATGCAATGACGGCTGAATTCGTCGTCCAAGGGCACTCCCGCAAGGTTAGTTGCAGCATCGGTATCAGCATCTTCCCCGAACACGGTGCAGACGGCGAAAGCTGTGGAACGAATGATCTTGGAGAACAGCTTGCGATTGGCACTAGAAAAAGAAGAACTTTTCTTGGTGTATCAGCCACAGATGCATACTGCCACGGGAAGGATCACCGGGTTGGAGGCGCTCCTTCGTTGGCAGCATCCGGACCTGGGTCTTGTGCCACCTGATAAGTTCATACGAATCGCTGAGAACAGCGGCCTGATCCTGCCAATTGGCGAATGGGTGCTCAGGACAGCCTGTTCTCAAGCCCGGAAATGGCAAGATGAAGGTCTTCCTGCGGTGACGGTAGCAGTGAACGTTCGGCGATCCAGTTTCGCCAAAAGAACTTCTGCGAACTCGTCAGAAGAGTCCTCCACGAAACTGGCCTCGCCCCACAATACCTTGAACTGGAGCTAACAGAAAGCTTACTCCTATCCAATGCGGACCTGATGTTATCAGTCGTTCAGGAATTAACGGCGATGGGGTCGACGCTGGCGATTGACGACTTCGGAACTGGCTATTCCAGCTTCGCCTACTTGAGACACTTCCGGGTTAGCAAGATCAAAATCGACCGCGTGTTTATCCGAGATGTCGCCGTGAATCCCGATGACGCAGCGATCACAACCGCAATCATCAACATGGCAAAAAGCCTGCGTCTCAAAGTGATTGCCGAGGGGGTCGAAAACGAAGCACAATTGTCATTCCTGCGGGCACATCATTGTGACGAGATTCAAGGCCACTACTTCAGCAAGCCCTTAACGGTCGACAAAGTTGCCGACAAACTGCGAGGCGACTCTCCCGAACCGCAAGCCGAGCGCAAGCCAGCGGGAGACAATCCTGACAGCAAACCGTATGCGGTGCGTGTTTCACTTATGTCGATAGGAGTTGCACTCATGGTGTCCGCTGATCCAGCTACAATTCAGCAGTTCAGCCTCGCCCTGCGAGAATTGTCCATTTCGCCCGATGCATGTCAGGACGCGGCAAGCGCAAGGCTCCTCCTGAAGCGCCGAAAGTTCGATGCCGTTATCGTCGACCTCCAACTAGGAGAGCAGTCAGGGCTGGTTCTGGACGAGGTCCGTCTCTCCTCGTCGAACCGGACCGCGGTGACGTTCGGCATCAGCGACGATGATGCGGAAGTGACAGCAGCTTTCCGCAAGAAGTCGCAGTTTGTTTTCGAGAGACCGCTTTCTGCGCAGTCAATCCGCAAAACCCTCAAGCCCGCATATGGGCTCATCCTGAGAGAGCGGAGACGCTATTTCCGTTACCCGGTCTCTATTCCAGTCATCATCCGGAGGGAGAGCATGCAGGATGTTTGGTGCAACAGCGTCAACATCAGTCAAGGGGGAATGGCCTTGAGCACGCTCGTTCCGCTCGTTGCCGGAGAAAGCGTCCGCGTTCAGTTCACTCTACCCGACCACGAAGCAACCTGCTCGGCAGAATCGACGATCTGCTGGGGAAAAGCAGGTCGGCTTGGAATTCGCTTCGTGTCTATTTCTGACGAGCAAACGTCCGAACTACAGGTCTGGCTATCCCAAAAGCTGGAAGAGACACTTCCGGAATTCGTTGCCGGACAATTCGCAGAACTTTGCTCTAAATGACAACACGAACAAACACCTTCGGACAGGGTTCACATCCGGTACGAGCGGTCGATTTGAAAACGGGCGTTCGCAGGCGCTCCAGTACTGAGAGAGCTATTTGGCGCTCGTCGGGACTGAGAAAACCGAGGATTTCTCCACCAGTTTTGTTCACCTACAGGTACCAGACTACCAATGGCATATTTACGAGAAGAGCAAAGCAGATCACTCAAAACGTCGGCCGCCATTGCGATTCCGAGGATCAGTCAGGAAACGTTGGCAGAGATGGTGGGCACAACTCGATGGTGCAGCACTCGCCAAGTAAGGGTCGCTTTTATGAGCGCAACGAGTATTTGCTTCGGTCTGTTGATTCTGGTGACGGTGGACCAAGAAATGGCTGCGATCCTCCTAGTCGTTCCCAACTAAGGACATAAATTATGACAAACATCAAATTTGTTGTGAAAGTGAACCGCGGCGGTACCCGCGCTGCTCAATACGTGCAGCGGGTCGATCCGACACCAATCCACATGACAGCCGATCGCAAGCTGGCACTTGTCATGGGCAGATTCGCGGCCGAAGATGCTGTCAAATCTCTGCAAAACTCGCATTGCATCCCGGAGTTGGAATCCGTACGGGTTAGTGCCTAGCATTTGTGCTGAGACAAGAACGCCACCGAAGCCCAACGATCATATTAGAAGGAGTACCGCACATGAAACATACGAGCACCGCAGCTATTTCAAATCAAACACCAACAACAGTGACGAAATTCACACCCGACCTTCAAGAGCAAATTCGTCTTCGTGCCTACGGATTGTACGAGCAACGGGACACGAACTAGGCGATTGGCTGCAAGCGGAGTCGGAAGTGACTCAACAGAAGGCGAAGACCGTCATCGCACAGAATCTCATTCTGAAGGAACGAAAGCGCCCGGGCTCAACGGAGTCACGGGGCGCATCGTTTGAACAGCCAGCATCCGGGCCGCTCGGTTGAATGCACCGACGAGTTCAAGAAATGGTCTTACCAAAATAAACACGAATGCCCGAAATCGTTTCGGA
>WNGG01009992.1_pt1 | contig 10740 bp, 9 predicted proteins | sample 5400661 | NCBI WGS metagenome assembly WNGG01 (sample SAMN13153372, study PRJNA577476) | soil metagenome | isolation source: 100 cm soil or saprolite under Garry oak tree replicate 1 | place: USA:California | collected 2016-06-15
ACAGGAAAGTCCACTTCTTTCCGCGCCGCGGGTGGTGCCGCTGAGCGCAACCATCCGGTCCTGGTGCGCGACGAGCGGATAGGGGCGAATCAGAATTCCTTCGATCCAACTCAAGGCCGCTGCATTTGCGCCAATGCCAAGTGTGAGACAGAGAGTTGCGAGGATCGAGAATCCGGGATTACGGAAAAGCATTCGCGCGCCGAACCGCAGATCTTGAAGAAATTCGTCCGCCCAGCGCCACACCCGTTGTTCGCGCGCGACTTCCTTGATCTGTTCGACTCCGCCGAACTGTCGCAAAGCCGCATTGCGCGCTTCATGAGGCAACATTCCCGCGGCAATGTTGCGTTCGATCAAGAGATCGAGATGCGATTGCATTTCTTCCGTCATTTCCGCGTCCCGGCTCTTTTTTCGAAAGAGCCCGAAGAGACGCCAAAGCCAGGCGCGGAGTCGCGGCATAAAGTTTAGGTGGCGGTGAGAACGCGATTGATTCCAGCAGTGATGCGCGACCAGTGTTCCTTTTCCGCGGCCAACTGTTTTCGCCCGGTCGCAGTCAGTTTGTAATAACGCGCCTTGCGGTTGTTGTCAGAAACACCCCACTCAGCCTTGATCCAGCCTTGCGCCTCCAACCGATAGAGCGCCGGGTAAAGCGAGCCCTGCTCGACGCGCAGAATATCTTTCGACATTTGCTCGATTCGATCCGCGATCGCGAGCCCATGCCTCGGATCATACTCAAGCGCTTTCAGGATCAGCATGTCGAGCGTGCCGTAAACGAGGTCAGGTTTTTCTTTGGCCATAATTTGTTTTGTTACCTAGACAGTCTTGGTGAGCGCATTGTTCAATCATTTGCCTAGACTGTCAAGGGGGGAGATTTAACTGATTATCGAAACAGCAAGATCGAGATCGCTAAGATCGACATGATCGCAATAAGGCTGACGTAAACGATGCGGTCTTGGCGGCGGGCGCGTCGCGCCGCTGCCGCATAAGGAATTCTTGTGAATGTCACCATCGTATAAAGAGGCAGATAAATCCCGGGCAGTAGCCCCTCGAGCAGGTGATCGAGCTTCTTCTTCGCGCGAAATACCCGCGACGCGGTCTTGTCGCGCATCTCAATGAAATTCTCGACAGCGAGATCGGCAAGCGCGTCAGCGTTTTCTTTGCGCCGCGAGAAATATTCGACAAAGGCGCGTTCGCGGTTATCTGGGAATTTCTCCAGACAGTCGTCGAGGACGACGCAATCTTCGAACGCAGCGTTCATTCCCTGTCCGTAGAACGGCACGACCGCGTGGGCGGCGTCGCCGACGAGCGCGACCTTGTCGTGGTAATACCATGGCGCGCAGCGGATAGTCACGAGTGAGCCGGTCGGATTTTGCCGGAAATCGTCGAGCAACATCGGCATCAGCGGAACGGCATCAGGGAATTCTTCGTCGAAGAATCGGCGGACATCCTCATCCGTCTTCGTTGTCTTGAAACTACGCGGGCCTTCGAATTCCCAGAAGAGCGTGCAAGTGAACGAGCCGTCGGGGTTCGGCAACGCAATCATCATAAAACTTTTGCGCGGCCAGATATGGAGCGCCTCCTTTTCCATCTGCCACGAACCATCCGGCCCGGGCGGGATGGTCAGCTCCTTGTAACCGTGAGCAAGATAACTTTCGTCGTAGTCGAATTTTTCTATTTTTTTCTGCATCGATTGGCGCACCGCGGAGAACGCGCCATCAACGCCGATGATCGCGTCTCCGCGCGCCTTAATTATTTGGGGCTGGGGATTTGCGGCCGACACGGCCGCCTCTACAGAAGGAGCCTCCAAATAGGCGACCGCTTCGGTCAGATCGACATCGGTGCAACGATGATTGAAGTGCACTCGCACGTTTGGATAACGCTGCGCTGCTTGGATCACAGTCGTGTTGAGCGCGGCGCGTCCGATTGAGTTTATGTGTTTGTTCGGATCGACATCATACGGCGCGAAATGCAGACCGCCGGACTTATCATGGATCATCCGGCCGCGCATCGGAATCGCGTGCCGTAGAACTTCGTCGGCGATATCGAGTTGCTCGAGTGCGTGAATGCCGCGTGTTGAAACCGCGAGATTAATCGATCGCCCGCCGACGATGTTCCCTTCGCGCGGGTCAGCCCGTCGCTCGTAAAGATCGACATCGTATCCGCGTCGCCCCAAGTACGCCGCGAGTAATCCGCCAGCGAGCCCGCTGCCGATGAGAACGAATTTCGTTGGCATTCACCCGAATTCTTAACCGCGGATTACGCCGATATCACGGATATTCAGATCAAGCAGCTTGCACAAAGTTCGCCAATGACGCAGAGCATCGTTGCCTAATGCGCTCAAAATGCCGACATAATGCTGGAATCCTGTGAAGTAGCCCGAGAATCATGAAAATCTTGTCAGTGAACGTCGGATTGCCGAAGGAAGTAAGCTGGCAAGGCAAGCTCGTCACGACGGGAATTTTCAAAGAGCCGGTGAACGCGCCGGCCATGTTGCGCACGTTAAACCTGGATGGAGATCAGCAAGCCGATCTTACTGTTCACGGCGGCGTTAGCAAAGCGGCTTACGCTTACCCGTCGGAGCACTATGGCTATTGGCGAGCTGAGTTGCCGGGAATGGATCTGCCCTGGGGAATGTTCGGCGAAAATTTCACGACTGAGGGATTGCTTGAGGAAGCCATTTACATCGGGGACAGATTTAGAATCGGCGAAACGGAAGTCATGGTTACGGAACCACGAATGCCCTGCTACAAACTGGGCATAAAGTTTGGACGCGCTGACATCATTAAGCGGTTTCTGGCCAGTCGCCGCACCGGTTTCTATTTTGCCGTGGTTCGCGAGGGGATGGTTGGTACCGGTGACGCGATAAAATTAATCGGCCAAGAGCAACAAGATATCAGCGTGGCCGATATCACTCGTCTTTATGCTTTTGAGAAGGACGATCTGAAAAGTTTGGGCCGAGCAATCGAAGTCGAGGCACTACCGGAAAGTTGGAAAGGCTATTTTCAACATCAGCTCGAGAAGCAGATCGGTTAGTTCCAATGAGAAGAAGCTTCGCCGTCCGGAAAGAGAAAAACGGGCATCAACCGGATTCGGTGGATTTTGTATATTCTAATTCGGGTCTAGTCCGGAAATCCTGTTGGAAATGAAAAACGCTGTAATGTCTCACCTCCGATTCATCATTCCGCTGATTTGCACTTTCACAATTGGTCAATCGTTGCCTGCTCAAGCACCTAAGGCTGAAAAACCTAAGCAATTCATCTATGTGTTGCGGCTCGTGCCGCGGCTCTATTCGGATTCGAATTGGACGAAAGAGGATGAAGCGGCGCTTTCGCGACATTTCGCTCGGTTCAAACATGCAATTGAGACTGGTGAATTAATTCTGGCAGGCCGCACGTCGGAGTCTGGGGACAAAACATTCGGCATTGCGATTTTCGAAGCGAAAGACGAACCAGCCGCTCAAGCGTTTATGGAAAGCGACCCGGCTGTTGTAGCAGGGCTGATGACTGCCGAACTCCATCCTTTCGCGGTGGCCCTTGAGCGCAAGAATCCCTAGGGGCTGCCCTAACAGTGTGGATTACCGGAATACCGAGCAGATTCATTTGCGGCGCATCCCAAGAATGCTGACGAAAAAGCTGGAGAAGACGGTTTGAAACCCCAGGGCGACGAGTGTCGCTCCTGGCACGACGAATCGCATCGTGTGGGCGTAATCCAAATGGCCAAAACCAGTCAGCCACCATTGCCCGATGGCAGCCAGCAGCAAACTGCCACCCACGAGCATCGCCAGCGCTGCTACGACCAGCCCTTTTTCCAAAGTCGCAAACTCGAAAAAGCGTTCCAACTGCCGGTCTGGTGGAAGGAGTCCCTCGGTGATGGCAAATGTCTTGGCGAAGATGGCAAAGAGAATCCACTGGTATCCGCATAAGATAGCCAGGCTGGCGAACAACAGCGTGTGAGCGTCGAAGGTGCTGTGCCCGATGCTCAGACCCGGCAGGGCCAGAAGATAACCAAGCAGGCCAAAGGCGATGAAAGCGCTGCCGGGAACCAAAAAGAGCCGACGTGGACTGCACATTAGAAAATAACGGAACGTGCGCCAGCCATCCCGAAATGTTTTCAGATGTGGCGCGTGCGATGTACGTCTGTCGGGGTACAGAGTAATCGGGACCTCGGCGATTTTTTCGCCATGCAGGCTGGCTTTAATGATCATCTCGGTGGCGAACTCCATTCCAGTGCAACGCTGATCGAGCCGTTCGTACATGGCCTTCGTAAAACCGCGCAGGCCGCAGTAAACGTCGTTGATTGGCGCATGGAACCATTTCCGGACCAGGAAAGAAAAAAAAGGATTGCCAACCCAGCGATGTAAAAATGGCATCGCGCCGCGTCGAACGGAACCACCCCCGGCCGGAAGCCTGCACCCTTGGACCAGGTCGAATCCTTCTCGCAATTTTTCAACGATCTTCGGGATCTCAAGGAAATCGTAACTGTCATCGGCATCCCCAATGATAACGAATCGGCCGGTTGCCACCGCAATTCCTCCCATCAGTGCACTGCCATAGCCTGGCTCGTTGACCATTATCACGCGCGTTCCCTGACGCTCAGCGATGGCTCGAGACGAGTCAGTGCTGCCATTGTCTGCGACTACAATTTCACCAGCGATGTTATGTTCCCGGAGAGCTCGCCGAGCTTTCTCAACACATCTTGCCAAAGTGTCTTCCTCATTGAGGCAGGGAATGACCACTGACACTTCAATAGCCTCAGTTTGGCGTTCGAACGACATTGATTTCCCTCAGCATGATCAAATTACTGTAATCAGTCATCAAAACCACTCTCCAATTGCAATACGAGCCTGTTCAGCACGTGCGAATGCTGCTCGTGCATATGCATCGTTGATGATAAATATGGCGTCTTCGTGACATGCATACCCACCAGCTCGTCTATTGCGCCGTACTGATCGGAATTTTTGGCGCCGTTGCGAAGTCCACGCCGCCTCGGTGGCGCGATTTGTGGGAAAGATTTGAGCGCGGACTTTCCAGTCTGGCCCGCCGGAAGACGCTGAGTTGGGTCGGATTTGGCGTGCTCGTTCTGGTCGTGAGGGCGATGCTTCTTCCGGTCTGGCCGATCCCAACGCCATCCGTCTACGACGAATTTAGTTACATTCTCCAAGCTGACACCTTCGCGCATGGGCGTCTGGCCAACCCGGCGCACCCGCTTTGGCAGTTCTTTGAAAGCATTTACATCCTTCAGCAGCCCACTTACGCCTCTCGGTTCCCACCCGCGCAGGGACTTGCGATGGCAGTCGGGCAGGTGCTCTTCGGGCAGCCTTGGTTCGGGGTCTGGCTGAGCGTGGGCGTCCTGGCTGCGGCCCTCTGCTGGGCGCTGCAAGGGTGGCTGCCGCCGGGCTGGGCTCTTCTCGGGGCATTCATCGGTCTGGATCTTTGTCTTTTCAGCTATTGGATGAACAGCTATTGGGGAGGCGCAGTGACTGCAATCGGAGGTGCGCTGGTCACCGGTGCCTGGGTTCGCATCATTCGGGCGAAGAGATGGCGCTACGCCTGGGTTTTTGGAATTGGAGCGGTGATCCTCGTTCTGGCTCGGCCGTTCGAGGGATTGTTGCTGCTAGTTCCGGCACTCATTACGCTGGGCATGGCAAACCGCACTGCGCGCGTGTGGCTACCGATCGTGATCACTGGCGTTGCGGGTGCTTGCGGGTTTGCTTATGACAATTACCGCGTCACCGGTCATCCCCTGCGTCTGCCTTACCGGGAGTATTACGAGCAATATGAGAGAGTGCCGCCTTTTTCGTTCATGCCGATTTCCACCACTCCGCGAAGACATTTCGATCTTGACCTCAGGGCGCGGGAAACATATGATCGCGCGCGGAGCTGGCACCTCTTCGTAGACCGTCCGAAGGACTGGCTCATCCTGCTGCGGCACTACTATGGCAACCTGATCTGGCTGTTGCCGCTGGTGGCGTTAGCGCCCTGCCTATGGCGTTCCAGGAGGATCCGATTTGCGGCAATTCTGGCAATGGTAATTGTGGCCGCGTCGATGATTGAAGTGTGGTGGTATCCGCATTATGGGGCGCCCTTTGCGGCGGCCCTGTTGATCCTCGCCGCGCAGTCGATGCGCTATCTGCGGCAATGGAATTACCATGGACGGAAGGTGGGCCGTTTCCTGGTGAGTGCTATGCCGGTTGCGGTCCTAGTCGTGATGGTTGCATCTGAGGCACAAGCAATTGCGACGCATCGGACGGCCGATCAGCTCCAGGCAAAGAATGCGCCAAAGGAAAGCGTGGAGAAGGAGTTACTGGAGAAGCAACCTGGGCATCATGTAATCTTTGTGCGCTATACCGGGCTGCGCAGTCCGCACCAAGAATGGATTTATAACCCGGCTGATATCGACGCCGCTCCGATCATCTGGGCGCAGGATATGGGACGGATCGAGAACGAGCGGCTGCTCCGGTACTATGCGGGGCGATCCTTCTGGCTTTTGAAACCGGATCAATCCAAACTCGATGAGTCGATGAGCCTCAGTCCTTACTAGCCGGATTTCTCACACAGGAACTGTCAAAAGCCATTCAGAAGCTATCAGGATCCTGACCCTGCCTTGCGGCGCGCCTTCTCGGCTGCGAAATCTTTCCTGGCTGCTGGCCGCTTCCGATAAGAATGAATTTTGCTGCCATTGATTGAAACGCCTAACCGCGGATTACGCGGATACCATGGATATCTCAAACGCAGGCCGTTTACTTGCGAATGCTTTCGGACTGCCGATAAGAACGAATTCGGTCACATTCAGACTCTATAGTAACCCTTTTTACATTTAGGACTAAATGTTCGCCGGACTAAATATATTGTAATTGTATTCGCAATTTAGGAGGATAGGAACCGCGCGTTCAGCATTGGCTGGTTATGAAAGAGGACCTTACCCGTAGCACGCAACCTCCGCCTGACGCGACCGTCCATAAGACAGCTTCTGGCACGGCAGTTGTCTTCGTCATTCTTCCACTTCTTCTCTTGGCTATCGGAACGAGTGTTTTGTTCCCGCGGGCCTACCAAATCACCGTTGTGAGATCAGTCTTCCTAGTCGCTGTCTGCCTTTTCCCCGCGTTGCTTTATTACCTCTTTATCGCGGCACGGAAGATCAGCCTCTTGAATGATTATTTTGTCAATTTAGGCCGCTTGGGTCTATTACAAGAACAAGACCGCCCCGGATTGCACGGCTTTTCGGCGAAGATAGAGCGCAAAGTTCGCCTGCGTAACTACGTTCGAAAATTTGAAGCCCTCTACGGTCCAGTGCCCGCAACACTGCGGGAGGCGATCGTGGATGCGGATGATCCGCTCACCATTTTGGCTGCACCAGCCATATCCAAATGGGGCGGCAAACCACTATGGGCTGCAGGTTCTGCAGGCAGTCTGCCTGTTTTTACTGCGGAGACGGCGATTCCCGTTGTGCTTGCTACCGTTCTTATCGCTATTGGTTGGCTGATGGCCCTACCGCCGACCGGCTTTGAGGACGTCGAGGGCCCCGCGTTTTGGAGCGTTGCCTTTGGGGTCAACGCAGATCCGATTATCTACGCGTTCCTCGGCGCTTATTTCTTCTCCTTGCAAATGCTGTTTCGCCGCTATGTGAGAGAGGATCTTCGGAAGAGCGCGTATCTTGCGGTGTCGTTGCGGATCGTCCTCGCAGTTATTGGCACGTGGATTGCCATCATGGCAATCGCGGCCATCAAGAAGGTGGATGTGGACGACGTGAATGTGGACGACGCGTCCTTGCTAGTTGTGGGGTTTGTCATCGGCGTGTTTCCGAGGATCGCATGGCAATTCATTCAGAGAACCTGCAAGGCAGTGATGCGAAAATTAGGGCTCTCCAAGGAGGTATTGCCGAGCATGGAAAGTGGACTACAAGTGAGCGACCTAGATGGGTTGACCATATGGCATGAAGCGCGGCTGAAGGAAGAGGGCATCGAAAATATCCCGAATATGGCGAACGCCGAAATCGTTGACATGATGCTCAGGACACGTTTTCCTCCAGACCGGATTATCGATTGGGTCGATCAAGCGATACTGTTCACGTACCTTGGTCCCGATCAGGAAGGCGATAAAAAGGGCGGAAAGCGGAAAGATCTGCTCCGCTTGTATGGGATTCGCACGGCTACATCCTTAATCCAAGCCTTTGAGGCGGCTCAAAATAGGGAGGACGACGCCAAAGAGGTTGAAAAAATCCTATCCAAAGCGTTGCGCAGTCACGTCCGCTCGTTTTTGGACGCAATAGCAACAGAGCCGAACTTATCATTGATCTGCGCTTGGCAAGGCATCGAGTGACGTCAGTGACACGCGTGGTTAAGATTGACCAAGATGTCAAGGACTGATACGCGCACCGCGCCGTTCGCGTTTGGAAAATAAGGCTGCGAGTCATTCAAACGTTCCCTTTGTTGGCCCGGCAACCAAAAGGGATTCCTCCAAGCCTGAAATTCGTTTCACTCACGGCATCCGATGGTAACTCGGTCATTGATGCTCAGCCAGAATCTGCGCGAAGAGCCAAACTTCGTGAAAGGTGTTGTAGAGCGGGGTGGGTGCGACGCGGATGACGTTCGGCTCGCGGAAGTCGCACTTCACGCCGGCGGCTTCGAGTTTGCCGAACAATTCTTTCGGGTGTTTGTGCGCTAGGATCGACAATTGGCACCCTCGCTCTCCTGTCTCGCGCGGTGTAATAACTGCGTAGTGGCTTTTCAATTGCCCGCCCGGCTCGGACAGCAGGAATTGGAGATATCCAGTTAACTTGATCGATTTTGCCCGAAGCGGTTCCATTCTGCCCGCTTCATCGAAGATCGCAAGCGACGCGCGCAGCGGCGCCATCGAGAAGATCGGCGGGTTATTGATCTGCCAACCGTCAGCCGACCGAACCGGAATGAACTCCGGCTCGAGATGCAAGCGGAAACGCGTGTTCGGATCGTTCCCAAACCAACCGGCGAGGCGCGGGAGATCGCGGTTGGTCGCGTGCCGTTCGTGCACGAAAGCGCCGGCGACTGCTCCCGGACCGGCGTTGAGATATTTATATGAACACCAGACGGCGAAATCGACGTTCCAGTCATGCAGCGCCAGCGGCACGTTGCCGATCGCGTGCGCGAGATCGAAACCGACCGTACATCCACGCTTTTGCGCCAACGCTGTGATTTTCTCGATGTCAAAAAGCTGACCCGTGAAAAAGTTCAGCCCACCCATCATCACTACCGCGATTTGCTCGCCGTGCTTATCGAGTGCAGGCTCGATGTCCTCTTGTCGGATCGTGAACTCGCCTTTGCGCGGTCGCGCGAGAATGAGCACCTCTTTCGGATCCAATCCGTGATGAACAATCTGCGATTTGATCGCGTACGTGTCGGAAGGGAAGGCCGGCTCTTCCATCAGGATCTTGAAGCGGGACTTTGTCGGCCGGTAGAACGTCGCCATCATCAGGTGAAGGTTCACTGTGAGGCTGTTCATGCAGATGACTTCGTTCGGTTGCGCGCCGACGAGCCGCGCCGTCGGTTCGCGCAGCATCTCGTGATACGAGTACCATGGCGTCCCGGCCGCGTGATGGGCATCGACCCCACGCTTCGCCCAATCATCCAGCTCCCGTTCGACGATTTGTCTCGCCGCTTTCGGCATTAGGCCAAGCGAATTTCCAGCGAAATAGATGAAAGGCTTGCTGTCCGCGCGCAACGGGAGATGAAATTTTTCGCGGAAATGGCGCAGCGGATCTTCTGCGTCGACTTTTTGTGCGAAATCTTCGTCGGTGGAAAAGGTCATGGACATAAATCGCAGCAAACGTTCAACGCTCAACGGCCAACCCCGAATTCAGAAGTCAGCTGCATATGTCAGGCTCTCGACGCTCAACTATCAACCATCAACTGCTTTGAGGCGGTGGCTGCATGAATTCGATTGTTGTCCCGTCGGGGTCGCGAACGTAGACAACGCGCTTCCCGGCGTTCGGACCCGATTTGAGGGTCTGAGGCTTGCCAGCGGCTTTCCAACCGGATGACGCAATCGTGCTCAGCACAGCGTCAAGATTATCTACCGTAAGGGCAACATGCACCGATCCGACATCGCAAGGTCGAAGATCGACACGCTTTCGATCCGATGGGGCGTGGTATTCGAGCAACTCGATCTTGTGTCCGTAGCCTTTGAGGACAGTGATCGAAATCTCAGCACCGGGCACTCCGGTGACTTCGCTGGCGAGATCACCCGTATGATGCGCCCGATGTGAAAGCTCGAAGCCGAGAACATCCTGCCAGAAGGTCAGAGACCGCTCGATGTTCGCGACCGTGAAACCGGTGTGATCCGTGGCAATCCTCGTGCTCATCTCCCGATATTTTTCGCCGCCTCCTCCCTTAACTGTAGTGGCAGGCGTGTCGCCTGCAGAGTCTTTTAGTTGCAGCCGACATGGCTGCCTCCACAGAAAATTAATGGGACGCGACGGAGCGCATCCCTCCACTCTAAATCCGTTTTATCCGCGACAGCGTAGCTGGCCGCGGCTGCGTCACGGTTCGGCGAGCGGAACTTGAATGCCGCGCTCAAAGTGCGTCAACAGAACAACCGTCGTTACCGTTGTGACGATTCCGGGGATCGAGCGAATTCTTTTGAGCAGGTACTCGAGGTCCATCGGGCTCGGCGTCCGCGCCTTGACCAGCACAGTGTCTTCGCCTGCGATCGAATGGCATTCTTCGATCTCAGGATTTTTCGCTAGACTCGCAACAATCATCTCGCAGCC
>WNGG01016025.1_pt1 | contig 10740 bp, 10 predicted proteins | sample 5400661 | NCBI WGS metagenome assembly WNGG01 (sample SAMN13153372, study PRJNA577476) | soil metagenome | isolation source: 100 cm soil or saprolite under Garry oak tree replicate 1 | place: USA:California | collected 2016-06-15
CAACGGCGTCGATCATTTGCGTGGTCGCGACGCTGCGCGCCGCGGGCATGCTCCACTGGCGGGTTTCGACCAGGTAGTCGTAGACGAGGGCGAGAATGAGATTGGGCTGAATCCATGTACCGTCGCGATCGACGATGCCGAAGCGATCGGCATCGCCATCGGTGGCCAGGCCGGCGGTAGCTTTCAAATCGACCACGGCTTTGCGCAATGGCGCGAGATTTTCTTCGGAGACGTCGGGCCCGGTGCCGTCGAACAGGCAATCGCGCTCGGTGCGCATAGCGTGCGCGGTCACACCGTGATCGGTGAGTGTGCGGTCAAGATATCCTGCGCCGCAGCCGTGGAGCGCGTCCACCACGAAAGACGACTTTGCTTCGCGCAGGGTTTCGAAATGAACGAGTTCTTCGAGGCGCTTCAAATAGTTCTCGCGGAGATTAACCTTCTCGGTTGGAGAAGAGTTCGAGGCAGCGCGCGGGAGGATTGAAACACCGCCATTGGCGGCGAGGTGCGCGGCACGAGCTTCGATGTCTTTGGTGACTTCCGGCAGAGCGGGGCCGGCGTCAGCGGAGGAGAATTTCAGACCGTGATAGGCCGCGGGATTGTGGCTGGCGGTGAAGTTGACGGCGCCGTCGAGCTTGCGGCGCATGATTTCGAAGGCGACCGCAGGCGTAGGCGTGAAAGTCTCGCACAGCAGCGTTCGAACGCCGTGAAGCCGCAGAATGTCCACGGCGAGCTGGGAAAAGTCCTCGGAGTAGAAGCGCGTGTCGTAACCAATCAAAATCGTTGGCTCCGCGGACTTGGCTTTCACGTGTTCCGCGATGGCGGTGAGCGCCAGGCCTACATTAGCGAAGGTGAAATCGTCGGCGATGATGCCGCGCCACCCCGAGGTGCCAAACTTAATGGGCGAGGTCGTCATGGGGCGGTATTCTAGACCGAGAAGAGTTGAAAGTTGAAAGTTAAAAGTTGAAAGGCAGGAGTTGTCTGCGGAACTCGCCGTCCTGGGAGAGCCTTGGTTTGGGTCCGCTCGCGGCTTTTGCGGAGGGAGGATGATGAAGAGGGGCGGGCGAAGCAGAGTTGTTCTGGTCACGTGCAGGACGATGGCGGAAGGTCGGCGGATAGCGCGCGCGGTGGTTGGCAAACGGCTTGCAGCGTGCGTCAATCTTATTGTGAGCCCCGTCGAATCGTTCTACACGTGGAACGGCAAGCTCGAGAGAGCGCGGGAATATCTGCTGGTGATGAAGACTACAGCGAAACGACTTGTTCAATTGGAAAGGGAAGTGGAGCGGTTGCACAGTTACGATGTGCCGGAGTTCATCGCGCTTCGGATTGCGGAGGGCTCTGCCACTTATCTGGGGTGGCTGAGCGATAGCGTAGCTAAATGTAAAGCAGCGCCTGGTCGAGGTCGGCGATGATGTCTTCGACGTCTTCGATGCCGACGGACAGGCGAACCAACCCTTCCGTGATGCCGACGCGATCCTGAACTTCCTTGGGCATGGAAGCATGGGTCATCATCGCGGGAAGGGAAATCAAAGTTTCGACGCCGCCGAGGCTCTCCGCGAGAGAGCAGAGCTTGACGTGATTGAGGAAGCGGCGCGCGGCATCGAGCGAGCCTAAATCGAAGGAGAGCATGCCGCCAGGACCTTTTTGCTGGCGGCGCGCGACTTCGTGATGCGGATGAGACGACAGGCCAGGGTAGAAAACCTTGCGGACTTTGGGGTGCGCGTCGAGATGGCGCGCCACGGTGATGCCGTTGGCGTTGTGTTGCAGCATGCGAACGGCGAGCGTCTTGATGCCGCGCGAAACGAGGAAGCAATCCATGGGAGAAAGGCCGGTTCCAGCGGAGCGCTGAATGAAATAAATCTTCTCGGCGTCCTCGGGACGCGTGAGCACGACAGCGCCGCCAGTGGAATCACTGTGGCCATTCAGATATTTCGTCATGGAGTGAACCACGATGTGCGCGCCGAGTTCGATGGGCCGCTGCAAATAAGGGCTCAGAAACGTGTTGTCGACAACGATGGAAAGGTTGCGGTCTCCGACCAGCTTGGAAATGGCCGCGATATCGGTAACGCTCATCGTGGGGTTAGCCGGCGTCTCGAGGTACAGCATTTTCGTGTTGGGACGCAGCGCGGTACGAACGTAGTCCGGCAGGGAAGTGTCCACGAAGCTGAATTCCAGCCCGAAGTGGACCAGGAGTTGTGTGGAAAGGCGGTACACGCCGCCGTAGACGGCTTCGGAGAGAATCACGTGATCGCCGGGACGGAGAAGCCGGAAGACCGCGTCGATTCCCGCCATCCCCGAAGAAAAAACATAGGCGCTATGGCCGCCTTCGAGCTTGGCCACCGTGCGTTCCAGCGCTTTGCGATTCGGGTGATTCGACCGCGCGTAGTCGTAGCCTTTGTTCTTCCCCAGCTCTTCGTTGATATACGTAGAGGTCTGATAGATGGGCGCGACGATGGCGCCCGTGGCGGGGTCGGGCTCCTGCCCGATATGGATGGCGTTGGTGGCAAAACCCATGGTGGTCTCCTTGCGATTCCTGCTCTGATCTTGAAGCAGTCAGGCGACGTTAACAGGCGATGTTCGGCGCTGACCGTTCGGCGTGATTGTAATCGTTGATGCGTCCCGCTGTTGCCTGCCGGGCAGTGTCTTGGAAACTTACAGGAGCTATATTGGTGAGTCAAATGGCTGTTGCCCGCGGTTTCCACGCCAGAGCCGTTGCGAGGCAGCACTGCACCTGTAGCGAGCATCATAAGAAACGCTGCGCACTTGACCCGGGCGGGCTGTTCCATAGACCATGGGTTAAGCAATTTATGAAACCTTCCACAATTTTTGTAGCCTGCTTTTGCGTTGCAAGCTTTTTGGGGGCGGTTCAGCGCCTAGCCGCCCAGGATCCACCGGCATCGGCGCCCAAACCGCAGGCTGCACCAGCCCGGAGCGATATTCAGGCGCGCATCACCATTGAAGTGACCGGCGGCGAGAAGGACACGCCGGTTGAAAATGCTAGCGTGTATGTCAAGTTCGTCGAAGAACACGTCATAAAGAGGGACAAAAAGCTGGAATTGAACGTAAAGACAAGCCGGGAAGGCATCGCGCACGTTCCCAACGCGCCCATGGGAAGAGCTTTGGTTCAAGTCATCGCGGAAGGCTGGAAGACTTACGGCCGCTGGCTGGACATAACCGACCCGAAGCAGACCATCAAAGTGCATCTCGAAAGACCACCAAAGTGGTACTGAGATGGTGCGCTGCACTTTTTTGAGATAAAAAAATTCAAGAAAAGCAAAAAGAGAAGAGTTGCCGTAGCGCTATCTCGCAAAATTTCTCGCCAACAAATTTTTCCAAACGTCAAAGAAGTTTGATGGAGGGGAATTCTGCGTGAGAAAGACTGCGTTGCCCAGGAATGGTGCAAAGAGGAGAAGAGTGTTGAAGGCCGACAAGTTAGCAGCGAGCCGGACAGGGATATCCACACACTTATCAACACTTGTGTTGAAATCTTAATGGAGCAGAAACATATTTTGCGGGCTTCGGCACGCCGCTTGCCCTGCGGCGGAACAACGCAATTTTGACGCGCGCGAAAATAGGATGATACAGTACGGATTCGGTCGCACACGATGACGGAAACCTACGACGGACCATTTTCCCTCCTTCAAATGTTTTGGGGCAGCATTTCGGCGCGGCCGCTGCGCAGTTTTCTGAGTGTGACTGCCATTGCCATCCAGGTGATTCTTGTCCTGATGATCGTTGGGCTTACGTCGGGAGTGATTTCCGAGTGGGGAAAGCGCGTTGAGGGAGTTGGCGCGGATATCCTGGTTCAGCCGCCAAATTCCTCGATTTTTTTCGCATTCGTCAGTGTTGGGATGCAGGAGTCACTTGGCGAGCAGATTGCCGCGTTGAGCGGAGTGGACGAGGTGGCCGCAACGGTCATCCTCACGGAACCGAAGCACTTAGTGATGGTGTATGGAATCGATTACAAACGCTTCAACGCGCTGAGCAAGGGCTTCCTATTCCGCGATGGGAGGCCGTTCGAAAGCCCGGACGAAGTGATCGCCGACGACATCATAGCGCAAACTCGTCACTTGAAGGTGGGCAGTCAGGTATCGCTGTTGAATCATCCATTTACCGTCTGCGGGATAGTAGCTCACGGGAAAGGCGCGCGATTTTTCATTCCCATACGGACGGCGCAGGAAATCGCGGGGGCGGAAAAGCGCGTTTCGATGTTTTATGTGAGAAGCAAAGGAGATACGGAAGCAACGCGCGAGCAGATTCTCAAGTTGATGCCGGAGAACAGCATTCGCTCCATGGCGGAATACATGACGCTAATGAATTCGTCGAACTTGCCGCAGTTGCGTCCCTTCACGAGGACCATGGTGGCCCTGGGAATCGTGGTGAGCTTCCTGGTGGTCCTGCTGAATATGCACACTATGGTGATGGAGCGCACGCGCGAGATCGGGATTTTGAAGGCGTTGGGTTTCTCCCGTTTCGACGTCGTTCGCATGCTCCTGGGCGAGACTCTCATTCTCACGCTGCTTGGAACCGGGTTGGGCATTGCCCTCACTTTCCTGACGCAGGCCATTTTGAAACAGGCGAATCCCGGCCTCACCATCTTGATCTCTCCGTCATGGTTGTTCTCCGCAGCCGTGCTGGCTATCGTTGGCGCCTCCACCGGAGCCGTTTACCCCGCCCTGCGCGCGGCCAGCTACGATCCGGTCGTCGCCCTCGCCTACGAATAAGGACGTTCTGCGACTTCGCTGAACTTCTACTTCCTTGCACGGAGAAAACAACTTTCGGCCCTTTTTTTGGTGGATGTGGCTATTATAGGTGCGCGCTTTTTTGACCCTTGGAGCCTTCACAATGAAAATGAACCTGCCTCGCTCGGCACGAGCCGGCCTTGCCACGCTTCTAGGGTTGTTGGCGTTCGTTGTCTTGAGTCATGCGCGCCACCACCAGGATGGCAATGCGGATGACCAGGCGCAGAACCGCCCATGGATGAACTCAAGCCTTTCCCCCGACGAGCGTGCGGATCTCGTCCTCAAGGAAATGACTCTGGATGAGAAAATTGACTTGTTGCACGGCAACGGCATGCCCGGTTGGGGCACGCCTCGGCCCAACGCTCATTTGGGAAACGGCGGCGCGGGTTTTGTGGTTGGCGTGGCGCGGCTTGGTATTCCCATCATTCAAATGAGCGACGCCGCCTACGGCGTGCGCAGCAGTGGTGAAAACGGCCGGTACTCCACCGCTCTCCCTTCCAATATCGCCTCCGCCGCAAGCTGGGATCCGCATGCCGCATGCGAATACGGCACGCTGATCGGCCGGGAATTGCGCGCGCAAGGCTACAACATGACGCTCGGCGGAGGCGTCAACATCACCCGCGAACCACGCAACGGCCGAACGTTCGAATACATGGGAGAAGATCCCGTCCTCGCAGGCACTCTCGTGGGCAACCGCATGAAGTGCGAGCAAGCCCAGAATATTCTCGGCGACATGAAGCACTACGCGGTGAACGATCAGGAAAGCGGGCGCAACGAAGTGAACGCGGTCATCAGCAAGCGCGCCATCCGCGAGACCGACCTGCTGGCGTTTCAGATCGGCATCGACATCGCAAAACCCGGCGCCGTTATGTGCTCCTACAACGCCGTCAACGGCGACTTTGCCTGCGAAAATAAGTATCTGCTCACCGATGTTCTCAAGAAGGAGTGGAACTTCAAAGGTTTCGTCGTCTCCGACTGGGCTGGAACGCACAGCACCGTGAAAGCTTCCTCTGCCGGCCTCGACAACGAACAACCTTTCGACCATTTCTACGGCGCGCCGTTCAAAGAAGCGGTCAAGTCCGGGAAAATCCCTCAGGCGGAACTCGACGAACACGTTCACCGCATCTTGCGTTCGGAGTTTGCAAGTGGCATTGTCGATCACCCGGTGAAAAAGAGCGTCATCGATGTCGAAGCCGGACTGGAGACCTCCCGCAAAATCGCCGAGCAAAGTATTGTTCTCCTCAAGAACAGTTCCAGCGTTCTCCCACTTGATCCCGCAAAAATTCATTCCATTGCCATTATCGGAGCGCACGCGGACGCCGGCATGATCTCCGGCGGCGGCTCAGCCCAGGTGGATCCTCCCGGCCAACCGTCTCCGCACTGGAAGGAACACGTTTGGTTTCCCACCTCGCCATTGAAAGCTGTGTGCGCGGCAGCTCCCGGCGCCAACGTTCAATTCGAATCCGGAGCCGATCGGGAATCCGCCGCCGCCCTCGCAAAAAAGTCAGACGTCGCTATCGTTTTTACGTATCAGTGGACCAGCGAAGATATGGACCTGCCCAATCTCTCGCTGCCTGAAAATCAAGACGCGCTCATCGACCAGGTGGCCGCGGCCAATCCCAAAACCATCGTCGTGCTCGAAACCGGCACCGCCGTTACCATGCCGTGGCTCGACAAAGTCAGCGGCGTCTTGGAAGCCTGGTACGCCGGCAGCAAAGGGCATGAGGCGGTCGCCAATATTCTATTTGGACGCGCGAATCCCAGCGCAAAACTGCCCATGACTTTCCCGCGCACTGAATCTGATCTTCCTCATCCCAAGCTCGCTACGCCGCCTCCGGGAAGCGGGGACCATGGAAGCGAGGGGAACGAGCGCGGAGCCAAGCCTGCTTTCGAAGTCCAATACAACGAAGGACTTAGAGTCGGCTACAAATGGTACGACGCGGAAAACAAGAAGCCGCTCTTTCCTTTCGGCTACGGACTTTCCTACACCACGTTTGCCTATTCCGATTTGAAAGTGAAGCCGGGCAAGGAAACCTCCGTGGCCTTCACCGTGAAAAACACCGGCGGGCGCGCCGGCGAGGAAATCGCTCAAGTGTACGCAGCCCTTCCGCCCACCGCCGGTGAACCGCCAAAGCGCCTCGTCGCGTGGAGCAAAGTCCACCTGGACGCGGGCGAAAGCAAGCAAGTCAGCTTGACTATCGATCCGCTGTACCTAAGCATCTATGACGAAAACGGTAGCGCGTGGAAGCTCGTACCCGGGAGCTACACCTTTATGGCAGGAACATCGTCGCACGATCTGCCGCTGCAGCAAAAGGTCACTCTGGAATAACCAGACCCTTTGAGAAGAATGTAAATGGTTCCTTCCCCTGACAAGCACTATCAGGCCCGGATCCTTGAGTGCAGGGAGGTTTCTCCCGATCTGCGGATCATACGAAGCGACCCGGGCGGGCCGTTCGAATTTCGAGCCGGGCAGTACGCGACCTTGGGAGTCGAGCAAGAAGGAAGGCGACTTGAGCGAGCTTACTCCATCGTTTCATCGCCTTATGAAGACGCGCTCGAGTTTTTCGTCGAATTGGTTCCGCACGGCGATCTGACGCCGGATCTATTCAAACTAAATATAGGCGACACGCTGCTGTGCAGAAAAATTGCCAAGGGGCGCTTCACGCTAGACTTGCGCAGCGGCAGGACGAAACACCTGCTGGTCTCCACAGTGACGGGGATCGCCCCGTTCGTGAGTTATGTTCGAACGCTTTATCGAGATTGGAAAAGTGGTGATCGCCCGATGCCCGGGAACCACGAACTTTACTGCCTGCAGGGTGCCAGCCGTTCCTGGGAGTTCGGCTATCGCGAAGAATTGGAACGTTATTCGAACGAGGCACCGTGGTTCAAGTATGTTCCCACTGTCAGCCGGCCTTGGGAGGATTCGAATTGGAAGGAAGAGATAGGGCGCGTGGATGACCTATTGCGAAAATACGCCTTCGAATGGGGGCTGACGCCCGAGGGGACGACCGCTTATCTCTGCGGGCATCCCGTGATGGTGGAGAATGTGCGCGGCATCCTGCAGCGAGCCGGTTGGAAGAAAGACGCCGTATTTGAAGAGGTTTATTTTCAAGAAGCAAAAACCGGGTCAGCCGGATCAGGTTAGGCGCGGAAATCGGACTGACCTACGCAAGAGTCAAGAATTCTTACGTCCCAAATCTGCTTCAGCAACGTCTTCGATGGTCGACAACGGGCAAAGAATGTGAGCCTTTTCGTCAGGCGTGTCGACGTCAATTTGTAGTTTTCCGTTATGGGTGCGAATCTGGACGTGCTCATTGCTGTCGACAACTTCAACGAAAACCGCATCGGGATATTTTTTCAGTTCCTTGACGACCGCATGAAGAATGGGGAGCGCTTCGCGCGCATGTTCGTCGACATGGCTCCAGTGGTTGTCCGGCACCAAATGCATGGCCATGGGCACGGCCGCGGCCGGCAACCAGAAGTGGACATGAGAGCCTCGGGAGCGAAATTCATCGACGTCGACGCGAATCACGCCTTCGCGGAAGGTGTAGGCGCCCGCGAGTACAAGCGTGCCGCCAAGTCCCAGAGCTGCTTTCGCGAGTAGCATCATGGCTGTCTCCCGACGGTCCTAGTCCGTGACGTTCTTGGAATCGAGCCAGACGCGGACGGTATTTTCATGATCCTTCACGGAGACGAGTTCGGTATCGCCCTGCCCGGAGAGCGCGTGAAGAGCGGCGACAAGGTCCAATTCATCCTTGCCGGCGGAGAAGAGGGCGTCCACGACTTTCATGGGGACCTTGACTTCAACCTCGGACTTCTTGGAATTTTCCTTGTCGAGGACATGAACGATCAGATGGTTGTTGATTTTGGCGACGCGAACATCGCAATCGTTGCTCTGAACGGTGACGAATTCGCCGTCTTTGGCGCTGCGGATGGCGTCGACGAGGGCGTGGAGGTCGACATCATTGACGTTGGCGTTGTCGATCTTGACCTTGCCGTTGCGCAGACGATCCTTGTTTACCGCGGGGAGGACTCTTTCCGCCAGTTCGAGGGGGACGTTGACGCGGACGGTTTCACCCTTGGCGTCGGTGCTGATGACGCGGACGTGCAGCCAGCGGTCCTTGGATGCGGATGCCGTTGATTGTGTGGAACTTGCCGGGGCGGCGGTGGATTGCGCCAGGGCGCCGAGCGGCGATGCGAGAAGAATCGTGGCTGTGATGAGAGCGGTCTTGGCGAACAAGATCCTGTAGCTGTCGGACATGACTGGATGCCTCCTGGCCGGCGCAGGGCCGGTGCTTGCTGATAGGTACGACTGGCCCCGAAGAAAAGTTTCCTGAAAACGTCGAAAGCCGAAAGTAATGACTTTCAAAGAACGAAGTTGGAAGGAAGCCACTCTTGCCGAGAGGCCTCCGGGCGGCCCGTCCCTAAGCTTTGAGCAGAGTGGTGACGTAGGCGGGGGTAAGGGGGATGCGGCGAGCGTAAACGCCGGTGGCGTCGAAGAAGGCGGCCACGACTGCCGGGGGACCGAGCGCGTTGGCGGCTTCTGAGCCACCGCCGAAGCGTTTGTCGTCGCGCGAGATCTGGACGACCTTGATTTCGGGGGTCTCCTCCAATATGCTGCGGCGATATGAATGCGAAACACGTTACGCCGATATTGAATGTGTCCGACATGGCCGCGAGCTTCGCGTGGTTTGAGAAGTGGGGCTGGAGGAAGTGTTGGGACTGGGGAACGCCACCGACGTTCGGTGCAGTGGGCTCAGGCGAGTGCGAGATCTTTCTTTGTGCCGGGGCGCAGGGAGGCCGCGGCAAGGGGCCGAACACCACTACTTTTACTGTGGACGGAGACGAAGCGGGCGACAAGGGCGCGTGGATGTCGGTGTGGGTGGAGGACGTCGATGAGGTCCATAGGAACTGCCTGGCCGCCGGGTTGGACGTCACTTTCGCGCCGACCGACATGCCGTGGAACGTGCGCGAGATGCACGTGAGGCATCCGGACGGACACGTATTCCGGGTCAGCAGGGGCAATGAGAGCGAGACGGAAGAATGAAATTAGAAAATCAAAAATGGAAAAGAGAAAATCTCCACCTTCCGAAGTTGGAGAATTGAAAGCGGAAGATCAAGAGAGAAGTCCCCACCCCCTTGGGATCGAGGGTGGGGTTGGTGGGGATTGAAGCGCCTATCCGCGACGAGACCCTCGGAGGCTGCCGAATGACCCCCGTCGCGGGCTTGTATCCGCCTTTGTTTTTCAAGTACAAACTACAACTCTGAATCAGGTCCTGTCTGTTCAAAATTGAACATGGTGTGGAAATGCAAGACGCCGGTGAGCTTACAGTCCGGGCCCGGGACCTGGCTAGGCTGCGTCCATGCCGGCCCAGAGATTCATGGTGCTAAGCTCTTCGCGGCCGCAGGATTTGAGGTAACAGAAAAGCTGAGTCCGGTACGCGGAGTGACCTCCCAACACCAAGTTCACCAACTGCCGGCCGCGGGTGGACTTATTGCCGAACATGTCGATTTCCGCGCGGAAATCGGCTTCGGTCCAGTCGCTTAAGAGACGGACGTAATCGTCGGATTGTTTTCGGATGGCGGAGACGGCCTGATCGAAGGTCATTGTTTTGGCGGCAGCTTCCGCAGGGGCCCAGGCGGCGCTCAAGGTGGAGCGATTGAAGACTCCGGCTTTGATTACAGCAATCTGGGTGGGACCCATGATAGCCATGTACTGCAGGAGTTCGAGGATGCTGCGCTGCTTGGGGGTGGGGCGGTAGTCGAGCTTGGCGGGGTCAATCTTTGAGGCCAAGTGGAGCAAGATGCGTACTTCGTGCTTGAGGGAACTGATCAGCTCGTCTTTTGTGAGGACCATTAAGTATCTCCGGTTTTGCCAACAAGTAAGTTCAGGTACAGAAAACTTGTCATTGCGACGGACGTGCGCGGAGTTGCGCCTCGTAGAGTTTGCCGCCCAACCAGGCTTGCGGCATTGCGAGTACGATGAGTGCGAGTGGATACC
>WNGG01009308.1_pt1 | contig 10738 bp, 7 predicted proteins | sample 5400661 | NCBI WGS metagenome assembly WNGG01 (sample SAMN13153372, study PRJNA577476) | soil metagenome | isolation source: 100 cm soil or saprolite under Garry oak tree replicate 1 | place: USA:California | collected 2016-06-15
CTTACAAGACAAAGAATCGCGGCCCCAAGAGTGCGCGGCCTCCAAGTTATCCATTCGTTCCTCCGGGCTTTCTTGGAAAGAACATCGGCCTTGACGATTCTTGCCACATTCCTCGCACTTGCTTGTCCAGGAAACCCAGTGACAAGTTCGGCCAGCCAAGAAACAGCTGCGACATGGACGAGTAGACTGCGAGCAGTTGTCAAAAAGCGAGCAAAATGGATGAATAAAAAGACTTACGGGTGGGATATCGTGTCGAAGGCGAGCCAAGTCACCCTCGGAGATCAACTCCGGAAGTGCAGACAGACGATGACCTGGGGAAGAGTCGAGATAGCGACGGGTGCGGGCTTCCAAAAGTTCCTGACGACCTTGTCCTTTGGTACGAGAGCGCGCAGTCCGACCTACCCCGTCGTTAGGAATCGCACCAAAGTCTAGACAAATAAAAAGATAATGAAGTTAGTACCCAAACAATAAAAAGACAAGGGGAAAAACTAAGACTTACCAGTGGAAACACCACGAGTCTGCGAGCGAGTTCGGTAAGCCGGCATTGACGAGGGACCGGCGGTTTGGTCTTGAGATTCAGGGGTGTCCTGAAACCCGTCGACGATGGTGGACGAGAATTGGCCGACGATATCCCACAGATGAGGAGGCAGAGGCACGAAGATGGGGTCGACCGGAACCAAAAAGTTGGAGTCAAGTCGATCGAACTCCGCATAAGGGAATACGATCCAGTTGCCACCCAAGTGGACGCGCGCCTGTTGAGATTCGGTAAGGACGGCGAACATGTCCACGTGCCATTGTCGGAATTCGTGGACCCAGTCCGGAATGTCGTAGAGAGCCTGCGTATACATGACGACGTCGTTGAACCGTTCCTAAAAAGAGAAATTAATAAGCACGCGCAGAATAAAATGAAGAAAAAGAAAGAGGACGAGCACTTACCATAAACCGTGCCTGACCATTAAGAACATTAATAATGAGTCCCGGTTGACGGAACCCATCGGCGAGCGACATGAAAAATAACATGGCCAAAATGGCCGGCCGGATGAACTCCAAAAGGTCGATGTGGGGCCACGAGTCCTCGTTTTCGCGGTCCATTTCTTCGTCCCAGCTAGCGTAGGACATGTAGAAGGTGGGTTGTTGACAGATAAAGTATTAGAAAAGGAGAGAAGACCGAAGGGAGCTCGGTTGACTTGAGGAAAAGAAAGTGAGCGCAGATGTCGCTTATATATATATTGAGAACAATGGAGACACGTGTAGAGCTTGAGTTTGTTTTAAAAAGTTTGAGTTTATCGCGAACAGAAAGCTTGTTCGCGTATCAGAAAAGCTTAACGCGAGAAATCTAAAAATAGGACGCGCCAAAAGAGATCACGCGCCACAGTCCTTGTTCGGTAGCCAAGTTAGGCTTGGTCGGAGTTTGCCGGTCTCTAAAAGAAATCATCGAGCGTTGGTAAAAATCTTGTGGACTTAGTCGCAGGATCAGTTGAAGTCTAGTACCTTGTGCCAGTGCATATGATTGACTGCGGACAGTCAAGAGTTCGTTGTGGGGGAGATGATAAGGGTCGTTTTGGTTCATACACGAAACTTTGCGATTTTACCTTATTATTTATGATCTTACAAGTAGAATTAAAGACTTAATAAGGATCATTAGTGAGACCCAGACTAGTTGATCAAGTGAACACGCGCGCATATCAATAATGACGGAGTGCGAGCACTAAAGAGGCTTGCTCGCGGCTTAGATCGAAGTCCAGGCAAGTGTACTTAGTGTGCGAGCACTCATAACGAAGTCATACCTTAAGTCCCACTATCAATAATGAAGTGTGGCCGCGACGATTAGTAACTACAAAACATATCAATGGGTGTTACTACATATGCGAGCACGTAACAAAAGGGAATGGGGGCTAAACTGAGCGCAGCGAGCAGGATCGAGCCAGACCCTGACAATCTAGGGGTTGTTCGAATAGGAGACAACGGATACACGGATCCTTGATTAAGGAACCGGCTCTATACCAAGCTAGCATGTGTTATCCAGTAAACGAGAATGCGAGCGCACCTTTACATTAATTGAGACTGCGAGCCGCGCCAGAAATAATAATTGATCCGAAGTTGAAAGCGGATCATATCAATTATAGATTGATTGCAACCGATCAAAAAGATACCCGCGCGGGTTCAACAGCCGCGCGCCTATACCAAGAGCCGTTCTATTGAACCGGTAGACGGTGCTCGCAATAACCGTTTTATTGCTCCTATTTCTCCTTTTCCGTTCCGTCTTAAATCATGCTCGATTGTAAATGTCTTGGCCCGTAAACAGTATAAATACGCTCGCAAACTAGGTAGTACAGTAGTGAAATTGCCCTGCAAAGCCTAGCTCGCAGTGATAATAAACTCTAGCCGTTGAAGTGTAGTGTTGATGCTATAAAAGCGCAAGCTTTTCGTGTGATCAGAAAACAGTTAGAGTGACGTTTGTGTTGTACTCGCGTTTGTGATTAAAGATCCGCGCGCTCGTGTGTTGTCCGTCTCGTCACGTTTAAAGACTTTGGCCTAAGAAGCTAGTCTCTCGTTCTCATAGACGCACCAAACGCGGGTGTTGGTCTCACGTCACGTCGTCCGTTGTCCGCGCGCAAGTCCGTTCTCGTTGTTTCTCATAATCAGGGTGCTCGCACTTGTGATTCTCGCACGTTGTCCGTTAGTATCTTTGATACATTTGAAGTCCCATTGAATAAACACGTATTACTATTGTGCTCGCACTTTGTCTTACAAGCAATAAAACTTAAAAATTGCAACTCTATCAGACGGTTAACAAACCTAAGATACTTAGTCCTACGAGATCTATTCTGTGCATACCCCAGAAGTCTCCCCCTCACACTATTAGAACGTGTGATTTGTGTTTTTGGGTTGGTGTTAGATTTGGTGTTGGTGTTTTGTGGGTTTTGGCTAGTTCCAGATCTGCTCGCAGCTTCCCTTTTCACCCCATAGCAAAAACCACGTACTTCATCTGGAGCCCACCGCGAGGGGGGTTAATAGATTGAAATAGAGACAAAGTTTCTAAGCAAGTCGATCAGACGAGACCAGTTGTTATATCTCAAATAAAGAAGTCGTCAAGATTTCTAGGCCAACACCTTCACAGGCAAAGGCAACCAAAAACGCGCAGACAGTACAAGGTTCTTCCAACGTACAAGCCGCAAAACCACCGTTCAAACGAACAACTAGAAATTCACAGGAAGCAGTCAGATCGGGCATAGATTCCTCGACAGTTTCATCGCGCGCAAGAAATTCGCGAGCAGTCAGGGTAGAACCCACAGAAGTACCATTACCAGTTCCTGAAGATTCAGAAACAGAGTTTGAAGACGCAAGAGAACCAGCTGAACCAGAACAGATAGTAAACATGGCACCAAAAGATATGCCAAGTCCCTATGCTAGGGACGCCCCTAAGTTTAGTAGTGACCAACCCGAAGAGTTAAATCGTTACATATGAAGACTCGAGGAGTTATTCACAAAGCATGGAGTCGACGCAGATAAAGACAAAAACAGATACTTAGGTGCTTACGCAGATGCTCGCACAGAGAAAGAATGGGAAGCAATGGATTCGTTTGAAAAAGGGACCTTTGCTGAGCATAAAAAGGAAATAATAGACAGTTACCCAGAAGCTTGTAACGAAGCTCGCGGCTCTATGAAAGAGTTGAAGAGAATTAGGGACAGCTACTCGGGAATAACTTGTCAAGACCTAACAAGGTTTCAAGCATATAAGCGCGCATTTGTCGCGGAAGCTAAAAGACTACAAACAGATCCCGCTCTGTTATCCAATCACGAAGCTATAGAGTTCTTTATGAAGCCACTGTCCAGTGGGTTCAAAAAGAAAATAGTTGACAAGTTAGAACTAGTTGACTATGTCAATTCTGAGGCTGCTGACAAGAAGAGGCGCCCAGAAGACAGGTTTCCGTTGGACAAAGTAATAGAGACAGCAACTACCATTGCTCGCGGAATGCAAGCTTCCTATGGAGCTTCGGATTCCGGGTCTTCAAACAGCGACAACGACAGAAGAGAAATGCGAGCATATATTAAAACAGAGCACGATGAGATAGGCAATACGCTCGCACAATTGCAAGATCAGCAGAAGTTGACAGAGAAACACTTCTTGACGGCCCTTGAACAAATGAACAAGAGCCTTCAACAAGTTGTACAGACTCAGAACAGTCAACAAGCTATGCCCGCACATCAAACGGCCGCGCCAATGTATCAAAATCAGGGGTTTCAACCTCAGATGCAACCTGCGCACCAGCGAGGACTATACGTCCCAAGCGGGAATAATAGTGCATGCTTCTATTGTGGAGAAGAGGGCCATATGAAAGACGATTGTCCCCACCGACATGAACATGTAGAGAAAGGATGGATTATAATAGACGCCCGCGGAAGGCCTACCCAGCCAGATGGAAGGATGATCCCCTTTGCAGGAGGAGCTACTGCCAAATTGCGAGTAGAATCCTTACACGGGATCTCTAAACCTAATAAACAGGTTGCGAGCAACGTCCAAAATCTCATTGGGAAGCCAGGGGTTATTCAATTAAGTCAATCCATTGGGGCTTCTTACATAGCTCCTGATCAACAAGATATCGAGGAAGAATTAGAAAAATTTGACCTGAACGACCTTGTTCAATATGTTTCTACTAGATCTGGTCAAGGACCGTCTAATGAAGGAACATTGGAGAAGGGTTTCCGCGGAGTCCAATGAAGGGAAAAGCTGGGAGTGGGAATTTAACCAAACCCGCTCAACCGAAAGCCCCGGAGGACAACTATCAGAAAGGTTCAAAGAATAAAAATAAGCGAGTAGCTTTCGAAGATGAAGATGAAGCTGATGATGAGAGTGAAGAAGAGGCACCAGCGCCTGCGCGCATTGGGCCACCGACCTCACGAAAGATACGAGAATTACCCTATGTTAATGTCCCATCCTTAACCCCAGTGGTGCGAGCAGATAGACCAAAGCCTAAAGAAACGGAAGGGCCCGCGTACACTACTCGTGCACCAATCGAGAAAGAGGAACTTGGACAAGAAGTACTTGAAGAAATTTTAAGCGCTTCTTTGGATGTGACAGTCCGTCAACTATTGGGGACCGCTCCGAGCGTTAGGAAAGAATTAATGAAACAGCTCGCAAAAGTCCGGCGAGCACCTAGTGAAGAGCCAATTCGCTCGCGACCAAACCGCTCACAGTACAAAGCGACAGTAGAAGATGTTACAGATGACATTATAGAGAGCTCTAATTCGGAAAACGACGAGTATCCTAAATTAGAAGAAGAAATTGATGTAGCCACACTGCCGGTTGCGCGCAGCACTACCGTTCTATCAGAAAATGGCAGGAAAAGAGTGATTACTATGGGAGATCCAGTGGTGCAATATCTTAGTAGTCTGCAAAAGGGAGAAAGCCCTAAGACATTCTATATGAAAGAGAGTTCATTAGCGCTCAGATCAATTTATCCACTTGTTAACAATGCGCGCCAAGAAGAAGCCCTGCTAGACAGCGGCTCGCAAATTGTTTCAATGTCTAAAGATGCTGCTATCTCTTTAAAGATGTCCTGGGACCCAGATATAAGCATAAATATGCAATCAGCTCAAGGCCATGTTGAACCAACGCTCGGTTTAGCCACGGACGTACCTTTCACGTTTGGAGATTTAACTGTGATGCTTCAAGTTCATATCATTAATAAACCATCCTATAAAATTTTATTGGGACGGCCATTTGATGCTTTGACTAGAAGTACAATCCAAAACGAGAAGGACGGCTCGCAGATGGTCACTATAACTGACCCGGCTTCAGACCATAGAATTGTTCTGCCAACATACCCAAGAAATCAAGGACCGTCGAGGGCTGTCAAAGAGGACTCTGAGAGTTTTCAGTAATCGATGATTTGGTTGGAAACGGCCAAGGAGATTTAGCACTCATGTTTGAGTATGATAGCCGCACGCGCACAGTTGAGATAATAGGGTATGCGGAGCCGATTAATAATAATGACAAGTTTTCTGAGCGAGGAGTAATGAATGCGTACATGGAGCAAGCGGTGTTATACAGCGCGCTGCCTGACGAAGAGAGACATGATGTATTAAAATACATGGACACAAGAGATGAAAATGACGGAAAAACTACTTTCTTACAAGAATATATTCCGCGCGCAGATATGGATGTCTATCTACAAGAAATGCGCGAAGCTCAGCCAGATGCCACGGGCGAGAAAAGCGACTTTGCACAATACTTGGGAAAGAAATACAAGCCTGTAGCGTTGAAGGTTAAGCCGATGTATAGTGACCTACCAGAGAAATTTAGGATCAAAAGAGACATTAGGGGTGATCCGCTCGCGGACATGCCTGAATTAAAACCTATTTCTCCAGAGTTCACTCCTACTGGCCGATATACTCAGGAACGAATGGAACAATTCACAGGATTGCACCAGGACTTCTTGTTAGAAGAAGAATTAAAACTATTACACCAGTTAATGATGAATCAAGAGAGCGCGTTTGCATGGGACGCATCAGAAGGAGGAAAGTTCAGAACGGACTTCTTCCCGCCCGTAGACATGCCAATAATAGAACACAAACCTTGGGTGTTAAAGAATATTCCAATACCACCGGGGCTATATAAACAGATTTGCGAGATCATTCGAGAGAAAATTGAGGCGGGCATCTATGAGCCATCAAACTCATCTTACCGTTCGCGCTGGTTTACTGTGGCAAAGAAAACACCAGGTCAACTAAGAATTGTGCACAGTCTGGAACCTTTGAATGCTGTGACCATTGCACATTCAGGGATTCCACCAGCAACCGATGAATTAGCTTCACATTTTGCGGGGCGCGCATGTGGAGGGATGTTTGATTTGTTCGTTGGCTATGATGAAAGACTGCTCGCAGAAAGTTCGAGAGATCTTACAACGTTTCAGACACCATTCGGAGCCATGAGGCTAGTTACATTGCCTATGGGATGGACTAATTCGGTCCCTATCTTTCATGATGATGTGACCAAGATCTTGAGCGACGAAATTCCGGAGTTCACCATTCCTTACATTGACGATGTGCCAGTCAGAGGACCAGCTAGTCGTTACATCCAAGAAGATGGCAGTTTTGAGATGATTCCTGAGAACCCAGGGATAAGAAGATTTGTGATGGAGCATATGATAAATGTGAACAGGATTGTCCAGCGCATTAAATATTGTGGTGCTACATTTTCAGGTCATAAGTCTATACTATGCGCGGAAGAAATTATGGTTGTAGGGCATATGTGCTCATATGAAGGAAGAGTTCCTACAACCGAGAGAATCAAAGTTATTATGGATTGGGCACCTTGCATCGATCAAAGTCAGCTGCGAGCATTCATGGGAACCGTCGGGGTACTCAGAATATTCATACCCAATTTCTCGAGGCGCGCAAAGGACTTAACTAAGCTGTTGCGAATGAAAATACCTTGGGAATGGGGCGTTGATCAAGACGAAGGCATGCGCGCGCTTAAAGAAGGGTGTTTGGTAGTCAAAGCCCTGAAGCCAATAGACTATGAGAATGAAGGAGACGTTGTGCTCGCCGTTGATACATCATACATCGCGGTAGGGTATTACATATATCAAGAACGTACAGATAATCCAAAAGAAAAGATTTATGCAAGATTTGGTTCCATACCTTTAAATAAAAGGGAAGCCAACTTCTCGCAGCCGAAAAGAGAGTTATTTGGCTTAATGCGCGCACTTGAAGCATGTAAGCATTGGTTGATTGGAGTTAGGAAGTTAGTAGTCGAGACCGACGCATCCTACATTAAAGGGATGTTGGAGAACCCGGACATGATGCCAAATGCTACAATTAATAGGTGGATTGACAATATTAAACTATTCCACTTCACCTTAAGGCATAAGAACGGGGCAACCTTTGGTCCTGACGGATTGTCTAGGCGTTTACCACAGCCCGAGGATGAAGTCTATCCCAACCCTTTTGAAGAAAATGAAGACCCTGGAGGACCGCCGGAAGTGGTCATTGCAGATCCTACCGAGCCCCAACCTATTCCAATAGAGGAATTTAGGGACAACATCGATCCTAGAGGTGGATATTTCCAAGGGATTGCAACAAATGTGCATGACTTTGAATATGACTTAGCAAGGGCGCTCGCGGTCGATGATAGAGACAGAAAATTATTAATGGACTTCTTGAAGTCTAAGTCAAACAAGATGAGCAAAGAGGACACGGAAATGGTCGAGCAATTGGTAAACCAAGCTTTGGCGCCCGGTTTAGAAGAGCGCGACTGTGAAGAAAAGCGCGAGCATTACGATCAGGTCCACAGGACTAAAGTAGCCTTGGATTCTGACAGGGCTATCCCGACATTAATTAAATGGTTAAAAGATCCTACTAAGGATCCCGATCATTGTCGTACACCTGCGGAGATTAAGAAGTTTAAGAGGTGGGCGAGCAAGTTCTTCTTAGATAAGAGAGGAAGATTGTATCGGCGCGGCGCGGGTTCAATGCATAAATTAGTAGTCGAGAAAGAACATAGGATGTATATGTTGAAGTCAGCACACGATAGTCTTGGACATAGAGGGATTTATTCAACGGCTGAGTTGTTAAAACAACGCTTTTGGTGGCCTGATATAGAACGGGACGTAGTTTGGTATATTAAAACTTGCCATTTGTGTCAGGAAAGGCAACGTACACTCCTTGAAGTCCCGCCGATTGAGACACACACTCCTTCAATATTTCAGACAATTCATGTGGACACTATTCATATGGCTCCAGCTTCGAATGGTTATAAATATATCGTGCACGGGAGGGATCATTTATCCTCTTGGGCCGAAGCGCGAGCACTCAAAAATGAGAACGCAGAGTCTATTGGACGGTGGATATTTGAGGAAATTGTTTGTCGTTGGGGTTGTTTAGTTGAGATTGTAACAGATAATGGGGGCCCGTTTAGAAAGGCAGTAAGGTGGCTGGAGCAGAAATATGGAATTACGGGGATAACTATCTCGTCCTACAATTCGCGCGCCAACGGATCTGTTGAACGACCTCATTGGGATATTAGACAAATGTTGTACAAAGCTTGTGGAGGTGACATTTCTAAGTGGTGGTGGTTCTTGCCTCATGTACTTTGGGCAGATCGCATCTCTATTCGGAAGCGTCTTGGGTGCTCGCCGTTCTTTATGGTCACTGGAGCGCACCCTACCATACCACTTGATGTGACTGAGGCAACTTGGTTAGTTGAGTTACCTGACCGTGTCCTGACGGATGACGAGCTGATCGGGTACAGAGCGCGGGCACTTGCAAAGCATAAGACACACATCGATGAGATGCGCGCTCGCGTGTCTGAGGTTAAGATAAAGCGGTTGTTAAAGTATGAGAAAGATCACAAAGCCGTAATAAAAGACTATAAGTTTAAATTGGGCGATCTCATACTGGTCAGAAACACTGCGATAGAAAAGAGTCTAGATAAGAAAATGAAAGCCAGATATTTGGGACCTATGGTGGTCATCAGACGTACAAAAGGGGGTTCTTATGTGGTAGCAGAATTAAACGGCGCGCTCTGGCAACAGAAAGTTGGGGTGTTTCGCTGTGTCCCTTATTTTGCTCGAAAGTCTATTGAACTACCTGATAATGTCTTGGAATGGTTAGAAATATCCGAGGAAGGGCTGCAGAAGATTTTGAGCTCGGAAGATGTAGATCAAGAATGGACTGGGGGAAACGACCTAACCTTTGGTGATATGAACCTTAAGGGTTTTGAGGACCAGTCAGATTTGAACGAAGCGGTGATTTGAAGGATTAATATTGTTAAGGGGAAAAAGCGGTACAAGATGGACTACAGTACGCGCGGAAAAACCCTAGACAATAATCATCTACTCTGCCTCGTTAGCGTTGGTGCCCATGAGCATCTCCAATGCTAAGATGTCGTTGTGGGCGCGCTGATACAACTGGTGGAAGTAGGTCATGCGGAAGAAGAAGTCGGAACGGTCCTCCTTCAATAAGCTAAGACGAGCGGACCATTTACGTTGGCGATCAGCGAGAGTGTTGTGGGCCGCCTTGAATACGCGCGTGGCCTCGGCTATCTCTTGCTCGTGAACGCGAACTGTTGAATTTAGAGTAGGCATGTGACGACGATGGGGGTGAAGCAACTAGGATACGGACCAGAGGCTTGATCACCAAGAAGGTCGTGTTGTTGAGCGAGAGAGGTACGAGCGCGCTTGAACGAAGGCACAACGTGTACGATCTCCGGTTGAGTATTGACAGACTTGAGATATGCACGGGATTTAGTGTCTACGCCTTTAATGTTGAACAAAGGCATATAACGTACCTCTGCACGAGGGCGGCTCTGTAATGGACATGGGCTGTAGTCATGAGAGTAGGAGGCACAAGGTTGACATACGAGGGATTCCTTCAGTTTACTGGCGGATTCGTCGAGGGTATTTCCGTTGGCAGAAATAACAGTGGAGGAGGGACTTCCCTCATCATCAACCTCCATCTGCGAGCAAGTGAAGATGAGTTTGGGTACGCGCGGATGGGATAATCATACATGCCTCGTCGGAGGGACGCTTGCCTCGTTTGTCGGGCTTCAACGTATCTTCGCCTTCAGCTAGGAAGTTGTCGATGTCATCGGGTGGTGCGTCAGCATTGGCGACGACGTCGGCATTGAAGATTGCGTCTTGCGCGGCATCTTGGGCAGGAGTGATGATTTTGGCGGACTTATATTTCTTGCCGCCACGACGCTAATGCGTGGAGAAGAGAAAATTTAGTATGA
>WNGG01009311.1_pt1 | contig 10736 bp, 10 predicted proteins | sample 5400661 | NCBI WGS metagenome assembly WNGG01 (sample SAMN13153372, study PRJNA577476) | soil metagenome | isolation source: 100 cm soil or saprolite under Garry oak tree replicate 1 | place: USA:California | collected 2016-06-15
CCATCAGTTCAATCAGGAGCGGGTCGAGGCGGGCAAGCGCCCGGCGAACGCCATCTGGCTGTGGGGGCACGGCAAGGCGCCGAAGCTGCCGAAGCTGACCGAGCGGTACAACCTCTCCGCGGCCATGATCTCGGCGCTGGACCTGCCGCGGGGTCTGGGCCTCGCCTGCGGCTTCGAGGTGATGAAGGTGCCCGGCGCCACGGGAGCCCTGGACACCGACGATCGCGGCAAGGCCGAGTGCGCGCTCAAGGAACTGGAGAAGCGTGACCTGGTCTACGTGCATCTGGAGGCGACGGATGACGCGAGCCACCAGGGGGATGTACAGGCCAAGATGAAGGCCATCGAGTCGTTCGACGAGCACACGGTCGGCACCTTGCTGAAGGAATTGCCGAAGCGGGGCCCGCATCGCGTGCTGGCGGTCTGCAACCACGCGACGCCGGTCGCGCTCAGACGCCATACGAACGACCCTGTGCCGTTCGCCCTCTACGAAGGGCCCGCGACCCGTGATCGGGCCGATGCCCGGCGCGGCTTTAACGAGGCCGACGCCAAGGCCACGCAGGTGGTCTTGGCGGACGCGACGAAGCTGATCGGGAAATTGATCGGGAAATAAATGGCCTTAGTCGTTCAGAAATTCGGCGGGACCTCGGTCGCGACCATCGACCGGATCAAGCACGTGGCGGGGCTTATTGCCAAGACCCGGCAGGCGGGCGACACTGTCGTCGTGGTGGTCTCCGCCATGAGCGGCGAGACGGATCGTCTGGTCAAGCTGGCGCACGCGATCACCGAGTTCCCCGACGAGCGGGAGATGGACATGCTGCTCTCCACGGGGGAACGTGTGACGATCGCCCTGCTGGCGATGGCGTTGCGCGCGATGGGCTTCGACGCCCGCTCCTTCACGGGGCGCCAGGTCGGCATCATCACCGACAGCGTGCACACGAAGGCGAGGATCGAGCGGATCGCGGCGGACCGGATCCAGGGAGCGCTCGACAAGGGGATCATTCCCGTCGTGGCAGGCTTTCAGGGGATTAGCGAGAAAGATGACGTCACGACCCTGGGGCGGGGCGGATCGGACCTCACGGCGGTGGCGCTGGCGGCGGCGCTCAAAGCGGACCACTGCCTGATCCATACCGACGTGGCCGGCGTGTACACGGCGGACCCGAACCTGGTCCCGTCGGCGCGTAGGCTGGACAAGGTCTCCTACGAGGAAATGCTGGAGCTGGCGAGCCTGGGCGCGAAGGTGCTGCAGAGTCGGTCGGTCGAGTTCGCCGCCAAGTACGAGGTGCCGGTGGTGGTCAAGTCCACGTTTGTCGAGGGGAACGGGACGCTGGTAACCAAGGAGGATCGGGACATGGAGCAAGTGGTAGTGGCCGGCGTCACGGGCGACCGCAACCAGGCGAAGGTCACGTTCATCGGAGTGCCGGACCGGCCGGGGATCGCCGCCCGCATCTTCGGGCCGCTCGGAGAGGCCAATATCCTGGTGGATATGATCATCCAAAACGTGGGCCAGGCCGATCTGACCGACCTGTCGTTCACCATCCCGCGGGCAGACGAGCGCAAGGCAGTGGACCTGGCGAACCGCATCGCGAAGGATATCGGGGCCCGGAGCGTGGAGGTGAAGGATCAGATCGCCAAGGTTTCGCTGGTGGGGGTGGGCATGCGGTCCCACTCCGGCGTGGCCGCGCGGATGTTCGAGACCCTGGCCCGCGAACGGATCAACATCATGATGATCAGCACGTCAGAGATCAAGATTTCCTGCGTGATCGAGGAGAAATATCTGGAACTTGCGATCCGGGCCCTGCACGAGGCCTTTGGGCTGGGGAAGGGCTGAGATGAAAGCCGACGACTCACGCCAAGTCGAAATCTACGACACCACCCTGCGCGACGGCGCGCAGGCCGAGGATGTCTCGATCTCGGCCGAGGACAAGGTCATGGTCGCCCAGAAACTGGACGAACTGGGCGCGCAGTTCATCGAAGGCGGGTGGCCCGGGGCCAATCCGAAGGACGTCGACTTCTTCCGCATGATCAAGACCGTGCCGCTCAAGCAGGCCAAGGTCGTGGCCTTCGGCTCGACGCGGCGGGCCACCAACCGGGTGCATGCCGATCCTATCTTGAAGGCGATCCTCGATGCCGACACCCGGTACGTGACCCTGTTCGGCAAGAGCTGGACCCTGCATGTGACGGATGCGCTCGGCATCTCGCTTAAGAAGAACCTCGTGCTGATCGAGGATTCCATCGTGTATCTGCAGGGCAAGGGGCGGCAGGTGTTCTATGACGCCGAGCACTTCTTCGACGGTTACAAGGCCAATCCGGACTATGCCCTGGAAACCCTCTTGAAGGCCCAGGCTGCTGGCGCCGAGCGCATCATCCTGTGCGACACGAACGGCGGAACGATGCCGTGGGAGGTCAAGCAGATCGTCGCGACAGTCGCCCGCGAAGTCCGCGTGCCGCTCGGCATCCACGCCCACAATGATGCGGAGATGGCCGTTGCCAACTCGCTGATCGCGATCCAGGAGGGCGTGCTCCAGGTGCAGGGCACGATCAACGGGATCGGCGAGCGGTGCGGCAACGCCAACCTCTCCTCGATCATCCCGAACCTGCACTTCAAGATGAAGGTGCCGGCGGTGACCCCGGACCAACTGCGGAACCTCCGCGAGGTCTCCCACTTCGTGGCCGAGATCGCCAACCTGGTCCCGCAGAAGCACCAGCCCTACGTGGGCGACTCGGCCTTTGCGCACAAGGGGGGCGTGCACATTGACGCGGTGCGCAAGAACCCGATGACGTACGAGCACGTCCGCCCGGAAGCGGTCGGCAACCGCCAGCGGATGCTGATCTCCGACTACGCCGGCAAGAGCAGCCTGGCGGCCAAGGCCGAGGAGTTTCACATCACGCTGCCCAAGAAAGACCCCAAGGCCCTGGAACTGCTGGCCACGCTCAAAGATCTGGAGAACCAGGGCTACCAGTTCGAAGGGGCCGAGGGCTCGTTCGAGCTCTTGATGCGCCGGATGCTCGGCAAGCACAAGCCCTCCTTTGAGTTGCTGGGGTTCCGCGTGATCGTGGAGAAGCGGCGGGCGGATGAGAACCCGATCTCGGAGGCCACGGTGATGGTCAAGGTCGGCTCCACCGTGGAGCACACGGTCGCCGTGGGCACCGGTCCGGTCAATGCCCTGGACCACGCCGTCCGCAAAGCGCTCGAGAAGTTCTATCCCCAGTTACGGGAGGTGAAGCTCCTGGACTATAAAGTCCGGGTCCTCGCAGCCAATAAAGGCACGGCCTCCCGGGTCCGCGTGCTCGTAGAATCGGGCGACTACAAGGAAAAGTGGGGCACGGTCGGAGTGTCCGAGAACATCATGGAGGCAAGCTGGCAAGCGTTGGCCGACAGCATTGAATATAAGATGCTGAAAGACCGGAGCTCTGCCAAACATAGTTCTACTTGACTTCTTGAAAAGGCATTCGTATCCTGATGAACTCTCAAGGGATTTGCGCGGTCGAAGGAGGGGGAGAGGGATGAGGAAAGCAGACCTAGCGACGGAAATTTACGAAAAAGTTGGTGTTTCGAAGAAGGAGGCTGCGGACCTCGTCGAGTTGGTCCTGGATACGATTAAGAGCGTGCTCCAGAAGGGAGAGTCTTTTAAGATCGCCGGCTTTGGTAATTTTATCGTACGAAGCAAAGGACCTCGCAAAGGTCGCAACCCACGGACCGGTGAGGAAATCGGGATTACCCCTCGACGTGTGGTGACTTTCCGTCCGAGCCAAATCTTTAAAAAATATGTGAACTAGCCGCCTGCGCTGACTGTGATGGCGACCGGGACGTCAGCATCCAACCACGGGATAAGCACCGCAGTCGCCGACAAGCTCTTCTACAAGATCGGCGAAGTGAGCCGGCTGACCGGCCTCCCCGCCTATGTCCTGCGGTTTTGGGAGTCTGAACTCGGGTTCCTGCGTCCCCAGAAGACAGGAGGTCGGCAGCGGAAGTACACCCAGAAGGACATCGAAACGCTCCTCCAGATCAAACGGATGCGCTACGAGCAGGGGTTTACGCTGGAGGGGTTGAAGCGTCGGTGGCATACGCGGGCAGGCATGCAGGAGCGGCGGCCTTCGCGCGACACGGTCGAGGTGGTCCGCCGCGTGAAGCACGAGGTCCACGAGATGTTAAAGGTGCTCGGCGATTCGACGTAAGTCGATCCAGGCCGGAAAAGCCTGAATGGTTCGGGGCGTAGCGCAGCCCGGTAGCGCACTCGCTTGGGGTGCGAGTGGTCGTGGGTTCAAATCCCGCCGCCCCGACCAAACTCAACGCCGCTCATGGACCCGTTGCAATGACGGAGCAACGGGTGCCCCGACCTCGCAGCTACGGAAGCCGCAGGCGCTCCCAAGCTCGTCGACAGTGAGTCCTTCCTGTGATGATCAACCCTAATCACGCCCGGTTGAAAATGGTCGAGGAGCAGCTCATTCACCGGGGCATCACCGATGCGCGGGTCCTGGAAGCGATGCGAAAGGTCCCCCGGCATCTGTTTCTCGAGGAGGCTCTGGCTGATCGTGCCTACGACGATTCGGCCTTGCCGATCGGCGAGAAGCAGACCATTTCACAACCTTACATCGTAGCATTGATGACGCAGGCCCTGACGCTCCGAGAGACCGATCGGGTCCTGGAGATCGGCACGGGGTCCGGCTATCAGACGGCCATCCTGGCCGAGCTGGCGGAGCGGGTTTATTCCATCGAACGGGTGAAGTCCCTGGCCCTTCAGGCACGCGAGCGGCTTGACCGGATGGGCTACCGGAACGTGGCGATCCGGATCGGAGACGGGACCTACGGGTGGGGTGACGCCGCGCCGTTCGACGCCATCCTAGTGGCGGCCGGCTCTCCGAGCGTGCCGCCGTTGCTCGTCGAGCAGTTGCGGGAAGGCGGGCGGCTGGTCATTCCGGTCGGCGACCGCACCGTGCAGCGGCTGCAGTTGGGCGTGAAACAACACGGACACTTGGTCCTCAGCGACTTGGGCGACTGTGTCTTTGTCCCCTTCATCGGGGCTTTCGCATGGAACGCGGACGCATGCTGAAGATCTTCAACACCCTGACCGGCCGGAAGGACCCGTTCGAACCGCTGGCGCCAGGCCAGGTCCGGATGTATGTGTGCGGCGTGACGGTCTACGACGACGTTCACCTGGGCCACGCCCGCAGCGCCGTCGTCTTCGACGTCATCCGGCGATACCTGGAATCCCGCGGCTTCAACGTCACGTTCGTCAAGAACTTCACGGACATGGACGACAAGATCATCAATCGGGCCCGGGAATTGAGCCTGCCTTGGCAGGCCGTGACCGCCCGGTACATCGATGCCTACTACCGTGATATGGGGCGCCTTGGGGTCCGCCAGGCAACGGTGGAACCGAAGGCCACCGAACATATGGCGGAGATCATCCGGCTCATTGGCGTCCTTCTAAAGCAAGACGTCGCGTACCGGGTCAACGGCGATGTCTACTTCGAGGTTCAGAAGTATCCCGCCTACGGGCGCCTCTCCAAGCGCAAGCTCGACGAGCTGCAGGCCGGTGCCCGCGTCGAAGTGGATGAGCGTAAGCGCAACCCGATGGACTTTGCGTTGTGGAAGTCCTCCAAGCCTGGTGATCCGGCCTGGCCGAGTCCGTGGGGGCCAGGACGCCCGGGCTGGCACATCGAATGTTCCGCCATGGCGATCAAGCACCTGGGCGACACGTTCGACATCCATGGGGGCGGCCAGGACCTCATCTTCCCGCACCACGAGAACGAGATCGCCCAGTCCTGCGCGGCGACGGGCAAGGAGTTTGCCCGGTACTGGATACACAATGGCTTTGTCACCTTGGACAGCGAGAAGATGTCAAAGTCGCTTGGCAACTTCTTCACGGTCAAGGAGATTTTCGAGAAATTCTCCGCGCCGGAGAAAGTGACTGCCGAGGTGGTCTGGTATTTCCTTCTCTCGACGCAGTATGGCAGTCCCATCGATTTCTCGGACCACGCTCTGCGCCAAGCGAGAGCCGGACTCAGTAACTTTTACGATCTCTTTCTGCGGTTAGAAGAGATCACGGTGTCGAAAGGGGCCGCTGACGAGGAAGTCGGAAGCGCGCTCAAGGCCGTCGCGGCGGACTATGAGCGGGCCATGGATGACGACTTTAACACGCCGGCTGCGCTCGCCGCGTTGCAGACGCTGCGAGGCGACCTCAATACCAAACTCGCTGTCGGTCTCTCTTCGGCCGTTGCGCAGCAGGCGCTCACGGCGTTCCGGCGCTACGGGGATGTACTGGGGCTCTTCCAGGTTCCCGTGCGAGACTGGGAGTTCCGTGAAACGGCCGGGCCGTCACTCGATGCTGACCTGATCGAGCGGCAAATTGCCGAGCGCAACAACGCCCGGCGCAGAAAAGACTTTGCGCGGGCTGACGCGATCCGGAGGGAACTGGCGGCTCACGGCATCACGCTCGAAGACCGGCCTGACGGGACGACCCGCTGGAAGCGATGAACCCCGAGGCTTCGACCGACCTGCTCTACGGCGTGCATCCGGTGCGGGAAGCGCTCCGGGCGAAGGACGTGGGGCTCCACCGGATCTATCTGCAGGAGGGCCGTCGGGGTCGCGCGGTGGAGGAGATTCTGCGGTTGGCCAAGGCTCGCCACGTGCCCGTGGCCTTCGAGGCGCGCGAGGGCCTGGATCGTCGGGTCGGATCCGGACGGCACCAAGGAGCGGTGGGCATCGCCTCGACGAAGGCCTACCTGTCTCTGGACGACCTGCTGGAAGCAGTGCGCCGGCATGACTTGCCTCTCCTGCTCGTGCTTGACGGCATCGAAGATCCCCACAATCTCGGCGCGATCGTGCGGACGGCGGAGGCAGCCGGCGCCCAGGGCGTGCTCCTGCCGGCTCGGCGGGCGGTCGGCCTGACCGCGACCGTGGCCCGAGCCTCGGCGGGCGCCATCGAGCATCTGCCCGTCGCCCGCGTCGTCAATGTCGCGCAGACTATCGAGCGGCTCAAGGCGGCGAACTTCTGGGTCTACGGGCTCGACGCAAAAGGGACTCGCAGCTATTGGGAAGTGGATTATCGCGGCCCGGTGGCGTTAGTGGTGGGTGGGGAAGGTCGAGGGATCCGGCCGCTGGTCGCCCGGCACTGCGATGGGCTGGTCCGCATCCCGCTACGGGGTAACGTGCAGAGCCTCAATGCCTCGGTGGCATCGGCGGTCGTGCTGTACGAGGTTCTGCGACAGCGAGCCGGCACTGGTCCCGTCAGCCCCGCCGGACCCGGATGAATCCTTCCTCGATGGCGGCTTTCAGGAGTTGGGCGGCGTTCGACACCCGGAGCTTCTTCATCATGTTGGCGCGGTGCGCTTCGACGGTCTTCACGCTGATCTTGAGGCGTGTTCCGATCTCCCGGTTCTTGAGGCCATTCCAGATCAACTGGAGGATTTCCTGCTCGCGGTCCGTCAAGGACGTGACGCCGTTTCTCCTCTTCCGTTCCATGATCGCATAACTCCTTATGCTAAAGACGTCTAATCATCCGCCCTACCTGTAAGACCATTAGTATCACATAACCAAGTAAATGTTGTAAATAGGAAAAGGCGTCAAAGACCGGTCCGTGGCCTTGTCCCCTTCAGGGGGTTCACGTACAATGGGCGCGCGGACGCGCCTGGTCCGGGAGGCTCTCGGCGGAGGCAGGATGAGTCCACAGTGGTCTGTGATGGTCGCGGTGCTTGTCGGCGCCGTCATCGGCAGCTTCTTGAATGTCTGCATCCATCGCCTGCCCGGTCGAGAATCCATCGTGCGACCGGGGTCCCGATGCCGGCAGTGCAAGACGGCCATCGACTGGTATGACAACATTCCGATCTTCAGCTACCTCTGGCTGCGCGGCCGGTGCCGGAGTTGCCGGGCCCGCATCGGCTGGCGCTACCCTCTCGTAGAGGCCCTCAACGCCGCCGGCTATGGCTTCATCGTCTGGCGCTTCGGTGTGATCCCCATGGGCCTCGTGTACGGGGCGCTCTTCTCGGCCCTCATTGTCGCCAGCTTCATCGACCTGGATCATATGATCGTGCCCGACCGGATCACGCTGCCCGGGATCGCGCTCGGGCTTGTGGCCGGGACGCTCCTCTTGCCGCGCTGGTGGGACAGCCTCGTCGGTCTTGTGTTAGGCGGCGGCCTCCTGTATGTCATGGCCTGGATCAGTCCCTACCTCTTCGGCAAAGAGGGCATGGGCGGGGGCGACATCAAACTGCTGGCCATGATCGGCGCGTTCCTGGGCTGGCAGCAAGTGCTGCTCACGGTGATCGTGGGCGGACTCGTGGGATCGGTGCTCGGTGTGGGGTTGATCGCGGCCCGTGTGATCAGGCGCTCGGATTACATCCCGTTCGGCCCTTTTCTCTCTCTCGGGGCGGTGGTCGCGATGCTGTTCGGTCCGGAGATCCTGGGCTGGTACGGTGAGCTCCTGGCGGGAAGGCGGTAAGCCGTGGCGCTAAGTCCTCGAAGCCGTCCGTTCACGATCCTCATCGCCCTGCTGTTGGTGTTGTTTCTCACGACCCTTGCGTTCCATCTGATGGTGCCCCAGCGGGTTCCCGGTGCTCCCGGCCCTGCCGGTCTGCACACGGCGACCGATCTCCTGCTGAGAGTCCTGGGCGCCATCATTCTCCTCATGCTGCTGTACAGCGTGTTCGCGCGGGTGGTGCGGCGCGACTCCTCACCGTCGACCGGGTTTGTGAAAGACGATGTCTTCCTCGACGTCGTGGCGCGGCTGCGGGGCAAGGAGCATGAACTCGAGCGCCTGCGGTCGGCGGCGGAGGAACGGGCGCGGGAAATCGAGAGTTACAACGAGAACATTCTCCGCAGCGTCTCGAGCGGCGTCATCACCTTCAACCCGGAGGGCGTGGTCACCACCTTCAATGACGCCGCCGGCCGCATCCTGAGGCTCACCCAGGAGGACGTGATCGGCAAGACCTGTGACGAGGTCTTCGGTGCGAACAGCACGGTCGCGGGGCTGCTGAAACGGTGCCTGAGTACCGGGGAAGCCATCACGCGGGAGGAGTTCGAGCTGCGCCTGCCGCATGGGGGACGGTTCTGGATCGGCGTGAGCACCACGCTGCTGAAGGATCGCGAGGGCCGCCTGATCGGGACCACGTTCGTGTGCACAGACCTCACCGAGATCAAGGCGCTGCAGGAGCAGGTGGAGATGCGTGAGCGCATGACGGTGTTGGGGCAGATGTCCGCTGCCATCGCCCACGAGTTCCGCAACCTGATGGGGACCATCTTGGGCGCAGCCAAGCTGATCGCCCGGCAAACCCCGACCGCCAATCCGGTCCACGAGAGCATCCAGACCATCACCCACGTGATCGCAGACATGGACCACCTGATCACGCAGTTCCTCAATTTTGCGCGAAAGACCGAGCTCGACCTCAAGCCGGTCGACATGGAACCGTGGCTCAAACGGGTGGTCGAGCAGGTGCTGGAACAGGTGCCGCTCCCGCATCCCCAGGTCGAAGTGACCTGCTTTCCCGATGTGCCCCAGCTCCGCATCGATGAAGTGCTGATGCGGCAGGCGTTGGGGAACCTGGTCCAGAATGCCGTGGAGGCCATGCCGAGCGGCGGGCGCCTGACCGTGTCGGCCGCCATGCGGCCCCCCCTGGGACGTCGGCAGGCAGTCGAGCTGCGGGTCAGCGACACCGGCGCTGGCATCCCGCAAGACCGGGTCGGCAAGATCTACCTGCCGTTCTATACGACGAAACCGAAAGGGACTGGCCTGGGGCTCGCGCTGGTCCACAAGATCGTCCTGCTGCATAACGGCCGGATCGATGTGGAGAGCCAGGAGGGCAAAGGGACGACCTTTCGGATTTCGTTACCGCTCGCCTAAGGGACGGACATGGCTACAATTCTGCTCATTGAAGACAACGAACGCATGGCTCAGGTGCTGGCCCGGCACATGGAGATGGAAGGGCATACGGTCGTCATGGTCGTCGATGGGGAAAAGGGAATCGAGGAGCTTCGGCGGCAGAAAGTGGACCTCGTCCTGACGGATCTCAAGCTGCCGGGAAAGTCGGGCTTGGAGGTCTTGCAAGCCGTCAAGGAGGAGAATCCCATGATCCCCGTCGTCGTCATGACCGCACACGGGACGATCGAGACCGCCGTGAAGGCCGTCAAGGAAGGAGCGTTCGATTTCCTGCAAAAGCCGGTGGACCCTGACCACCTCCTGATCATCATCGGGAAGGCGCTCGAGACCCGGCAGCTCGTCACGGAGAACCTGATCCTCAAAGAAGAGCTCTCGCAGACCAAGTACGCGAAGATGGTCGGCCAGAGTCACGCCCTGCTGGACGCGCAGGAGAAGGCTAAGAAGGTCGCGGTCGGCGCCACGACCGTGCTCCTGCTCGGGGAGAGCGGCACCGGTAAGGAGCTCTTCGCTCGGATGATCCATGACTGCAGCCCGCGCAAGAACGGGGCGTTCGTGGCCATCAACTGCGCGGCCATCCCCCGGGAGCTGCTGGAGAGCGAGCTGTTCGGGCATGAGCGTGGTTCGTTTACCGGCGCCACCGGACGGAAACTCGGAAAGTTCGAGCTGGGGGACAAGGGCACCGTGTTCCTCGATGAGATCGGCGACATGGACATGGGCCTTCAGGCCAAGCTCCTCCGCGTGCTGGAGGGCGAGCGGTTCATGCGGGTCGGCGGCACGTCTCTGGTCAAGGCGGACGTCCGCGTCGTGGCGGCCACCAACAAGGACCTGCTGGCGGCGGTGGCCACGCATGCCTTCCGCGAG
>WNGG01009313.1_pt1 | contig 10734 bp, 8 predicted proteins | sample 5400661 | NCBI WGS metagenome assembly WNGG01 (sample SAMN13153372, study PRJNA577476) | soil metagenome | isolation source: 100 cm soil or saprolite under Garry oak tree replicate 1 | place: USA:California | collected 2016-06-15
CGCACCCCTTCAGGGTGCAGATCATAAAAGGCTCGCTTCCCAGGGGTGGCGCGCTGACGCGCTTACCCTGGCTAATTTCTGTTACCCCTTCGGGGTATAGCAGCAAGATGAGAGAACAGGTCCGTATCGCGGCCGGTCAGGGATTCTGGGGAGATCTTCCTGATGCGCCTGTGCGCCAGGTTGAAGGTGGACCGATCGACTATTTGATGCTCGACTATCTGGCCGAGGTCACGATGTCGATCATGCAGAAGCAACGCTCGCGCGATCCGAACGCCGGATACGCCAAAGACTTCGTGCCGCTAATGAAGCAAATTCTTCCGGCTTGTGTCGAGAGAAACATCAAGGTCACGGCTAATGCCGGCGGAGTCAATGTCGAAGGGTGCGCCGACGCGGTGCGCGAGGTCGCGCTCGGGCTCGGTCTCGCCGGCAAGGTGCGGATCGGAATCGTGACCGGCGACGACATGATGGCGCGCTTAGATAATCTCTTATCGCGAGGCATCGAGTTACGTAATATGGATACCGGCGCGCCGCTTTCTACCGTTCGTGATCGCATTCAGAGTGCGAATGCTTACCTCGGCGCCTGGCCCATGGTCGAGGCTCTCAATCGCGGGGCTCAGATCGTGATCACGGGGCGCGCGACTGACACGGGACTGACGCTCGCGCCGATGATCCACGAGTTTGGCTGGGCCAACGACGATTGGAACCGGCTGGCTGCGGGGACAATCGCGGGGCACATTATCGAATGCGGCGCGCAAGCTTCGGGTGGCAACTGCCAATTTGAGTGGCGCAGTATTCCTGATCTGGCAAACGTTGGCTTTCCGATTGTAGAAGCTTCGCCTGATGGCACGTTCGTCGTCACGAAGCACGAAAACACGGGTGGCCGGGTCAATACTCCTGCGATCAAAGAGCAACTGGTCTACGAAATGGGCGATCCGCACGAGTACATTACTCCTGATTGTGTTGCCGATTTCGCAACCGTTCAGTTGTGCGATGATGGCGCAGATCGCGTTCGCGTGTTTGGCATTGAAGGCCGGCCGGCCACTGACTCACTCAAGGTCTCGATAAGTTATTCCGCCGGTTACAAGGCCGTCGGCACGCTCGTCTATGCGTGGCCCGATGCTTACGAAAAGGCGCAGGCCGCTGACAAGATTCTAAGGGCGCGGCTCGAGCGACTCAGTTTGCAATTCGATCAGGTCCTGACGGAATTTGTCGGCGCGAATGCGACGCATGGATCACTAGCGGGTGAGCCTGCGCGCGATCTGGCGGAAGTGCAGTTGCGAGTGGGCGTGCGCGGCGACGATAGAAACGCCGTCGAGAGATTCACGAAAGAGATCGCTCCCCTGATCCTGACCGGCCCACCCGCAGTGACCGGTTTCGCCGGCGGCCGGCCCAAGGTCGAAGAGATCGTCGCCTACTGGCCGGCGTTGATTCCGAAGAGCGAGATCAAACCGCACGTCGAGGTGATCGAAGCGTGACCAGGGAAGCGGAAGCGGTTGCCGCATGGAACGTTGTCAGTTCTGATCACGTTGCAGACTGTCGTGTGTTTCAGGTCAGACATGATCGTAGCGTCGATCCGCGCAGCGGAAGCGAGCACGACTTCTTTGTTATCGAAACGCCCGATTGGATCAATATCATTCCGCTGACGACTGATAACCAGGTTGTGATGATTGAGCAGTACCGTCATGGCACAAACAAAGTGACGCTGGAGATTCCGGGCGGCATGGTTGACGAAGGCGAGTCGGCAATCAATGCCGCCGCGCGCGAGTTGCTCGAGGAAACCGGCTACCAGGCGAGTGAAATCGAGCGACTGGGAAAGACACGTCCGAATCCGGCGATTCAGAACAACTGGCTGCACAGCTTTCTCGCGCGCGACGTGACCTTTGTCAAAGAGCCAGAGTTTGACGGGACGGAACACACAACAGTGCGCCTGGTTCCACTCGCTGACGTACCGGCGTTGATTGCAAACGGAACCATCGATCACGCGCTGGTGGTCGTCGCGTTTCATCGACTGTCGCTTCTCCAGATGGTTTGAGGTTTAGAGGCGGGCGTCGTCTGCCGACTCAAGACAATCCATGCGCATTCCGCTGACCCAACTCGCGCACGCGCGCTCCGGCGACAAAGGCGACACCGCGAACGTCGGTCTCATTGCGTTGCGAAATGATTATTATCCGATTTTGCTTCGCGAGGTCTCGGCGGCGCGCGTCAAGCAACACTTCAAAGGAATTTGCCAGGGCGCAGTCGAACGCTTCGAGCTGCCGAATATCCATGCGCTCAACTTTCTCTTGCACGAGAGCCTCGGGGGCGGCGGCACGCTATCGCTGATGACCGACGCGCAAGGCAAGACCTTTTCGACCGCGCTCTTGAGAATGGAGATCGATATCTCTGATGATGAGGCGCGCGTACTTGGGTTAAGTTCATGATCGTAGGGGTGGACCTGCGTGTCCGCCCTTCCTGGTCAATGATGACGTGGGGAAGGGCAGACACACAGGTCCGCCCCGTACTGGGATTTATGAAGACTGAACGAGACTTAATTATCCAACACGGTTACGCGCAAGTTGGCGATGTGCGTTTGCACTATGCCGAGTGTGGCAGCGGCGATGAGCTGATTGTTTTGCTGCATGGATTTCCTGAATTCTGGTACTCGTGGCGTCATCAATTGCCGGTGCTGGGAAAGCGCTATCACGTCGTCGCGCCAGATATGCGCGGCTTCAACCTCAGCGACAAACCGCCGCGAGTCGAAGATTACCTGATCGAATTGCTCGTCGCCGACGTTGTTGGTCTGATTCGCTATTTTGGCAAAGAGCGGGCGGCCATAGTAGGTCACGATTGGGGCGCGGCCGTAGCCTGGGGCGTGGCGCAGAGACATCCTGAAACTGTTTCGAAGCTGGCGACATTGCAGGTGCCGCCTCCTGCCGCGTGGCGCGCGAACTTCACACTTCGTCAGTTGCGGCGGAGTTGGTACATGTTTTTCTTTCAACTACCGCGCTTGCCGGAATGGTGGGCGCGTGCGAATGATTTCGCCAGAGTCGAACGGATGTATAAGACTACAACCGTACAGTCCGATGCGTTTTCCGATGCCGACATTGCGATGTACAAAGAAGCGCTCCGCCAACCGGGAGCGTTGACGGCGTCGATCAATTACTATCGTGCGAACGTCTTTCGTTCGCTGATCCGCGGGCGTGGCGGAGACGAGAAGAGGAAACTTGATGGCCGGATTCGGGTACCGACACTTTTCATTTACGGCGAACACGACTTCGCCGTCCTACCGGAAACGGTGCGGGACCTGGGCCGGTTCATAAACGCACCGTATCGGGAAGTGCGAATTCCCGACAGCGCTCACTGGGTACAGAACGAGGCAATCAATGAGGTGAATGCGGCCTTGCTGGAATTCCTGGCCGACGACTCGCTGAAAGCAACATCTGCGAATACACGAGCCTGAGATGACAGACGAAAAAAAGAGTGTGCTCTATTCTGTTAACGGTGCGATAGCTCGCCTGACTCTCAATCGTCCTGAGAAGCGAAACGCGCTGAATGAAACTGTCATCGATGACCTCAAACAAGGGCTGCGACAGGCAGACAGTGACAAGACAATGCATGTCGTCGTTATCTTGGGCGCCGGCCCTGACTTTTGTTCAGGAGCAGACCTTACTGCGCTGCAAAAGATCTCTGGCGCTTCAGTAGAGGAGAACGTTGACGATGCGCGCTCTTTGATGGAACTGTTCGTGATGATGCGAAACATGCGCTTGCCAATCATCGCCGCCGTGCGGGGCAGGGCGCTGGCTGGCGGATGCGGGCTCGCGACGGCCTGCGACATTGTGCTTGCCTCGAGTTCCGCTCGTTTCGGTTATCCGGAAGTAAAGATCGGATTCGTACCGGCGATGGTTATGGCAATCTTGCGTCGCAACGTTTCAGAGAAACGCGCGTTTGAATTGATCTCAAGAGGTGCGGAGATCAATGCCGCCGCGGCAGAACGAATCGGTTTGATCAATCACGTATTCAGCGACGAAACGTTTGACAGCGAAGTGGAAGCTTACGCCCGCGCGTTCGAGAAAGTCAGCGCGTCGGCCGTGGCCCTTGCAAAGAAACTCCTCTATCAGATGGACGGGATGGCGTTTGTCGAAGCGGTGCAGGCTGGCGTCGATGTCAACGCCATCGCCCGCATGAACGAAGATTGCCGGGAGGGAATCGCGCGGTTTCTGAAGAGGCAGTAACTGGCATCGGCCAAAGTCAAAACAAGCTTAGCCTTGCTACTGACTGTCTGTGTAAGAGCTAACGTTCAGGCCCTCGCGCAACTGGTAAGAAGCCCGTTCAGAACGCCTAAATTCAATAATCGCAATTGGAAAATTCAATAATTCGGATTTTCCTGCGCGTCACCCCTGGTCCCGAAAGAGATTGCGACAGTTTTCGGCCTAATGCAAGCTTTCCGGAAGAAGCCATCCTCGTGGAATATTCCTTGCGAGGGTGGAGTTCATCCCCAGAAAGTTCGGTCCCCCAGATGTTTGTGCGGCACTTTGAGATCTTAGTCAGGATCCATGGTGGGTATTGAGGGGGTGGGTTTTGAGCCTAGTTCGTAGAGTACTTTCGTATCTTTTCAAGACGCCCATCGTCAAGGCAGAAGGACTTTTCTTTTGCCGCCTCATCGCCAAACAAGTCAACCCAGATTTGAACCGGCTGGCAACAGCCTCATAGTCTGACAAGGAGGAAAATCTTATGACCAGAAGAATTCTTTCTCTGTTTGCTCTAATTAGTTTGTTGTTCGTCGCGTCAGTGGTCTGCCACGCGCAGACCGCATCAACCGCGACAATTCGTGGTACCGCTTATGATCCCAAAGCAGCCGTTATACCAGATGCTAACGTCGTGGCAAGGAATGTTGAAACCGGTATCGAGCGAACCACAAAAACGTCTTCGGGGGGCTCATATAGGTTCGACAACTTGCCTCCTGGCAATTATGACATAAAGGTTGAAGCGCAGGGCTTCGCCCCAGCTGAAGCCAAAGCGGTAAAGTTGCAGGTGGGCGAGCAAAGGGATGTCAACTTTAACCTCGTCATTTCGGGCGCAACCGGAAGTGTGACGATTACCTCCGAGTTGCCGTTAGTTGAGACGGCGAAGACCGATGTCTCAAGGGTTGTCTCCGACAAAGAGGTGGCCACCTTGCCCACCACCACGAGTTTCAATGGCATCGGTGGCGTCGCCAACGACTACGCGGCTTTGGCGCAGACAGCGCCTGGCGTTAGGTACGATACTTCCGGCGTTTCCAGCGATTTGTTGGCGCCGGGAGCGGTCAACGATCGTGGGATTCAATACAATATCGATGGCGGTAACATCGCCGACCAGGTGGTTTCAGCACGTACCCAGTTGGGAGCATCTGTTGAGGAGGTCAAAGAGTTTCAGGTGCTCACGAACAATTACAACGCCGAGTATGGTCAGTCTGGCGGCCTCATCCTCAACGTAGTGACCAAGTCAGGCACCAATGGATTCCATGGCGACGGTCATTACTATACGCGCGGCCGTAATCTTACGGCGAACACTTTCTTTTACAACCAGAATCCGATCAACCAGGGCCACCGACCCCCTTTTCATAAATATGAGGGTGGAGGCACATTCGGTGGACCAATCATTAAGAACCGCACGTTCTTCTTTACCAGCTACGAGCAGGTTCGAGAGGGGGTACCGCTAACACTGACCCCAGGTGGCAGGTCGATCACCTTAACGCAGCCGACGAAGGAATTGTTGGTATCAGGAAAAATTGGCCACCAGTTCACGAAGAGTAACCAATTCAGTGCGCGCTATAACGTGCAGCGAGATCTGCAGGATAATCTATTGGTCCAGATCGCTCCGATCGCAACACAAGACTCGCTGGTCTCTTCGGTTGTTCACGATGTCGGACTAAATCTGGCGGATACATGGACCATTAATCCTGCCACGATCAATGAGTTCCGATTTTTCTTTCATCGTTTCTTGAGTCAAACGCCGGTGAAGAGCGAGTTGCCGGGTCAACAAGGACCTGGCTTCTACCACGGCGCGGCGTTCTGCTGTCCGCAGGGTGCCTTAGATAAGCGGTATGAGTTCATTGACAACTTAACGATGACGCGCGGGACACACACCTTCAAGGTCGGGACCAGCATCTCTCACGCTCCCTACTTCTCACTCTTCACACAGTTCAACAAAGGGCTCTATACGTACCAGAAACCTGAAACTGGTCCAGGTAGCGCTCCGTTTGCCAGCCCAGGGAACCCTGCGAATAAGCTTACCATTGGGATCGGACCCGCGCAGGTGAATGCGAGAGATAATATATATGGGTTCTACGGTCAGGATTCGTGGAAGTTCAGGCCGAATGTCACGCTCAACCTTGGCCTTCGCTACGATGTCGAAGTCGGAGCGTTCGTTGGCGGCACGATCAAGCAAGGCAACGGGTGCTTCCAAGCTAACGGGATCATTCCCGCTTGCTCGTCGGATCATAACAACTTCCAACCAAGGGTAGGGCTTGCATGGAGCCCACGCTACAGCAGTGGTTTCTTGCACCGACTCTTTGGCGATCCAGATCGGACGGTGGTCCGGCTATCCTTCGCCGAAATCACCATGATGGCTTACGGCAATGTCTCCCTTGATTCGCTCAATTTCGATGGCGTGAACCTGTTTACTGTCACTGCTACGCCGAGTTCAAGAGCAGCCGGCGAAAATCCAGCGAACCCTCCGATCTTAGGGCCCGCAATACTGGCCTTTGCTCCGAACCGGCCGCCCGATAGTCTCCTTCAGCAACTGAAGCCAGCAAACTTCTTCGGCCGCCTGCGTCCAATTGCGCCTAATCTGAAGAACCCCGAGACGCGCAATGTCCATGCATCAATCAATCGTCAATTCGGCAAGGATTACGTGGTTGAACTAGGCTTCACCGGTGTGTATGGGTTCGGGCTCTTCGGAGAGCGCGACACAAACTTTCCAATCGTCGCGCCCGACCCAGCGCACCCGGGTTTCTTCTATCTTAAAGACGGTGGCCTGCCATCGCATAGACCCGACGGACGGTTCAACGCCATCCGCACCAACGAAAACACGCGCACCTCTAGCTACAATGGCGGCTATATCAGCGCCACGAAGCGACTGTCGAATCACTTCCAATTCAATGGAAGTTACACACTCTCGAAGCTGCTAACTTCAACCGAGGACTTCTTCGGCTTGTCCGAGCCAGGGGATCCGCGCAACATTCGCGCAGAGCGTGGTCCGGCATTCAACGACATTCGCCATTTGGTCAACTTCGGAACTGTTTATGACACTGAGAAGCTAACTCAACGGTCGTTCCTTAAACGCATCGTCAATAATTGGACGATTGGCGCTGTTGGATCACTGCAGTCCGGACGGCCTTACCCAGTGTCAACCGGCTCAGGGCCAGACGCGTTCTCGTTCTTCCCCGGCGCTGGCAATGAAACCCAGCAACGTCCGAATGTCTTGCCGGATGGCACGCTCATTTCAACCAACATCGCTTCGGCTGATGGAACTAACTTGTTGATCGGACCTGCTGGCCATGTAGTCTGTCCAGCATGTCCACAGACGACATTCAATGCGCCAGCGGACGCAAGCCCGCTTGGTCCGATAGACAGCCTCAGCCCTAACGGCGAGCTGGTTGATTTCCAGTTCCTCAATGGCAATCTAACTCGCGATGCTGGTCGGAGCCGTCCTTACTATCGGTTCGACATGTCCTTTATTAAGGCGTTTCCGATTCGTGAGAAAATGCGGTTGGAATTGAAGGTGGATATCTTCAACATTTTCAACCACACAAACTTCCTGCTCAACAACGGGAACGATACGCTCAACTCCCTGCCGATCTCGACCAACCCGAACTGCCGTTCGTGTCTCAACGCAATTACTGGCCGTTACATAGGAAGTGACGGTCGCGTGCTGAACATTCGCGACCTCCAAAGCGGGCGGGTAAGTCAGGATCTTCAAAACCCGATCTTTAACCTGGTGGGCGATCCGTCATCAACCGACATAGCACGGACGATCCAGCTGTCGGTTCGGTTCAAGTTTTAGAGAAGGCCGAACCGGTAGTTTTCAGTAGACAAAAGGTGGGCCCGCTTATAGTGGTGCCCACTTTTTTTAGCACTCCGACGTCAGATCTTTCATCGCCGCGAGGCGTGCACTCACGCGCGCCTACTGACAGCAACGCCAATCAGTAGACATGAACAAGCTTGTCACCGAAGAAGAAAGGTTTTGAGTTTAGGCGCGCGAAAGATTTGTCAGAAGCGCGCCGGAAGGCTATAGTTGTGAAGAAGAAATGACGCTCAGCCAAATCTGAAAGGTTGACTATGAAACACCACGGTGCAAAGCCAGCCTTGAGCAGTGTAGTCAGTACAGTTGTAGCCTTAACTTTCGTGACGGCGTTTTCAACGCCAGTGCTAACACAGCAACGTCGTTCCAACTCTAGTCTGCCCCCCAATGCAGAAACCAGAGCCCGCGCCGAGCACCAGGTCACGTTGGACCTCGAACGTGAAGCACTTCTCCGAGATTCCAGGTCGACCAACAAATCCATCGATCCAAAAAAGCTGCAAGCACTGACTGCGCAAATTAAGCAGGACTTCGAGCGTTTGTGGATTGTAAACGGCGAGTTGATGACTGGGGCTTCAACAACAAAGACCGGACCTGATTACCAGTACGTTCTAACAAGGCTTACAGAGGTAAAGAGCCGTGCCATTCGACTGCAAAACACTCTGTCGCTTCCCAAACCAGAGGTTGACGAGAAGGTTGAGAAGAATGAAGCAGCACGGGATCGCGAGGAACTGAGGACTATGTTCTCGCTGCTCAATAGTCGGATAGTAGGCTTTGTGACAAATCCTTATTTCAAGCATCCCAAGGTGGTTGATGCTGAGCTGGTAAACAGGGCGAGCCGCGACCTTGCAGGTATTATTGAATTGAGCCGCAGCATTCGAAAGAGTGCTGAACGGCTGAACAAAATTCTAGAAAAGTCACCTTAGTTCGACTGCGCTCATAAAGTTGTTAAGGGCGCTCAATCTGAACTAAACATACATTCGAATATAAGGACCGGAGAGTATGCGCCCGGTTTGCCAAATCTGGTTAGCCCTGGTTGTGTTTCTTCTCTTCCCAAGTGGAATTGAAAATGCGCTCGGTCAGACTGCTTATGATCTGCAAGGCGTGGTTTATGGCCCCGGGGGCAAGCCGGTGGCAAATATTCTCATGGTTTTAGAGAACCAAGCTCGAGCTCAGATTTCCCAGGATATAACCGATCATGACGGCCGTTATCGGTTTAGCAGCGTTGCGGCAGGTGTGTATTACGTCATTGCCAAACCGAATCAGTCGGAGTTTCAGGCGGTCACAGAGCGTCTTGAGCTAATCAATACCTCGCGTAGCGGCTCGATTAGCTCAACGGAGAAAATCGACTTCGTATTAAAGCCCGCGGCGCGTCGAGACGCAGACTTACTGAACTCAGGTTCCGTCTTCGCCCAAGACGTTCCCGCGGCTGCTGCGCAAGAGTATTCGCTCGCGATGAAGAGTCTGACTAAGGAAGATAAAGAAGGTGCCGCGAACCAACTGAGTAAGGCAATTGAAATTTTCCCCGATTACTTTCTGGCGCTGCAGCAACTCGGATTGGTCTTTCTTGAAGACAACAAGTTTCAGCAAGCCGTGCCTTTGTTGCAAAGAGCAATTCATGTCAATGCTCGGGCAGCAGTGTCTCATCTTGGTCTGGGCATTGCGTATGTCAATCTGAATCGCGCAAAAGAAGCGGTCGAAGAGTTGACGAGTGCGCGAACCCTGGACAGCAAATCGTTTCGCGTCCATCTGTACATGGGGATCGCATTGCTCAACCTTGGAGAACTAGACTCAGCCGAGCGGTCTTTATCAGAAGCACAGAAGACCGGCGGTTCAGGCGCTAAAGCGGCTCGTCTCTACTTGGCCTCGATCTACAGCACACAGAAACGATATCAAAAAGCAGTAGATCAACTGGAGGCTTACCTGCAAGACAATCCGAAAGCTGACAACGCCGCCAGTGTCAGACTGGCAATTCAGAAACTGAAAGCTAAACTGTAAATGACCGTGCTCATCACCTTAACGTCAAATCGGATTACCTGGATGCGCATGTTCTCGAAGGCTCACGGCCTAACGCAGCGCTCAAAAAAATGGATGAAGATCCAAAACTTTGAATGTCCCGGTCCCACAAAATTCCTCGGTGAGAAGACAACCACTGGATAATAGGCAGTTTGAAGACTGAAACGCCGAGCGCAAAAGTACGGCATCTCATTTGCCTACTTTTATTTACCTGACTTCTAAACAGCGGCGGCGTCGGTCCTCGACTTAGTGACTGCGTGGGCAGTTTCTAGCACTGACGGAACTCGTTTTGGGTTTAGCGCCAAGCTCTACACATTCTTTCAGAGAAGGAGATTCCAAAATGCGCCCTATAAAAGGAACAGGATTCGTGCTAGCTGGTGCTTTGGTGTTGTTCGGCGCGCTTGTTGTAAATGCGCAGCAGGTCACAGGTGTTATTAGCGGCAGGGTTACCGACGAGAAAGGAGCGTCGGTGCCCGGCGCAAAGGTGACGATCACTGCAAAGGCTACCGGACGCAACATTGATCTGGTAACAAACGATGAGGGTTTCTTTGAGGCCCGATCGCTTCCATCCGGTAACTACAACGTCAAGATAGAACAGCAAGGCTTTGCCGGCAGCTTGATTGAGAATCTTGTGGTCCAGACCGGCAAGGTGTCGGACGCAAGTGTTCAGCTCAAAGTGGG
>WNGG01010007.1_pt1 | contig 10734 bp, 11 predicted proteins | sample 5400661 | NCBI WGS metagenome assembly WNGG01 (sample SAMN13153372, study PRJNA577476) | soil metagenome | isolation source: 100 cm soil or saprolite under Garry oak tree replicate 1 | place: USA:California | collected 2016-06-15
TGGAATTTTATCAACGGGCCAGTGAACAACTTCGGCATGGCCCGCACCGGCGTGAATTTCGCCTTCTAAGCAGCGACAATAGCATTTACTACAGCGGCGTCCGGAACAACGGACGCCGCTTTTTTTGTACGCATAAGGCATAAGAGGCGGCTTCTGGACCACGGAATGGCTTTAATGACTTTTCTAAGGCAAAGTATGGATTGGCGTTTGCGAACGCTGGCCTGGGCACGAAATTGTTCTGATGTCGTTCGTCGAAACCCTTGGCAATTTGGCTTTGAGGAAATCGGAGGTCGTTCAACGTTTCGAGCGCCTGATCGCCCCGAAATCCGATCAGGAACTCGAAGCGATGGCGCAGACTTCGTGCTCCCTCACTCTGCAAAATTTTGGACGCACGATGCGGCTGTTCGCGCCGCTTTATCTTTCTAACGAATGCATCAACAATTGCCGGTATTGCGGCTTTTCACGCGATAATCCGATCCTTCGCGTTACGCTCGACATGGATGAAGTGATTGCCGAAGCGCAGTATCTCGCGCGTCAGGGCTTCCGTCAGATCCTTCTCGTCGCGGGCGAGCATCCAAAATTTGTGAGCCGCGACTACTTGGCTCAATGTGTGCGGGCCATCGCCCAGGATTTTTCGTCGATTTCCATCGAGGTGGGCCCGATGGAGATGGATGACTATGTGCCGATTGTCGAGGCTGGCGCCGAAGGGCTCGTCGTTTATCAGGAGACGTATAATCGCGGTGTCTATGCCGAAATGCACACCGCCGGGCCGAAACGCGATTTCAATTTTCGACTCGATTGCGCCGAGCGGGGGTACGCGGCGGGGTTTCGCCGGCTCGGTATCGGTGCGCTCGTCGGTCTATCGCGTTGGCAGGATGAAGCGATCGCGCTCGCCGCGCACTTGGAACATTTATTCAAACACTGTTGGCAGGCGCAAATCACAGTAAGTTTGCCGCGGTTACGTCCGGCCGCCGGCGGATTTCGTCCGCTTTTTTCGATGACCGACCGCGAACTGGCGCAATTGGTTTGCGCGTTGCGGATTACTTTCCCGCAGCTCGGCATCGTGCTCAGCACGCGCGAGCGCGCACCGCTGCGGGACTCCCTCTCGTTAATCGGGGTAACGATGATGAGCGCCGGCAGCCACACCGAGCCAGGCGGTTATACCCGGCAAGGCCGCGAACATTTGCATCGCACTGTACGCGGACGCATCGTCGCGCCCGAATACCAGCATGGCGAAGACCAACTCGCTACCGGCCAATTCGAGATTAGCGACGAACGTTCGCCAGCCGAAATCGCCGCCGTCCTTCGCCGTCGCGGCCTCGAACCGGTTTGGAAAGATTGGGACCAGGCCCTTTGCGGAGCGTGAAGATTTCACTCAATGGCGAACACGTAGATGCGCGTGAAGCGAAGACGATCGCGGACTTGGTCAACCGTTATCAATTGCCGCCACAATCCATTTTGGTCGAGCACAACGGCCTCGCCGTACATCGACACGAGTGGGAGGAGCGGCCATTGTCTGAGGGCGACCGCATCGAATTCATCCGAGTCGTCGCAGGTGGATAAACTGAATTAAGCTGGCCGCTAGATCTGCGCTGCGCTCTTCACTACGACTCGCATTCCGTCGGTTTGGATGACGGTCACGGGAGTCTGCGGGGCGATGAATTCGCCTTCGGTGACGACATCGACAACGTGATCGGCGAAACGCGCTTTGCCGCTCGGTCGCAAGACAGTGACTGCGGTGCCTTGCATTCCGGGCGAAAGCGCGAGCGTCCCGCGACTGCGGGATCGCGGCGCGCCGGCGAGCGATGGGCCGGGCGGATTTGAATCGATCAAGGCAAATCGCCGATAAATGCTCGTGCGCGGCAGATACCTTGCAAGCAGCGCAATCGCGATGAACGCTCCCAAGAGCGCGATCAACATGTTAAGCAGCGGCATCGCGAGCATTTTGCCGGTTGGGAAAAAGTTTTGACCCGGGTAGCGATCGACCATCGTCCAGAGCAACGAGGCGAGCATGAGAAACACGCCGAGAACGCCGAACACGATTGTGGTGTGCGCGAAGAAAAGAATTTCGATCAACACGAGAATTATTCCGAGAACGAAGAGCGCAACGACTTCCCAGCCGGCGAGCCCGGCCAGGTAATGCCCGAGGAAAAACAAGGCGAAACAAATTGCAGAGATAATCCCCGGCCACGTGACGCCAGGGATCTTGAACTCCAAATACGCGCCAAGAATTCCAAGCAGAAGCAGCAAAGGCGCCAGCGCGGTGATCCAAAACGCGATCTGCTCGAAACCGGTAGGTTCGATAGTGGCGATATTGCCCTTGAGTTCAGCTTTCCTAGTCAGATCGGCAATGGAATCAACGATACCTTCTGCGAGCAATCCCGATCCGTCGGGATTGATTCGTTCAGTTGCTTCTTGAGCATTCAGAGTGAGGACGGCTCCCTTGGGATGAACGACGCGGTCGCCGATTTTCACTTCCTTGTCTTTGTTCATGAACGCCTCAGCGATGTCGGGATTGTGCCCGTTCTTGATCGCCGAACTACGGATAAGCGCAGACCAATATGAGATCGTCTTTTCCCTCGCAGTGGCGGGAAGGTCTTCGCCCGTTGGGAGGATCGGAGCGGCGGCGCCAATGGCGCTCACCGGCGCCATGTAAATGTGTTGAGTGGCGATGGCGATCAACGCGCCAGCAGAACCGGCGTTTGTGTTGATGAACGTGTAAGTGGGAATTTTCGTTTGATTGAGCGCGTTCACGATATCGGCCGCGGCATCCAATCGGCCGCCGTACGTGTTCATGTCGAAAATAATCGCAGAGGCTTCGTTGCTTTCGGCTGTTTTGACTGCGCGCCGCAAAAACGCTAGGAGTGAAGGCGCAACTTCGCCGGGCAACGGTACGACGACCACGTCATCTTTGTGAACGACCTCCCGGGCGTGGGAGGGCGACAGCGCAATGAAGCAGGTCAGCGCAAAAAGCCCCGGAGAAGCGCGACGCGTAGCTGCTAAACACGTCCGCGCCACACTGCTCGGCGATAGGAAATGACGAAATCCGAATGACGAATGACGAATTAAGTCCGAATGACGAAACCCAAAACGACGCGAAGCCCACGTCGCGGCCCGTTGCCATTCGGGCTTCGACATTCCTTCGTCCTTCGTCCTTCGTGCTTCGTCATTCCTTTCATTTCGGCTCGCGCACGGCGTTTTCCTCATTGCTTGGAAATGGACCCGCACTGCGTAAGTTTGGCATCGCTACCGAAATCAAACGAGGCAAAAATAATCAGGCACGCATGGGAACCATCCCTTCGGAAACAATCGAGCAAATCGCCGCCGCGAACGACATCGTCGAAGTGATCGGCTCGTATTTTCCGCTCAGACGCGCGGGAGCAAATTTCAAGGCGCTCTGTCCGTTTCACCAGGAGACAACGCCGTCGTTCATGGTGAGCCCCAGCAGGCAGACATTTCATTGTTTCGGTTGTGGTGCGGGTGGGAGCGTCTTCCGGTTCGTGATGGATTACGAGCATACAGATTTTCCGTCAGCCGTGCGCAAACTCGCTGCGCGAGTCGGCATCACCGTGGTGGAGAAGTCTCGCGGAGGCGCGCCGGAGGAAGATCAGCAACGTGAGGCGCGACGGTTTCTGCTAAAATTACATGCGGAAGCTGCGGAATGGTTTCACAACAATTTGCTGAAAGCTCAATTCGCGGCGCCGGCCCGCGATTATCTGGAGCAACGTGGAATCAACCGGCAAATAATAAAGAACTGGCAGCTTGGCTTCGCGCCCGACAGCTGGGACGCACTGTTAAAGTGGGCGCTCGACCGCGGCTACACGCGCCCACAGCTTTTGCAAAGCGGGCTGGTGAAATTGCGCGATGAGAATGATACGCGAAGCGAAATTTACGATCGTTTGCGCGGGCGAATCATGTTTCCAATACACAATGACGTTGGCGAAGTAATCGCGTTCAGTGGCCGGCTTCTCCCGCCTTCGCCAAGGCTACGGCGGACAGGGAAAAATGAAGAAAGCGCAGCGAAATATTTGAACTCACCTGAGACGCCGCTTTTCCGGAAAGGCAACGTGCTTTTTGGACTGCACAAATCCAAACGGGCGTTAATCGAGGCCAAGTGCGCGATCGTGTGCGAAGGCCAAATCGATTTGATCAGCTTGTTCGAAGCGGGAATCACGAACGTGGTCGCACCACAGGGCACAGCGTTTACGGAAAATCAGGCGCGAATCCTGAAGCGTTTTGTGGATGAAGTGGTTCTGTGCTTCGATTCAGACGCGGCCGGTGCCAAAGCCGCCGAGCGTTCTCTCGAGGCGTTATTGCAAAACGATTTGATCGTGCGCGTAGTGGAGCTGCCGCCCGGTGACGATCCCGATTCCCTGGTTCGTCGTGAAGGAAAAGAGGAATTCGAAAATCGGGTCGCGAATGCGCGAGATTTTTTTGATTATTGGATCGAGCGGGAAATGGAGGCGACAGACGTGAGCTCCCTGGGTGCGAAAATGCAGGTCGCGCGCAGACTGGCTGAGACTGTCTCGCGGGTGCACGATCCGCTCATGCGTGGGGAGGCGGTGAACAAAGCGTCGGCGCGGCTGGGTGTTTCTCCAGCAGATTTTGGAACGCTTCTCTCGACAAAGCCCCGCGGGTTCGCTTCCTCGGAGGCACCAGAGGCGGCGCGCGCTGCGGCTGCGCCAGGGCCGCGACACGACATTGCGATGCTTTGCCTTTTGGCGTTGCGTGATGAGGCGGCGAGAAATTTTCTTCTTGCGCAGAATTGGCGCGAGACACTCGAACAAGTGCCGGACGCGGAAATTCTCATTCGCATTCTTCAAAGTGAGCTGCATCCTGATGATCCTGCGTCGCTCAGCGCATTCATGGCCACGCTCGCTCCCGCGGAAGAGGCGCTTGTTTCGGCGTGGCTGCTGCAAAAAGTGCCCGCAGCCGCAGAAACGATGGTTGAGAAATGGTGGCTTGGCATTCGCCATGCCGTGCTGCGGCGCCGACTAGCCGCCGCACAGAACCGCATCAAGCTTCCGGAACTGAGCACCGGGGACATCGTAAATTTGCAGAAACAAATTCTTGACCTGCAGGAACAGCTCCACGAGCTTTCGCAGCCCGCCGGCGCGGCCGACAATTAGGTGTCGGTCAATTGCCGCGCGGCAGGCCGAAGGTCTTAGTCCAATCCGTAACCACACTATCTTGGCCAGGCATTCGAAACGAAGGGGAGGCAGGCGACAATCGTCGGCGCGACGGCTTAATCGAAGGCAGCGCCGCCGCAGCGTAGCAAGAAGACCTTTCGCTGTTCGAAAGAATCGGAAAAAACCAGGAATCGCTGCGCTCAAAATCAAGCGCATCAGGCACAGTTCCATGCGGAGTGATAATGGCCCGCTGCCTGAACGAGCGCGGCAGTTGTCGGCCGCTGATTTATTTTCGACTATTGAAGTCCAGAATCGCATTCGTGAACTGATCAAGCTGGCAAAAGAACAAGGCTACCTGACATTTGATGATCTAAACGAGGCGTTGCCTGAGGGAGTCACCGACGCCGATGAACTGGATCTTATCCTTACGCGACTGCGCCGTCTGGAGATCGACATTATCGAAGCGTCGGAGGTGGATCGCTACAAAGACGGCAAGAAAGACGCCGACGAGGAGGAAGAAGAGGAAGAGAGAACAGAAACGAAGGTTGATATTCTGGACGACCCGGTGCGGATGTATCTCAAGCAGATGGGTCAGGTCCCGCTTCTGACCCGGGAACAGGAAGTCCAGATATCCAAACGGATCGAAGAAGCCGAAGGGATGGTGCAGAAGCACATTAGTCGCTTTGGCTTCGTTGCGCGCGGCCATTTGGATCTCGCCCAAAAGCTGCTTGAGGGCCGGGAACGGTTCGACCGGGTGATTCTCGACAAAAAAATCGAGAGCCGGGAAAGATATATGAAGAACCTCCCGCGTCTTTGCAGACAGGTGGAACAACTAAGCGCGTCGATTTGCCGGCAATTTTGCGATCTTGCGCGCAATTCTTCGAAGAAACGTTCCCAAAAGTTCAGGGCCTTGCAAAGAACGATGGCTTCGCTGCAACGGATTTATCCGCATTTTTACCTCAAGCAGAGAGTCACGGAGGAATTTGTGCACCTGGCGGACGACGCGCACCACACGTCGCTTTACCTTCAAACCGAACTCGCCAAAAATCCTCGCAGTCAAAAAAGGCGGCCGCAACTTCAGAACAAGATGCGCGAGTTAGAAAAGAGCCTTTGGTTTTCGCTTTCTGACTATGCAGAAGAGTATCGGACACTGAAGGGCTGGCTGCGCCAGGCGTTCAAGGCCAAAACCGAAATGGTTGAAGCCAATCTGCGTCTGGTAATTTCCATCGCAAAAAAATATACCAATCGCGGCCTGTCGTTTCTCGACCTGATCCAGGAAGGAAATATGGGATTAATGAAGGCGGTCGAGAAATTCGAATATCGGCGGGGCTACAAGTTTTCCACTTACGCGACGTGGTGGATTCGCCAGGCCATCACCCGCTCCATAGCCGACCAGGCGCGCACGATTCGAATTCCCGTGCACATGATTGAGACGATTAACAAGCTCATGCGTGTACAGAAACAGCTGGTGCAGGAATACGGGCGAGAACCGACGCCCGAAGAAGTGGCGGAAGAAGTGCTGCTACCAGTGGATCGTGTTCGCGCGGTGCTCAAGATGGCGCAGCAACCAATCTCGCTCCAGTCCCCGGTAGGCGAGAGCGAAGAAACAAATTTCGGCGACTTCATCGAGGACAGAAGCGCCGAAAACCCGAGCGATATGACCGCCATTGTTTTGCTGAAGGAAAAAATCAAGGACGTGCTGGAGACCCTCACTCATCGGGAGCGGCAAGTGCTCGAACAACGATTTGGGCTGGTCGATGGATACAGCCGAACCTTGGAAGAAGTAGGTCGGCAGTTCCAAGTTACTCGCGAGCGCATTCGCCAGATCGAAGCAAAGGCGTTGCGCAAAATGCGGCATCCAACCCGTATTCGACAACTGGAGGGATTCATTGAAGCCCCTGGACTTTGAACATGGATTTTCAGCGCTCATTCGAGCGCAACTTCCGACTCTGCAAATAGTTCAATTGACTGGAGACTATGGAACGTCAAGATGACAACGAGTTGTGGGATATTCTGGGCCGTGTTCCCGAGCCCACGCTCTCGCCATTGTTCGCCCGGAATGTGCTCAGAAAGATCCGCCAGGAAGCGACTCGCTTCGAGCGGGCGCGGAACTGGTTTAGCCTGCGAAGACTTGTTGCAGCATCCGCTGTGGCAGTCGTCGTGGTCGGCATGGCTATCGCCACGCGTCATCCAGTCTGGCAGAGAGCGTCTGCAAATGATTTAGACGTGGTGGCTAAAATCGATCCACAAGATTATGACGTCGTGGCTGATCTGGATGAATTGATCGCTTGGGATGAAAATACCGTGTGGGAAGAAAAGCCGACTTTGTAAATTAATCGTCGCTCTGTCGGTTTTCGCTTTATCCTGCGCCGCCGCACAAGCGCAACCGCAACCACATCGACCTATGGGTCGGCCGCCCACCGGAGCTCCTCACGGGCCGCCGTCAAACCAGAGCATACGTGAGCGGTGGATGGCACTTCCTCCAGAAGCCCGGCAAAATTTCCGGCGCAACGCCGAGCGTTGGATGCGGATGAGTCCAGAGGAGCGGAACGTCATGCGCCAGCGAGAGAATCTGCGCCGTGAGACCATCAAACGGGAAACTGAAGCGGCACTTGGCCAATCCGGCCTCCGCTTGAATCCCCAGGAACGCGCTCAATTCGAATCCCGCTACATTCAGGAACGCCGAAAAGTGGAACAATCGCTCCGGCAACAGATCGAAGCGGAACGGCAGAAGGAATTACCAGCGCTGATTCAGCAGCTGAAGAAAGAGTTCCAAATTGACCAGCCGGTCAAAAGTCCCGCGACCAAGCCGGCGGAGTCGGCTAATCCAAAAAAATAGAGCCGGCTTTTTTGTAGGGAAAAGATTCGTCCCTAAAAAGAAACTGGCTCGAAATTGCTTTCGAGCCAGCTCAGTCCTGGATTTTTAGATCCCTACGTCACCTTAGTCCCGGTAATAATGGTGGTGACGATGGTGGCGGTAGTAATACCGGTGTCCGCCGTACCAATAATAAGGCCGGTAGTAGCCATAGTACGGATACGGCCGGTAATAACGGTACGGGTAATAGTAGCCATATGGGTAATATCCATAGTACCCGGGACCGACCCCGATTCCGACTGCGATGCCAGCGTCAGACCGCTGCGCGGGAACGAAAGCCAGTACCCCAGCCACCAATCCGATTAAGAGAAGTTTCTTCATTACTTTACCTCCTAGGTATTAAACAGAGGAGCGAGGGGAAAGTTTTCCCCTTTATTCGGGTGGAAAAGCCTCAGGATACCCCGTTATGCAAACGGTCTGCCCGATCCGTCGATACGAAACGCAGCGAAGTCGCATCGCATTCGCGGTGTTTCCTGCGCCTCGGCCCGGGAACGCGATCACTGGTCCTCCGCTCAAGATTGGACCAAGATAGAGTTTCACTTTGTCAATGAGACGCGCATCGAGCGCCTGGCCGAGCACTTCGCCGCCGCCCTCAATCATCACGCTCGTGACACCTCGCTTGCCAAGATTTTTCAGCACCGTAGCCAGCGATTTACCGCGATAAATCAGCGTTCGGGACGCGAACCGGTCGGAAAATAATTGAGCCGGCCGTGGAAGGTTGCCCGAACGCGTCAGCACAACGCGCCACGGTTGTCGCGCACGGCGTACACCGCGCACGACTAATCGTGGATTGTCTGCTCGTACCGTTTCCGCTCCAACGAGCACTGCGTCCACGCGCGCGCGAAGCTTGTTTGCATGGCGACGGGCCAAAGGATCTGTGATCCAGCGAGGCTCGCCCGTAGGGCGCGTCAAGCAACCATCAAGCGACATTCCACACTTCGCGATGACGAAGGGCTGCCCCCTAACAATCCATTTGTTGAAAGCCTCGTTGAGCCGTACGCATTCATCAGCCAAAACGCTTTCTCGCATTTTGACCCCCGCATTTCGCAATTGCATGATGCCTTTGCCAGAGTGGCGCGGATTCACATCAGTCGTACCCACGACTACGTTTTTGATTCCAGCCTTGATTATCGCATCAGTGCACCGAGCAGTGCGCCCTGCCGTGGAGCAGGGCTCCAGAGTAACGTACAGTGTGGCGCCACGAGGGACACGCGCACCGAAATCGCGGAGGCATTCGATCTCAGCGTGATCGCGGCCCGCCTCCCGATGATGGCCTTTCGCCACTATTCGATTGTCGATGACCAGAACCGCTCCAACGGCGGGATTGGGGCTCGTCTGGCCGAGCGCCTTTTTTGCCTCGTTTAGCGCAGCGCGCATGAATTGTTCATCTCGTTGTGTTGTCATTGCGTCGAGAGATGAATAATTGTTCTCGCGTGTCGAAGCAACGCGGGTTCAACGCTTCGACTGATTAGTCGCCTGCTGTTGGACTTGGAGACCCATTGCTCCGGCGAATATAACTTAGTTCAAATCCGTGCCTGGAGGGATTCGAACCCCCAACCTTCTGATCCGAAGTCAGAAGCTCTATCCGGTTGAGCTACAGGCACTCTGAGCGATTTGAGATTTCAAGTTTGAAATTTGAGATTGTGCCCTAGCCGCGGCAGGGCCCGCCCGCCGTAGCCTTGGCGAAGGCGGGTGGCCGACGGGACTCGAACCCGCAACAACCAGAACCACAATCTGGGGCTCTACCATTGAGCTACGGCCACCATCATTGGCGGGAAAATAAGATTGTAAAATTCGAATCTTTTTTTGCAAACAAAGGTCTCGACTTTTCCCGGTCGTTCCACTAATTCTCGCTGGCGGTGGAACGAAAATCTGCCCGTAGCTGGCTTATCTTTGCGCCTCGCCATCGCGTGAGGCGCGCCGCCGCGGCTTTGCTCGCTCTCGTTCTTTTCGTCGGGGCGACGCGCGTTCTTGTGGGACAGCAGGATGATCCGAGCGAAATTTTTCTTAAAGCGTATCTCTCCGCACAACAGGGCGAGAAGCTGGAGCATGAAAACCGGTTCAAGACGGCCCTGGCCAAATATCGATTTGCTGGAAGCCTGATCGCGGAATTGCGCAGATCGCACGTTGATTGGCAGCCGGCGATCGTCGCATATCGTGGCCGAAAAATCAGCGAAGGAATCTTGCGCATCCAGGAGAGGATGACGAGGCAAAACGCGCTAAGCACAAGTGCAAATCCCCTGCCTGAAGTTGCCCCCTCACTACCGGAGAGCGAGGACTGGTCCGAGCCTGGGCCAGAAGTCGTGATCAACTGCAAACCGCGCTCGACAAGGCGCACAGTGATCTCGAAAACGCGCGAAAAGAAAAGGAAGCCGTCAACACGCGTCTGGATGAGACAAATTCCAAGCTTGAAAAAGCACAAGGCGACCTCGACAAAGCGAGAAAATCAGAAGGTCAGGCGCGCGATCAACTCGTACCGATCCAGGAATCATTAAGGGCGGCCCAGGCATCGCAGGAAAATAGCGCCCGGGAGGAGCAGCAATTGCGCTCGGAAATTGCCCACTTGAAAGACGCCGTTGCCGCCGCGGATGAGGCGCGTGTGGCAGCGGAAAAGCTGACAACCGCGGAGCAAAAGGTCCGAAACCTTGGCGAGAGCGACCCGGTGAACGCGAAGACATTTGCCGAAATGAACGAGCAGATTGCGAAGCTTCAAGAGCAGCTCAGCGAAAG
>WNGG01032945.1_pt1 | contig 10733 bp, 10 predicted proteins | sample 5400661 | NCBI WGS metagenome assembly WNGG01 (sample SAMN13153372, study PRJNA577476) | soil metagenome | isolation source: 100 cm soil or saprolite under Garry oak tree replicate 1 | place: USA:California | collected 2016-06-15
GCGCGCTTGCGCCGCGTGCCGGCGTCCGTGAGCACGCCGATCAGGTCCGCGCCCGTCGCCTTGGCGGCGCCCACCTCGGTGGGGTGCTCGAGCACGAAGACGAGGCCTGCCGCCTGCTCCTCGATGGCCGTGGCAAGAGTGGACCAGGCGGCGTCGCTCTCGAGGGGTCGCGGCGCCACGACGAGAGGGCAGGCGGCGGTATCGAGCGTGGCGCGCTCGACCAGGGGCGCGTGTAAACCCTGGGCCAGCGTGGTCCACACCGGGAGCGCCGGACCCGCGGCGACGACCTGGGTGAACTGCCAGCCCGCGTCGCGTGCGACCTCGAGGAACGCGTGGCCCAGGACCTCGTCGGCCGGCGCATCGGATGCCGGGTCCCGTGCCAGCACGACGGCGCCGGTCTCGGCGAACCAGCGCTCATCCGGGCTCAGGTCGTCGGGTCGGCGCGGCGCGTAGAACCCGAAGCGGCGCGTCGCGAGAATCTCATGCTCGGCCTCCTGGCGTTGGTCGCCATGTTCGGCCGCCTGCGCGGCCCCTTCGAACGCCACCTCTGCGGCCTGGTAGCGTCCGGCTTCCCGCAGGATGCGACCGCGCAGCCGCAACGTCTCCGTATGCGGCTCCAGCGCGAAGGCGCGGTCCAGCGCGAGCAACGCGCGGCTGGGATCGCCGAGGCGGTAGCAGGCGTAGCCGAGCTCGTGCCAGGCGAGCGCCAGGTCGGGATCTCGCTCCAACGCCTGCTCCAGCGCGCCCAGCGCTTCGCGATAGCGCTTGAGCTCGATCAGGGCCGCACCCTGGAGCGTGAACGGGAAGGCCGTGGCGCCGAAGTGCCCCAGCGCCGCTTCCGCCAGGCGCAGCGCGTCGACGGCTCGCTATGCGTCGCGAGGACTCCGCGGTAGGCCTCCTCGGCGTCGGCGATCCGGCCCTCGCGGGCCAGCCAGCGGGCGCGCGCGATGGCCCGCTCGCTCGGCGCGTCGGGAAACAAGTCGTACGACGCCGTCGTCCGCATGGCGCGAATATACCCGCGGCGTGGTCGCTGGCTAGCCGCACGTGCCGCGTCTAGATTGTCGCGCCATGGATTCCGGAACGTTGGTGCGCGAGCTCAGCGATTTCCTTCGCATCCCTTCGGTGTCGACGTTACCGGCGCATGACGCCGACTGTCGCCGGGCGGCGGAGTGGGTGGCGGGTGCGCTGCGGCGGCTCGGGTGCCGCGAGGTCGAGTTCCTCGCGAGCGACGTCCACCCCGTCGTGTGGGGCGTGGGCCCGGACGTGCCGGGCGCGCCCACGCTGCTCATCTACGGGCATTACGACGTGCAGCCGCCCGATCCGCTCGCCGAGTGGCTCACCGCGCCGTTCGAGCCCACCGTGCGCGACGGCAGGCTCTTCGCCCGCGGCGCGGCCGACGACAAGGGGCAGGTGTTCTGCCTGCTCAAGGCGATCGAAGCCGCCGGGCGTCCCCCGGTCAACTTCCGGTTCCTGATCGAAGGTGAAGAGGAGTTCGGCAGCCGCGTGTTGTTCGACCTGCTGCGGCGCGAGCCGCAGCGGACGCGGGCCGACGCGGTCCTCATCGCGGACATGGCCTACGTCGCCCCCAAGTGGCCGGCGGTGTACACGGCGCTGCGCGGACTGTGCTACGCCGAGATCACCGTGCGGACCGCCAAGTCCGACCTGCATTCAGGAGAATACGGGGGCGCGGCGCCGAACGCGCACGAGGAGCTGCTGCGGCTGTTGGGCCGCCTCAAGGGGCCCGACGGCAAGATCAACGTGCCGGGCCTCTACGCCGCGGTGAAGCGTCCCTCCCGCGAGGAGCTCGCCGCCTGGAGGAAGCTGCCGTTCCGCGAGGCGGCATTTCTCAAGGACCGTGTCCGGGCGAAGGCGCTCACCGGTCTCAGGCGTTATTCGGTGCTCGAGCGGCTGTGGGCGCTCCCCACCTTCGAGATCCACGGGATCAAGGGTGGGTTCACGGGCGAGGGGGCGAAGACCGTCATCCCCGCCGAGGCGACGGCGAAGGTCTCCTTGCGCCTCGTGCCGAACCAGCGGCTCAAGACCGTCGAGCGCCAGCTCGCCGCCGCCGTCAAGCGGCTTGCCCCCAAGTACGTGAGCCCCACGGTCACGTTCCTGCACGGCGCGGACCCGGCACAGGTCAAGGTGACGCACCCGGCGTTCCGCCTGCTCGACCAGGCGTTTCGCGAGGTGGTGGGGCGGGGAACGGTGCCGGTCCGCGCCGGCGGCTCGATCCCCGTGGTCCCGGCTCTAGGCCAGAGCGGCGCTCCGGTGATCTTGACGGGGATCGGCCTGCCGGATGACCGGCTGCACGCGCCGAATGAGAAACTGGATCTGAACCAGTTGGAGGATGGGATTAGGGTATTTGGGCGGTTCTATGAGTTGTTGGGAGAGACGAAGGCGTCAAGAAAAGACGTCGAGAAGAGGCGTTAGAGAGAGGCGTCGAGGAGAGGCGTGATACGCTTCCCCTCGACGTTTTTCCTTGACGCCTCTTCTAGACGTTCTTCCTACTACGGTTTCGCATTCTGTTTATCTCGTGCTGCGTCAGGCCCCGTCCTCCATACCGCTCTTCGGCCCACGGATCCCCTCGCATGTGGTAGCCGTTCTGCTCCCAAAACCCGGGCATGTCCTCGGCCAATAGCTCGAGGCCGCGCACCCACTTGGCGCTCTTCCATAAGTAGAGATGGGGGACGAGCAGGCGCGCGGGCCCGCCGTGCTCCGGCGTGAGCGGCTCGCCGTTCCACTCGAGCGCGATGAGGTTGTCGACCCGATCCAGGTCCGCGAGCGGCAGATTGGTCGTGAATCCCTGCTCGGCAAACACCAGCGCGAACCGCGCCTCGGGCTTCACGCCCGCCCGCGCGAGGAGCAGCTGCACGGGAACGCCCTCGAACGAGTTGTCGAGCCGGCTCCAGCGCGTGACGCAGTGGATGTCGCAGCGGACCGTCTTGCGCGGCAGAGCGAGTAGCTCGTCATACGTCAATACATACGGCCGCTCCACCAGCCCCGAGACCTCGAAGGTCGAGGTCTTCGTGTCGACGCGGGGCACGTCGCCGTAGTGCAGCACCGGCCACTTGGCGGTGACGACCTGGCCGGGAGGGACGCGACTGTCTGTTGGAGCGTTCACGCTTGTCCGTAGATCCGTGGGCTGAAGCCCCGGCTCGGCGTGGGGCGCGCCCTTAAGGGCGCAGATCCGAGCCGAGCCGGCTCTTCAGAGCACGGGGGAACCCGTGAGGGCGACGGGCTCGCCGTGATACGCCGTCAGCCCGAACGCCCGCTCGAACCCCGCGATCACGGCACGCAGGCTCGCATCCCACAGACCCGCATCTCCCATCTCGCATCTCGCCTCTCGCTCAACCGACGTCATCTCCACTCCCGCAATGCCGCATGGGACGATGCGATCGAACTGCGAGAGGTCCGTCGTGACGTTGAGCGCGAAGCCATGCCAGGTCACCCACTGCTTCACGTGCACGCCGATGCTCGCGATCTTGCGCCCCCCCCTCCCCCCCTGGGTCCACACGCCGGTGTAGCCGGGATGGCGCGCCGCGGGGATGGCGAGGTCCGCGAGGGCCTCGATCAGCGCCTGCTCGAGCGTGCGCAGATACCAGTGCAGGTCGGTGCGGTAGCGCGTGAGGTCGAGGATCGGGTAGCCGACCAGCTGGCCGGGCCCGTGGTAGGTGACGTCGCCGCCGCGCTCCACTTCGACCACGTCGATCCCTGTGGCATCGAGCAGATGGCGGTCGCGGGCGGTACGCCCCAGCGTCACGACGGGCGGGTGCTCGAGCAGCAGCAGCAGATCGTGCTCGAGTCGCCCCTCGATGCGCGCCTGCGCGAGGCTGCGCTGCCAGGCCAGCGCCTCGCAGTACGGCACCCGACCCGCCTCAACGACTTCGAGTAGGCGCTCGGTCACGAGGGTGCGCTGCCCCCTTCCCCGTCTCCTTTGCCCCGAATGGCCCACGCGCTCCCAGCGAAGCCGAGCGCGAGGTTCGCCGCCGCCCAGACGATGAGACCGGGGAAGCGCAGGAAGTGCCAGAACGGGACGGCGAGGAACGCCATGATGAGAGCGCCGACGGCCGAGAGGACGCCGATCACGCCGCGCTGCCAGTCGTTGTCCAGCGGGCGGCTGCGGCGCCACCCGAAGACGGCCGCGAGCGCAATCCCCGCCGCGAGGCCGGCGGTGATGTCGAGCGACGTGTCGCTCACGGCCTCGCCGTAGCGCGTGAGATCGACGTGCTGGAATGCCCGCACGGCAGTCAGGGTGAGCGCGATCGCGCCGCCCCCGAGGCCGACGCCGCAGGCGAGCGCGCCCAGCCCGATGGCGAGCGGGTCCTTCTCGCGTGGGCTCAGATGTCCACCGCCCGGCCCAGCGAATCGAGGGCCGCTTGCGCCACGGCTTCCGACATGGTGGGATGGGCGTGGATCGCAAGCTCCACTTCCTCGACGGTGTATTCGTTCTCTCGCGCCACCGTCAGCTCGTGGATCAGCTCGGACCCGTGACTCCCCACGATGTGCGCGCCCAGGATCTCGCCGTACTTCTTGTCGCGCAGGATCTTCACGAAGCCTTCCGTCTCCCCGGTCCCGCGGGCGCGCCCGTTCGCCGAGAAGGGGAACTTGCCGGCCACGTAGTCGAGCTTGCGCTCCTTGCACTGGTCCTCGGTGAGCCCGATGCTCGCGACCTCGGGATGACAGTACGTCACGCTCGGCACGTTGTCGTACTTGATGGGGTGGGACTTCTGCCCGGCGAGCTGCTCGGCGACGAACACGCCCTCGCGCATGCCCTTGTGCGCGAGCATCGGCGGGCCTGCCACGTCGCCGATCGCGTAATAGGCCGGCGCGGTCGTCTGGAGACTCTTGTCCACTTTGATGAAGCCGCGGTCGGTGAGCTCGATCCCGACTTCCTTGAGGCCCAAGTTCTCGGTGTTGACGGCGCGTCCCGCCGCCATGAGCACGACCGCCGTCTCGACCTTGCGGTTCCCGCCTGCGACCTCCACTTCGAGGGTCACCTTGTCCTTGGCGACGGTCGCCTTCCTGACGTTGGCGGCCGCGAGTACCTCGATCTTCCGCTTCTTGTAGCTCTTCGCCAGGGCGTCCGACGCCTCGGCGTCCTCGAGCGGCAAAATCCGGGGCAGCGCCTCGATCAGGGTGACCTGCGTTCCGAACGCGTTGAAGATGTCGGCGAACTCCATGCCGACCGCGCCGGCGCCGATGATCGCCATCGAGGGGGGCGCCTGCTCGAGGAAGAGCGCCTCGTCGGAGGAGATCACGGTGGTCTTGTTGATCTCGAGTCCGATCTGGGGAAGTCCCTTCACGCGCGACCCTGTCGCTACGAGCACGGCCTTCTTGGCCTCGTAGACGTCGCTGCCGACCTTTACTTTGCGGCCGGCCTGCAAGACTCCCGTCCCCTTCACGACGGTGATCTTGTTCTTCTTCATCAAGAACTCGACGCCCTTGGAATTCTGGTCGCTCACCTTGCGGGAGCGGTTCATCGCTGCGCCGTAGTTCGTCTTGACGCCGGCGACCTCGACGCCGAAGTCGGCGGCATCACGCAGGGCATTGGCGAGGTACGCGGAGTGCAACAACGCCTTGGTCGGGATGCAGCCGATGTTCACGCACACCCCGCCGAGCTTGTCGCGCTCGATCAGCGCCGTCGCCATGCCGAGCTGTGCCGCGCGGATAGCGGCGACGTAGCCCGCCGGGCCGCCCCCGAGAATGACGACATCAAATACGTTCGCCAATGGCCCCCCTCCTCACATTAGAGCAACATCGCCAGCGGGTTCTCCAGCATCTGCTTCAGGGTCCTCAGAAACTCCGCCCCCGTCGCTCCGTCGATCACCCGGTGATCACAGCTCATGGTGATCCGCATGCGGCGCCGCGTCGTCACCTGGTCGCCCACCACGACGGGCTTCGCCACCACAGACCCCACCGCCAGAATGCCGGCTTCGGGCGGGTATCGATGTCGAACATGCCAAGGTTCGAGATGGAGAACGTCGACCCCGTGTACTCAGCCGGCTGGAGCCGCCGCGCGCGCGCTTTCAAGGCGAGCTCGCGCGCCTCGCGGCTGATCTCGGACAGCGTCTTCAGGTCCGCGTGGCGGACCACCGGCGTGATGAGGCCGTCCTCCACCGCGACCGCCATGCCGAGGTGGACCTCGTTCCAGTAGCGGATGTGGTCCTCCTGGAACCAGGCGTTGCAGGCGCGGTGCTGCCGCAGGGCGAGCGCCGTCGCCTTGAGGATCACGTCGTTGAAGCTGACCTTGTCCTCATCGCCCAGGGTGGCGTTGAGCGCGGCGCGCGCTTCCGCCGCACGCTCCATGTCCACTTCCGCGGTGAGGAAGTAGTGCGGGATCGGGCCGAGTGACGTCGCCAGCCGCTTGGCGATTGTCTTGCGGATTTGCGTCAACGGCACGTCTTCGTAGGCGGGCCCGCTCCCACCGCTCCTCCCCTCGGGCGGTCGGGCGGTCGGGCGGTCCGCCGGCCGCAGACCGCCGACGGCGGCGATCGGTTGCGATTGGGGGACGGTCATGGCGACGGCGCTGCGCCCCACGCTCTCGACGTCCTTCTTCACGACCCTCCCCCCAGGGCCCGAACCCGGGACGAGCTTGAGATCGACGCCCGCCTCCTTCGCCATGCGGCGCGCGAGTGGGGAGGCCTTCACGCGGGTGGCGTCGGCGGGAGTTGGGGAAAGGGGAAGGGGGAAAGGAGAAGGGCTCGGCTCCGCAGGGACGGCAGCCCGCGCCGTCTCCACCTTTCCCGTTTCCCCTTTCCCCATTCTCGGTGCAGCCGCCGCCACCGTCTCTCCCGGCGCCGCGATCACCGCGATCTCCGTCCCGACCGGGACGGTCTCGCCTTCTCGGGCGGCGATCCGCCCCAGCACGCCGTCCGCCCGCGCCACCAGATCCATCACGGCCTTGTCGGTCTCGACCTCCGCGAGCGTCTCCCCCGATTTCACCGCGTCCCCCTCCCGCTTGTGCCATTTCACGAGGCGCCCCTCCTCCATCGTGGGCGACAGCGCTTCCATGTAGACAGGGGTGGGCATCGTCAGTCGAGGTAGAGGACGCGCCGTGCCGCCGCGACAATCCGCTCCGGAGAGGGCTTGGCGGCCCGCTCGAGCTGCTTGTTGTAGGGCATGGGGACGTCCGCCTGGGTGACCCGCACCACGGGTGCGTCGAGGGAGTCGAAGGCCTCCCGCTGGATCACGTCCACCACCTGCGCGCCGATCCCGCAATGCGGCCACCCCTCCTCCGCGACCACGCAGCGGCCGGTCTTCGCGACCGAAGCCAGGAGGGTCGCCTCGTCGAGCGGCCGTAGCGAGCGCAGATCCACCACTTCGGCGCTCACCCCGTGCTCGCCGGCGAGCAGGTCGGCGGCGCGGAGCGCCGGCACCACCGTCTTCGAGTGGCACACGATCGTCAGGTCGTTCCCCGGGCGCTTCACGTCGGCCGCGCCGATGGGGACCAGGTGCTCGCCGTCCGGGACCTCGCCCTTGGTATTGTAGAGCATCTCGCCTTCGAGCACGACCACGGGGTTGTTGTCGCGGATCGCCGACTTGAGAAGCCCTTTGGCGTCGGCGGGCGTGGCAGGGCTTACCACCTTGAGCCCCGGAATGTGCGCCAGCCAGGACTCCCACGCCTGGGAGTGCTGGGCGGCGAGCTGCAAGGCGGCGCCGTTGGGCCCTCGGAATACGATCGGGATCGGGAGCTGGCCTCCCGACATGTAGAAGATCTTGGCGGCCGAGTTGACGATCTGATCGAGCGCGAGCAGCGCGAAGTTCCACGTCATGAACTCCACGACCGGGCGCAGTCCGCCCATGGCCGCTCCCACGCCTATCCCTGCGAAACCGAGCTCGGCAATCGGCGTGTCGACTACGCGCTGGGGTCCGAATTCCTCGAGCAAGCCCCGGCTCACCTTGTACGCCCCCTGGTACACACCCACTTCTTCACCGATCAAGAAGACGTTGGGGTCGCGCTGCATCTCCTCGCGCAGCGCCTGGTTGAGGGCATCCCGGTAGGTGAGCGTGGCCACGTCAGTCGGCCAGCACGTGCGAGGTGAGCTCGGCGGGGTCGGGGTCGGGGCTCTGGTCGGCGAACGTGACCGCGGCGTCCACCTCGGCGCGGACGGCCGCATCCAGCTCGTCGAGGGCGGCCTGGTCGAGCACGCCCTCGTCCTTGAGCCTCGAGGCGAGCTGCGAGATCGGATCGCGCCGCTTTTGCTCCTCGACCTCGTCCTTGGTCCGGTACACGCCGTGCAGCGGGTCGGACATGGAATGCCCCATGAAGCGGTAGGTCCGGACCTCGAGCAGCGTGGGATGTCCGCCGCCGCGGGCGCGGTGAACGGCGCGCTCGGTGGCGCGGTACACCTCGAGCACGTCCATGCCGTTGACGAGCTCGGCCGCCATGTCATAGCTGCACGCGTGCTCCACCACGTCGGTGACCGCCGCGACGCGCTCGAACGCCGTCCCCATCCCGTAGCGATTGTTCTCACACAGGAAGATCACGGGGAGCTTCCACACGGAAGCCATGTTCAGGGTCTCGTGGAAGGCCCCGATGTTCACGGCAGCCTCGCCGAAGAAGCAGAGGCACACCTGCTCGCCGCCGCGATACTTGATCGCGAAGCCGAGGCCGGCCGCGAGCGGGATGTGACCCCCGACGATCGCGTGCCCGCCCATGAAGCGGCGCGTCGCGTCGAAGAGATGCATCGACCCGCCCTTACCCTGCGAGCAGCCCGTCGCCTTGCCGAACAGCTCCGCCATCACCGCGGTCGCGGGGATGCCGCGCGCCAGGGCCTGCCCGTGCTCGCGATACGACGAGATGACGTAGTCTTCCGGCCCGAGCGCCGCCAGCGCCCCGACGCCCACCGCCTCCTGGCCGATGTAGAGGTGACAGAACCCCCCGATCTTCCCGAGGGCGTAGGCCTCCGCGGCTTTTTCCTCGAAGCGGCGGATCAGGAGCATGTCGCGTAGCAAGCGGCGCTCGAGATCCGCTTCGATGCCGTGCTTCGTCGCCTGCGTGGTCGCGGTGGCCATGAGGGAGGGGGGGGAGGGTCGTCTCAGGCCGGCGCCGTCGCGCGCGCGACCTGCTCCCAGGCGTGATAGCTCGAGCGCACCAGCGGACCCGCCTCGACGTGGCGGTACCCCATCTCGAGCCCCAAACGCCTGAGCTCAGTGAACTCCTCGGGCGTATAGTAGCGCGCGATCGGCAGGTGGCGGTCGGAGGGGCGCAGGTACTGGCCGAGCGTGAGGATGTCGACTCCCTGGGCGCGGAGATCGCGCATCGCGGCGAGCAGTTCGTCCCACTCCTCGCCCAGGCCGCAGATGATCCCCGACTTCGTGAGGAGTCCCCTGTCCGTCTCCTTGGCGCGGCGCAGCAGCTCGAGCGCCCGCGGGTACCGGCCGCCGGGCCGCGCGAGACGGTACAGACGCTCGATGGTCTCGAGGTTGTGGTTCAGGATGTCGGGCCGCGCGGCGACCACGACGCTGAGCGCCGCCTCACTCCCCTTGAAGTCGGGGATCAACACCTCGACCGACGTTCCGGGGACGAGGCGCCGGATCTCGCTGATGCACGCGGCGAAACTTTCGGCCCCGCCGTGCGGCAGGTCGTCCCGGTCCACGCTCGTGATCACGACGTGGCGCAAGCCCATCCGCTGCACCGCGGCCGCCAGCCGGACCGGCTCGTCGGGGTCGAGCGGGCGCGGCGTCCCGTGCGCCACGGCGCAGTAGGCGCAGTTCCTGGTGCACACGTCGCCCAGAATCATGAAGGTCGCGGCGCGGTGCTCCCAACACTCCCCCACGTTGGGGCAGTGCGCTTCCTCGCACACGGTGTGCAGCCTCAGCTCCCGCATGAGCTGTTTCAGGGCGACGTAATTCGGGCCCCCGGGGGCCTGGACCTTGAGCCAGGCGGGCTTCCGCCGCGCCCCTTCGGAGGCGGGGGCGGCGGCGGCGGCGGGGGCGGGGGCGGGGGCGGGGCGGGCACGCGCTACGAGCTGTACGAGAGGTGCGGGCATCGGGTCCTTGGAAGCGGCGCAACCAGAAGATAGCCGCTCCGGGGATGGGCGGGTAGCAGGAAATCAACCGTGCGGTTGATCGCCTCGCTGCCGGCGCTTGAGTTGCTGCAGCTGCTGCTCGAGGGCGGGCGTCGTGGAGAGGCTGCCGTCGGCGATAGCGGCGATCTCCTCCGCGTCCTGCCACTGTCGCTCCAGCTCCGTGATCTCCGCCAACTCGTCCACCGCCATTTCCAGGGCGATGCGGCGCTCGGGGCGCAGCGCTCGCAAGGTCGGCTCGCGTCGCGAGATGTCGTGGATGAGCCGATCGGGCCCGCCGACCTGGTCCACCTCGCGCGCCGCGACCTCGGCGCGCCGCCGCGCGCCTCGCGACGCGTTCAAGTAGGTGAGCCCGCGACGCAGGGCCTGCGCGGCGTCGGCTCCCGTCAGCAGCGCCCCCTCCGCGCCGCACGACGGGCAGCAGACCACGAGTGCCAGATCCGCGTGGCTCTCCTGGACGAGCCGTGCTCGCTTGAGATGCCGCGCGCGCAGCTGCATCACGCTGCCGCACGCCTCACACACGGGTGGCTCGGCCAGCGTCACGCGGCGATGGCCCACCATGGCCACGTAGGCGCCGTCAGCGACGCGGGCGAAGTTCCACACGAAGAAGCCGAACGACCCTCCCGCGGCGACGTTCGCGGCGAGCGCCAGGCCGACGGCGGCGAAAGTCAGCGGTACCACGACCCTCGCCCGCTCGCGCTCCCG
>WNGG01013587.1_pt1 | contig 10729 bp, 7 predicted proteins | sample 5400661 | NCBI WGS metagenome assembly WNGG01 (sample SAMN13153372, study PRJNA577476) | soil metagenome | isolation source: 100 cm soil or saprolite under Garry oak tree replicate 1 | place: USA:California | collected 2016-06-15
GCGCAGGACCATTATCGAGATATTGATAGCTCTCATTGTTCCTCCAAAAAGTAACTCTTCAGGTCGCCCCTCTTCTTGACTCCTCACTGCCTGCGGCAGTTCGCAAGAGTTTATGTGTGGGTTGCAGGCTTTGCCGCCTGAGGCGGCAAAGCCTGCAACCCACACATACGTGGGCGAGCCGCCGTAGGCGGCGAGTAGTCCTGGATAGTTATCTAAAAAATAGTAGGATCTGTCTATGTGTATTCTACAGTATCAGAAAATGAAGTCAAATATGACAAGCACATCCTTTATCACGCTCGTTTAGACAGCAAGCCGTCTGGGCACAACTGCTGGTGCCTCTATCCCCTGCCCGAAGGAGTTGGGGAATGCTTTGCGGAGCACATTGTAGCTCCCGTTGACATCGGCATGAATGCGCCGACCATCCGATGCTCGATATAAGCCACGTTTCTGGCGTTTGCCACGGAACTGTGGCTTCTCTTTCCGCCCAGGAGCGTAGGTCGGGAGAGGATCTCGGTCGAGAAAACTGGCTTTGCTGGTATAGCTTTCCTCTTGCAGGATCACCTGGATGCCGACCAGTTTCGCCTTGTAGGTCAGCATCTCAATGAACCTGGCGTGTGGAATTTGAACGAACTGCTGGTTGTTTTTCTGCCCCATCTTCACCTCTTGCTTCCAAAACGGATTCTTGCCAACCACCACCGCGCCGATCCCCTCCGTGACCAGATGATCAATGATGCGACGGCTTGCCGTGTGCAAATAGGCCTTGACACGGCGATTGCGCTTCGTCGTGATCCGATCAAGCTGGCGGGAGGTGAACCGTTTGGCTTTGGCAAGGTGGCTCTGCTGGTGGGCACGTTGCTTATTGTAATGCTGATTCAGGCTTTTGAGTGGGCGGCCATTGACGAGAAGCGGCTGGAAGCCTGGCTTCGTCGAGGTGAGAGCCGCGAGCGTATTGACCCCAAGGTCCAGTGCCGCAAGCAGCGAGGGATCAACGAGAGCCTGCTTTTCCTCTTTTCGATAGACTACCTCGACCATATAGCCATCCTGGCGCGGCACCATACGCACCTGATCAATACTTTGGCGCGTTTGTTTGGTGGGAATTTCGATATCCAGGCCAGAAGGCGCGATCATGCCGCGCTTCAAGGCCTTTTTTGAGAGCGCCTGCATGTCGTAGATCAGGATATTGCGCCCCTTCTCTTTGTGCTTGTAGCCAGGGAGCTTGGGTCTTCCGGTAAACTTTTCGGGATGCTCAGACCATGCTTTGAGTGCCGCCTTGAAGGAGCGCCAATTTTTGTCAATCAAGATCAAAATGGAGTTGGAAACCTTGCGAGGCAGGGCTTGATAGCATTCCAGGTGTTTGACCCGGTGGAAGATTTCCGCAGAGGGCAGGTAGGTGCCTTCATGGATGTAGGCTTGGCGAATCTGGTAGGTTGCCTGGTTATACAGGTTTTTGGAGGCAAAAGCGGCCTGATCAATGGCAGCATAGCGCGGATCACTTTTGCGGATGAGATGCTGTTCCACCAACTGCATGAGTCGTCTGCCTCCTGCAACTGTTTGACAATCGCCTCGGTCTTTCGCTTGGCACGCCGCTGCCCGTAGAGCCGAGCAGCAAAGCTGTAGTCAATGCTCATCAGATCGGCAAGCAAAGCTTCTCGGTGATTCTCGGCGAGGTTGACGACCTCAAGGCTGCGGCCTTGACCTCGCAGCAAGCTATCCAGATAGCGAAACCCAAAGCGCGTCGCCCGGTCTGTATGTTCAACGACAATCGAGGTAAGGCGCTGATCTTCGAGCAGCGTCAGAAACTTTGCTCGGTGGTCATTCACGCCTGACCCAATTGCTTTGACGACTTTGCTCACCTGAGAGCCCCTGGCGGCGCAGTCATCTACTCAACGCTCCGCTTGCCGTTCCAAATGGGCGCGCTGCTCGTGAGAGGAAACCCGCGCAGAGATGGCAACCTACCCATGCTGCACCGTCTTGCGTTCTTCTCCTTCGGTCACCACAATAGTTCCCGAAGGCAGTTGAAATCCCTTGATCTGTCCGTTTTGCCACCAACGAAAAGCAGTGCGCTAGGTCACGCCCACTTTCCTAGCGTATTGACTCAATTTCATGCCTCAACTATGACAGAGGTATCGCTCTTTGTCAATAAATGTCCTCATTTCGAGGAACTAATTTCAACACCCGGTCAGTGCTCCTAATTCCCCCTGTTTCCCGAAAAAGATTTCCTGGCGAATTGTCTCTACGGAAAAAAAGTGCACTTGCAGCGTCTTTAAACACGAAGCAAGATTGCGAAGTTCTTGTGTTAGCCCGGCTTCGTGGCTGCTATGCTACTGTTTGGCATTTTCAGTCAATTTCAGCCTCCCCGGACAAGCATACCTCCTGAAGGGGTGACAGTGCTTGACTACAGGACCTTTATCGAGCAAGTGAAGGCAAGGAATGTTCTTGCAGTCGTTATCCAGGGCGATGAGATTCATGGACTGCTAGCAACCCCTTTCCAGGGAAGGAATAGTCCCAAAATCACTCCAGGAGCAAGGCCTTCTTCTAAATATACAGCGGACATCGAGGCCTGGAGTCGATATGTGAGTGGGTATCCTTCTCGCTCACACATACCATCAGCACCACCAATCGATTCCAGGCGAGACATCTATACCCTACTCCCTGGTAGTGGTGATGCGAATTTCATGCCATTGCTGCTCAATAGCCATGTCGTTGTGAAAACCCTTCCTGTTGCACAGTTACCGGCCTGGTTAGTGCAGTTGTGGAAATCTATTCCTACCGTCTTCTTTGCCCTGATATTGTTGCTTGCATTGGCTCCTAAGGGTACTTCGCGTTCATTTCGTTCCCTGGATGACCGTGTAACCGGCATTGGGAAGAACCGTGCTCGCCTTTTTGAGCGCGTGAAAGAGACAGCTGAACCTCGACAAACAGGGAAAAAAACGGCCTCTGATCGTCCTGCCGCTAAAGTGCAAGGAGACCTGGAGCCTCCGGCGACCTTTGCAGATGTGGCGGGCATTGATGAAGTGCGTATAGAAGTCGAAGAGATTGTGCAGTTCTTGCGCAGCCCAGAGCGTTTTAGCCGTTTAGGAGCGCGTATTCCGCGAGGCGCCTTGCTTGTTGACCCTCCTGGAACCGGGAAAACTCTCCTGGCTAAGGCGGTGGCAGGTGAAGCTGGCGTTCCGTTTTTCAGTATGAGCGCATCCGAATTTGTTGAAATGATTGTGGGCGTCGGTGCCAGCCGGGTGCGCAACCTCTTCAACGAGGCTCGCCGGTCGGCGCCATGTGTCATCTTTATCGACGAGCTTGATGCGGTTGGCCGCCAGCGTTCCATGGGCATGATGGGGAATGACGAACGTGACCAGACGCTCAATCAGTTGCTGGTCGAGCTAGATGGATTCGATAGCCGCCAGGCCGTGGTGGTGCTGGCAGCGACGAATCGCGTGGACATCCTGGATAAAGCGTTGCTCCGTCCCGGGCGCTTCGACCGCCATATCACTCTATCACTTCCTGATCGCGTTGGACGTGAAGCGATTCTCAAGGTGCATACGCGCCATACTCCCTTGCACGAGGATGTTTCTCTCGAGCGCCTGTCCCGCCTCACCACAGGCATGAGTGGGGCGGATCTTGCCAACCTGGTCAATGAAGCTGCCCTTGCTGCGGCTCGCCAGGATTTGGAGCGCCTCACTTTCAGGTGTTTTGAGGAGGCGCTGGCGCGAGTCCAGCTTAGGGCGCTGCGGCCCCTGGTGATGAGTGAAGCGGATCGACGTATCATTGCCTTCCACGAAGGTGGTCATGCCCTTGTCGCGTATCATTTACCCCAGGCGGATACCGTCAACCGAGTCACCATTCTGCCGCGTGGCCAGAGCCTGGGCGTGACCCAGTTTACTGCCGAAGAAGATCGCTACAACTACAGCCGTGAAACCATAATGGCTCGTATTGCTGTCGGTCTTGGAGGGCGTGCCGCCGAAGAACTGACCTTTGGAGCGGAACTTGTCACGACCGGCGCAGAGAACGATCTCCAGGTCGTCACAGACCTGGCGAGGCGTATGGTTACGCGGTGGGGCATGAGTGAGCAAGTCGGTGTCGTCTTTGCCGAATACGAGCCCGGCGGGGTGAGTCTCAACATGCGTCGTCTTGACCCTGAAACGCTACCGTCGCAAGCCCGTTCGCTGATCGCTGATGCTAATGGTCGCCTCATGCTCAATGGCAATGAGGGATCTGCGCGTCACTATGCCTTTGTCAGAAGTATGCCTGCTGCACGTAAAGAGAGCAGGAGCCTCACAACCTTGATCGACATTGAGATGCAGCGCATCCTCAAAGAAGGCTATGCCATGGCGCGAGCATTGCTGAGCGAGCACTGCGATCAACTGACGAAGCTTGCGGATGCACTGATGGAGCACGAACAACTCGACCGGCCGCAATTTGAGGCGTTACTACAACCGGAGCGCGGCTCCAGCGAGGTTTCTTCATGTCTACCTACTTCCGCTTCAAAATGAAAATTATACGTTCACTTGTCGTTCTTATTGCTTGTCTTGCGTTGTACATCATTGCAAGTTCGGTGGCACATGCAACAAGTGCCAGCATCACGATCTCTCGTAGCTCTACTCCTACCACGACACAAGTGACGGTGAGCGGAACAGGCTTCGGTGTGAGAGAGATGATCACCATCAGTGTTGGCTTACCAGGCAAGCATCTTTATCCGGACAAACGCTACCATGATTGGTTACGACCCGCAACATCTTGAGATTTGCTAATGTTCCCGATACAATTTCTAATGGACGCGCCTTTATTCTAGCTGCACTCGGGTCGGCCTGTTTGCAGACCTCTTACTCTGGCGGCTCAAGCCATCTGTGACTCGCCTCCTGGAGTTCCGCCTCTTCGCCTTCGTCGTACCGCTTGTATACTACGGATTGTACATTCTTGTCCTGCTACTCACGAAAGGGGTCGATTGGACGATCCATCTCTGGATGGGTTCAATTGTCATAGCGGGTATCATCGGCTTGCTGCTCAGCTACTTACTGATACCACCGCTGACTGGAATGAATGAAACAAGTGCTGGTATGACGGACGAGGGGTGATTTCAGTCAATGTGCCATAACGCTCTGCCAGAACATGTGCATACGCTCGCGCAAGGCGGCATGCTCTGGCTTGCGCAGGTAAGGGTCACTTTGCCAGAGTTTCGCGGCCAGGGAACGGGTTAATTCGATCAGCCGGGTATCGCTCAAATCGGCCATGTGCAGCTCTGGCATACCGCTCTGGCGCACGCCAATAAAGTCACCCGGGCCTCGCAGGCGCAGGTCTTCCTCGGCCAGGCGAAACCCATCGTCGGTTGACTGGAAAACTTCCAGGCGTTCCTGGGCCTGTATGCTGGCATCGGCGCTGAGCACGTAGCAGTACGCTTGATGAATGCCGCGCCCAACACGCCCACGGAACTGGTGGAGCTGTGAGAGACCAAAGCGAACTGCATCCTCGATGACCATCACCGTGGCGTTGGGCACATCGATGCCGACTTCAATGACCGAGGTTGCCACCAGGATGTCCAGTTCATGATCGCGGAAACGCCGCATGGTCGCGTCTTTCTCGGCGGGCTTCATCGAACCATGCAGCAGGCCCAGGCGCAAATTGGGGAAGACCTCACGGCTCAAACGCTCATATTCGACGGTAGCTGCTTTAACCGCAAGCGTCTCGGATTCCTCGATCAATGGGCAGATAATAAAGGCCTGATGACCTTCTGCAACCTGGTGAGCTATGAGGGTATTGGCTTCTGAGCGACGGGCACCTGTACGCCAGCGCGTGATAACTTTCTGGCGACCAGGTGGAAGCTCGTCAATAACCGAAACATCCAGGTCTCCGTACAGTGTGAGCGCCAGAGTGCGCGGAATGGGCGTGGCAGTCATGACCAGCATATGTGGATGGTAGCCTTTTTGTCGCAGGGCATCGCGCTGCTCTACGCCAAAACGGTGCTGCTCATCGATAATAACCAACCCAAGTCGCTGAAAACTCACATCTTCTTGAATGAGTGCATGAGTGCCTATAGCGACCATGGCCTCTCCATTCTCGATAGCCATCCGTCCCATCGTCCGCTCGCGCTGTTTCAAGCTGCCAGTTAAGAGGACGGTGCGAATACCGAAAGGTTCCAGCATAGTACTGATACTCTGCGCATGTTGCTCTGCCAGGAGCTCTGTAGGGGCCATAATGGCGCTCTGATAGCCATTGAGGGCGGCTATAAAGAGGGTCACGGCTGCCACGGCGGTTTTACCAGCGCCAACATCACCCTGTAAGAGACGGCACATGGGCCTGTTCTGTGCGAGATCACCCAGGATTTCGCCGATAACGCGCCCTTGGGCCCCGGTGAAACGAAATGGCAGCGTGGCTTCAAATGGCTTATTAATGCTAACCGGTGACCAGAGGGTAGTGGCAAGGGGATTGAGCGAGACTTCGCTCTCGCCTGATGCTCGCGCCATCTCTGCTGAATTGGGAGCATCGATCACAACTTTTGCCAGGTCGACTTTGAAAGCATTCCCCTGGCGTGCTTCATATTGCCAGCGACTGCGCCGTTCTTGCATGCCCAGTTGGATCAAAAAGAGTTCGTCAAAGCCAAGGCGGCGGCGTGCGGCTTTCAATGCCGCCTCATTCTCCGGGTAGTGTATATGTGAGACTGCTTCGGGCAGAGGCATAAGCTGGCCCGCGGAACGTATCGATGCCGGCAAATGATCGGGAACCATGGCTGCATAGCGATCAACCACCCACTTGGTGAAGCGCCGCAGCGTCTTAGCGTGCAGCCCCTCCGTCAGTGGATAGATGGGTACCAATCGCCCGGTATTGAGCAAGTCGCCCTGCTCAGGCAATTCGTGGCTGCGTACCGAGAACTCAACCTTGTTGCCAAAACGCTGCTTGGCGCCGGTAACGACGAGATAGGAGCCTTGTGCAGCCTTCAACTGTTTGAGCAGGTATGGCTGATTGAACCAGGTCACATTCAATTTGCCCGTCTCATCCGAGATGGTGGCAATGGTACGCGTGCGACCACCGCTGGTAGGTACATTTTTCGTTTCCCAGATCAGGCCCATGGTAGTTGTAACTTCATTGAAGGGGATGTTAGCAATTTTTACCAGTTTGCTGTAATCGCGGTGTTCGCGAGGAAAATAGAAGAGCAGGTCACGCACGGTCCGTATGCCCAGGTTATGCAGCTTTGCAGCTACCGATGCCCCCACCCCTGGAACAGCCGTAACATCAGCACTCAACAAGGTGAGTACCGTATGACCCACCGTCATACCTGCTTCCACGTGGACGGTATTTTGTGGCGCGGCCGCTGACCCTTTGCCCTTGTCGTAGGGGCCAGATTTATCGCGCCCTGGCGGGGGGGCGGTGGAGGGCAACGCGGGCGAACTGGATTTATCGCCTCCAATCGTGGATTGAGGAGGGGATACTACAGGGTTACGATTCTGTCCATTAGCATTGCTATCTAATTCATTGAGGATAGCGAGCGCTGCACGTAAGCTTGCGGCTCGCTGCATGGGGTCTTGCTGGCGATATCCTTCCAGATGTTCGGTAAAACGATGAATAGGGCCACTATCGAGCCCCGCCTTTTTGCAGGCGGCGCTGGCCTCATCAGCCCAACGCACCACAAAAAGGTCTAAGCCACCGGGTTTGATGGCTTGATCCTGGTGGTGGGTACGCTGTTCGTGCTGAAGCACTTTACGCGCTCGTTCAACGTACGAAGCAAGAGCATTAGTTGTTGAATTTGACATAACTTACTATGTTGGCTTTTCAAGAGTAGTCGTTTAGTGCCTCTCTACTATAGTGGGTTTATCGAACAGGTGTCAAGTTTGACATTTTCCTATTTCTTTTGACGAAGGAAATGGCCTATGTTATATTCTGAATAGTTACGCAAAGCAGGTAACTATTTAGATACCCTTTTCATGCTGCTTGATGGGCCTCAACATATAATTATGGTATAGTTTAGGGGGTTAGGAGTTCGTCTCACACCCTCATTAAGGAGAAACTCATGGCCGAACCGCGCACCTGTCCTTTGCCGAGTATGACGGCGCTTTTCTGTACCGGAGTCGATTGCCCCGGTCAGGCCGAGGAACTGCAGCGTCATGGCGCTGACATCGTCGTCTCCAACATAACCGAACTGGGGGGTCGACGATGATCGAACATCCTGCCTTCACAGTCGAGGAGTGGAGCGTCCGCGAGGTGGGACTCCACCTCGACACTCTGGCGCAGACCGAGTCCATATTTGCCCTCTCGAATGGGCACATCGGACTGCGAGGAAACCTCGATGAAGGGGAGCCGCACGGCCTTCCCGGCACCTACCTGAACTCCTTCTACGAGCTGCGTCCTCTGCCCTATGCAGAGGGAGGATACGGCTACCCGGAGTCCGGGCAGACGGTTATCAATGTCACCAACGGCAAACTCATCCGCCTTCTCGTCGACGACGAACCTTTTGACGTTCGCTACGGAGTGGTCCAGGATCACGAGCTGGAACTCGACTTGCGCAACGGAGTGCTCCGCCGCAGCCTCCGCTGGACCACCCCTGCGGGGCGCACGGTCAGGGTATCGTCAGTGCGCATGGTGTCGTTCACCCAGCGGGCTATCGCGGCCATCAGCTACGAGGTCGAGGCGATTGACGCACCAGTGCGTGTCGTTGTGCAGTCGGAGCTGGTCGCCAATGAGGCGCTCCCGGACCAGGGCAAGGATCCCCGGGTGGGTGCCGCTCTCTCGTCCGCGCTTGAGAGCGAGGAGCACCTCTCTCGGGGCACCCTCGGGCTCATGGTCCATCACACGCGGATCAGTGGTCTGCGCATCGGGGCGGCAATGGATCACCACATCGAGGCTCCCCCCGGAATGGTCGTCGAGTCTGATAGCTCCCCCGATGTCGCCCGTGTGTCCGTCACCGGACGGCTGATGCCAGGCGAGCGGCTGCGCATCGTCAAATTCATTGCCTACGGCTGGTCGAGCCTGCGTTCGCGGCCTGCCATCCATGATCAGGTCATAGCCGCGCTGTCCGCCGCGCGATTTAGCGGCTGGGAGGGCCTGCTGGCCGAGCAGCGTACCTACCTGGACGACTTCTGGGCGCGGGCAGATGTCGAGCTCGATGGCGACCCGGAGATCCAGCAGGCGGTGCGCTTTGCACTCTTCCACGTCCTCCAGGCGGGCGCTCGTGGGGAGGGCCGACCCATCCCGGCGAAGGGGCTGACGGGCACCGGCTACGACGGCCACGCCTTCTGGGACACGGAGATCTTCGTCCTGCCCGTGCTCACGCTGACCCAGCCGCACGCCGCCGCCGATGTCCTGCGCTGGCGCCACTTGATTCTCGACAAGGCGCGGGAGTATGCGCGCCAGTACGGGCTGCGCGGTGCCGCCTTCCCCTGGCGGACCATCCGGGGTGCAGAGAGTTCGGGGTACTGGCCCGCGGGCACCGCCGCGTTCCATATCAACGCTGATGTCGCCTACGCTGTGGCCAACTATATCGTGGCTACCGGCGACACAGCATTTGAGGAGGAGGTGGGCCTCGAGTTGCTCGTCGAGACGGCGCGGCTATGGTATTGCCTCGGATTCTTCAATGTCACCGGCCAGTTCCGTATCGACGGCGTCACCGGACCCGACGAGTACAGCGCCCTCGCCGACAACAACGTCTACACCAACCTCATGGCACAACGTAATCTGCACTGGGCGGCAGAGGGGGTGAAGCGCTTTCCCGAGAAGGCGCGCGCCCTCGGCGTGGAAGCCGAAGAGGCCGCCGGTTGGCGCGAGGCAGCCGAGAAGATGTTCATCCCCTACGACGAGCGCCTCGGAGTGACCCCGCAGGACGAGGACTTTACCAAACACGCGGTGTGGGACTTCGCTCACACCGCGCCGGACCAGTACCCCCTGCTCCTGCACTTCACGTACTTTGACCTCTATCGCAAGCAAGTCGTCAAGCAGGCCGACCTCGTCCTCGCCATGCACCTGCGCAGCGACGCTTTCACGCAAGAGCAGAAGGCGCGCAATTTCGCATACTACGAGCCGCTGACCGTGCGCGACTCCTCGCTGTCGGCCTCCACGCAGGCAGTCATCGCTGCCGAGGTGGGCCAGCTCCAACTCGCCTACGACTACCTGGGCGAGGCTGCGCTCGTGGATCTACACGATCTGCATCACAACGTGCGGGACGGGCTTCACATCGCCTCACTCGCGGGGGCCTGGACGGCGCTGGTGGCAGGGTTCGGTGGCTTGCGCTTGCAAAAGGGCTCGCTCTGGTTCTCACCACGGCTGCCAGAGGAATTAGAACGGCTCGCCTTCCACCTCCTGTTCCGCGGCTGTCGCCTGCGCGTCGAGGTGAGAGCGACGGAAGCGACATACCGCCTGCTCGAAGGATCGTCACTGAAGGTGCGCCATCACGGCGAAGAGATCCTCCTGTCTATGGATGGGCCGATCACCCGCTCCATCCCGCCCGTGAAGGCGGGACCGCGACCCACTCAACCTCCGGGGCGCGAGCCGCTCCCGCGAGGTGCGCGAGCGCAGTCCACCAGGGGTGGCAGTCTCCAGAGCGAAACTTAGAAGCAACCGCTGAGATTCTCGATAAGAAAAACGACAACAACCAGGATGATTGAGAAGAGGATAGGATGGGTAATCAGCCGCCTATCCCTTCTCTGGCTTAGAAAATAGCGGATAACTCCCACTGCAATCAGCAGAATAGTACCAAGGACGGCAATGTATCTCGCAATGTTCGGGATACCATTTCCACACGTTGGACTGC
>WNGG01020094.1_pt1 | contig 10727 bp, 5 predicted proteins | sample 5400661 | NCBI WGS metagenome assembly WNGG01 (sample SAMN13153372, study PRJNA577476) | soil metagenome | isolation source: 100 cm soil or saprolite under Garry oak tree replicate 1 | place: USA:California | collected 2016-06-15
CGGCATTCCCCTCTCGTCCTGCACCCGCCCCGTAGCCCGCCGAAGCGGCACCAGCTCGAAGTCACGGCCGGCGGCGAGGCTCTTGCGGAGGTCGATCGGCTCGGCCGCGCCGTCCACGGCACCCCCCGACGCGTAGCCCGGACCGCTCGCGAGGGCTTGATAGCGTCCCGGGGGGAGCGCGAGCCTGTACTGGCCGCGCGCGTCCGAAATGGCGGTGAGATAACGGCCGTGGACGTTGTCGAGGGCGACGACCACCGCGCCCGCGATCGGCTGCTTCGTCTTGGCGTCACGTACCAATCCCGAGATGCGGCGCACGTCCTGGGCAAGGATCAACAGCCGCTCGCCGCCAGCCCTGGCTAACCCCGCCAAGGCGTCGGTTCGGGCCACGACGTCCTTCTCCTCGGTCCCCGCGTGGGGGATCGTGAACGAGCCGTCGACGGCCGACCTCGCCCGGGGCCAGCCGTTTACCCACACCGTCGCCCCGGCGAGACCGCGGCCGCTCCTTTCATCGACGACCTGTCCCGCAAGCGACACGCCGGCCACCAGCTCCTGGCTCAACCGGCTTCCCCACTTCGGCTCTGCTGTGACCAGCGCGAGGGCGAAGTCGCGATGCACAACGGCCACGCCGCTCGCCCACTGGTCCGGATCGGGCACCTCGTAGGCGCCGTCCTTCGCGCTGTGAACGATCATCTCGGCCGACTGCGGGTCCTGCCAGCTCGCCAGCCACGCCAGCGTGGCCTCGGCCACCGGCCGGCCCGAAGCCATGAGCGTGCCCCGCCGCATGGGCGCCGGCTTGAGCCTCAACGTCGCCGGCTCTGCGGGCCCGGCGACGACCGCCACCGGCGCGAAGCCGTCGGCCCGCACGCCGAGGAGGACGACGGCGTCGTCGCCCTCGACGCGGAAGGACCCGTCGGCGGCGGACCGCGTGGTCGCCAGCGCGCGGCGGTCCTGGCCGGCCATGATCCTCTCGGCCCGCGTCTCGATCGTCTCCAGCGCATACGAGGCGACGGCGATGCCGGCCAGGGGGTGGCCGTCCGAGGCGACCACCCGGCCCGACACCGCCGCCGATGCGGTGGCCGCCGAAGCGGCGAGCGAAAGACACAGGAGCGCGCGGCGCACGCTCATATCGCTCGTTGGACACCGCCGCGGACGCACCGGTTCCGATGATACGCTGGCCATTCACCGCGAGGAGTGCGAGTGGTCACCTCCCTGGACAAGTCGCGCATCAAGATCGTGCTGCTGGAGGGCGTGCACGACCGCGCGGTGGAGAACTTCGCGCGCCACGGCTACCCGACGGTCAAGCGCTACAAGAAGGCCCTCGCCGGAGAAGAGCTGAAGGCCGCCGTCGCCGGCGCGCACTTCGCCGGCATCCGCTCGCGCACGCGCCTGACGAAGGACGTCATCGCCGCCGCGCCCAAGCTGGTGGCGATCGGCGCGTTCTGCATCGGCACCAACCAGATCGACCTCGACGCGGCCATGATGCGCGGCATCCCCGTCTTCAACGCGCCCTTCTCGAACACGCGGTCGGTGGCGGAGCTGGTGCTGGCGGAGATCACGTTCCTGCTCCGGGGCATCCCCGCCAGGAACGCTCTCCTCCACCGCGGCGTGTGGGCCAAGTCGGCCGATGACGCGCGCGAGGTGCGCGGCAAGACGCTGGGGATCGTGGGCTACGGCAACATCGGCTCCCAGCTCTCGGTGATGGCGGAGGCGCTCGGCATGGACGTCTGCTTCTACGACGTCGTGACCAAGCTTCCCCTCGGTAACGCGCGCATGAAGACGTCGCTCGACGAGCTGCTGGCGGCTTCGGACGTCGTCACCTTCCACGTGCCCGAGACCGCGCTCACGAAGGGCATGATGGGCCGCGAGGAGTTCGCGCGCCTGAAGCCGGGGGCCATGCTCATCAACGCCTCGCGCGGCACCGTCGTCGACATTGGCGCCGCCGTCGACGCCCTCGACAGCCGTCACCTGGCCGGCGCCGCCTTCGACGTCTTCCCGGCCGAGCCGGAGGCCAACGACGAGGAGTTCCTGTCCCCCCTGCGCCGGTTCGAGAACGTGATCCTCACGCCCCACATCGCAGGCTCCACGATCGAGGCGCAGGCCAACATCGGCACCGAGGTTTCGGAGAAGCTGGTGCGCTACAGCGACAACGGCTCGACGCTCTCGGCGGTGAACTTCCCGGAGGTGTCGCTGCCCGCCCACCCCGGCAGCCACCGGCTGCTCCACATCCACCACAACGTGCCGGGCGTCCTGAGCCGGATCAACGCCGTGTTCTCGAAGAACCGCATCAACATCAGCGGCCAGTACCTGATGACCAACGCGAAGATCGGCTACGTCGTGATCGACGTGGAGGCGGAGTCTAGCCGCTTCGCGCTCAAGGCGCTCAACGCCATCGACGCTACCATCCGTACGCGAGTACTGTTCTGATCACGAATGCGGCGCGCTGAGTGTTCGGGATGCGGCACGCTCCGCTCCGCATTCGTCGTTATCCAGCGTCTCGCCTCGGAGTGAATCCTCGGCGAGACGAAGCAGGAAATGCTCCGCTCCGCGTGCCGGACGCTGGCGCGGAAGGCGATCCGCTCCGCGCGCCGAACACTGGCCCGGAAGGAACTGCTGAAGACCACGCCGGGGTGGTCTCTAGCTTCCCGCCTTCACCGACGCCTTCAGGGCCCGCGCTTTCTCGTCCTGGCCGGCGGCGTCGGCGGCCCGCGCGGCGCCGGCGAGCGCGTAGCGGCGCTTCGGGGCGACCTTGAGCGAGGCCTCGTACTCGGCCAGCGCCTCGGCGGGCCGGCCCATCTCCATCAGCAGGTCGGCGCGCAGCTCGCGCGCCGGGAGCACCGCGCCCGGAGTCACCGGACTCTTGTCGGTCGCCGCTTCCAGGTCGGCGGCTTCCTTCAGGAGGCCGAGCGCCTCCTCGTTCCGCCCCTCGGCGCGGGCCAGCCAGCCGGCGGCCGCCCGCCGCTGGATCTCGATCTGGTCGGGCCAGTATCCGATCTTGGCGTCGATGGCGGCCTGCCGCAGGGCGGCCAGCCGCTCGACGGCCGGGCGGGCCCGGGCGGCGTCGCCGCTGCGCGCCGCGCCGATCGCGCGGGCGAAGTGCGTGATCGCCTCCGCGTAGGGAAAGTTCGCCCATGGGAACGACGCCGGCGCCACCTCGAGCGCCGCCGCCTCGGACCAGCGGCCGCGCTCCAGCGCGTAGCGCGCCGGCACCGCCGCCAGCGCGTAGGCGGCCGCGAATTGCGGGTTGTCGAGCTTGTCCACCTGCCGGACGCGCTCGACCATGCGTTGCGCGTCGGTGTCCCGGCCCTGCTGAAGGTACGCATAGGTGAGGTAGTCGACGGCGTGCAGCTCGTCGAACGAGGTCGCGCCGGGATGCGTCTTCTCGACGTGCGCACGGGCGGCGGCGGCCGAGTCGATGTTGGCGCGGATCGCGTCGTCCCACAGGCCCAGGCGCACGAAGATGTGCGAGGGCATGTGCAGCGCGTGCGGCGAGGACTCCGCGATCTTCGAGTAGCTGCGGGCGGCCGGCAGCGCCAGCTCCGCCAGCTCGGGATAGTCGAAGCTGTGGATGAGGTAGTGCGCGACGCCCGGATGGTCGGGCTGCGCGGGAAGCACCCGGTTCAGGATGGCGCCCGCCTTCTTCTGGTTCGCGTACGTCTTGTCGGCGGGAGACGCGGTGCCCAGCAGCGCGAGCGCATGGAAGATGCTGGCCTCCCGGTCGTCGGGGTAGCGCTCGGCGAGGCGCTCCATGGCCTTCTCGTAGGCCACGGCGCGCGTGCGGTGGTCGGCAGTGTCGGCGTCCTTGAAGAACGCCTCGATCGCCGCGACGTAGTCGCGCTCGCGCTCGGTCTTGGCGGCGGCGGTCCGAGCCTTGGCCACCGCGTCCTGCCCCCGCTTCAGCTCCGCGGGCGCGGGCGGCGACCAGATCGGGTGGTACAGGCTCATCGCGACCCCCCACTGCGCGATCGCGCAGGACGGATCGGCGGCGGCGACCTCGTTGAATGCCTTCTCCGCTTCCTCGTACCAGAACGAGTGGAGCAGCGCCACCGCGCGCCCGAACCGCGCCTGCACCGCCGGCGCGCACGAGGTGGGGAAGCTCACCGTGCCCAGCTTCTCGGGGCGCGGATGCTGGTGCTGGTCGTCGACGGCGGCGGCACCGGCCGCGACGAGGATGGCGGCGAGGAGAGTCGGGCCGAGCGGCGAGCGGGCGGGGTGCATGCACACCTCCTTGCGGATCGTGAGGCCCGAGTATAGCGCCACCGGGAAGCGTCACTCGTAACGCAGCGCGGCGGGCGGCAATGCGCGTGTAGGGCCCACTCCCGGCCAGGCCCGCTCGCGCGGGTGTTCGCTTACGGGACGGCCGGCACCCGGTTCCGGACAGCTCCGTCAGCGCTCGCCCGCTGAGGGCACCGCGAAGGCCAGGACCGTGTCGGAGCAAGAGCGACGACGACTCTAGCACCACCCGCGTCCCGGCTTGACCCGTCAGCGCAGAATGCCAGACACTGCGGAGGTGCCTGCCACACCGCCGCGGCTGGCCGTGCTCGTGCTGGCCGCGGCCCTGCCCGGCTGCGGCCGCCTTGGCGAGGAGCCCTCGCCGTCTCCCTCGGGAGCGCCGCACTGCGGCAACTACGCCCACCGCGTATCGACGCTGAAGAGCCCGGGGGGAAGGGTAGACTGGTCGCGGGCCAACGGCCTCATCGCCTACGACCGGTCCGGCGCCAACGGCCCCTATTTCGACGTCTACGTGATGGCCGCCGACGGCACCGGCGAAACCTGCCTCACCTGTGGCCGGCGGGGCGTCCCGCAGAAGAACAACGGCAACCCCGCCTGGCATCCCTCCGGGAACTACATCGTGTTCCAGTCGGAGGTGCCGGAAAGCCGGGCCATCCCGTTCTCGTCGAACCCGGGACGCGGGGTCAACAACGTCCTCTGGGTCACCGACCCTTCAGGCCGCAACTTCACCCAGCTCACCGAGCTGTCCCATACCGACCCCGCCAGCGGCGTGCTGCATCCCCATTTCTCCAACGACGGGAGCCGGCTCTCGTGGAGCGAGATGTACGAGGGCGTGGACCTGGGCGCCGGAAGTTTCTTCGGCCACTGGCGTCTGGTGGTCGCGGACTTCGTCGTCAGCGGCGGCCGGCCGGGCCTGCGCAACGTGCGCAGGTTCGAGCCAGGGGTTCCCGCCTTCTACGAGAACCACGGCTTCTCGCCCGACGGCACCAAGCTCATCTTCTCCAGCAACCTGGCCGCGACGGGGCTGCAGGCACTCAACAACGACATCTTCCTCCTCGACCTGGGCAGCCTGGCCGTGACGCGACTGACGAACCAGAACTACAACGAGCACGCGCAATACTTCCCGGACGGCCGGAAGATCGAATGGGTCACCAACATGGACAACGTCAACCGCGGAACCGAGCTGTGGATCATGAACCCGGACGGCAGCGACAAGGAGCGGCTCACGTTCCTGAACCAGGCGGGCTGTCCCGAGTACGTCGGCCGGCGCGCCGTGCCCGCCGACAACTCCCCCAACGCGACCGGCAACAAGATCGTGCTCTTCGTCCAGGACGAGATCCTGGGCAACAGCGGCTCGATCATGCTCGTGGAACTCGACCAGAGCTTTTGATTCCGAATGCGGCACGCTCCGCTCCGCGCTTGTCGTCACCGAGCGTGTGGCGGCGGAGTGAATCCGCGGCCACACGACGGAGGAAACGCTCCGCTGCACGTGCCGAACGCTGGCGCCGGAGGAGATCTACATCCCTGCCGGCGGCAGGTATGGCAGCAGCCGCGCGAACAGCCAGCAGAGGAACAGCACCACCGGCGCGTGGAAGAGGAGCTGCAGGATCGAGTAGCCGGCGAGGTCGCGCGCGCGCACGTTCAGGATCCCCATGAGCGGCAGCATCCAGAACGGGTTGACCAGGTTCGGCAGCGCCTCGGCCGCGTTGTAGATCTGCACCGTCCATCCGAGGTGGACCTGCCAGGCGTTGGCCGCGGCCATCACGTACGGCGCCTCCACGATCCACTTTCCTCCGCCGGAAGGGATGAAGAGCCCGAGCACCGCCGAGTAGAGGGCCACCACGATCGGGAACGTATCGCGCGTGGTGACGCGCACGAACAGGTCGGCGAGCGCGGTGGTGAGCGACGTCCTGGCGATGAGGCCGAGGATGCCCGCGTAGAACGGGTACTGGATCAGCACGCCGGCGGTGGCGGGCACGGAGCGGGCCACGGCGCGCAGGAACGACCGGGGCCGGCCGTGCAGCAGCAGGCCCAGGGTGAGGAACGCGAAGTTGAAGTTGTTGAGGTCGGCCGCCGCCACCAGGCCCTTCTGCCGGATCTGCTCGACGAGCCAGGCCAGCATGAGCAGCGCCACCGCCACCGGCAGGATCGGGCTGGCGTCGAGCTTCTCCGCCGGCGTCTGCGGCGGCGCGGGCGCCGCCTCCGGCGGCTCGAACCGCACGCCGATCTCCTCGGCGGTGCGGGCCAGCTCCGGCGGCGGACACGAGACGTAGGCGATCACGACGGAGATCGCGATCAGCACGGCCGCCATGGCCAGGCTGGGCCACAGGAAGATCGTCTGGCTGAGCGGGATCACCCCGGTCACGGGGAGCAGGGAGGGCGGGATCGCCGACCGCGTGGCCTGGAGCAGCGCCGCCGACGAGGACAGGCCCAGGGCCCACACGCTGCCGAGGCCGAGATAGGCGGCGGCGCCGATGGCGCGGTAGTCCACCCGGCGGACGCGCGCGACGATCTCGCGCACGAGCAGGCCGGTGAAGATCAGCGAGAGGCCCCAGGACACCAGCGAGCTGGCCATGCCGAAGAACGCGACGAAGGCCACCGCCCCGCGCGGCGTCCGCGGGATCCCGGCCAGGCCGCGGATGAGGCGCGTGAAGGGCGGCGAGGTCGCGACCACGAACCCGCCCACGATGATGAGCGCCATCTGCATCGTGAACGGCACGAGCGCCCAGAACCCGTTGCCGAACTCCGCCACCAGCCGGCCCGGGCTCTGAGGACGACGCCGGCGAGCGCGAAGACGAACGCGTCGGGGAAATACCGCTCGCAGAAGTCGGTGAGGGCCGCGCCGAGCCGGGCCAGCCTCACGCCCGCAGCGCGAGCAGGTTCGGGGTCTCGGGGGCGATCCGCTCCACGACGCTCATCGCCGAGGTGAGCGCGGCCTCCTGGCTGTCGACTTCGCGCGTGTAGCTCCCCGCGAACCAGACCCCGCCCCGGCCCTGGTAAACGTCCAGCCGTCGCTGGGCGTCGATGAAAGCGGGCGTGATGTACGGGTGGCGGAACGTCTGGCGGAAGATCTCCTCCTTCGGCGCCCCGGCGCGCGCGGTGGCCCAGCTCTTGAAGACCGAAAGCGGCGCCTCGCCCGGCGGCGCCGGCCGCAGCGCGCCGTACCAGACCGATCCTTCGCAATAGCCCTCTTCGATCGCGATGCCGGCGTTGTAGGACGACCAGAACCGCCGCCTCGCCGGCATGTAGACGGGATCGCGGTGGATGGCGATCCGGGCGGTGAAGTACTCGAACGCGTCGAGCACGGCGGCGACGCCGTCGAGCGCCGGGATCGCGCTCAGCAGCGGGCGCGCCCGGTACGGCGGCGCGGCGAAGATGAGAACGTCCGCCTCCACGCACGTCCCGGCGGCGTTGCGCACCCGGTAGCGGCCTCCGTCCGCGGGCTCGACGGCGGTCACCGCCGAGCCGAGATGCGCCGTGAGGTCGGGGGTGTGCGCGGCGAGGGCCTCGACGTTGCCCTCCATGCCCAGGAGGCTGTTGTCGTAGCGGATCGGATCGAGCAGGTTCCTCGGCCGCGGCCTCGCGATGAAGAACAGCGCGCTGCGGGCCGAGAGGGCCCGCGCCTGGTCGATGGAGCAGCCGGTCAGCGCGCTGAGCAGCGGCAACAGGAGGCCCTCGCGCTGCTCGGCCGGAACCGGAAGGCTACCGAGCCAATCGTCGAGCGAGACCGACCAGTCGCCGTCCTGGCTGAACTTCTTGGCGGCGAGAGCGAGCGTCAGGAACGGGCCGAGGGCCGGACGGTTCCACGGCGCGAGCGCCGGCCACAGCCGGCCCTTGGACGCGGACATGAAGCGCGGCCGCTCCGCCCCGGCCTCCGCGACCGTGATCGTCATGTCCGCCTCGACCGTCGCGTCGTCGTCGGGATGGGCCGGATCCAGCAGCCCGAGGATCTCGACGAGCTTCGTGTACGTCGGGTGGGTGGCCGGGGCGAAGAACTGCGCCCCCACGTCGACCCGGACCTCCTGCGCGCCCACCGTGACCGGAATCGTCTGCGCGTGGCCGCCGAGCGCGGGCCGCGCTTCGAAGAGCGTGCAGTCGGCCACGCCGTCGAGGAGCCATGCGCAGGCGACGCCGGCCAGGCCGCCGCCGACGATGGCGACGCACGGCCGGTCGTCGGCGAACAGACGGCGGGCGCGGCCCTCGACGGAAAGGGCGAGCGCGGCTGCCGACCCGGCTTTCAGGAACGACCGGCGGGTGGGCCCGGCCACGGCCCCTATTCGTATCGCAATGCCGTCGTCGGATCCACTCGGGCCGCGCGCCGCGACGGAATGAGGGCGGCCAGCAGCGACACCGCGCCCAGCAGCGTGACCGCCGCCGCCACCGTGGGCGGATCGGTGGCCTGCACGCCGTAGAGCTGGGTCGCGACGAGGCGGCCCATCCACCATGCGGCGGGCAGCGCGGCCGCGATCCCGGCCCCGGTCACGGCCAGCGTCTCGCGGATCACCATCCACCGGACGTCGGCCTGCCGCGCGCCCAGCGCCATCCGTATGCCGATCTCGCGGCTGCGCCGGGCGACGGTGTAGGCCATGACGCCGTACAGCCCCACCACGGCCAGCAGCGTGGCCAGGCTGCCGAAGACCGTGGACATCGCCGCCACCAGGCGCTCGCGGCCGAGCGAGCGGTCGACCTGCCGGGCGAGCGTGCGTGTCGCCGCCACCGGCAGGGTCGGGGCGAGCCCCCGAACGACCTCCCGGATCGTCGCGAACGCCGCCTCCGGCGGCCGCGACGTGCGGACGTAGACGGTGAAGTTCCGCGGGTTCGCCTCCTCCAGATAGGCGAAGAAGAGCTGGCGCTGCGTCTCGTCGCGCACGTCGGTGTATTTGGAGTCGCGCACGAGGCCCACGATCTCGAGCGGCGTGGGACGGCCCGGGTTGGCGCCGAAGCCGATGTGCCGGCCGATCGGGTCCTGGCCGGGGAAGTAGCGCTTCGCGAAGCGCTCGTTCACGACGACGGTGCGGAACGGAGGCCCTCCCGCCGGGCCCTCGCGGGCGCTCGTCGCATCGCGCGCCTCGAACTCCCGCCCCCTCAGGACCGGGATGCCCATCGCCCGGAAATAGCCGGGGCTGACCGTGTTCCAGTTCTGATCCATGTCCTCGTCGGGCGCGGGCCGATAGCCCTCGACCGTGATGTCGGTCGTGCGCTGGCTGCCGTCCAGCAGGCGCTGCGAGGCCAAGCTCGCGGCAGCGACGCCGGGCGCGCGGCCGAGCCGATCGAGAAGAGACGTGGCGAACTGTTTGCTCTCCGCGGGCGCGTAGCCGCTCAGGGATGGATCGACGGTGAACGACACGAGCGTGCGCGTGTCGAAGCCGACGTCCACCGCGAGCAGGTTGTCGAGCGTGCGCAGGAAGAGACCGGCGCCGATCAGCAGCAGCAGCGACACCGCGACCTGGGAAGCGACGAGGGCCTTGCGCACCCGCGCCGAGCGGCCCCCCGCGACGCTGGTCGCGATGTCCTTGAGGGTCGGCGCCACGTCGGGCCGCGTGGATTGGAGCGCGGGGGCCAGCCCGAACAGGACGCCGGCGAGCGTCGAGACCGCGAGCGCGAAGGCGAGGACGCGCAGGTCGGGCGCGGCGGACACCGGGTGCGGCGTCTCGGGGCTCGCGAAGAAGCGCAGCACGAGCGGCGCGCCGGCGGCGCCGATCGCGAGGCCCACGAGCCCGCCCGCCAGCGAGAGCATCAGGCTCTCGACGAGGAGCTGACGCATCAACCGGCCGCGCGTGGCTCCCAGGGCGAGCCGCACCGCCATCTCCCGGCTGCGCGCGGCGCCGCGGGCGACCAGGAGGTTGGCCACGTTGGCGGAGGCGATCAGCAGGACTCCGGCGGCGATTCCCATCAGCACCCACAGCGGTCCGGTCAACGAGCGCCGGAAGGAAGAGCGCCCCTGCGCGGCCGGCAACAGCGTGAGGCGGTTCTCCGCGTACTGCTGCCGGACACTCGCCGCGGCACCGGCGAAGCCGGGGTCGGCGAGATCGATCTGGACTTGGGCGCGGAAGAGCGGCGCGAGCGAAGCCTGCGCCCGCTCGCGCGTGACGCCCGGACGCAGCCGGCCGAAGACCCTCACCCACCGGGAGAGCCGCTCGTCGAGCGCGTTCCAGCCCGGCGTGATCTGCGCTTTCATCATCATGGGGACGAACACGTCCGTCGCCCGGCCCAGCTCGACGCCCTCGAAGCCCGGCGCCGTGACGCCGACGATCGTGTAGGGACGGCCGTTGACGCTCATTGACCGCCCGATGGCGGAAGGGTCCGCGCCGAACCGGCTCGTCCAGAACGAATGGCTGAGAACCGCCAACGCGTGCCCGCCGGGAGCGCGGTCGTCCTCCTCGGTGAAGAGTCTCCCCGCGGCCGCCCGCACGCCGAGAACGGGAAAGTACGTGCCCGAGACCAGCTCCACGTTGACGCGCTCGGGCTGCACGCTTTCCCCCACCTGGAACGCGTAG
>WNGG01016029.1_pt1 | contig 10726 bp, 9 predicted proteins | sample 5400661 | NCBI WGS metagenome assembly WNGG01 (sample SAMN13153372, study PRJNA577476) | soil metagenome | isolation source: 100 cm soil or saprolite under Garry oak tree replicate 1 | place: USA:California | collected 2016-06-15
GCAAGCGCTTCGATGCGGTGCGCGAGGTGGTCGATGCCGACGCGATCGGGCGCCTGCGGGGAGGCGACGCGGTCGAGCTTGGCGCCGATATTGCGCACGTCGCTCGCCAGCGCCGCGAGCGCCTCGCCCGATGCGACGCGCGTCGAGATGTTGCGCAGCTCGGCGATCGCGGTCTCCAGATGCTTGACGGTGTCGGCGTCCGGGCCCGTCGCGCTGATGCGGTCGACCTTGCGCGAGAGCGCCTTCACGTCCTCGTCGAAGCCGGCCAGGCTCTCCGCCGGCGCGAGCGCATGGAGCGCCGCGCGCACCTCGGCGAGCCCCTGCTCGACGCTTGCCAGGGCCGCGGCGTCGGCCCCGCGGCGGCCGTCGCGATCGATGCGTTCGGACAGCGCGCGAAGCTCGCCCTCGACCGCGTCCAGCGAGCGGCGCGGCAGCGCTTCGGCGAGCGTGCGGCCGATCTCGGCGAGCTCGCGCCGGAGCAACGGCACGGCGTCTTCAACTGCGCACGGCCGCCGCAACGCCTCGAGCTGTTGCGTGATGGTGCGCAGCAATTGCTCCAGGCCCGACATGTCGGGCTGCGCGGGTGCCCGGGGCGCGACTTCGGCTTCAAGGGCGCGCTGGCGCGCCGAGATTTCCTCGATCGCCTGATCGAGGCCGAACGAATGCGGCGGCGGGGCGGGCGAAGGCAGGGGCTGGGCCAGGTCGCGGCTGAGCGCTTCGAGCGCCTGCTCGAGCGCCGCGACGCGTGAATTGGATTTGGCCGCACCCTGCTTGCCCGCGATCATCTGGTCGAGCCGCTTGTCGAGCCGGGCGATCGCGTCGGCGAGGCGGCGCGGCGTGGCGTCGTTGCGGGCGCCGAGATCGCGCGTCATGGCGGCAAGGCGCGCCTCGAGGTCGCTGACGGTCGGGCCGAGGTCGACGTCCGGCCGCCTTGCGGCCGCGTTCGACGGAGCGGGCGTCTCGGCGCGCTGCATGAGGCGATCGAGGCGCGCCGCAATCTCGTCGAGACGGTCGTGGACCGCGTCGTCTTCGCCGGAATGATCGAGATCGTCTTGCTGATCGGGCTGGCCGCGCGGCCTGACGCCGGATTCGGCCGCCGTCTCGATGATGGCGCTGCCGATCCAATCGCTCAGCGAGCGGCCCGAGCGGCGCGCCGCTTCGCGCGCCGTCTCGATCGCCTCAGGCCGGACTCCCCTCAGCTTGAGCTGAGCGCCAGATTTCATGCTCGCACCCGCGTTCGACACGGACAGGGAGGAGCGGGGTGGAACCGGCGCCCGTTAATGGAACGTGGACGTTGCGCGTGGTCCGCTGTCCTCGGGATCGACTTTTCCGCTTTACGGTAAAGAACCGGTTAACCTGCCGGTGTCCGTTAACAAATTTCGGCTCAACCGCGGTTCGCCACCGAACGGTCCGGTTGCGGCGTGGGCCAAATGGCTTTGTTTCTGCAGGAGCACACGTGAAGATAGTAGATAGATCGAGGGCGCTTCTGTATTTGTATAGCATGGCTCATGCTTGACGTTTACGTAAACTGATGCTATGTCCCGTGCATGGCACAACTCGACCCGCTTCGCCACACCGCCAATCCGCATTCGCCCGGCCCCGATCTCGTGTCCGGCTTCGACCGCGGCGCGGTCGGCCGCGACGTCTTCACCATCCAGGATCTGACCAAGGAATTCGGGGTGAGCGCCCGCACCCTGCGGTTCTACGAGGAGAAGCGCCTGCTCGATCCGCGCCGCAACGGCGAGCAGCGCCTCTACGGCCGCCGCGACCGCGCGCGCCTGCGCTACGTGCTGCTCGGCAAGAGCGTCGGCTTCTCGCTCGAAGAGGTCCGCGAGATGCTCGACCTCTACGACCTCGGCGACGGCCAGCGCACGCAGCTGCAGGTGACGCTGGCGAAATTCCAGGAACGGATCGTCCGCCTCGAGCGCCAGCGCGCCGATATCGATCGCGCCATTGCCGAACTGAGCCGGGCGAGCCTCGCGGTCGAGACCATGCTGGCCGCGCGCGTCCAGCACACGAACCAGGATCAGGAGTGAGCGATGCCGATCTACCAGGCCCCCGTGGACGATGCGCAGTTCCTGCTCAACGACGTCTTCCACATCGAGCGCTACGACAATCTGCCCGGGTTTTCCGACGCCTCGCCCGATGTCCTCGCGGCGGTGCTCGAGGAGGCGGGAAAATTCTGCCAGGAGGTGCTCGCCCCGCTCAACCGGATCGGCGACGTCGAAGGGTGCACGCATCACGCCGACGGCAGCGTGACCACGCCCAAGGGCTTCAAGGACGCGTTCAAGCGCCTGGTCGACGGCGGCTGGATCGGCATTTCCTGCCCCACCGAGTTCGGCGGCCAGGGGCTGCCGACGGCCATGACCCAGCTGGTCAGCGAGTTCCTGTGCTCGGCCAACATGTCCTTCGCGATGTACTCGGGCCTGACCCAGGGCGCGATCGCCGCGCTCTACGTGCACGGCTCGGACGCGCAGAAGAAGGCCTATCTGCCGAACATGATCGCCGGCCATTGGACCGGCACCATGAACCTGACCGAGCCGCATTGCGGCACCGACCTCGGCCTGTTGCGCACCAAGGCGGCGCCGCAGGCCGACGGCAGCTACAAGATCACCGGCACGAAAATCTTCATCTCCGCCGGCGAGCACGACCTCGCCGAGAACATCGTGCATCTGGTGCTCGCGCGCATCGAGGGCGCGCCCGAGGGCGTCAGGGGAATCTCGCTGTTCGTCGTGCCGAAATTTCTGTCCAACGGCGACGGGTCGCTTGGCCCTCGCAACGGCGTGTCCTGCGGGTCGATCGAGGAGAAGATGGGCATCCACGCCAACTCGACCTGCGTGATGAATTTCGACGGGGCGACCGGCTGGCTGATGGGCGAGGCCAATCGCGGCCTCAACGCCATGTTCGTGATGATGAACGAGGCGCGGCTGGGGGTCGGCGTGCAGGGGCTGGCGATGTCCGAGGTCGCCTATCAGAACGCCGCGGCCTACGCCAAGGATCGCCTGCAGGGCCGCGCGATCTCCGGCACCAAATTCCCGCAGAAAGCCGCCGACCCGATCATCGTGCATCCCGACGTGCGGCGCAGCCTGATGACCATCAAGGCCTTCAACGAGGCGGCGCGCGCGCTCGTGATGTGGACCGCGCTCAAGGCCGACGTTGCGCGCCGCGCCGACGACGACAAGGCGCGCATGTCGGCCGAGGACCACATGGGCCTGCTCACCCCGGTGATCAAAGGCGTGCTCACCGACCAGGGTTTTGCCAACGCGGTGGCGGCGCAGCAGGTCTATGGCGGGCACGGCTACATCGCTGAGCACGGCATGGAGCAGTTCGTGCGCGACGCCCGCATCGCCATGATCTACGAAGGCGCCAACGGCATCCAGGGCCTCGACCTCGTCGGCCGCAAGCTCGGCAAGGACGGCGGGCGCGCCGTGATGGCGTTCTTCAACGAGGTGCAGGGCTACATCAAGGATCACGCCGGCAGCGAGGCCCTGAAGGCCTATGTCGAGCCGCTCGGCGCCGCGCTCGGCCATCTGCAGCAGGCGACCATGTGGTTCATGCAGAATGCGCCCGCGAAGCCCGACAATGCCGGGGCCGGCGGCACCGACTACATGCACCTGTTCGGCCTGGTCGCGCTCGGCTACATGTGGTGCCGCATGGTCGAGGCGGCGCAGGCGAAGCTTGCCGCCGGAGCCGACGGCGCGGCGGCGCGCCTCAACGCCAAGCTCGTCACCGGCCGTTTCTTCATGGAGCGCGTGCTGCCGGAGACCGCCGCGCACCTCGCCCGCATCAAGACCGGCGCGGCAAGCACGATGGAGCTGCCGGCGGAGGCGTTCTGACGAATGGCAACGAGTTGAGAGCGAAGCCGATCGACATTATGTTACTGCCGCTATCGTGAGGACCAAGCAATGCCGAAGAACACCTCCGTAACCCTCGGTGATCATCTCGCCGCCTTCATCGAACAGCAAGTTGCGCAAGGTCGCTATGGTTCTGTCAGTGACGTTGTGCAGGCCGGGCTGCGCCTGCTGGAGGAATATGAGATGAAGGTGGAAGCGTTGCGGGAAGCGCTCATTGAGGGTGAGAACAGCGGACCAGCTGTGCCGTTCGACTTTGAAGCCTTCATTGCTCGCAAACGTGGCCGCGTGCCGCGGTGATGGCGGCTTACGTTTTATCACCTCGCGCCCTTGCGGACATTGAGGAGATTTGGGCCTACACGGAACATAGATGGGATGCCGATCAAGCCGAGCGTTACGATCGAATACTGAAGGAAGGTATCGAACAGATCGCTCGTGAACCGCGCAGCGGGAGGGCATGCGATCACCTTCGCCGAGGCTATCGTAAATATGCGATCGGCTCTCATGTGGCCTTTTTTGAGTCCTGGAAGGGAGGATAGAAATTATCCGCATTCTTCACCAGCGCATGGACTTTGAGCGTCATCTCTAGGTTCGCCTGAGTTCCGGTCTGCAACACACGAGAACACCATGGACATTCTCAATCTTCCCCGTCCCGCCTGGATGAGCGAGGACCTCGTTGTGCTCGAGGAGCAGGCGCGGCGTTTCCTTGCCGCCGAGCTGGTGCCGCATGTCGAGCGGTGGAACGAAGCCGGCATGATGGACCGCGCGGCGTGGAAGAAGCTCGGCGAAGCGGGCCTGTTGTGCGCCGGCATTCCCGAGGAATACGGCGGCGCCGGCGGCACCTTCGCGCACGAGGCGGTGATCAACCGCGAATATGCGCTGGCGGGCCTCGATTCGATGGGCGCGCCGCTGCATTCCGGCATCGTCGCCCCCTATATCCTGCGCTACGGCACCGACGAGCAGAAGGCGCGCTGGCTGCCCAAGCTCGCGACCGGCGAGCTGGTCAGCGCGATCGCCATGTCGGAGCCCGGCACCGGCTCCGACCTGCAGGGCGTGCGCACGACGGCGAAGAAATCCGGCAACGGCTACGTGCTCAACGGCTCGAAGACCTTCATCACCAACGGCCAGCACGCCAACCTGATCGTCGTCGTCGCCCGGACCGATGCGAACGCCGGCCACAAGGGCATCTCGCTGATGATGGTGGAGACCGACGACGCGCCGGGTTTCCGCCGCGGCCGCAAGCTCAAGAAGCTCGGCCTCGACTGGGCCGACACCTCGGAGCTGTTCTTCGAGGACGTGAAGCTGCCGGCCGAAGCTCTGCTCGGCAGCGAGGAGGGCCAGGGCTTCATCCAGCTCATGACCGAGCTGCCGCAGGAGCGGCTGATCGTCTCGACCGCCGCCATCGGCATGATCGAACGGGCGCTCGCGCTCACCATCGACTACGTCAAGCAGCGCAAGGCGTTCGGCAAGGCGATCGTCGAGTTCCAGAACACCCAGTTCGTGCTCGCCGAGTGCAAGACCGAGGCGACCATCGCCAAGGTGTTCCACGACCACTGCGTCGAGCGCCACATCCGGCACGAGCTCGACACGACCACCGCGTCGATGGCCAAATATTGGCTCACCGACCTGCAGAACTCGATCGTCGACCGCTGCCTGCAGCTGTTCGGCGGCTACGGCTACATGGATGAATATCCGATCTCGCGCATGTACCGCGACGCGCGGGTGCAGCCCATCTATGCCGGCACCAACGAGATCATGAAGCTTCTGATCGCGCGCAGCCTGTAACCATTTGTTTGAGGAGAACCCCGATGGCCGACGCCTTCATCTACGATCACGTGCGCACCCCGCGCGGCCGCGGCAAGGCCGACGGCGCGCTGCATGAAGTCACCGCGCTCAATCTCGCCGCCCAGGTGCTCGGCGCGGTGCGCGACCGCAACCAGCTCGACCCCGCGCTGGTCGACGACGTGGTGCTCGGCTGCGTCGACCCGGTCGGCGAGGCGGGCGGCGACATCGCGCGCGCGGCCGCGCTCACCGCCGGCTACGGCGACAGCGTGCCCGGCGTGCAGATCAACCGCTTCTGCGCTTCCGGGCTCGACGCCATCAACTTCGCGGCGGCCGAGATCATGTCGGGCCAGCACGACATGACCATCGGCGGCGGCGTCGAATCGATGAGCCGGGTCGGCATCGGCGCCTCCGGTGGCGCCTGGCCGATGGACCCGGCGATCGCGGTCAAGACCTATTTCCTGCCGCAGGGCATTTCCGCCGACCTGATCGCGACCCGCTACGGCTTTTCCCGCGACGACGTCGACGCCTACGCGGTCGAGAGCCAGAAGCGCGCCGCCGAAGCGTGGAACGAGGGCCGCTTCAAGCATTCGGTGATGCCGGTCAAGGACGTGAACGGGCTCACCATCCTGGCCAAGGACGAGCACATGCGGCCGACCACGACCATGCAGTCGCTCGCCGCGCTGCAGCCGTCCTTCGTGCAGATGGGCGAGATGTACGGCTTCGATTCGGTGGCGCTGCAGGCGCATCCCGAGGTCGAGGCGGTCAAGCATGTGCATCACGCCGGCAATTCGTCCGGCATCGTCGATGGCGCCGCCGCGGTGCTGGTCGGCAGCAAGAAGGCCGGCCGCCGCGCCGGCCTCAAGCCGCGCGCCAGGGTCAAGGCCTTCGCCAATATCGGCTCGGAGCCGGCGATCATGCTCACCGGCCCGATCGACGTCACCCGCAAGGTGCTCAAGAAGGCCGGCATGACGCTCGACGACATCGACCTGATCGAGCTCAACGAGGCCTTCGCCTCGGTGGTGCTGCGCTACATGCAGGCGTTCCAGATCGATCCGGCCAAGGTCAACGTCAACGGCGGCGCCATCGCCATGGGCCATCCGCTCGGCGCCACCGGCGCCATGATCCTCGGCACCGTGCTCGACGAACTGGAGCGCCGCGACCTCTCGACCGCGCTGGTGACGCTGTGCATCGGCGCCGGCATGGGCACCGCGACGATCATTGAGCGGGTGTGAACGAAATGGCGAATAGCGAATAGGGAGTAGCGAATAGTTTTTTCTATTCGCCATTCGCCATTCGCTATTCGCTTCTCGAAAACAGCAGGAGGCACAAGGCGTGCCCAAGATCGACATCGGCAAGATCGCGCCGCGCATCGGCAGCCGCTATCCGGCGCCGTACAGCGCGCTGGTGGCGGGGCGCGAGCGGCGCGCGCTCGGCGATGCGGCGGGGCTCACCCAGTTCGGCGTCAACCTGACGCGGCTGCCGCCCGGGGCCGCCTCCTCGCAGCGCCACTGGCACGAAGCGGAGGACGAGCTGATCTTCGTGCTCGAAGGCGAGCTGGCGCTGATCGAGGACGAAGGCGAAATTTTGCTGCGCCCCGGCGACGCCGCCGGGTGGAAGGCGGGCGCGCCCAACGGCCATCACCTCGTCAACAAATCGCAGCGCGACGCGCTCTTCCTCGAGATCGGCACGCGCGCGGCGCGCGAGCGCGCCCAATACCCCGACATCGATCTCGTGGCCGAGCGCGACGAGCGCGGCGGGCGCTATCTGCACAAATCCGGCGAACCCTATTCCGCCTGAGGCGGCGAGGAGCAAAACGATGAGCCATCAGAATTTCAAGCTCGACATCGACGGCGACGGCATTGCGCTCGTGACCTGGGACATGCCCGACCGCTCGATGAACGTGATCGACCCCGGCGTGATCGCCGAGCTCTCCGCGATCGTCGAGAAGGTCGCGGGCGACGCCGCCGTCAAGGGCGCGGTGGTGACCAGCGGCAAGGATGCGTTCTGCGCCGGCGCCGATCTCGCGCTGCTCGAGCAGTTTGCGAAGATGGCCGACGAGCTGACGCGGGCGCAGGACGAGGTCGCGGCCGCGGCTTACGTGTTCACCGAGAGCCGCAAGCTGTCGCAACTCTACCGGCGCCTCGAGACCAGCGGCAAGCCGTGGGTCGCGGCGATCAACGGCACCGCCATGGGCGGCGGGTTCGAGCTGTGCCTCGCCTGCCATCATCGCATCGCCGCCGACAATCCGAAGACGCGCCTCGGCCTGCCCGAGATCAAGGTCGGGCTGTTCCCCGGCGCCGGCGGCACTCAGAGTTGCGGATCGACCGCGCCAAGGGGCTCAAGCTCGTGGACGCGGTGGTGCCGCCGGGCGAGCTGGTCAAGGCCGCCAAGGACTGGATCAAGGGCGGCGGCAAGGCCAAGGCGCCGTGGGACATGGACGGCTTCCGGCTGCCCGGCGGCGCGGTCTATTCGAAGACCGGCATGATGACCTGGCCGGCCGCCAACGCGATCTACCGGCGCGAGACGTTCGACAATTATCCGGCCGCGCGCGCCATCATGCACTGCGTGTACGAGGGCCTGCAGCTGCCGATGGACCGGGCGCTGACGGTGGAGTCGCGTTATTTCACCAAGATCCTGCGCTCGCCCGAGGCGGCGGCGATGATCCGCTCGCTGTTCGTGTCCATGCAGGAGCTCAACAAGGGCGCGCGGCGCCCGGCCGACGTCCCGCCCAGCAGGCTCAAGCGCATCGGCATCATCGGCGCCGGCTTCATGGGCGCCGGCATCGCCTATGTGACCGCCCAGGCCGGCATCGAGGTGGTGCTGATCGACCGCGACCAGGCGAGCGCCGACAAGGGCAAGGCCCATTCCGACAAGCTGATCACCGACCAGATGCGCAAGGGCCGCGCCGGCGCCGACGCGCGCGACGCCCTGCTCGCGCGCATCACGCCCACCGCCGACTTCGCGGCACTCGCCTCCTGCGATCTCGTCATCGAGGCGGTGTTCGAGGACCGCAAGGTCAAGGCCGAGACCATCGCCAAGACGGAAGCGGTGATCGGCGAGAACGTGATGTTCGGCTCCAACACCTCGACCCTGCCGATCACCTCGCTCGCCGCCGAATCGAAGCGCCCGGGCAACTTCGTCGGCGTGCATTTCTTCTCGCCGGTCGACCGCATGATGCTGGTCGAGCTGATCGTCGGCAAGAAGACCGGCCCCAAGGCGCTCGCGGTCGCGCTCGACTACGTGCGGGCGATCCGCAAGACGCCGATCGTGGTCAACGATTCGCGCGGCTTCTTCACCTCGCGCGTGGTGAGCACCTATCTGCGCGAAGGCCATCTGATGCTGACCGAAGGCATCCCGGCCGCGATGATCGAGAACGTCGGCCGCATGGCGGGCATGCCGGTCGGCCCGCTTTCGCTCAACGACGAGGTGGCGGTCGACTTGGCCTGGAAGATTCTGAAAGCGACCGAGGCCGATCTCGGCCCCGCCGCTGTGGACGCGCGGCAGAAGGCGCTGCTCGGCGAGATGGTCGAGAAGCGCGGCCGCTACGGCCGCAAGAACGGCAAGGGCTTTTACGATTATCCCGAGAAGGGGCCGAAGCATCTGTGGCCCGGCCTCGCCGACCTGCAGCCGGTCAAGCTCGACCCCGACACGATCGACGTCGCCGAGCTCAAGCATCGCCTGCTCGGCATCCAGGCGATCGAGACCGCGCGCTGCTTCCAGGAGGGCGTGCTCACCGACGTGCGCGAGGCGGACGTCGGCGCCATCCTCGGCTTCGGCTTCGCCCCCTACACCGGCGGCCCGCTGTCGTGGATCGACATGATGGGCGCCAAGCGCTTCGTCGACCTGATGAAGTCGCTGGAGAAGAAGCACGGCGCGCGCTTCAAGCCGCCGAAGCTCCTGGTCGAGATGGCCGGCAAGGGCGAGAGCTTCTATCGGCGGTTCGCTCCCGGACGGGCGAGGGCGGCGGCGTAGCAGGCGGTGCGTGGTTCGAGACGCGAGGCCTGCGGCCTCGCTCCTCACCATGAGGGTGGTGGTGCTCGATAAAGGAGCGACCTCATCCTGAGGAGCCCGCGAAGCGGGCGTCTCGAAGGATGCGGGTCACCCCGGCCGAGCGAAATAATGATCAAAGATTTTTACAGCCGCACCCGCCGCAGCCGCAGCGCGTTGCCGACGACGCTGACCGAGGACAGCGCCATCGCCGCCGCGCCGATCACCGGCGAGAGCAGGATGCCGAACAGGGGATAGAGCGCGCCGGCGGCGATCGGCACGCCGGCCGCGTTGTAGATGAAGGCGAAGAACAGGTTCTGGCGGATGTTGCGCATGGTGGCGGCGGAGAGGCGCCGCGCGCGCACGATGCCGGTGAGGTCGCCCTTGATGAGCGTGACGCCGGCGCTCTCGATCGCCACGTCCGTGCCGGTGCCCATGGCGATGCCGACGTCGGCGGCGGCGAGCGCCGGCGCGTCGTTGACGCCGTCGCCCGCCATGGCCACCACGCGGCCTTCGCGCCGGAGTTTTTCGATCACCGCGCTCTTGCGGTCCGGCAGCACCTCGGCCTCGACCTCGGCGATGCCGAGCCGGCGCGCCACCGCGGTTGCCGTCGTCCGGTTGTCGCCGGTGAGCATGACGACGCGCACGCCCTCGGCGGTGAGCGCCTTGAGCGCCTCCGGCGTGGTCGGCTTCACCGGGTCGGCGATGGCGATGATGCCGCACGCGCGTCCGTCGACCGCCAGATAGATGACGGTCGCGCCATCCTGGCGCAGGCGCTCGGCGTCCGCCTCGAGTGCCGCGACCGAAACGCCGGCCTCCTCGAGAAATTTTGCATTGCCGAGCGCGACCTTGCGGCCCGCCACCATCCCGACCGCGCCCTTGCCGGTCGGCGCGTCGAAATCGCTTACGTCGCCGAGCGTCACACCACGTTCCGCCGCGGCATCGACGATCGCGCGCGCCAGCGGATGCTCGCTCGCCCGCTCGACGCTCGCGGCGAGACGCAGCGCTTCGGCCTCGTCGAGGCCCTGCGCCGGAACGACGGCGACGACCTTCGGCCTGCCTTCGGTGAGCGTGCCGGTCTTGTCGACCACCAGCGTGTCGAC
>WNGG01009336.1_pt1 | contig 10724 bp, 11 predicted proteins | sample 5400661 | NCBI WGS metagenome assembly WNGG01 (sample SAMN13153372, study PRJNA577476) | soil metagenome | isolation source: 100 cm soil or saprolite under Garry oak tree replicate 1 | place: USA:California | collected 2016-06-15
TCCACGTGGTGCTGAACGAGGCCCGTGCTGCGGGTCGGCGGGCCTTATGTCATGCATGAGCAGCTTGAGGACCTGATGGCGGACAGGGACCGCGCAAACGTCACCCTGCAGGTGCTGCCCTTCGATACAGGCGCCCATCCATCGATGGTCGGGCCGTTTACCATGATGACCTTTCTCGACCCCGGCGACCTTGGTGTCGTATATCTTGAACATCACACCAGCTCGCTTTTCCTGGAAACACCCGGGGACTCCGCGCGTACGAGGAGTTCTGGGACGCAATTCAGGGCAGCGCGTATTCCCCGGATGACACGCGAACCTTTCTGAAGACATACTCGCTCAGATACGGATGAGGTCAATGCAAACTGATTCGGAAAAGAAGAGCCCAACACTGACGGTCGATTTCTCCCGGGCCACGTGGCGCAAGAGCACCCGCAGCGGCGCGAACGGTGATTGCGTCGAGGTGGCAGGCAATCTGCCCGGCGCTGTCGCGGTCCGCGACTCCAAAGACCGCGGCGGGCCCGCGCTGGTCTTTTCCGGCGGCGACTGGAATGCGTTTGCCGCAGGGGTGAAAGACGGCGAATTCGATCTCGGGTAAAGGCTGACGCCACCGTGGGGAGTCCTCCCATCAGCGGGACTCCGCGCCTACGAGCAGCGGGATGAGGGCAAACGATGCATACAGAGGACGACTTCCCCGACCTCGACACCACCACCGCAAGCGCCGCCCGCATGTACAACTACGCCCTCGGCCAACCCGGGCGCGCGCGTTGTCTACATCGACAGCGACCCCATCGTCCTGCGTCACCCAAAGGTCAGCGCGCTGCTCGCTGAGGACAAGAGCACCGCCTTCATCCTGGAAGATGCCCGCAACGTAGACCTCATCCTCAGCCACCCCGACACCACGCGGCTCATTGACTTCGATGAACCAGTTGCGGTGCTGTACCTCAGCTTCCTGCACCTCATCCCCGATGCCGGCGACCCATGGGGCCTGGTCCGCCGGGCCATGGACCGCACCGCTCCTGGGAGCTACCTCGCGATCTCTCACGCCGTCGCCGACGATCCCGAGAGCCGGCGTAAGATCACGGATTTCTTCGTGGCCAGGACGGGGGGCCACTTTGGCCGGATCCGGAAGAAATCGGAGGTCCGAACCTTCTTTGACGGTTTGGAAATCGTAGACCCGGGCCTGGTCAACGTGGGGGACTGGCACGCCGATACCCAGCAGGCCCACGGCTATCAGATGTTCGAGTACGGCGGGGTCGGGCGCAAGCCAGCCTGACCAGGCGAATCTCCCAGGGAGAAATTCGATGAGCATCGATTACGTCCACGGGTATTCCGCCGAAGAGAGCACCCGGCTGAGCGATCAAGCCACCACGCTGAGCGTGTTTCGTCCTGGAGCATCTGGCGCACCCCACTAGGGCGCTGCAGGCAGCGAAACGGGCCCTCAAGCCTGGCGGTTCGATCACCGTCATCGAAGGGGATCACGGCTCGGCTTATTTTCACCCCGCCAGCAACCAGGCCCGCCAGGCCATCATGTGCCTGGTCACCCTCCAGCGACAGGCTGGCGGCGATGCAGAGATAGGGCGCCGGTTGTATCCGCTGCTGGTCCAGGCCGGCTATCGCCATGTCACGGTGTCTCCCCGTATGGTCTATGCCGATGCGAGCAGGCCGGCCCTGGTGGACGGCTTCACGCGCAAAACCTTCACAGCCATGGTGGAGGGAGTCGGTGAGCAAGCGGTCGGCCAGGGGCTGATGGGCCAGGCGAGCTGGGCGGCGGCGGACGACGGGACGTTCTGCTACACGTTCTTCAAGGCTGTGGGGCTGAGGTAGCCAGCCGCCTGACAGTTGCTGGTATCGAGTTCCAGCATGTTGATGTCTTCGCCGATGCTCCGTTCCGGGGCAACAGCCTGGCGGTGTTCCCCGGGGCGGCAGCCTGCAGCGGGCGCAGCGTCGCGAAAGGGACGCGGCGGAGCTTGCCGGAGCGGGTATCTCGTCGTGATCATGGGTTTGGTGGGGCGCGCGCCCCACCAAACCCATGATCACGACGAGGTGCGTGGGTGCCGCCTCACCGAGGGCCAAGTGTCCCCGCATTGACCCGGATGCCCGTGGACGTCAGCCCGTGCCGCCTTTGGGTGACGGGGTTCCACACCAGGATGTCGCCGTTGAGGCGATGGGACCTTGTGAGCGGTGTCACACAACCGGGTCTCAGCAATCAGGGCTGGCTTCGGTGAGGTGGCTGGCCAGCAGCTGTGCAAGGTGAACCCCGGCCTGGCCGGCCAGATCGGCAAGCTGAGTGCGGCACGAGAAACCGTCGGCGAGCAGCACGGCATCCGGCGTGGCCGCCCGGACGGCGGGCAGCAGGGTGGTTTCGGCCACTGCGGCGGACACCTCGTAGTGCCCTCGCACAACCCCGAAGTTGCCGGCCAGACCACAGCAGCCCCCGACCCGGGTCAGCCGGGCGCCAGCCCGCTCTAGCAGTGCCGCGTCGGTGCCCCAGCCCATGACCGCAGAGTGGTGGCAGTGCGGCTGCGCCACGATCGATGTGCCGTTCAGGGATGGCGGCGACCAGTGCGGGGCAACGGTGAGCACTTCGCTCAGGGTCCTGATCGAGCCGGCCAGGGCCCGGGCGCTGTGGGTGCCCAGCAACTCCGCGGTGTCCGAGCGCAAGGTCGCGGTGCAGGAGGGTTCCAGGCCAACGATGGGGATGCCCGCCTCAACCGCCGGGGCCAGCTCGGCAACGGTGCGGCGGAGAACCCGCCGGGCGGTGTCCAGCTGGCCGGTGCTGATCCAGGTGATCGCGCAGCAGATGGGGCGGCGCGGGATCGCGACACTGAACCCGGCGGCCGCCAGGACGCGCACGGCGGCGACGCCGACCTCCGGGGAGAAGTAGTTGGTGAACGTGTCGGCGAGGAGCATCACCGGCGTGCCGCCCCTGGCCTGGGCATCTTCGTTTTGGGTGTACCAGGCGCGGAATGAGCGGGGGGCGAACGGCGGCAGGGCCCGCCGCCGGTCGATGCCAGCGGCGAACCGGGCAGCCCCGCCCAGAGCCGGAGTGGCCAGCGCCCGGTTCATCAGACCCGGCGCCACCGCGGCCAGCCGCGCCCACCTGGGCAGCCATCCCAGCGTGTAATGACTGCGTGGGCGCAGCCGCCGGCGGTGGGCCTGGTACAGCACCTCTGCCTTGTACGCGGCCATGTCCACCCCGGCTGGGCACTCCGACGAACATGCCTTGCACGACAGGCACAGATCGAGCGCGGCAGCGACCTCGGGCGCCCGCCAGCCACCGGTGACGAGCGTGCCGTTGACCATTTCCTGCAGCACCCGGGCCCGGCCCCGGGTGGAGTCCTTCTCGTCGCGGGTGGCCAGGTACGACGGGCACATGACCCCGCCAGCCGCAGTGGTGTCCGCCACGCACTTGCCAACGCCCGTGCACCGGTGCACGGCGCTGGCGAAGTCACCGCCGTCAAGGCGGTAGGACAGTGCCAGCGGCGGGCGGACCGGCCTGGACCCGCTGGCCCGCAGGCCGGCGTCGAGGGGATAGGGGTGCACCACGACCCCGGGGTTGAGCAGGTTGTCCGGGTCGAAGAGCGCTTTCACCTTGCCGAACAATTCCAGCGCCGCCGGTGAGTACATCAGCGGCAGCAGTTCGCTGCGGGTGCGGCCGTCGCCGTGCTCGCCTGACAGTGACCCGCCGAAGCGGGCGACCAGCCGGGCCGCGTCAAACAGGAACGCGCGCAGCACACCACGCCCGTCCGCTCGTTCCAGCGGGAAGTCGAGGCGCAGGTGCAGGCAGCCGTCGCCAAAATGCCCGTAGGGGACACCGCTCAGTCCGTAGCCGCGCAGCAGTTCCTCTAGTTCCCTCAGGTAGGACCCGAGCGAGGAGGGTGGGACCGCCGAGTCCTCCCAGCCGGGGTAGGCGGGTCTGCCCGCTGCGGTGCGCCCGGCCAGCCCAGCCCCATCCTCGCGGATCCGCCACAGGGCGCTGGCATGGCGGGAGTCGGATATCACCATCGCGTCCAGAGCGCCGGCGGCGGAGACCAGCCGCCGCGCGCGGGCGAGGGCTCCGGGCTCGCTGTCGGCGGTGACCTCAGCGAACAGCCAGCCTGAGCCGCGCGGCAGGCTCGGCACGGCCGCTGGTCCGCGGCGGTCCCGCACCACGTTCACGATGCGTGAGTCCAGGCCCTCGCAGGTCGCCGGACCGTGGTGCAGGATGTCCGGCACGGCGTCAGCCGCGGTTGCCATGTCTGGGTAGCCCAGGACGACGAGCACCCGGTGGGCCGGGCCGCGGGCAAGCCGCACTGTGGCGCCGGTGACGACGGCCAGTGTTCCTTCGCTGCCGACCAGGGCGCGGCGGACGTCGAAGCCCCGTTCGGGCAGCAGGTGCTCAAGCGCGTACCCGGACACCTGGCGGCCGAAGCGGCCGAACTCGGTGCGGATCGTGGCGAGCCCACTGGTGGCGATCTCTTGCAGCCCGTTGAGCGGGGAACTCTCGTGCCGGGTTGTGCCGGCCGGACGTTCATCCCGGGCGGGCTCGGAGGCCCGGACCCCGGCCCGCGGGCCCCGGCCACCGCGGGTGGGCTCGGAGGCCCGAACCCCGGCACGCGGGCCCCGGCCACCGCGGGCGGGCCCGGGCCCGGCGGCCGGGCCCGCCAGCAGCAGCACGCGCCCCGCTGCGGTCAGCACGTCAAGTGCTTCAACGTTGTCAGAGGTCCGCCCGTAAGCCAGTGACCGGGAGCCGCACGCGTTGTTGCCGATCATCCCGCCGATCGTGCAGCGGTTGTGCGTGGACGGGTCGGGGCCGAACCGCAGGCCAAGCGGCGCAGCGGCGCGCTGGAGTTGCGCATGCACAACGCCTGGCTGCACGGTCGCCGTCCGGGAGTCGGGGTCCACGCCGAGCACCCGGTTCAGGTGCTTGCTGAAATCGAGGACCACCCCGGTCCCCACCGCGTTCCCGGCAATGGATGTGCCCGCGCCCCGGCAAGTCAGCGGAACGCCCGCGGCCCGGCACACCGCGACCGCAGCGGCCACCTCGCCGGTGTCGCGTGGGTGTGCCACCACCGCAGGCACCACCCGGTACAGGGACGCGTCGCTGGCGTACAGCGCCCGCCGCAGGACGCTCTCTCCCACATCGGACAGGCCCTCCTTCCGGAGGGCCGCCGCCACCTCGGCTGAGGCAGCAGCCCCGGACGGCGGTGTCATGCCGGGCGCTGGCCGATCATCGTTACCAGAGTTCCATCGATCGCGCGAAAATGACCGCCACATCATCTCCGGTGACCGCTCTCGGCGACGTGGCCAGCAGCCGCTGCTGTTTCAAGGTGCCATCGACAAGGTCCGGGATGTCGCTGGGGGCGTACCCTACGGCGGCAATGCCGTTTGGCATGCTTATCTCGCGCATCAGGCTGATCAGCACGGACGGCAGGAACTGCGAGTCGTCGGCGGGCCGTTCCGTATTGGGTGCGAGCAGTTGCGCTGCGCGGAGGTGGCGTTGCGGGGCGGCGGCGAACGTGAAGCGGAAGGCTTCCGGGGCGGTGAGCGCGACCGACATGCCGTGCGGGACCATCGGCTCGTGGGCGGGGTAGTCCTTCGGGTGGAACTCCCGCACCCGCCCGGCGATCGGGTAGCCGTTGGCGTGCGGGATGTGCACGCCGGCGTTGCCGAAGCCGAGGCCGGCGAACGTCGCTGCCATGGCCATGTCAGCCCGGGCGGCGGTGTCGTCGCCGTGGCGGACCGCCGTGCGGAATGAACTGGCGAGCAGCCGCATCGCTTTCTCCGACCACATGTCCGAGATCGGGTTCGACCCGCAGTAGGGCACCCGCTGCTCGGGTGTTTTGTGCTCGAAGCTGGTGTACCTGCGGGCTGTGTAGCTTTCCAGCGCGTGGCAAAGGATGTCCATCCCGGCCGAGGCGGTCACCCCGGCCGGCTGGGTGAGGGTCAGCAGCGGGTCGATCACGGCCAGCGTGGGGCGCAGCCGCGCGTGGCTGATTCCGGTCTTCACCTTCAGGGCCAGTACGTCGAGCACACAGATGGTCGTGGACTCAGCTCCGGTGCCTGTGGTGGTCGGCACCGCGATCAGCGGCTTGAGCGGGTTGACCGGCGCGGCGCCCTTCCCGACCGGCACATTGATGTAGTCCATCAGTTCGCCGGGGTTGGTCAGCAGCAGGTTGACCGCCTTGGCGGTGTCGATGCTGGAACCGCCGCCCACCGCGACGAACGCGTCCCACGGGCCGGTGCCGCGGGCATGGCCGATCGCGGAGGCCAGGCTGGCGTCGGTGGGCTCAACGTGCACACCGTCGAACACCTGGGCCTCGATGCCGAAGCGTGCCAGTTGTTCGGCAACCCGCTGTGGGTGACCGGTGGCCGCGACCCCTGGGTCGGTCACCACGAGCACCCGGCGGGCCTGGTACTGGCTGAGGTCGAAGCCGATCTCGTCGCTGGCGCCTGGGCCGAATTTCAGCTGGGGCGCGCCGTAGGTGAAGATGGCCTCTGGGTTGGCAGGCGCACTTGTGCTCATGGTTCGCCACCTCCGCTAGGACCATGGTGCCCCCGCGGCGGACCGGCCCCCGCGGCGGACCGGCCCGCGCGGGTGGTTCGGCGAATCACCTCGGAGCGGCCACGACCACGGCTGGTGTCGGGCCCAGCAGGCCGATCCGGCGGGTGGCTATCCGCGCGTGCGGTGCGTGCCGCCGGATGCGGGCGACGAGTTGCTGCTCTGAAGTGGTCAGCAAAGCGCTGGCCCCGCCCTCGGCCAGCCCCCGGGCGGTTAGCGCTGCGACCGCGTCCAGCAACTCGGCCTTGCGGGGTACCTGAACCTGCTTTCCCCATGGGAGATTGCTGGCTACGATCCGTGCTGGCACGCCGCGCGGGGTTTCCGCGCCGCAGGTCGTGCTGGAACACGCGAACCTGCCGGAGTGGGTGCCCGGACCCGGCCAGTGCGGCCAGCCGCTGTTCGGTGAAGGCGACGGCTTCAGCGTCGGCGTCGGAAGCGTAAACGGGCACGGGCAGCCGGGCCGCCTCCGCCGGAATCGTCCCTGTGCCGCAGCACGGGTCATACAGGCCCTGGCTGGCGGCCGACGAGTCCGCCGCGCCGATGGCGAGGCGGACGAGTGACGCGGCCACACTGGCCCGCAAAGCGCCGGGCCGGGCGCCCCCGGGCTCGCGCTTGCCGTGGGGCTGAGGGCCCAGGCTGACCGAGATGTGCGCTTGTTCACCGTCGACCTGGATGCGCAAATCGACGTCGGACCGCGACCGGGCCCGGAGATCCGCGCCAGCGAGCCGTGCCGTGATCGTGCCGGAAGGGTCCCAGCGCGGCTGGCGGCGCCAACCCGGGGTACGGGCGGACGTCGTCACCGACCACGGTTTGCTGCCCGCTCGGCCCGGGTCGCACGTGCCCAGATACTCCACGGTGGCCTCCGCCGCCCGCGCGCACAGCTGGTCGAAGCTCGCCGCGTCCGCGACCGCCGACGGTCCAGCGGCCAGGACCCGGATGTCGTCGAACGTCCGGCCGCCGGATCGCAGCCTCGCCAGGCCCGCGGTGTCCGCGGAGACCACCACAAAGCGGTCCGTCGGCTCGGTGAGCGCGATCCCGGGCGCAAGTGCGGCTATTTCGGAGACAACCACGTCAGCCAGGCCTTTGGTGAAGTAGACGACGTAGCAGAAAGTTCGTTCGTGCGTGGTCCCCACGTTCCCGCCATCATGGATTTGCGTCAGCCTTGAGGAGCAGCGGGCCCGGTGGGTCAGTGCGCTGACCCGGGCAGCCCAGGAAGCTGGGCTGCCGGAGGACCCGGAATTTCGTTCTGCCTTCTTGTCCTGTATCGAATGGGGTTCCCGCGTCGCCCTCAGCCAGTCGCAGACCGCCGCGCCGCCGCCTGATTCGGTGATGCCGCGCTGGGGCTGGGGCCCCGCCGGCCCACCCGCCCCGGCCACGGCGGGCACCGAGGAAGAGGGCCGGCAAGACGCCGCGGAGACCGCCCTGCCCGGGCCCGGCGAAACGGTCAGCTTCGCGGCTCACATCCGGCCACTGTTCCGGGCGCGTGACCGGCAGTCCATGAGTTTCGTGTTTCGATCTCTGGTCCCGCAGCGATGTGACAGCCCACGCCGCCGACATCCTGCAGCGCCTCCAGGACGGCTCGATGCCCTGCGATGGCGCCTGGACTCCCGGCACAGTCGAGGTCTTCAAGCGCTGGACCGAGACCGGAACGCAGCCGTGACCACCGCGATCCGCGCGGAAATTTGGCCGGTTCCGCAGCCAATCGGGGCGGGCCGCGCGCGACGGTGACGGTGGACAACCTCGGTGCGCACTCGGCAAGATCAGTGATCACCCGGAGCAGGGCCGCCAGGCCGGTCCCTGGCGGGGGAGACGAGTACGGCAGGGGGAAGGCATGACTCAGCTGCCCTTCAGGTCCGCGACCGAGCTGGCCGCTGCGATCCGGCGCAAGGAGATCTCCAGCGTCGAGTTGCTGGAGTGCTACCTGCACCGGATCGAGGAGTTCAACCCGGCCCTGGGAGCGGTCGTCACACTCGACCCAGAGCGCGCCCGCCGGGAGGCCGCCGAGGCGGACCGCTGCCTCGCGGCCGGCCAGCAACTGGGGGCGCTGCATGGCCTGCCGATGACCATCAAGGACTGCATCGAAACGGCCGGCATGCGTACCACGTGCGGCGCACCTGAACTCGCTGGCCACGTGCCCGGCCGTGACGCCGGCGCGGTAGCCCGGCTCCGCGGCGCCGGAGCGATCGTCATCGGGAAGACGAACCTGCCAGCGTGGGCGGCGGACTGCCAGTCCTACAACGAGCTTTTCGGGACCACAAACAATCCGTGGGACGCCACGCGCACCCCGGGCGGATCGTCGGGAGGCGCGGCAGCCGCGGTGGCCGCCGGGCTTACCGCCCTGGAATTGGGAAGCGATCTTGGCGGGTCGCTGCGGATCCCTGCGCACTGGTGCGGGGTGTACACGCTCAAGCCCTCGTACGGCATCGTGCCGCTGCACGGTCACATTCCTCCCGCCCCCGGAACGCTGTCGAGCCTCGACATGGGGGTGATTGGGCCGATCGCACGCAGTGCAGACGACCTGGATCTTTGCCTGTCAGTCCTGGCCGGCCCGGACGACGCCGACGGTGTCGCCTGGCGCCTTGAGCTACCGCAGCCGCCCAGCCGCGCGATCGGAGACTGGCGCGTTGCCGTCTGGCCGAACGAGCCTGGATGGCCTCTCGACCACAACGTGGCTGCGCGGTTGGACGCCGCGAAGGATGCGCTGTCAGCGGCGGGGATGCGGGTGCAAGATGCGCGCCCCGTCGACCTGGACGCATCTCTCGACGTGGCCCAGCGGGTAATCCAGGGGACGATGGCGGGCGCGTTGCCGGAGTCTGCCTTCGCCGCGCTGGCGGACCGGGCTGCGCGGCTTGAGCACGGGGACCAGACACCCCCCGCGCGGTTTGCCCGCAACGTCACCCAGCGGGCACGCCACCTGGCTCTGGCCAAGGAGGAGCAGCTTGCCCTGCGCTTGTCGTGGGCGCGATTCTTCACGCAGTACGACGTTTTGCTTTGTCCCGCCATGCGGACCACCGCTATCGCGCACGATCACAATCCGGACGTCGACGCACGAGTGATCAGCGTCAACGGCGAGCAGGTCTCATACGCCGACCAGTTCGCATGGGTGCAGGCGGTTGGCGTAGCCTACCTTCCCGCCGCCGCGGTACCCGCGGGGACCGCTGCGGACGGGCTTCCCGCCGGCATCCAAGTGGTGGGCCCGTACCTGCATGACCGCACCGTCATAGCCTTCGCGCGTCTCATGAGTGACCTGATCGGCGGCTTCACACCACCACCCGGGTACGCCGCAGGGACCACCTGACCGGCCGGGGATCTGGATAGCTCACCCTTCTCAGGCGCGGCGGCCGAACATCGCCAGCAACCGGGTCTGCGCCCCTGCCCCTTCTGGGACCGGGGGACGTTCGGCGATCGCGCCCGCGCCGCGGTAGCCATCCTCCATGCCTGCGAACCAGTCCGTGCATGCTTCGACGAGCGCGCTGTCGAGCCGCTCGTCCGCACCGATCGCCCGGGCCAGGTCCCAGGCGTGAATCAGGTGATCGGCGAACAGTTGCATGGCGTACTCCCGGCCCGGGAAGTCACCAAACGACAGATGGACCGTGCGATCCATCGCACCAGGCTCCCCCGCCGCGTGTACCGCCTGACTCGATGCCGCCAGCCAGGCGTCCTTCGGGCCCGCGCCGAGGATGTCACCCTCAAAGCGGTCACCGACCTCGTCAATGGTCGAGCCAGCGAACAGGGGTGGCGCCCAGAGATCCTCGGACACCACGTGGCCGACAAGATCGCGAACGGTCCAGCCCGCGTCCGGCGTGTCCGCCTCCCATTGCCCGTCGCGGATTTGCCCCACGCGGGCGCTGAATTCCTCCACACCGCGCCCGAACAGTGCTGGTACGTCCATGTTGTTTCCCCCTCGTTCCCGCTGTGTTCTTCCAAGCCGCAGCCTCCCCTATGGCATCACAGGCCGCAAGCTGTCCCTGCGAGCTCCGGGGAAAGCAGTTAGGTCCAGGCAGGTGGAACGGGATGTCCGCTGACCACCGCTTTCCCGAGAGGATTACTCAGCGTTACCTTCCCAAGCAGGACATTAGGCGCTATTGTCACAAATAAATCATTAATCACTGGTTCCCCAGAAGAACCATCAGTCAGCGCGGCTACCGGCGAGAACCGTCACTGCTGCTTCCGGTCCCGCTAG
>WNGG01009337.1_pt1 | contig 10724 bp, 9 predicted proteins | sample 5400661 | NCBI WGS metagenome assembly WNGG01 (sample SAMN13153372, study PRJNA577476) | soil metagenome | isolation source: 100 cm soil or saprolite under Garry oak tree replicate 1 | place: USA:California | collected 2016-06-15
TGGTACTCCCTGTAGTGATTTTTGAACGAATCGAGGTGGAGCGCCTGGAATTCAAGCGGAACCACGGATGGGCGACGCTGCGGATTGATTCGCGCGCGACCATAGCGAACGGAGAAACGGACTATAAACGGCGGCGCGAAAAAGTTCGCTGGGAGCTGCGGCGCACGGAATCGGGCTGGGAAGTGGTCACCTCAATGGATCGAATCTACGTGCCAAACGATGTCGCTGTGCGGAGTCTGGCGGCGCAGCTCGCGCGGCTGACGGAGAGGGATGACGCTGCGGGACATGGAGAGATCGTTCTGCGGCAGGAGTCACGGATCGCCAATCTGCTGAGCGCACTGCTGGAAAACAAGCCGGCAGTCGAAGGCGTCGGAAGCGCAGCGAAATTGCGAGGGGCAGAGAAAGATTGAAGTAGGTCAGCAAAGAACAGTGGTCCTGAACCTAATTTCCGGGCTAGTGCTTCGGATCCGAGTTGGAACTTGTACCCGATGATTCCTGGGGAAGGGCGAAGGCGACGTAGACGCCGCCGGAAGGAGACCTGGGGTCTCTGCCGCCACCCGCAGCGATGACGACGAACTGGCGGCCGTTGACTTCATAGGTGGCGGGAGTGGCGGTGCCGGAGAAGGGCAGCGTGGCTTCCCACAATAGTTCGCCGGTGGATTTGTCGAACGCGCGGAATTTCTTGTCGTAGCTGGTTGCTCCGATAAACAAGAGGCCGCCCGCGGTAACGATTGGGCCGCCGTAGTTTTCCGTGCCTGTGTTTTTCAATCCCTTGGCGGCAAGGTCCGGGTATTCACCCAGCGGAATCTTCCAGACATACTCACCGGTGTTCAGATTGATGGCGTTCAGCGTGCCCCAAGGCGGAGCGACGGCGGGATACCCTTCCGGGTCGAGAAACTTCTGGTAACCGGTAAAGCGAAATTTCATCGCGGCGGGAAGCGGTGTGGAGCTGGTGAGCTCTTTACTCTCGCCACTCATCAAGTACTCGATCAGCGCGAACAAATGATCTTCCGAAAGGTTCGGAAAGCCCGGCATTCGTCCTTTGCCATTCTTGATGGTCATTCCAATCTGCATGGGACTCAGCCGTTCGCCCACGGCTACCAGAGAAGGCATCGCCGGAGGCGAGCCGGTCATTTTTTCTCCGTGGCAGATGCTGCATTGACTCATGTAGATGGCGCGGGGGCTATTTTCGCCGGTGTTAGGGGCGAGCGCGCCGGTCCACGCCGCGTCATTCGAATTGACATAGATGATTGCCGTCTCCATATCCACAGCAGGGCCACCCCACTCGGCGCCACCGTCGAAACCAGGAAAGATGACAGTGTCTTTTCCCACGGTGAACGGAAGGAACTGTCCTCCGCTGCGGAATTTCTTGAACTTTTCCAGCGCCCACCGGTGCATTTCCGGAGTGCGGTTGGTCAGGAGATCGGCAGTGAGAAGCTGGCGCGCAAAAGGCGCGGGACGAGTGGGAAGCAACTGCTCGGAAGCAGTAACTTCGCCGGGCACATTACTGGCAGGATATTTGCGAGACTCCATGGGAAAGAGCGGCTTGCCGCTGATGCGATCGAAGAGATAGACGAATCCTTGTTTTGAAGTTTGCGCCACCGCATCGATTTCTTTTCCATCGCGTTTCACGGTGAGGAGCGCGGGAGGAGAAGGGAAGTCGCGGTCCCAGATATCATGGCGGACTCCCTGGAAATGCCAGATTCTCTCGCCGGTTTCCGCATTCAAAGCGAGCAGACAATTGGCGAAAAGATTGTCGCCAACCCGATCGGCGCCGTAAAAATCAAATGCGGCGGAGCCCGTGGGAGCGTAGAGAATTCCGCGCCGCGGGTCGAGGGTCATTCCGGCCCAATTATTTGCGGCGCCGCTGGTCTTCCAGGCATCCTTCGGCCAGGTTTCGTAGCCGAATTCGCCGGGATGCGGAATGGTGTGAAACGACCAGCGCAACTTGCCGGTTCGCACGTCGTAGGCGCGAATGTCACCGGGAGGCGCGGGGAGAGTCTCCGGATTGCGGCCGCCGAAGATCACAAGATCCTTGTAAACGATGCCTGGGCTCGTCAGATAGACAGATTGCGCAGAAGCGGGTTCGCGGCCCAGATTTTCGCGGAGGTCGATGCGGCCCTGATTCCCAAAGCTGGGGATGGGCTTGCCAGTAGCGGCATCCAGGGCGTAGACGAAATTCATCACCCCGACCAGAATGCGCTTGTCTTTGCCATCGGACCAGTAGGCGAGCCCGCGATCGGGCTGCGTTCCACGAATCCCGGAGTCGAATTTCCACAAAGGCTTGCCGGTGGCGGCATCCAAGGCGAAAACTTTTTGTGTTGGGGTGATCCCATAGAGCACGCCCTCGACAATGATGGGGCTAGTCTGGAGGCCACCCGCTTCCTGTGTGTCAAAAGTCCAGGCGACGGAGAGGCGCTTGACGTTTTCTCGATTGATTTGCGCAAGGATTGAATAGTGATTGTTTTCGAGCGCGCCGCCGTATGCGGGCCAGTCGTGGCGCTGCTCGGAAGGGCTGACACCTTGCGCAGCGTTTTCTGTGCGTGCGGTCAAACCGACTGTGACTACCGCAACGATCGATGCGAGAAGTGAGGCGGAGGTAGCAAGTCTTGTCATTGTGTGGGATCTTCGGCCGCGCTAACCGGCGGGCGACGCGGAGGAATCGGAAAAACTTTCGGCGGCTTCGCGGGCCGTTGGATAGGCTTTCAAAAAACGATCGGCGTGGGCTAATTTCAGGACGCCGTCAATCATTCCGGTAGTCCCGGAGAGACAGAGGGCGCCGCCTGCTGTTTTCAAACGGGAAAAACAATTGACGAGTTTTCCGAGGCCGCCGCTGTCGAGCTTGGTGACTTTCGAAAGATCCATCACCACACGAGTGTTCTTGTCGGTGATCAATCGATCCAGGGCCAACTCCAACTGCTTGCATTCGACGCCCATCTGGAGCGGCCCGCTCAACTCGAGGATAATGACGCCGGGCTTAAACTCTTTTTTGAGGATCTGCACAAGCACCTTTCGTTGCGCTGCATGATTCTAGAGAGGATGACCGGGCGTTTCAAGGGCGTTCCAGAGAACACTGGAACACGCCTCAGGATCCGGCTGCGCCCTTGGCCCCAACAGCATCCTCTCCTTCGTAGGGGAATTCACGAATCATGCGAGCGCAAGCCGTGAGCGCATCGAGAAGCGAGTTTCCCCACCCGGTGGGAAGAATCGGAGCGATTTTCTGGTTGACGTGCTTGTCCGCCTGTGCAAAAAAGCGCGCAAACTGGCCCTTGGGAGGCGCGGCGAACTCTTTGACGGTGATGACGAAACAGACCTCGCTGCCTGCCTGCGGTTTCTTGAAGGAGAAGTGGTGGAGCAGGGCCAGCTCTTCGCAAACATCCTTTTGAGCAAATTTCCAATCGGTCACAGAAACCTCCGGCCAGAAATCGCGATGCGCGAATGAATGCAATCCAGAACAGGCGCATCTTAGGATGCGGAGGGAAGCAAGTCAACGAGGCGAACGCGAGTCACAGGCCCGACGAGGAGAATGCCTTGATGTTTAATTTGCGCCTGCAGACTTGTGCGGTTGGCGCAGGCCCAGAACGCGCATCAAGGTTTCCTGGACACGGAGAAGCTCACGTTGGCGCTCGTGTTCTTCCTTTGAGCGGTCGCTCAACGCTTCTTTCAACAAAATCAGATTGCGGCGGAATTCAAGCTGAGCGAGAACCAAGCGGCTCAACGCTTTCAATGCCTCCTTTTGATCCGGCGCCAAATCGCGAGGAGCACGATCAACGACGCAAAGCGTGCCGAGGGCGTAACTATCCTCGCTGATGAGGGGAGCGCCGGCGTAGAAGCGGATGTGCGGATCGGAAACGACAAGAGGATTATCACGAAAACGCTCATCCGCGAGCGCATCGGGAACAACGAAAACATCAGATTGCAAGATTGCGGTGGAGCAAAAGGCAATGTCTCGCGATGTTTCCGAAGCGTCGATGCCAACGCGAGACTTGAACCATTGGCGGTCTTCGTCGACGAGAGAAATCAGCGCAATGGGCGTTTTGCAAACATAGGAAGCCAGCAGTGTGAGCTCGTCGAAGGATTCTTCCGGCTCCGTGTCGAGGATGGCGTACTTATCAAGGGCTATGATGCGAGCGTCTTCGTTCGCCGGCTTGGTGATGACCATAAGTAAACTCCTGCGCGAAACCTTCGTCCCGTGTATGCCGCCCGGAGGGGAATCATACTCCAAATTGAAAAATATGGCGCGCCAAGGAAGTTCATGTGAGAGTGGCGCTGCGAGCCGCACCGGTACAGACCGAGCGAACGGAAAACGCAAGCAGGGGGCGAGCATCGAGAGACGCACAACAGACTATCTGGGAATCGAACGCAATGTCGCGGCGGCTTCAGGCGCAGTATTTCTTGTGGGGCTCGGAGAGGAGCTGTGGAAGAAGTTCCTCCCGAAATACCTGGAATCGTTGGGAGCAAGCGCCGCGGCGGTCGGCTTATTCGGCACGGCGGAAGATTTTTTCGACACCATTTATCAGTATCCGGGTGGCTGGCTGGCGGATCATTGGGGGCGGCGGCGAGCCTTCCTGATTTTTCTTGCGGCGGCCATCGCTGGCTACTTCATCTATCTTTCAAGTCCGGCATGGCCCTGCCTCTTCCTCGGCTTGGGGTTCGTCATGGCCTGGCAGGCCATGGGATCTCCCGCGATGTTTGCGACGATCGGAGACGCGCTACCGAAGGAACGAAGAGCGATGGGCTTCACAGTTCAATCGATGCTGAAGCGCATCCCCATGGTGATCTCGCCGCTGATCGGCGGGGCGATGATTGGCACACTCGGTTTGCAAAGAGGCGTTCGAACGGGACTTCTCGTCACTGTCGTACTGGCGGCATCTGCGGCTGCGCTGCTTTTCTCACTCCGGCTCCCGGCCGCGCCCTGCGACGCGGTGAGGATGAGCGGAGTTTGGAGATCGTTTCAACCCACCCTGAAAAGGCTGCTAGCCTCTGACATTGTGATTCGGATGTGCGAAGGGATGGCAGATATTTTTGTAGTCCTTTATGTGACGAACGTCAGCGGTGTCTCGATTCCAAAGTACGGAGTACTTGTCGCCATTCAACTGATGACCGCCATTCTCATCTACGTGCCATCGGCAAAGATCGCGGCCCGGGTTGGCCGCAAACCGTTCGTGATTGCCACGTTCTTCTGTTTCGCCTTATACCCCATAACTGTTATCCTCGCGCACAACTTCGGAGGGCTGGTTCTCGCGTTCATCGTTGGGGGCCTGCGGGAAATCGGCGAGCCCGCCCGCAAGGCAATGATTGTGGATTTCGCGGAACAGCGGTTGCGGGCGCGTACCGTTGGACTGTATTACCTGGTGCGGAGCCTATCGATCACGCCGGCATCGGCAATTGGCGGCTTGCTATGGAGGGTGCGTCCGGAAATCCCATTCGTGGCAGCAGGCCTCATTGGAGTTGCAGGGACGCTGCTATTTGCGGCGACTGTAGATGAGCAGCGCGCGAGCTAAATAAAATCCAGCGAAGTTTCGCCAGACTGAATGCACATCAAACTCTCCAGATCGCATTGGCGTGGATTGCTTTGGCTCGCCACTTTGATTCTGCCAGGCACAGCCGATGCCCAGCGGCAAAGCGCGGCACGAGCGATTCCTCAAGTTACGAACAGCTCCGCGGAAGCAGTGCGAGTGGACCGTGCTCCAAAGCTCGATGGGACTCTTGCTGATCCGCTCTGGCAGTCCGCGAGAGTCGTAACGGATTTTCGCCAAAGGGAGCCAAGCGAAGCCGAGCCGGGGACGGAAAAGACGGAAGTGCGAATTCTCTACACACGGCATGCCGTCTACTTTGGGATTCATTGTTACGATTCCGAGCCCTCACGAATTGTCGCGACGGAACTGCGGCGTGACGTGACGCAAGACCTGGATGACCATTTCGAGATCCTGATCGATTCCAACCATGACCGGCGTGGCGCCTATGTTTTTCAAATCAACCCGCTGGGAGCGCAAATCGACGGCCTGATCGTGGAGGAACAGGGAAATAACAACGGGGGCGACTTCGACCCGGGCTGGGATGGAGTGTGGATCTCGGAAGCGCGGATCACTCCAGACGGCTGGACGGCGACGGTGGAGATTCCATTCACCACGCTAAACTTTACCAAATCGAAGGACGTAATCTGGGGGCTGAATTTCAAGCGCTTCATCCGCAGGAAGAATGAAGAGGATCTTTGGAGCGCTTATCGCCGAACGTTTGGGATTGCGAAAGTTTCGCGCGCAGGGGAGCTCACCGGTATCACTGACATCGGAGCCGGAAGACTCTTCATCGTGAAACCGTACGGCTTGGTTCAGTACGACAAGCAGAGTGACTCGAACGCGAGGTTCCCGCTAACGGGCGGGCTAGATGTGAAGTACGGACTGCGCTCAAACCTTGTCTTGAACCTCACTGGAAATACGGATTTCGCAGACACCGATGTCGATCAGGAGCAATTCAATCTGACGCCTTTCAAGATTTTCATTCCCGAAAAGCGCCAGTTTTTTCTGGAGAACGCGGGGATCTTCAATTTCAATCTGGGAGATCAGGACCAGATGTTTTTCAGCCGCCAGATCGGGATCGATCCGATCACCGGCCAACAGGTACCTATCAATGCCGGGGCCAAATTGACTGGTACCTTTGGCCGTCTGGCGCTGGGGCTGATGGAAGTCGATACGCGATCGAGCGGCCCAAATCCTTACGCAAATTATGCGGTTGCGCGGCTGAAGGAATCGTTGTGGGGCGGTTCGTATGTTGGTGCGATGGGAATCGACAAGCGGTCCGGTAATGTGCTGGATGGCTACAACCAGACGGGAGGCGCTGACACGCGGCTTGTTTTCTATAAGGACTTTGTGGTGGACGCTCATCTCGCGGGAACAAAATCGCCGGGCATATCCAGCGGAGCCACCGACGTGGGAGCATCGTTAAACTATAAATCGAACTGGCTGGACGGTGCAGTGGCACGGCGAAAGATCGGGCCAAATTTCAATCCGGAAGTTGGGTTCATCGAGAGGACGGATTCGAATCAAGAATATGCTGAACTGACGTTCAAGGTGCGGCCAAAACTCGCGGGCATCCGCGAGCTGCAATTTGAAGGATTCGTGTTTCACTCGCCGGACACGCACGACGTGGTGCAAACTCAGGAATGGCAGGGAACTTTCCGGGGGGAGTTTCACAGCGGGGCGTATACCGACGATGACATCGCGGATGTGTTTACGCAGCGGATCACTACGCCACTGAATATCTACAAAAATGTTTTCATTCCGAATGGTTTGTACCACTTCGCGCGACATCAGTTGACCTATGGATCGCGGCAGGACCGGAGGTTCACGTGCAATTTTTTCGAGCGTTTCGGAGGCTACTATGGGGGAAGCTTGAATGAATTTCGCGTCCGGGCGAACTACCGCCCCACTGCAAAGTTTTCGGTTTCCGCATCGCAGACCTGGAACCGGTTCCGATTGCCGCAAGGAAATTTCTCGGTGGATTTAGCGAGTCTGCAAGGGAACTATTCCTTCTCAAGGTTCCTGTCGCTCAGCAGCACGCTGCAGTTGGACACGGCGAACGCGCAAGCTATGAGTGCCAATTTCCGTTTGCGCTACAATTACCGGCCGGACAGCGACCTCTACATTATCTACAATGTGGGGACGCAGTTCGTCAGCCTCGCTGCGGCGAACCCGCAACAGATTCGCGAGACGCGCTTCGCGGTTAAATTCACTTACTCTTTCCATCCCTAGAATAATCATTCGTAACGGCCCCATAGCCATTGTGAATATTGCTCGACTTTATCCCCCTTTTCGTTAGAATCCACGCTCTTGAAATTTTCTCACTAATTCTCTTGGAGGCGCGCCGTGAAGATTCATCCGCGTTTACGATTACTGGCTCTCGCAGGGGCAATCCTGTTTTCCGCCAACGCAGGAGCGCCGGTCACCTGTGGGCAAGCCGCACAAGAAAACTACACACCCAGCGCCGAGAACCTCAAGGCACGCACCTGGTTCCAGGACGCGAAATTCGGAATGTTCATCCACTGGGGAGTGTATAGCGTGCTGGGTGACGGCGAATGGATCATGGAGACGCGTCCGATCAATCGAACGGAGTACGCGAAGCTGCCGGCGTTTTTCAATCCGATTAAGTTTGACCCCGCGGCGTGGGTAGCGCTGGCAAAGGCCGCGGGGATGAAGTACATCACCATCACTTCGAAGCATCATGATGGATTCGCGATGTTTGATTCGCACCTGACGGATTGGAATGTTGTGGCGCGCACGCCTTACGGAAAAGACGTGATCGGGATGCTCGCGGCGGAATGTCACAAGCAGGGAATTAAACTGTTTCTTTACCATTCGCAATTGGATTGGCATTCGCCGGATTATTTTCCGCGCGGGAGTACGGGACATCGCACAGGCCGTCCGAATTCCGGGAATTGGGATGCGTACCTGAATTTCATGGACGGGCAATTGCGCGAACTGCTGACGAACTATGGCGAGATCGGTGGCATCTGGTTCGATGGAATGTGGGACAAGCCGGAAGCGGATTGGCACCTCGCCCGAACGTACGCGCTGATTCACCAATTGCAGCCGCAAGCGATGGTCGGCAGCAATCATCATAAAACTCCTTTTCTCGGCGAAGACTTCCAAATGTTCGAGAAGGATTTGCCGGGCCAGCACAACAGTGGTTTCAACCCCGAACAGTCGGTCAGCGCGTTGCCGCTCGAAACCGCGGAGACGATGAACAATGCCTGGGGGTTTAATCTGACGGAGGAACATTACAAGAGCACGGGAGACTTGGTTCGTTACCTGGTGCGCGCTGCGGGTGCGAATGCGAATTTTCTCTTGAACGTGGGGCCCATGCCGAGCGGCGAGATCCAGCCTGAGTTTGCGCAGCGCTTGACGGAAGTGGGGAGATGGACAAAACAGTATGGAGATTCGATCTATGGAACACGCGGCGGACCAGTGGCGGCAGGTCCGTGGGGCGTGACCACGCAACGGGGCTCGACGGTTTACGTTCACGTTCTGGATTGGAATCAACCGGTGCTGGCACTGGCTGCGATGCCGCGTCCGGTTCGTTCGGCGCGGTTGCTGCGAGATGGCAGCAGCGTCGAGTTCAGCGTGGTGAAGGGAGGACTCGTGCTGAAGGTGCCTGAGCCGCAGCCGGAAGAAGTAGACCGGGTGATCGTCCTCGAACTGGAACGCGATCGTCCCTGAATTTGAAGAGCTTTCGAGAGAATCGGACTTCGGGGGCTGGATGGGAGGCGGGGTGAAGGGCTCTGCGGACGCGAGACGGGCGAGAAATAACAAAATCAAAAGCCCGCCCTCCAAAACCGAGGGCAGGGCAACCAGAGTCGTATCAAGATTTATCGTCCGGGCCACCCGCCCAGGGGTCGCGAGTTCGAGTCTCGTCGTCCCCGCCATTCCTTCCAAACCACTTAGGAATGATTGGTTCATACAGCTTCAACCCACAAGAGCTGCACTGTTGCGTTCATCGCCGCGGCGGCCGGAGCGCGCAGCGCTCTGAATCGCACCCGTTAAAAACGCATCGGACGGTGCATCCCAGCACGCCGACTGAAACTGTCGCCTGGGGCCCAGCCTAAAATATGCCTTGACACGTATATGCCCTGTAGAGTATACGAAGAGCATGGAATCTGTATTCGAAATCATTGCGGAACCGAACCGCCGCGCGATACTGAGCCTCCTGGTCTCGTCACAACAGTCCGTGGGAGAGATCGAGAGTCAGCTTGGTATGACGCAGCCGACCGTATCAAAGCACCTGCGAGTGCTGCGCGAGGCCGGTTTCGTGGAGGCCACGGTGGACGCACAGCGCCGTCTCTACCGGCTGAAGCCAGGACCATTTCAGGAGGTGGATGCCTGGCTGGAGCAGTTCCGCCGGTTCTGGTCCGCTCACGTGGATGCGCTGGAACGGCACCTCGACCGCATGGAACGTTCATCACCAACAAAAAACAAGACAGGGAAAATACGACGCGGCCCAAACCGCGAACGTGACAAAGGAGAAAGGAAATGAAAATAAAAGTGACCAGCGTATACGTGGACGACCAGAGCAAGGCCCTGCGCTTCTATACGGAGGTACTGGGCTTTGCCAAGAAGACCGATTTCAGCCAGGGCCCCTATCGCTGGCTGACCGTGGCCTCCCCCGAGGAGCCAAACGGCACTGAGCTGCAACTGGCGCTGAACAACAACCCCGCGGCCAAAGCGTATCAGCAGGCGATGTTGCAACAAGGCCAGCCGGCGGCCATGTTCTTCACCGACGACGTCAAGGGCGACTACGAGCGTATCAAAGCGCGCGGCGCCGAGTTCACGATGCCGCCCAAGGACGTGACCGGCTCGACCATCGCGATGCTGAACGACACCTGTGGCAACCTGATTCAGCTGACCCAGCTAGCACGCTACTGAGGCTAAGGAGAGGATAGATGCTAGAGCGCGAGCAGTACACACCGGGTCCGGCCTGCGGGGCGCAGATCCAAAAGGACGGAGAGAAGTGGACGCTCATTCTCGTCAGAGAGCTGCGCCACTCGCCGGAAAAAGTCTGGCAGGCGCTAACCGACCCGGCGCATCTACGCGAGTGGGCGCCTTTCGACGCCGATGGGAGCCTAGGCACGGCTGGAGCCACGGTGAAGCTCACCACGGTGGGAGCACCCACGCCGCGTGTTTCCGAAACAACAGTGACGCGAGCCGACGCTCCCAAGGCTCTTGAGTACA
>WNGG01009338.1_pt1 | contig 10724 bp, 6 predicted proteins | sample 5400661 | NCBI WGS metagenome assembly WNGG01 (sample SAMN13153372, study PRJNA577476) | soil metagenome | isolation source: 100 cm soil or saprolite under Garry oak tree replicate 1 | place: USA:California | collected 2016-06-15
GATGCGGGGGTCGAGCGCGCCGATCCACGCCGCCTGCAGCCCCCCGCCGCTCGTACCGGTGATGGAGATGCGCCGCGCGTCGACCTCGCTCCGCGTCAGCAGGTAGTCGACGGCCCGCATGCCGTCCCACACCTCCCAGCGCAGCAGGCTCGCGCCGGCGAGGACGGCCAGGTTGCCGAGCACCGCATGCTCGCCGCACACGAGGTTGTAGCGGCTTCGCCCGCGGGCGGCATCCCAGAACTGGCTGCGCTCGCCCTGCCCGACCGGGTCCCAGCAGATGACGACGTAGCCGCGCCGCGCGAGCCGGATCGCGATCTCCTGGTACGGCGGGTAGGCCTTGCCGAGAGGCGAGTGGCCGCAGGCGAGCAACACCGCCGGCTTCGGCCCCGCGGGGGCGTCCGGGACATAGAGCAGCGCGGTGACGTGGAAGCCGGGGACGCTCTCAAAGACGACCTTCTCGATCCGGTAGCCGTCGCCGGCGATCGTTGCGCCGACGCGCGCGTTCAGGGGCGTGCGCTCGGCGGGCAGGCCGCCGATGAGATCGACGATCTTGCGGCGCAGCTCGCCCTGCAGCGCCGTCAGCTCCGCCTTGCTCGACACCGCGGCGAAGCGCGCGCGTCGAGCGTCGTCCTGCGCCCACGCGCGATCGAGCTGATGGCGCAGGTAGGGCGTGACGCGCGGGCCCTCGGGGGCCGCGCCGAGGAGAAGGGGGATGATGAGGGTGATCACCCTCGCCACGCCCGGCCGCTCGGGAACTCGTACCCGTCCAGGGAGGCGGGCTTGATCGTGATGCTGTAGCCGGGCGCCTCGGGCGCGAGGTAGCGGGCGTTGCGGATGCGCACCGGGTCCACGAAGTGCTCGTGCAGATGGTCCACGTACTCGCACAGGCCCACGCCCCCCGCGTGCGGGCACACCGGGACGCCGAACTTGGCGGCCATGAGCAGGATCGACAGCACCTCGTTCACGCCGCCCACGCGGCAACTGTCGACCTGGCAGAACCTGATCGCCTTCGCCTGCAGGAGCTGCTTGAAGATCACGCGGTTCGCGCACGCCTCGCCGGTGGCGACGCCGATGGGCGCGACGGCCCGGGCGATCGTGGCGTGGCCGAGCGCGTCGTCGGGGCTGGTGGGCTCCTCGATCCACCACGGGTCGAACCGGGCCAGCGCCTTCATCTGCAGGATGGCCTCGCCCACGTCCCAGCACTGGTTGGCGTCCATCATCAGCGTGCGCGAGGGCCCCAGCTCCTCCTTCATCAGCGCGGCGCGGCGCTCGTTGCCGGCCAGATCCTGGCCGACCTTCATCTTGAAGTGCGTCCAGCCCTGGGCGATCGCCTCCCGGCACAGACGCCGCACCTTCTCGTCGGGGTAGCCGAGCCAGCCGGTGGACGTGGTGTACGCGGGATAGCCGTCGCGCCGCATCTCGGCCTCGCGCGCCGCGCGGGTCGGGGCCTGGCGGCGCAGGATGTCCAGCGCTTCGTCGGGGGTGAGCGCGTCGGTGATGTAGGAGAAGTCGACCAGCTCCACCATGCGCTCCGGCGGCATGTCCACGAGCAGCTTCCACACCGGCTTGCCGTCGCGCTTGGCCCAGAGGTCCCAGACCGCGTTCACGATGGCGCCGGTGGCCATGTGGAGGATGCCCTTCTCGGGCCCCAGCCAGCGGAGCTGGGGGTCCTGGGTCAGCGAGCGGAAGAAGGCGCGCATCTCCGAGATGATCGAGTCCAGCGTGCGGTCCTTCACGTGATGGGCGAGCGCGCGCGCCGCCCCCACCGTCAGCTCGTTGCCGCGGCCGTTGGTGAACGTGAGCCCGTGCCCTTCGAGCCGCGGGTCGCCGGTGCGGAGCACGACGTAGGTGGCCGAGTAGTCGCCCACGTTCATCGAGTCGGAGCCGTCCATCTCGCGGGAAGTGGGGAAGCGGATGTCGCGGACGACGACGTCGGTGATGGCAGGGTTCAAGGATCCTCCTTCATCTCGGCGGCAGCAGCGCGGCCGAGTGTACATCGAGGTACACGGTGGCGGCCGGGTGGCGCTGGAGGGCGGAGGCGGGCCGCCCGGGGCTCACCTCGCGGGTCAGGCAGTCCCGCACGGCGGCGGCCTTGCGGGCGTCGGGCACGACGCACACGATCCGGCGCGCCTTCATGATCTGCCGGATCGACATCGAGATCGCGCGCGCGGGCACGTCCTCGAGCCGCGGGAACCAGCCCTCGCCCAGCTGCTGGCGGCGGCACGCCTCGTCGAGCTGCACCACGATGTAGGGGTCCTCGGTGGCGAAGTCGGCGGGCGGGTCGTTGAAGGCGAGGTGCCCGTTCTCTCCGATGCCCACGAAGGCCACATCCACCTCGCCCGCGCGCAGCAGCTCGCCGACCCGGCGCGCCTCCGCCTCCGGGTCCGGCCGGTCCCCCTCGATGAAGTGGAACGCGCCGGGGTGGACGCGGTCGGCGAGTCGCTCCTTCAGGTAGCGGCGGAAGCTGGCCGGGTGCGACGCGGGCAGGCCGACGTACTCGTCGAGGTGGAAGAAGACGGTGCGCGGCCAGTCGACGCCGGACACGCGCACGAGCGCCTCGAGGAACTCGAACTGCGACGCGCCGGTGGCGGCGACGACGCAGGCGCGGCCTTGCCGGGCGATCGCGTCCCGGAGCGCGGAGGCGGCGTCGGCGGCCGCCGCCTCGCCGAGCGACACCTTGTCCGGAAATACCCGGGTCTGCAACGCGCTAGCCTGCGAGGTTCGGGCCGCGAGCGCCCGCGAGCAGCTTCAGCCACTCCCTGGCCATCAAGCGGTGATAGGGCTCGGTCATGTGGATGCCGTCCATGCACAGGAACCGCGCGCGGTCGGGCGCCGCCGCCAGCAGCGAGGCGACCTCCACGAGCGTGCCGCCGGCCCCGCGCACGGCCTCCTGCTGGCCCGCCAGCCGCGCCGCTTCTTCCGGATCGCGGACCGAGTCGAACATGTAGACCCGGGCGCCGGCCTGCGTGAAGCCGCGGACCATGATGTCGAGGGCCTTCAGGTCCTCGTCGGTGCGGGTGAGCAGCACGAGCAGCACCACGTCGGGCTTCCAGGCGAGCGCGTCCGCGTAGAAGTTCTTGAGCGCGCGGCTGCCGGTCAGCCCGCCGCCCTGGAACTGCTTCACCTCCACCTTCGGGTTCTCCTTCCTCAGCATCGCCGTGGAGATCGTGATGAAGCTCCCCGGCGAGGACCAGTGCAACCCCATCGTGAACGAGTGCCCGATCACCGCCACCTTCTCTGCGGGCACGGCGCGCAGGCGGGGAAGGATGGCCTGGACCTCGGGCTCCTGCAGCATCTCCGTGGCCACGACCTGCTCGTCGCGGATGTGGAGCTTCTTCTCCCCCCAGTTCCAGATCTTGCGGCCGGCGATCTGCCACTCGGCCGCGCTCGTCCCCACCGGCGAGGCGCAGCTCGACGGTTCCAGCGCGCGGCCGGTCGCAAGGAAGTCCGCGTCGGTGCCGGGCCGGCCGAGCTGGCCGACGTACACGGGCAGTCCCAGCGCGATGTCGAAGGCGAACTCGTCCTGCAGGAGGTCGCCGTCGCGCTCCACCTCCAGGATCGTCTGGTAGAGGTTCGCGATCGCGCGGATGTGGCTTCGCGGCGCGCGGCTGCGGGTGGCCAGGTCGCGCGCGAAGACCTCCACCGGCAGGCGCGGGTCCAGGGTCAGCGGCGCGGAGAGCAGCGGCTCCACGTCCCACGACGGATCGAACCTCGACGGCCGGCCCTCCACCCACGCCTTCATCGCGGCCGGGTCGGATCCGAGCAGCGCCGACTGGTGGGCGACGAGGGCCTTGAGATCGGCCTCGCCGAGCGCGCTGCCGTAACACGCGGGATCGCCCTTGCCCGACTGCCGCGCGAGGAGGATCTGGTACGCGTGCACGCCGCGGATGTTCGCTTCGACGAGCTTCTGGAGCCGGGCTTCGCTCGATTCGGCTGCAGATTCCGCCACGGGCACCCGAACGGCGTCCTCCGGCGCATCGGGATCGCCCGCGGCCGGCCCGTGCCACACGCTGCCGCCGAAGGTCGTCACGTAGATCTTCGACGGATCGTTCGCGTCGGGGATGACGCGGTGGCCCCACTTGAAGTTGAAGCCGCGGATCCGCGACCACGTCTCGCCGCGGTCGGTGGAGCGCCACGCGGCCTGGTCGAAGCCGCAGGCGTAGAGCGTGTCGGGCTGGCGCGGGTCGATCGTCGTGTCGTAGACGTGCTGGGCGCGGGCGAGCACGTTGCGCCAGGTGGCGCCGGCATCCGTGCTGATGAAGATCCCTCCGCCGCTGTCGTCCTCGCGTCCGGCCACACCCCACGCCGACAGATACAGCCGTTTCGGATCGCGCGGGTCCACCGTGAGCGCGTTGGGGCCGTTCGTCCCGGACGGCAGCGCCATCCGCGTCCAGTGCTCGGCGCCGTCGGTCGAGCGGTAGAGCGCGCCGTCGAGATCGTCCCCGATCTTCCCCATCTCGCTGCGCCGGGCCACGGCGAGGTAGAGCGTGCCGTCGCTCGCGCGGCTGACGCGCCAGGCGAACGGCTGGCGCTGCGTGATCCCGTCGTTCTTCAGCGTCCACGTCCGGCCGTCGTCGGTCGACTTGTAGAGGCCGCGGCCGAAGGCGCACGCATACAGCGTGCGCGCGCCCTTCGCGCTCGACGGATCGAGCAGCACGTGCGTGATGGCCGACTCGGCCATGCCCGTGTTGGAGAGCTGCCAGGTGCGCCCGCCGTCGATCGAGAGGCCCACGCCGCCCTTGTAGGTCTCGGGATCCGTGCGCCGCCACATCTTCGGCCGGGGCAAGTCGTGCGTCCCGCTGAAGGCGCCCCACATGCGCCCCTTCACGTCGGGGTCGAAGACGACCCAGTAGGTCGTGTTCCGCCAGGCGTTGGAGATCCCGGCCGTCGAGCCGGTCCAGGCGTCGCCGCCGTCCTCGCTGCGGAAGAGGCCGATGTCGGTGTAGGTGATGAAGAGCCGCTTCGGGTCGAAGGGATCGAAATGGACGCCGTAGCTGCTGGTGACGTCGAGCCCGCGCGAGGTCCACGCGTCGGGGCCGCGTGGCGCCGAGTGGACCTGGCTCCACGTCTTCCCGCCGTCCAGCGTCCGGTACGTGCGGAAGAGGTCGGTCACGTAGCAGACGTCGGGGTCGTTGGGCGCGGCCGCGAGGTCGTAGGGGGCGTCGTACCAGATGTCGCGGCCCATCTGCCGGGCGCGCTCCTCGATCCAGGACCCGTTCATGTTCTCCGCGGGCCCGTTGGACTCGCGGTGCACGATGCGCCAGCTCTGGCCCCCGTCGTTCGTCTTCGCCACGCCGTTGAAGAGGCCGGCGGGCCCCTCGGCCAGGCGCAGGCGCCGGAAGCCGACGTACGCGGTCAGCCCATGGCGGGCCGAGGCCGAGATCGCGTGCAGCTCGGGGGCCTCTCCCTGCCCGGGCGCGACGAGGTTCTCCACGAGGCCGCTGTTGGCCTGCCGCCAGGTCTTCCCGCCGTCGGTCGAGACGTGGATCCCGCCGCGCAGCTCGGTCCCGCGCCAGGCCGTCTTCGTCGTGGCGTACAGGATGGGGCCGTCGGGACCGTGGCCGATGCTGCCGGTATCGAAGTGCAGCCCGGCCGGTCCGTCCGAATGGGTCCACTCGCCGCCCGCGCCTTCCCACGTCCCGGTCTCGGCGAGGGCGAGCACGCGGCTTCCCTCGATCGACAGCGCGAACACGCGCTCGGGGGCGAGCGTGGCCGTGCGCGACCACGTGCGGCCACCGTCGCTCGATGCGATCACGACCGAGCCGTCGCGCAGCGCGGTGGGCGGTCCCACCGCGCCAAGCGAATAGGCGGCATAGATGCGGCGGGAGTCCGCCGGGTCCACCGCGATCGCGTGGATCGTGACCCCGCGGTCGCTCGGGTAGCTCGGGTCGTCGCTGCTGAAGGCCTGGTCCGCGTGGTCGGTGCGGTCGTGCTCCACCGTGTTCTTGGCGGGGTCGGGCCAGACCATCCGCCAGCTCTTCCCGGTGTCCTCGCTGCGCCAGAGGGCGCCGGTGCCGGCGTAGATCACCTTCGCGTCCTTCGGGTCGAATCCGTACGCGGAGACCACGTCGCCCAGGTTGAACATGCGCCAGGACTCGCCGGCGTCGTGGGTGATGTAGGCGCCGGTCATGTCGCAGCCCTCGACGACGAGGCCGGCGTCGTGGGGGCTGACGGCGGGGCGCAGCGTCGTGCCCCCGCCGCCGGGGCCGATCACGCGCCACGCGTCGTCCGCGGCGCGCGAATGAATCCCGCGCCGCTCAGCCGGCGCGTCCGCTTCGCGTCCGCGGGGGCGCGGAGCCGATCCGGGCCCGGCGGCCACGGTGACGAACGCCGCCGTCACGATCCACGAGGCTCTCATGCCCGATATTCTCCTCTGCGTTCGCGGATGCATTCCGCCACCGCCACCGACGGCCGCGCTTCCTTGAGGCTCGGCGCCGGCGGGCGGCCGTGCCGAAGCGAGTCCAGGAAGGCCACGTACTCGCCGTAGAAGCCGCCGTGGACGAAGGGCCGGGGCGGGTCGGCCAGCTCGTCCCCTCTCGTGTCCCGCTTCAGCGCGCCCTTCTCCGCGTGCTGCAGCCGGCCCGGCGCGTCGAGGGCGTCCCACATCGGCACGTAGGCGTAGAACGTGTGGTCGCGCGCGTGGACGACCGCGCGCTCGACCACCGCTCCCGCCACCGGGCAGAACGCGAGCTGGGCCGAGGCCCCCGAGGCCATCACCGCGTCGAGGAACACGTTGGCGACGCCGGGACCGGCCGCGGGCAGCGCCTGGTACCGGAAGCGGACCTCCGCGTAGTCGCTGCCGGCCAGGTAGCGGACCGTGTCGATGCCGTGGATCGCGGTCGTCGAGAAGTCGGTCTCCCGGCGCCCCACCCGCGTCATCTCGTAGCGCACGTGCTGCAGCTCGCCGGGACCGACGTGCGCGTCGATCTCGCGCTTCAGCTCGCGCAGCAGCGGGGCGAAGCGGCGGTTGAAGGCGACCTGATGCGCGATTCCGCCGGCGGCCGCGATCATCCGGTCCACCTCCGCCAGCGTGCGCCCGGGCGGCTTCTCCAGCAGCAGCGGGAAACCCCACTCGAGGATCGCGCAGGCCAGCTCGCACGTGCGCTCGACCGGCGCGACCAGGCTGACCGCGTCGGGCCGCTCGGTGTCGAGCATGCGCCGCAGGTCGGTGTAGGCCCGGCCGAACCCGAACTGCGCGCGGTACCGCTCGGCCTTCCCGGGGTCGAGGTCGCAGCAGGCCAGCAGCACCGTGCCGGGATGGCGCGCGGCGTAGAGGGCGAGCGACGGGCCGTGGCTGCCCGTGGCATGCTCGCCGCAGCCGATGGTGGCCAGTCTGGTCATCAGCCCCTCACCCTACCCTCTCCCCGGGGGGGAGAGGGGAACGTCAGCGTTTCCGCGGGCCTTCGTTCGGCCCCGTCGTCTGCACTACCTCGAAGTCGCGGCCCTTCACCCGCGAGAGCGTTTCCAGGCCCTTCAGGTCCAGCCGGCGGTCGGGAGCGATCGACATCAGCCAGTCGCTGCCGTTGTCGGCCATGAACATGCCGTAGGTCTTCAGGCCCTTCAGGATCGCCTGCGCGTGGGCGGGAAAGCCCGACACGTCGAAGTCCTTCTTGAGGCGGAACCGCTCGCCCATGCGCGGCAGGCTCGGGTCCTCGAGCTTGCTCGCCCAGTGCGTGGCGGGGTAGACGTAGGCCCGGCGCGTGCGCCGCGCCGTGAACCGCATCGCGTGGCGCACCATCCCGCGCGCGATCTCGTCGTAGCGCGCGATCGCGGGGAAGATGGGCAGGCCGGCGGCGTCCGACGACGTCCACCTCTCCGGGCGCAGCTTGTTGCGGTTGAGGTCGAAGGTCGACGCCTGCGACGCCTCCCAGCCCGCGTCGGTCTTGCGCGCCTGCCAGAACTCGTGCAGCCGGCCGTGCACCGGGTCCACGAGGATCAGGTGGCGGTCGCCGGTGCCGTGGCGCTGGATGTCGTCCAGGCTCTGGCCCGGCTTCGGCAGCGCCTTGAGGTCCTCGTTCTTGTGCAGCGGCCAGTTCTCGATCGGCGCGTTCTCGGGGACGGGGAAGGGTCCGGGATCGGACTCCTCAGGGTACTCGATCACCTTCACCGGCACCTTCTTCTGGTCGGGGGGCACGATGACGTAGTTCATGTCGAGATTGAAGCCCAGCGGCTTGTCCGCGCCGACGGAGGCGACGATGGCGTCGGAGTTGGGAAGGACGGGGCGCGCCGAGATGTCCTCGTTCCACGGGTTGTCGGGAGGGAAGATCTGCATCGCCTGCACGATGCGGTCCGCTTCCGGCGTGTCGAACAGGATCGGCTTCGTGATGGGCGGCAGGCCCGCCATCAGCGCCGCCGCGAGCAGGACCTTCTTCATCTCGTCTCCCCCTCGATTCTCCGCAGTCGGAGCCGCGCGTTGCGGTGGCCCTCCCAGGGAAGGCTCGCGAGGCCGGACGCGTCGCCCTCCACCACCTGCCGCCACATCGGCGCGCCGGGATTGCTGTTCGGCGTGAGCTGCAGCTCGTAGCGCGCGCCGGGAACGAGGCGCGTGAGCAGCAGCGTCTTCGCGCTCACGTCGGGCAGCGTCACCTCGCCCTCGGCGACCGGCTCGTCCGCCGCATCGAACAGCGCCAGCAGGCCGCCCTCCACCAGCGCGCCCTCGAGCCGGTGGCCCTGGACCCTCTCCACGCGCCGCGTCCGCGTGGCGCCCGCGTCGCCGATCTCGAGGACGTGCAGGAAATGGTCTTCCTTCGCCGGCGCGGTGGGCGACACCTCGATGCGCCACGCGCCGGGCACGACGTTGCGGGCGTTGCTGGGCGAGATCCGCCCGAGATCCTCGCCCCAGAACGTCTTCCACATGTGCCGCAGGTCCGGCGCGTCGGGCAGCGGTCCGCCCTCGAACGGCGGCGGCGGCCAGTTGCGGCCGCTGCCCCACGCCCCGCCCTTTTCGTCGCCGGGGCACCAGAACTCCTGGCCCGGGCCGCCGCGGGCCAGGACGTCGGCCTTCTCGGGCAGGAGCGAGTGCACCCGCAGCCGGCCTTTGCGCTCCTCGAACGTGAACACCGAGCCCTCGACCTTCGGCGCGTTCACGCCGTGAAGCAGCCACGCCTTGTGGAACGCCGGGTTGGTGGAGCGGACGCGGTCGTAGACCACGAGCACGTTCTCGGCCGGCGTGTAGACCAGCTCTCGGGTGAAGCGCTCCATCTTGGAGGGGTGGTAGGCGCGCGTGATGTCGCCGCGCGCGTAGTCGTAGGCGCCCAGCACGTGCACGGCCGCCTCCATGCGCGCCAGGTCCCACAGGTCGCGCGTCCGCCAGAAGTCCTCGCGGCTGCGGATGGTGTTCCAGTAGCGCGACGAGTCCATGCGCTGGCCGCCGTCGTTGGCCGCGGGGAGCAGGTTCTCGCCCCAGAAGAACGTCTCGCCCGGCTCGTAGACGAGCATCGAGTTGTGGGCGACCGTCCGCCGGTAGTAGTTCAGGTAGTGCGGGCTCTCGGTGTCCGTGTAGTCCATCCCGCTGTCGATGGCGAGGTCGCCCCGGTGGTGGATCACGAAATGGCCCTGGTCGAGGTGGTCGTGCTTGGCGAAGTAGGGCCCGGCGTCGAACTCGATCCAGGTCGAGTCCGGGCCCCAGCCGTCGCGCATCACGAAGTGGCCGATGCCGCGGAAGAGCTTCGCCCGCGGCAGCTCGGCGTCGGTGGTCGTCCGCGGGTCCCGCGGCGCGACCGTCGCATCGCTCCACAGGAACTGCAGGACGGGGATCGTCCACTCCTTCGGCAGCCAGCCGCTGTCGCGCTGGATCCACGCCGCGAAGGGGTCCTTGAAGCGGTGGATCGCGTAGCCGAGGACGACGTTGTCCAGCTCCTGCAAATGCGGCCATTCGTTGTCGTCGTCGCGGGAGGTCGAGCCGTCCGGCTCTACCTTATATAAGTATGTGTCGCCGCCCATGTGGGCGAACACGCCGTATCGCCGCGCCGGATCGCCCTGGCCCGGCGTCATCGTGCGCCGCATCTCCGCCAGCAGGGCCAGCGGCACGAACGTGATGCGCATGTAGTCCATCGACTCGTGGTAGCCGCCGTCGGGGGTGACGAAGTCGGAGCTGTCGAGGACGTTGTCGAGCGCGCGGCGCACCTTCTCGCGCATCGGGGCGGCCCGCGCTTCCACCGACGGCTCGCCTTCCACGGCGTAGAGCGCGACCGCCGCCCGCGTGAGGTAGCGGACGAAGTGGTTGTGGTAGGAGACCGCCTCCGGGTCCGCCAGCAGTGGGTTGGCCAGCTCGCTCTCCGCGGCGTCCACGAGCTCTCTGGCCAGCCGGTCCTTCATCGCGTCGTCGAAGCCCGCATAGCCGTAGAGCCAGTCGAAGGCCAGCGCGTCGTTGAGCGTCTCGAGGTAGCGGTTGGAGCCGCGCTGCTGGCGCGGCCGCGGGCGCGCGAGCGCCTCGACCGCGCGCCGGGCGTAGCTCTCGTCGCCGCTGAGCAGATAGCTGAGGGCCCAGCCGGGCAGGTCGTCCGACGGCCGCTCGCCGGCGGCCCAGCGCGCGCGCAGGGCGGGCAGGCCGCCGAAGGGGTCGCGCTCGGCGACGAGCAGCCGGGGATGCGTGATGCCGGCCGGCGCGGCCTCCGGCCGGCGTGCGGCCGCGGAGACGAGGAGCACCGCGGCGACGGCGAGCGCGGCCTTCCTCATCGCGAAGAGACGCTCCGGGCGGCGGCGATCGCCTCGGCGAGCTTGCG
>WNGG01009341.1_pt1 | contig 10724 bp, 12 predicted proteins | sample 5400661 | NCBI WGS metagenome assembly WNGG01 (sample SAMN13153372, study PRJNA577476) | soil metagenome | isolation source: 100 cm soil or saprolite under Garry oak tree replicate 1 | place: USA:California | collected 2016-06-15
AGACCCGCAGGTGCGGGAAGAGGGCGTAGCTCTGGAAGACCGTGTTGACCGGCCGCTTGCTCGGCGGTGTCCCCGCGATGTCCTGCCCGTCGAGCAGCACCTGGCCTGAGGTCGGAGCCTCGAAGCCGGCGATCATCCGCAGCGTGGTGGTTTTCCCGCAACCCGACGGCCCGAGCAGCGAGAAGAAGCCGCCCGCCGGGATCTCCAGGTTGATGTCGTCGACGGCCACGACGGGGCCGAAGTGCTTGGTCAGCGCGACGAGGCTGAGCTGGCCGGTGTCAGGCCGCCTGGTGAGCGTCGAGGGCGAGCCTGCGCGCGCCGGCTCGTTCGGCTGCGCGGGATCAACCGCGGTGCTTGCCACGATGTGCCTGCCTAACCGTTAGCCATGATGAGTGCGTCCGATGGCTGGTCGCCGCCGGGCGCTTCGGCCCCCGCTGCCGCGGCAGCGGTCTGCCCGACGAGCCGCCTCTCCGCCCACCGCCTGCCGCCCTCGGCGAGCACGACCAGCAGCAGCGAGCCGACGATGATCAGCGCGCCGATGGCGATGACCTCGGGCAGCAGCGCCGGGGTACGCGCGCTCGCATAGAGGAAGACCGGGTACGTCGGCTGGCCTGACGGCGCCAGGAACGAGGCGATAGCGAACTCGTCGAAGCTGGTCACGAAGCAGATGATGCCGCTGGACACCAGCGCGGGCGCGAGCAGCGGCAGCGTGATGAGCCGCAGCGACGCGAACGCCGAGGCGCCGAGGTCCTGCGCCGCCTCGTTCATCGCCGGGTCCAGTGAGCGCAGCCTCGGCAAGATCACGAGGATCGCGAACGGCAGCACGATCACGCAGTGCCCGAGCACCACCGCCACCAGGCTCGGCTTGGCCCCTACCTCCTGAATGAGGATCAGCAGGCCGACGGCCAGGCAGATATACGGCACCACCAGGGGAAGCAGCAGGACGGTCAGCGCCAGCGCCGCGGCGCGCCCCCGAAGCACCAGCAGGCCGAGCGAGGACATGATGCCGAGGGCCGTGGCGAGCACGGCGGCGACCAGGGCGATTCCGATGCTTCGCAGCAGGGCGCCGGTCAGTTCTCCGTTGCCGAAGGCCTCGTGGAACCACGTGGTCGAGAAGCCGGACAGCGGCAGCGTCGGCGTGGGGCTCTTGTTTACCGAGAAGATCAGCAGCACGGCGAGCGGGGCGAACAAGAAGACGATGAACGCCCAGAAATAGACCGCCAGGCCGGCGGCGCCGAGCCTGCTCGTGAGCCTCATGGCGTCAGCCTCATCGGCCCTGCTCAGGCTCGGCACGCAGGTCGGTCTGCAGGAAGCGCCCGGAGACAAGGGTCAGCACGATGACGACCACGATGAGCGCGATGGCCAGCACCGATCCGTAGTTCCAGTTGGGCGTGTCGCCGAAGAAGGCCTGGATCGAGTTTCCGAACAGCTGGTTGTTCGGGCCGCCGACCAGCAGCGGCGTGATGAACTCGCCGGTCGTCGGGATGAGCACGAAGACGAAGCCGGCGATCACGCCAGGCAGGCTCAGCGGCAGCGTGATCCGCCAGAATGTGGCTGCCCTGGTGGCGCCGAGGTCCGCGGCGGCTTCCTGGAGCCGGTGGTCCATGTTCTCCAGGACCACGAAGATCGGCAGTGAGACGAACGGTATCCAGGTGTAGAACAGCACGAGCGCGACCGAGAAGTTGGAGTAGATCAGCCAGGAGATCGCGCTGCCGCGCGGGCGCAGGTGCAGGGTCCACAGCAGCGAGTTCACGACGCCGGTGTTGTTCAGGATGATCTGCCAGGCGATCACCCGCAGCAGGTAGCTGGTGAAGAACGGCGCGAGAAGTACCAGCAGTAGCGCGTACCGCCGCCGGCGCGCGACGAACGCCAGGAAGTAGGCGAGCGGATAGGCGGCGATCGTTGTGAGCACGGAGACGACGAGCGCTATCTCCATCGAGTAGAGGAACCTGCTCCGGAAGGCGCTGCCGCCGCCAACGACAAAGTCGCTCCAGTTCGACAGCGAGAACGCCGTCGGCAGGCCGGGGATGTTGGTTCGCAGCCCGACGCTGTACAAGGCGATGAAAGCCACCGGGAGCAGCAGCAGCACGCCGACGAACAGCAGGGGAGGCAGCACGAGCGCACCCTTGCCGGGCAGCCGCACCCGCACGGCGCCAAGGCCGCCGCCCGCGGGCACCACGCGTGAGATCGCCCGGGGGCGCCGGTCAGGCTGCGACAACTTCCTGCCAGGCCAGTTCTATCGCTGCCCGGTTCGGTGACCAGGTCTGCAAATGCACGTCGGATGCGGCGATCGCGTTGGGGTCGCCCAGCTTGAGCGCCGAGACCAGGGCCTGGTCCTTGATCTCCGACGGCTTCACCGACGCGTTCGAGGTCCCGTAGTAGTACAGGTTCGTCATCTGAACGCAGGAATTGTGGTTGATGAACGACTCCACGTAGTCGTGTGCGTGGAAGTAGTTCTTCGTATTCGCGCCGAGCATGAACCCGCACAGCCACGACAGCCGGCCCTGAGTGGGGTTCATGAACGCGACCGGCACGCCGGCTGCCTTCATCGACACCAGCGTGTCTTGCCAGGAGTAGGCGATCCAGACCGTGCCGGACTTGACGTCCGGCTGCATCTGGCTGTACTCGCTCTCCCAGTAGAGCTTGTTCAGCGGCTTCTGCTGCAGCAGCGTCGCCTTCGCGGCCGAGATCTGGTCCGTCGTCAGGTTATCCATCTTCGGGAACCCGAGCTTCAGCGCGGCGATCTCGAAGTTGGTCGATGCGCCGCTCCAGAGCGAGACCTTGCCTGAGTACTTCTTGTTCCAGGCCAGCTCCCACCCGGCCGCGTCCGACGTCGACACGTGGTCGGTGCGGTAGGTCAGGCTGCCGTAGCCCCAGTCCCACGGGATCATGTACTGCTTGCCATTGATCTGGCCCTGCTTGACCAGGTAAGGGTTCAGTTGCTTAAAGCTCGGCAGCAGCGAGGTGTCGAAGGGCTGCACGAGACCGCGGCTGACGTAATCAGGCAGGTTCTCGTGGCAGGGATGCATCAGATCGAACGGCCCGGCGGAGGTCGCCTTCTCGAGCGCCTGGTCGTCGTTGGTGATGTAGGTGTAGGTGATGCCGCCGGTGCCGAACTTGGCGGTGTATTCCTTACCGGCGTCGAGGCCGTTGGTCTGCGCCTTGGTGCCGGCCGCCTCGTAGCCGCCCCACTCCAGGATGGACAGCGTGCCAGGCTCCTTGCCGATCGGCGGCCGCGTGGAGGGGGCCGGGTTGGCGCCGGATCCAGACGAGCCGCACGCGTCGAGCAGCACGGCGCCCCCGAGCATCGTCGCCCCCGTCGTGAGGAATCTCCTGCGGGCAAGAACTTGCCCGGTCATCGGGCCCTGAACGGACTTCATGGTCATATTCCCCCACCACTGACAGATGTCGGCAAGCGCCGGCGATTAGCTGTTAGTACACCCGTCGTTGCGAAGGTGTCAATACCGGATGGCTGATGATTTGCACTGACTTGCACGACTTGCATGCTTTTGCGGGAGGAGGCGAATTCGCCCGCACGGGGTGACGTTTAGCCGTCAGAACTTGGGGAGCATGTGCGCATGAACAAGCAGTCGCAGGTCAGGCCGGCGCGCCCGGGCAGGTCGGCCAGACCAGCCAAGATGACGGCGGCAGTGCTGGTCGCGGGCTGCGCCGTGGGTCTCGCGGCGTGCAGTTCGGGTACGAGCACCAGCAGCTCGAGCCACACCGCGGCGCCGCGCACCACCAGCCCGTCGGCGAGCCCCGCGCACTCCGGGTCAGCGATGGCCAGCTCGAAGACATGCAAGCACGTCAGTTCGCTGCGTGCATCCTTGGAGAGCCTGACGCACCTGCAGCTGAACGCCAGCTCGGCCGGGCAGATCAGAACGAACCTGACCAACATCCAGACGCAGCTGACGGCGCTGAAGGGTCAGGCAGGGGGCTCGCTGTCACACCAGGTCAGCCAGCTGTCGAACTCGCTGAACCAGGTCAAGAAGGCGGCAAGTAACCTGTCGAGCCCGCCGTCGGCTGGCCAGGTCAGCAAGGTTGTCACGGCGCTGTCGCACCTGAAGACGCAGTCCAAGGGCACGGTCGCGGAAATGAACGCGGCCTGTCCGAAGGGCTGAGCAGCCCCGCCGTAAGCCGCGGGCCGCACGGCCGGTCTAGCTGCGCGCTGCCCGGGTGACCTCCGCTGTATCGAATTCCCAGTATGCCCGCAGGGCGGCGAGCCGGCCTTCGCCGTCTGCCCGGTAGGTGTAGACGCCGCGAACGACGACGACGTGGTCGCCTCCGGGCAGCGTCGTGCGGATGATGCCCACGTCGGCGACCTCGTCGCCGCAGAGGTAGGACCGCTCGATCTCGAACGTGATCTGCTCGTTCGGGGCGATCACCGTGTCGTAGAACGCCGCGATCGCCGCGAGCCCGTGGTGACCGTTGCCGCCGGGATCCAGTGGCGACGGTCCGACCGGATCAGCCACCACCGCGTCCGGCGCGAACAAGCTCAGCCACGCCTCGCGGTCCCTGCGGTGCACGGCTGCCTGGGACTGGCGGGCGAGATCGCGCGCTGTCAGCAGGTTGTCCACTGGCTAAGCTCCGTTCGCTCCTGCTCCCTGCTGCCGGGCAGCCGTCAGTCCCTGACCTTGGCGATGACCTTCTCGGCGTACGTGTTCATGGCGCCGATCTTCTCGGCCAGCGGTTGCGAGTCGGCCTCGGTGGTGTACGGCCAGCGGAATCCGACGATGACGTCCGTCACCCCCCGCTCTTCGAGCCTCTTCACGCCGTTCGCGCTGAACGCGTCCATCGAGATCACGTGTACCTGGAACGGCCCGCCGGCCGTCCCTTCCTCCCGGCGCAGCTCGCCGAGCCTGGCCAGCAGCCCTGGCAGATCGGCGGGATCGCCGCCGCCGTGCATCCAGCCGTCACCGTTCCGCGCCGCCCTGCGCAGCATCGCCTCGCTATGCCCGCCGAACAGGATCGGAATCGGCCGCGTAGGCACCGGAGCGAGCTTGACCGGCGGGATCGTCAGCACCTCGCCGTCGTAGCTGAAGTAGCCACCGGCGGCCAGGCCGCGGATGATGTCGACGCTCTCGTCCAGCCGGCGTCCCCGCCGCTGCCACGGCACGCCGAGTATGTCGTAGTCCTCGCGCCAGGGGCTGGTGCCGACCCCTAGCAGCAGGCGGTTGCCGGTGAGCACCGCGGTGGACGTGGCCTGCTTGGCGACGAGCACAGCGTTGCGGACGGGGAGCTTCAGCACGAACGTCACGAACTGCAGCCGCGTCGTCACCGCGCCCAGCGCGGGGATCAGCGAGAAGGGCTCGAGGAACGGCTTGCCGTCGAGGAACTCCCTGGTGCCGTCGGGGCTGTACGGATACGTGCTGGAGGCGTGCTCGGGGTAGCAGATGCTGTCCGGGATGACCATCGAGTCGTAGCCTGCCGCCTCGGCCGCCTGCGCCAGCGGGATGTAGAACGACGGGTCGGTCATCGACTCGGCGTACGAGAAGCGCACGGGTCCCTCCGGCTTCCTCGGCGGCTCGGCTCTGGCCCGATCCTGCCAGCCTGGAGAGGAAAAAGGTAGAACAGGTTCTAGTTGACGCGCGGGCCTGTCTTGGTCAGGCCGGCTGCGCTGCCGCGACGCCGGCCAGGTCTTCGGTGACGTAGCGGCCCATCGCCGCTGGCAGCAGGGCGCGCAGGCCTAGCGCCTTATCGAACACGTCGTCGCTGACGCCCATGCCCATGTCCAGGTCGGACAGCCGGTCGCCGGCGCCGCGGCCGACCGAACAGGCGACCACGAGCCACCTGATGTTGTCGTTCGCCTCGCACTCCGTGAGCAACCGCCGCAACAGCGTCCGCTGCAACCGGGTAAAACGCCGGGAACCCGGGGGTGGCAGACTCGGCGAAATGGTAGTGCGACTGATCCGGGCAAACCAGCTATACCAGGGCGTGCCGTACGCGTACGCGGCCACGACCGAGGCGACCAGCCTGATCTTCACCGCCGGCGCCTGCCCGCTCGATGACTCAGGACAGGTCGTCGCGCCCGGCGACATCGCGGTGCAGGCTCGCCAGGCTCTCGCCAACCTGCGGGTCGCGCTGGCGGAATGCGGCTGCGGGCTGTCCGATGTGCTCAAGACGACCGTCTACGTGGCGAGTGACGAGCGCGCCGACCTCGTCGCTGCCTGGAACGAGGTCGCCAGCGCCTTTGGCGAGCACGACGCGCCCAGCACCTTGCTCGGCGTCGCGGTGCTCGGCTACCAGGACCAGCTCGTCGAGATCGAAGCGGTCGCCGCGCGCTAGGGCGCCCCGCGCCAGGGCCACGCCGCCGCCCCTTCCGCCTTGCCGACGGGGCCGGTTCGAATGTAGAACAGGTTCTAGTATTGAGCGCCGATGGCCGGCGCGGGCACGTCACGCTGGCGGGAGGCCGGTCCCATGGACCTTGTCGAGATGGAGAAGATCCGCCGGCTGAAGTACCGGTACCTGCGCTGCGTCGACCTGAAGCTCTGGGACGAGATCGCTGACGTGTTCACGGCGGACGCCACCGCGGACTACGGAACCCCCTCGGCCGGGCGGCCGCTGAAGCTGGCCAGCAGGGACGAGATCGTGACGTTTCTCCGGGAGAGCCTGGGCTCGGGCATCATCACGCTGCACGCGGCGGGACAGCCGGAGATCGAGATCGACGGCGACACGGCGACGGGGACCTGGCGGTTCGAGGACACCGTGATCGCTACCGAGTTCAAGGTGGTGATCACCGGCGCCGCGTTCTACGAAGACCGGTACCGGCGCTGCGAGGACGGCGCCTGGCGCATCTCGCACATCGGCTACGAGCGGATCTACGAGGCGACGATGTCGCTGGATGACCTGCCGAGCTGGAAACTGACCGCCAACCGCTGGTCGGCCTGACCGGTGTCCGCAGGACCGCCCGCGAGCGACCCGGCCGGCCAGCTGACCCAGCCGTTCGCCGCCGCGGTGCTGGAGGCCGAGAAGATCATCACGAGCGCCGCGCACATCCAGACCGAGCAGGACCTCGCCGAAGGCTATGACTACCTCGCCGGATCGATCAGGGCGTCGCTGACGATGGCATGGGCCTATCAGCGCGACTACCCGTTCTTCGTCGCGTCTACCGGCCCGTACACCAAGCTTGGCCTGGACAACCCCGACACCTTGTACTTTCACTCCTACCTGCGCGATGACGCCGAGTACGTGGTCACGGGGCGGCGCGGCAGCACCGCCGATCTCAGCTTTCAGGTCCTCGGCGGCGACTACTCGCCGGTGCAGGTACCTGACAGCCTGACCGCGTTTGACGACAGGGAAGTCGACATCGCCGGGGACGGGACCTTCGAGCTGCGATTCGGGCCCGCCAGGCCGGACGCGCCGGGCAACCACGTCACGCTCGGCGCGGGCTCGGCGATGCTGGTCGTGAGGGAGGTCTATAGCGACTGGACCCGCGAGCGGCGCGGCACGATCACGATCCGCCGCGCCGACACGACAGGCTCGGCGCCGCCCCCGCCCGATACGAGTGCCCTCGCGAAGCGGTTCGGCGTGGCAGGCAAGATCCTGATCTCCCGGCTGCAGACCTTTCTCGCCTTCCCCGCGTGGTTCTACCTGAACCTGCCGGTCAACACGCTGACCGAGCCCCGCTCCACGCCGGGCGGCCTCACGACCCAGTTCTCCTCGGTGGGCCACTACGACCTAGCCGACGATCAGGCCATGATCGTGACCGTGCCGGCCGCCGCGAAGGACGTCGCCCCCTACCAGGGGATCCAGCTCGGCAGCATGTGGTACATCTCGCTCGACTACATCAACCACCAGACGAGCCTCACGGCGGACCAGGCCAGGACGGACCCTGACGGGATGTTCCGGTTCGTGATCAGCGAGCGCGACCCTGGCGTGGCTAACTGGCTGGAATGCACCGGCCACGGCCGCGGCTACATCCAGCTCCGCTGGCAACGGCTCTCTCGGGACCTGCTGCCCGAGGACGGTCCGCGGGCCGAGGTGGTCAAGCACGGCGAGCTCGCGGATCGGCTGCCGTTCTATCAGGGGGCGCGCATCACGCCTCAGCACTACACCGAGCGGATCGCGGCGCGGCAGGCCGCGGTAGCCAGGCGGATGCTGGGCTAGGCGCGCGTCACCACCCCAGTGCCCGATGAGCGGAAGCGGAGAACGTCAGATGCTGCTGCAGGACAAGGTCGTCATCGTCTCTGGCATCGGGCCTGGCCTCGGCCGCTCGATCGCGGTGCGCAGCGCCGAGCGCGGCGCCGACGTGGTGCTGGCCGCGCGGACGGAGTCCAGGCTGGACGACGTCGCCAAGCAGGTCACCGCGCTCGGGCGCCGCGCCCTCGCGGTGCCGACCGACATCTCCGATCCGGCCGCGGCCGAGCGGCTCAGGGACGCGACGCTCGCCGAGTTCGGCCGCGCCGACGCGCTCGTGCACAACGCGCTCGCGATGCCGCCGATCAAGGAGCTGGCCGTCGTCGATCTCGACGCGATCAGGGCGGCCTTCGACGTGAACGTGCTCGGCGCGCTGCGGCTCACCCGCCTGTTCGCCCCCGCGCTGGCCGCGACCGCCGGGTCGGTCACGATGATCAACTCGATGGTGGTGCGGTTCTCCCAGCGCACCATGGGCCCGTACAAGGCGACCAAGGCCGCGCTGCTCGCCGTGGCGCAGTCGCTGGCGACCGAGCTCGGCCCGCAGGGGATCAGGGTCAACAGCGTCGCGCCCGGTCACATCTGGGGCGACTCGCTGCAGTGGTACTTCGGGTACCTGGCCAAGAAGCGCGGCGTCGATCCCCAGGACATCTACGACGAGACGGCGGCGAACACCGACCTGCGCCGGCTTCCAGAACCGGACGAGATCGCCGACGCCGTGGTCTTCCTCGCCTCGCCCCTGGCGCGGGCGATCACGGGCCAGTGCATCGACGTCAACTGCGGCGAGTATCACCACTGAGCCGGCGGCCGCGATGAACGCGCGCACGGGCGTCGGCACCATCGCTGACCTGCACGCGTCGGCGACGAGGCTGACCGGGCTCGGGGACTTCGGCGCCGACGACTACCTGGACGGGCTCGAGGTGCTGCTCGAGTCTTACGCGAGCGAGGAGGACCTGACGCCGCTCGGCAGCAAGATGAGCCGTGTCTTCGTCCGTGGCGCGCTGGTCGCCAGGCTGCTGAGCGAGGCGGCCTGGCACCGGTACCCCGGGCACGCGGCGGTCGGCATAGCGCGGCCGGTCTTCGTGACGGGCCTGCCGCGGACCGGCACCACGGCGCTGCACCGGCTGCTCACCGCCGATCCCGCGCACCAGGGCCTTGAACTCTGGCTGACCCAGGCACCGCAGCCCAGGCCGCCGCGTGCGACCTGGGACGCGGACCCGGTCTACGCCCAGCTGCAGGCGGCCTACGCGCAGCACCACGTCGAGCACCCGGAGTTCATGGGCGTCCACTACATCGCCGCTGACCAGGTGGAGGAGTGCTGGCAGCTGCTCCGCCAGTCGATGCGTTCGATCTCGTTCGAGTGCCTGGCCCACCTGCCCGGTTACTCGGCCTGGCTGGCCGGGCAAGACTGGACGGGCGCGTACCGCCGCCACCGGCGCAACCTGCAGCTGATCGGGCTGCCGGACGCCGGACGGCGCTGGGTGCTGAAGAACCCAAGCCACCTGTTCGCGCTTGACGAGTTGCTCGCCGTCTACCCCGACGCGCTCGTGATCCAGACGCACCGGTCACCGCGGGACGCGATCGCCTCGGCGTGCAGCCTGGCCGCGCACGCGACGCACGGCTGGTCGCGGACGTTCACAGCCGCCGTGATCGGCCGGGACCAGCTGGAGCTGTGGGCGCGCGGGCTCGATCGGTTCATGGCGGCGCGGGCGACGCATGACCAGGCCAGGTTCTGCGACGTCAGGTACTCCGACTTCGTCGCCGACCCGATCGGGACGATCGAGTCGGTCTACGGCGCCTTCGGGTTCGAGCTGACGGGAACCGCCGCTGACGCGATGCGAGCCGTGCGGGACGGCGGGTCAGCGCCCGCCGCGAGCGGCGGCGGCGGCGCCCCGCGGCACCGCTACGCGCTCGCGGACTTCGGCCTCACCGCCCGCCAGGTTGACGAGCGCTTCACCGCATACCTGGGCACGATCGACCAGGTCTGAGCGGGCGGCTCACCATCCTGGCGCGGTCCCGCCGGCGCGCAGCTGCCATTCGCGGTCCAGCACGGCGAAGAGCAGGTCGTCGGTCCACTCGCCCTTGGACCAGGTGCTCTCGACGAGGTGCCCCTCACGGCGCATGCCGAGCCGCTCGAGCACGGCAACCGACGCCGCGTTCCGCGGATCGCACCTGGCCGTCACCCGGTGCATGGCACGGGCGCCGAACAGGTAGCCGAGCAGCGTCCTGGCGCCCTCGGTCGCGTAGCCGCGACCCTGGAACTCGGGCCGCAGCGTGAACCCGATCTCGGCTTGCCGCGCGTCCTCGAGGTCCGTCCCCGACGCGCAGTCGCCGATCAGCTCCCCGGTCGCGCGCAGTTCCATCGCGAACTGGAACCACTGGCCAGGGGTATCCGGATGCCGGCGGAGCAGTTCGCGGATCATCCGCTCGCCGGCCGCTCGCGGGTACGGCGCCTCCCAGCCCTGATAGCGGGCAATATCCGGGTCGGACCGGTAGCCCACGAACGTCACGAGGTCCGCCATCGCGAAACGGCGCAGCACGATCCGCTCGCCCACCAGCGTGGAGAACTGCCTGTCCGGCATCAGGGCCTG
>WNGG01013468.1_pt1 | contig 10724 bp, 9 predicted proteins | sample 5400661 | NCBI WGS metagenome assembly WNGG01 (sample SAMN13153372, study PRJNA577476) | soil metagenome | isolation source: 100 cm soil or saprolite under Garry oak tree replicate 1 | place: USA:California | collected 2016-06-15
GTTACTTCGTTCTACGAGGTCATTGAGACGGTTGGATTAAGCCTATACCAGGATGCGGTCCCAAACAATGTTGAACGCGCAGTGAATCTCGGATCAAATCGTTTGACACGCGTTGCGAAATGAGTCGCTGCGTTAGCGAGTTCTGCCAACATCGGTGGCCGCGATGGTACTTAAAACGACGATCGCGCACAGCGGTTCGCCGAAACCGAGCTCAGACCACTTCACTGCCTTGGCCGCATTGTTTGGGTTGTTTTGATTGTCATCAGAGTTGTCGAAGTAAGCTATCACTTCGATGCGGGTGTCTGCCGGCAAGGCGACTGGGCGCTTGAAGTAATAAGTCGGCTCCCAATCGAATTGGTAACCTCGAGTCCAAATCAGCACCTCCCGTGAGCCGTCGGGCCGATAAGCCGTTGCTTGGAGCGAGATGATAAGCGGGTGCACGCGCGGACGAATCGCGATTGCTGCGGCGTCGCTCCGTACTACTAAGGACGCCTTCATTGGCTGAGGCTGAGCGGCAACAGGAATGACGACATCGGGATTGCTGATTGCAAGTTCGTTAACACGCTTGCGAGGAGGTGTCTTGGCAAAGTAGAGTCCGACAGCGCCGAAGTCTTTGGCGCTTTCAACTGAGCCGCGATAGTGGACCTTGACCCCGAAGTTTGAGCCGGCGAGCAGAAACTCAGCCGCACCGTCGCCAAATGTCACGGTTTTTTGGCCGGGCATCCAGGTAGCAAGGACCCTTGGCGCAAGGTCCAACACTGCTCCTTCCTTCGTGTGCACGCCGTTCCAACCAAGAAAGATCGTGGCACAGTGGATAACCGCGGCGTTGCTTGGTTTCAGATCGATCGCAGTCAGCCAGCGATCCTCCTTCAAGTTGGGCGCGAGCGCGAGTGTGCGGTACTCATCGCCGTCAGGCGCCATGGTGAATTCACTTTCCGGCTTGAGCACCAAATCAGGTTTGCCCAACTGCCAGTCATCGGAAAACAACGGACCCTCGGGCAAGTCCTTGTCTTCACCTTTCGGGGCGCCACCTTCCACCCAGTTCACAAGCAGATCAATATCACGCTGGGTGAACGAAGGCGCATCGCGAAACTCGCCGTAGCCTTTGACCGCGTGCCAGGGAGGCATCCGCTTTTCGAGCACCTCTTCTTTGATCGCCTTGGCCCACGGGCGAGCTTCATCATACGTAGCAAGCGAAAAAGCAATTCCACCCGGCCGATGGCAACCCAAACAACTACGCTGGAGAATCCGGATGACTTCTTTGTTGAACCTGACCCTGGTTGTGATCGGCTCGTGAGCGCTCGACGATAAAGCAAACGCAAAGAGGAAGACTCCGATCAAGAGTGAGACTGCCACACAACGTCTCGTCCCCTCGCCGCGTTGTCCCCTCGCCGCTTCGCTCTTCGGTGTTCCTTTCATAACCAACAAGGGCCGACCAACCTGAACCGCGCTGGTTGGATCGGCCCGTCAATTCTAACTGAATGCTCGGATGTTGTTACTGCTTGGCAGCCTGAGTCTTCTCTTGAGGCTTGTCCCAGGTGAAGCTCATCCAGCCGATCATCATCTCTTCCCAGGTCTGATCTCCCCAACGCACTTCCTTTGTCGGGTCGGGGTTGTACTTGTTCTTCTCCGAGTTGTCGAAGTGCGCCAGGCAATCGATTCGCGTTCCCTTTGGAGCAGCCAGCGGCTCCTTCAAAACGTAATACGTCTGCCACGCGAAATCATACTTCGGCACAGACAGCAGAATCTTTGAGCTGCCGTCAGGGAATGTCACCTTGAACACGAAATCTTTTCCGCGAAGATGCATGTGCGGCATCAGCGAATAAATGTGTGCGTCTTGCGTGAAGCTGTACGTTGACTCAACCTGGTAATTCGAATCGCCGGCCGGGATTACGAACTTCGCATTCAACACTGGCCGCGTGACGACTTCAGCTTTTGGCGGCTCCTTTGCAAAAACAAAACCGACGTAAGAGCGATCTTTCGTTTCGGTCCCGTTCGGCGTGTAGTGAACCTGAAAAACCAGCTTCGATCCTGCAGGAATCTTGCGGGCCAGTCCCTTTGAAATAACTGCCGGCTGCTCTCCCGGAGCGTAGCCGACAATCAGCCGCTGAGGCTCCATCCCACTTTGCGCGAAGACAATAATATGATGAACCACGCCCCGAACACCCGGACGAATCTCGGCCGCTTGAATCCATTTGGCTTCCGTGAAGTTGGTCGGAACGCTGAAGTACTTGTACTCGACCACGCCGCTCGCGGGGACTGTGTATTCTTGCGGAAGATAGAATATCACGTCGGGTTTGCCGATGTTCCAACCTTCAAGAAATTGGGGCGCTGACGTGAGATCTTTTGCGTTGCCCTCTTTCGCTCCTTGATCGACCCAAGCGACGATGGTGTCAACGTCCTTCTGAGAGAGCTTTCGGTCATTCAAGAACTCGCCGTAGTGCGGATCGGCGTGCCAGGGTGGCATAGTGCGATTGGCGACCTTCTCCTTGATGGAACGCGCCCAGGGGCGCGCGTCCTTGTAGGTCAACAGCGACATCGGCGCGATCTCGCCGGGCCGATGACACTGCACGCAGTTGTTGAAGACGATCGGCGCGACGTCTCTTGTGAACGTCACCTCAGCTTTCTTTGCATCGCCGGGTCCGCTTGCGAGCGCAACGATACAGAATGCGGCCACGGCCAGAATGGGGAGCGAGAGCGATAGAGCTCTTTTCATTTTCTTCTCCTTTGCTTGAGCGTTCATTTGTTATCACGCTATCCTGGCTTTCGAGTCGCCCGAATCGTCCGGCCGTTGATCTCAAAGCTTAACCCCGTCACCCCGCCCTTGTCATCTTTCAGGAAGGTGACCTGCGCGTCGAATATCTTAAAGAAGAATTTGGTCTCCGATTCGGGAAAAGCTTCGACCTTCGGCTGCCCCGGCGCGGTGAACATAAGATGATCGCCCTCTCTGCTTATGGTGAACGTAGCAGGGCCGACGGCGTACTCGCCTGCGTAGGCGTCGTAGATCGCCGGATCAATCTTAGCTGCGCTGCGCACCTTCGCGCTTGTGACGTAGTCGAAGTACGCGACCATCATCTCGTCATAAGTCGGGTCGCCGAAGCGCACGCTCTTCGTCGGGTCGGGGTTGTACTTATTCTTCGCCGAGTTGTCGAAGTGGGCAGTCACAATCATCTTCGTTCCCTTCGGAAGCGCGAGCGGCTTCTCGAGTTTGTACAACGTCTGCCAGTTGAAGTTGTAATTGGGAACAAACAGGACAGTCTCGCGCCTGCCATCCGGATAGACCGCCTCGTACTTCATGTCCTTTCCGCGCACATGCATATGCGGAAGCAGCGTGTAAAGCTCGACGTCGCGGCTAAAGGTGTAACAGCCTTTCACCTCGTGGTTATCCGCGCCCGGGGGTATCTTGAAATAGTGATTGAGCACACCAAAAGCCGTCAGCATTCTTTCGGGCGGCGCTTTGGCGAAGACCAGTCCCACGCTGGTTCGGTCTTTTTCGACTTTGGCGGTTGTCCTGGAATAATGAACCTGAATGACGATGTTCGAACCGGCCGGGATCGACTTGGCAGTTCCCGAAGGATAGATATCCAGGTCCTTTCCCGGAGTGTAGAAGCACAGCGGTATGCCTAAACCCTCTTGCCCGCTGCCGCGCGCGAGCCCGCCGTTGGGCGCGGTGCAACCGTCGTCGTAAGCAGGCGCGTCCAGCTTCGTGCGAATCAGCGTTCCGTCTTGATAGAAAATAGATTGAGGCGAGGGCCGTCCTTGTGTGCTTTTCCATTGAGCCTGGAACTGCGGCGTCTGAACAAACGCGACCACGTGATGAACGATCTTTCTATTGCCCGGGTGAATCTCGGCGGCCTGAATCCAAACGTCTTCTTTGAAGCTGGTCGGCATGACGAAGTTGATGTACTCGTCGGGGCCGCCGGCTTCGAGCGTGTACTCATCTTGCATCGAGAGCACGATGTCGGGCTTGCCGATCTTCCAGCCGTCGGAGAAGCTCGGCGCCGCGGGCAAGTCTTTCAGGTTCCCTTCCTTCGCCCCGCCATCGACCCACGCGACAACGGTTGCGATCTCTTGATCGGTCAAACGGCGGTCATTTGAAAACTGACTGTAGTGCGGATCGGCGTGCCAAGGAGGCATCTGGCGCGTGACGACTTTCTCCTTGATCGACCGCGCCCAGGGCCTCGCGTCCTTGTAGGTCAACAGCGACATCGGCGCCAGGTCATTCGGGTGATGGCAGTCTGCGCAGTGTTTGTAGAAGATCGGCGCTACGTCTTTGGTGAAGGTCACCGCCCTCGCGTTGGTCTTGTCACTGGCGCTGGAAGCGGGTGAAAGAACCAGACAATAGGCCGCGATAAGCATTCCCACGAAAGAGCAAGAGATCGCTTTCTTCATGCAGAGTACTCCTTTGTTTGGACACTGTAACAACTCCAGCGACCTCGCGCCAGTCTATTGGAGTGCGCGTTTTACTCAGAACGAACCCCCGCTGCTCCAAATCAGAAACCCTTTCTGCTGTCCAGAAGAATCGTCAACGGCCCGTCGTTAATCAGACTCACCTCCATCATTGCCTGAAAGACTCCAGTCTCAACTTTCAATCCGAACGATCTGACGCGCTCGACAAAGTATTCATAGAGTTTGTTCGCCTTGTCTGGCTCGGCGGCCTCTGTATACGAAGGCCGGCGCCCGCGACGAACGTCCCCGTAGAGCGTGAATTGCGAAACGACGAGCATCTGGCCGCGCGTCTCAAGGATCGAGCGGTTCATCTTTCCTTGCTCGTCCTGGAAGACTCTAAGATTAACGATCTTATCGGCAAGGTAATCCGCGTCGCCGTCCTCATCGTCGCGTGCGACTCCCAGCAGCACGACAAGCCCGACTCCTATCTGTCCGGTGATGTTGCCGGCGACCGTGACGCGCGCCTCGGTCACTCTTTGAACAACTGCTCTCATTGATGATGAAGTGACGAAGTTATATACGTGGAGGCCGCGGCCGTGTCAATGTTATACTCTTGGCTTCGACCAGATGACAGACGCACTAAAGCGACATCGAAAAGACCAGGACAGCGGACCGCAACCGGTCACGCTTCCTCAGACGCTATTCCTCTCGCGCAAGCTTCTGCTGAATCGCGAGACTAGCTGGTTGGAGTTCAATCGCCGGGTGCTCGAAGAAGGGCTCGATTCGTCTCAGCCACTGCTCGAACGCCTGAAGTTCTTGTCGATCTTTTCAACCAACCTCGACGAGTTCTTTATGATCCGCCTTTCGGCGTTGAAGCAGCAGATCGACGAGGGCGTAACCGAGCCCTCACTGGACGGGCTGACTCCCTCCGCGCAAATCAAGCTTATCGGCGAGCGCTTGCGGCCGATGCTGGCCGAACAGATGCGTTGCTTCAAGGAAGATCTGCTTCAGGAGTTTGCGTCCCACAATATCGTCGTGAGCCCCTATCGCGCGCTTTCAGATCGCGAGCGCCGCGCGCTTGGCGAGTACTTCATGGAGAACGTCTTTCCGGTGCTCACGCCGCAGGCCGTTGACCCGAGCCATCCGTTCCCATACATCTCAAATCTCAGCCTCAACCTCGGCGTGATGATCGAATCCAATGGCTCTGCGCCTCGCTTCGCGCGCGTCAAGGTGCCGCCTTTGGTTCAGCGTCTGGTTCCGGTGGGCGGGGAAGAGAGCAGCGAGTTCATCTTGCTGGAAGAACTCATCGCGGCAAACGCTGCAGTTCTGTTCCCCGGAATTCGCGCAAGTGAAATGCATGCCTTCCGCGTGACGCGCGACGCCGACATAGAGATTCGCGAAGAGGAGGCCGGTGACCTGCTTCAAGCTGTCGAGCGCGAGGTGCGAAAACGTCGATTCGGCACCGCCGTAAGACTCGAAGTCGCCGCGTCGATGCCCGGCGAGATGGTGAGATATCTTGCAAGCTCGTTGCGGCTCACCGCGGATGATGTTTATGAAATCGACGGCCCGCTGAACATACCGGATTTGCTGGCGCTCTATAGAATCGATCAGCCTGATCTGAAGGATAAACCTTTCAATGCCTCTGTGCCCGCTGCGCTCAAAACAAACGAATCGATCTTCGACGGGATCAAGCGACAGGACGTGCTCGTACACCATCCCTACAACTCGTTCTCTTCGGTAATCGACTTCATCAGCAGCGCTGCGGTTGACCCGAACGTGCTTGCGATCAAGATGACGCTGTACCGGACGGGTCCGGCGTCGCCGGTCATCCAGGCGTTGTCCGACGCCAGCGAGCGCGGGAAACAGGTCGCGGTGCTCGTCGAGCTGAAGGCCCGTTTCGACGAAGAGAGCAACATCGAGTGGGCGCGGCGCCTCGAGCGCGCCGGCGTTCACGTGGTCTATGGGCTGATCGGGTTGAAGACCCACTGCAAGCTGGCGCTGGTCGTGCGGCGCGAGGCGGATTCCCTGCGACGCTACGTGCACTTTGGTACGGGCAATTACAATCCGACGACGGCCCGGATCTACAGCGACCTCGGTCTGTTCACTGCGGATGAACGCTTCGGGGCTGATGCGACGGAGCTATTCAACTACCTGACTGGATTTTCGCAGCAGACGGAGTACCGCCGCTTGCTGGTTGCGCCGGTGAACCTGCGCGAGCGGATGACCGCGCTGATCGAACGCGAGATCGAGCATCACCAGAACGGCCGCCCCGCGCGAATCATCGTCAAGATCAACAGCCTGACCGACACCAAGATGATTCGCTTGCTGTACGAAGCGTCGCAAGCGGGATTGCCCATCGATCTGTTGGTTCGAGGAGTTTGCACGTTGAGGCCGGGCGTTCCGGGGCTCTCAGATACGATCACGGTCACGAGCATCGTAGGCCGTTTCCTCGAACACAGTCGCATTTTTTATTTCTTGAACGGCGGCCAGGAAGAGGTTTACATCGGCAGCGCCGATTGGATGCAACGCAACCTGGACCGGCGCGTGGAGCTGGTCGTACCCATCGAAGACCCTCGATTGAGAAAGCACCTGAAAGAGGAAGTGCTGGATGTGTGCTTGAGTGACAACGTGAAAGCGCGGCGTTTGCTGCACGATGGAAGCTACGAACGCGTGCGCACGTCGGACACCAAGGAGAAGATCGATTCGCAAAGGCACTTCATAACTTTCTACGGTTCTGCTTGAGATTCTAATCTATGGATTCTAAGCCAAAGAAGCTATCTCGTCGCGACGTCTTGAAAGCGGCTCTGGGAGCCGGTTTCGCGACACTTGCTGCGCCGATGATCAACCGAGGGCGGTATCGGCTCTTTGCTTATTCGCCAAAGGAGTATTCAGCGCGAGCGATCGATCTGGTCGCGCGCTCGACCGTGATCGATATGCTCAGCCCGTTCACGCTAAATTTTACGAAGCAGGCAAAGTGGTTCGCTAATCCCGAAAGCTTCACCGCCACCGACTTTCAACCGTTCAAAGATTCCGGTATCAATGTCTTTCACACCGCGATAGGAATGGGCGGCCCAGACGCGTACGTCGAGACGCTGAAGTTCTTCGCGTCGTGGAACGGATTCATCGCGGATCACACCGATCAGCTGATGCGAGTCGACAGCGCGGCGGATCTGGAACGCGTGAAACGCTCGGGCAAGATCGGAGTTATGCTTGGTCTGCAAAACTCCGAGCACTTCCGGAACGCGGGGGATGTCAATTTCTTTCACGGGCTCGGACAGCGCGTCTCACAACTGACCTACAACTCGCGAAACATGATCGGCAACGGCTCGACTGAGCGCCGCGACGAAGGCATAAGCGACTTCGGCGTTGCGATCATCGATCGGATGAACACGATCGGAATGGCAGTCGACGTCTCACACTGCGGCGACCGCACGACGCTTGACGCGTTTGAATCTTCCAAGAAGCCTGTGCTCATCACCCATTCCAACTGTCGCGCGCTAGTATCGGGTCATCCGCGATGCAAGACTGACGAGGCTATAAAGAGGATGGGAGCAGCGGGCAGCGTGATGGGGATAACCGGCGTCCGCATGTTCGTCAAGGCGGAAGAGCCAACGACGATTGAACACGTGCTTGATCATTTCGATCACGTGGCGAAGCTCGTCGGGCCTGAGCATCTCGGCGTTGGCAGCGATATCGACCTGTACGGCTACGACGCGATGCCGCCGGAGCTTAACAGGCAGTTGCGCGCGGGCTATAAAGGCAGCTACCTGTTTCGTGAGAAGATCGATATAGAAGGCCTCGATCATCCGAAGCGAATGTTCGACTTGACTGAAGGGCTGATTCGCCGCAAGTACAGCGACAAGGACATCGAGGGAATCCTCGGCGGCAACTTCAAGCGAGTGCTGTCGCAGATTTGGACGGTGTAAGCCGTTTTGTCAACGCGTCGCCTTCCGACGCCGTGGGTTCGCACGCTTTGGCTTTTGAGCGCGGCTCGATGGAGCTGGTTGAAAGAATCTCTTGACCTCGTTGCTTGTGAGGTCGCGATGCTGACCCGGCGCAAGACCTGCATCGGTTATGTGACCTATCCTGACGCGGCGAAGCTTTACCACCGAGTGCCCGATTGAATCAAACATCCGACGAATCTGTTGGTTCTTGCCTTCGCGGAGAGTTACTTCGTACCAACTATTGCCCGCTTCTCTTGTACGCTCGATCAATCGAATCTCCGCATGCGCAGTGCGAGAATTTTCGAGTTTGATTCCCCGCCTCAACCGTTCGATTTGAGCTTCTGGCGGCGACCCTTTCACCTTGACGTGATAGACCTTCTCGATTCGGCCGCCGGTCGTGAGAATGTTTGTCACGGCAGCAAGTGAGCTACGAGCGGGCGCTGTTTAGGATCAGACACTGATGAAAGATAACCGCGAAGCTTGTTTACCAGAACGTAGCGCTTTTCTTGTACGCGCGCGGGGGTGATGAGTTTTCCACCAACCTTGATGTGATCGCGTTCGGGATCTGCCTTTGTGCCAAGCTCAGAGACGAGCGCGCCGTTGACCGTGACTTCGCCGCGAAGAATCATCTCTTCTGCGGCGCGGCGCGAAGCGAGGCCCGCGTTTGCGATGATCTTTTGAAGACGCTCTTGCATTAGCTTGTACGGGCGGCCCTCTGTGGCCGCCCCTTCCTCAAATCGACGCGTTAACAGCAGAAGAGGGGCGGCCACAGAGGGCCGCCCGTACAAGCTAACTAGTCATCAGGTCTTCGAAGTCTTCGAGATTTGGAAGCTCTGACAGATCGTTCAGCCCGAAGTGAATCAAAAACTCCTTCGACGTGCCATACAGCATCGGGCGCCCGACAACTTGCTTGTGTCCTTTCGCAATTATCAGCCGTCGATCGAGGAGCGTCTTGATCGCAGAGGTCGAAGTCACGCCACGAATTCCGAGGATCTCGGGAATGGTGATAGGCTGCTTGTACGCGATGACCGCGAGCGTTTCAAGCGCGGCAAGCGACAATCGTGCTGAGGGCTGGGACTTCAAATAGCGCCGCACATACTCGCTGAACTCCGGTCGCGTCGTTATTCGATAGCCGCCGGCAAGCTGCCGCAGCTCGAGACCCCTGCCGTTCGCGTTGAACTCCTCAATCAACTGATCTGCCGCGGTTTGAATGTCTTCTGTTGATTCGCCTTCGAGGATTGCAGAGAGCTGCTTGATCGTGATCGGCTCTTCGGAGACGTAGATCAGAGATTCGATGATTGGCTTGAGTTCTTCGATAGTCATAGATCGAATTCAAGTTGCGTGATTCGTGATGCGTGATTGGTGACCGACTCAGAACTATGCATTTTCACGGATTACGCATCACGCTTCACGCATCACGTCTCACTATCGTTATATCTCCGAATGTTTCCCGCTGCACGAGCCGGATGACCAGCTCCTTTACAAGCTCAAGCACCGCGAGGAAGATCAACACCATCTCCCGGCGTGATCGGGCGCGCTCGAACAGCGCGCGCGAGCTCACCTCGGGTTGCTCGTTCAGCATCAGCCGAATCTCGGCGATCTTCTCAGCCATTGTCATCTCGTCGCGCGCGATCTCGATTTCGCTTATCGCCCGGCGACGGTCCATCACATCTTTGAATACCTCGAACAATTGAAACAAGGTTGCGGCGACTTCGGGATTCTCTCCGTCGCTGTCGATTGGCCGAGTGAAAGTAGCTGTTTCGATCGTCGCCCGTTGATGAAGCACGTTGGCGGCGGCCTTGAATTTCTGGTGTTCGAGCAACTGATAGATTAGCTCGGCGCGGGGGTCTTCAATTTCTTTTTCCGTCGCGTCGGGATCGCGGGGCAGGAGCATTTGTGTCTTGATGTGAATCAACGTTGCAGCCATCACCAGAAACTCGCCGGCGACTCCGATGTCCAGTCCCTGCATTGCGCGAAGGTACTCGAGGTATTGCTCGGTGATCCGCGCAATGGGGATATCGTAGATCGAGACTTCTTCTTTGCGGATGAGGTAGAGCAACAAGTCGAGCGGACCCTCGAACATCGGGAGCTTTACCTTGTATTGATCCTCCGCCGCGAATTCGGGGCTGGCGTCGATAAAATCCGCTTGTTGTGTTTGTCGTTCGTTCATCTCCGAGGTTCTGAGTTCAAGCTTCAGCTTGCGTTTTTGAGTTCAAGCTTCAGCTTGCCGAGTTCAACGCAAACTAAAAGTTGAACTCAAAACGCAAGCTAAAGCTTGAACTCAGAACTTACTCCCAATCAATATTGATCGCCCGGCGAACTTCGGCCATCGTCTTTTGCGCTTCAGCTCTCGCGCGTCGCGAGCCTTCCTTGATTATGCCAACGACTTGA
>WNGG01009344.1_pt1 | contig 10723 bp, 11 predicted proteins | sample 5400661 | NCBI WGS metagenome assembly WNGG01 (sample SAMN13153372, study PRJNA577476) | soil metagenome | isolation source: 100 cm soil or saprolite under Garry oak tree replicate 1 | place: USA:California | collected 2016-06-15
CATCGCCATTCCCACTACCTATGCTGGATCGGAAATGACGCCGACATATGGTGTCACGCACTACATCGATGGGCTGGCATGTAAGCTCACCGTCACCGATGTCAAGATTACGCCCAAGCTCGTCATCTATGACCCGTTGCTTACACTCAACCTGCCCCCGGCGATGACTGCTTCAACTGGCGTCAACGCGCTGGCCCACTGCATCGAAGCTCTGTACTCGATTACGCGCAATCCGCTCTCCACGGCTGCCGCCCTGAGTGGGGTGCGCTATATTGTCTCGGCACTGCCACGTTGCTATAGCGTTGGTGATGATCGGGAGGCCCGCGCTGAGATGCTCCTCGCATCTTTCCTGGCAGGGACAGCGCTCTCTAACGTCGCTATGGGATTGCATCATGGCCTCTGCCACGTCCTGGGTGGAACAGCCGGTGTACCGCACGGGATCGCCAATGGCATCGTGCTGCCCCACGCGATGCGCTTCAACCTGGACGCCACTGCACCCCAACTGGCCCAGGCTGCTTAAGCAATGGGAATCTCGCTCACGGGGCGCAGCCCTGAAGCTGCTGCCGAAGAGGCTGTGCAACGAGTCCACGATCTGATAGCGCAAATGAACCTGCCGCAGCGTTTGCGCGATGTTGGCGTAGAAAAGGCTGACCTGCCTCACCTGGCACAACTGGCCCTGCAGAGCCGTGCGGTACAAAACAATCCTAAACCAATCACCAGCGCCGGGCAGATCGAGGCGTTGTTGCAGGCAGCGTGGTAGCCTGGAAAGGAGGTATATCACTTTATAAAATACCGATGGCTCTTGCAATGAGCGTTACACCTGGCAACCGAACGAAACTGTGTGAATATCTGATCGAAAAGGGAGGTTTCCCATGGCAATCAATTCAATGGATTACAGCGCTAAGGATACGGTGCTCGACGTAGTACGCACCGAGCGTGGTAATTTCTTCGATGTCGTTGACGACCCCAAGAACTGGAATGTGCAGACCCGCTGCACTGAATGGGAAGTGCGTGATATAGTCGGCCACATGATTGATGTGACCGAGGGCTACCTGTCCCGCTGGGATATGGCTCGCAAAGGCGAACCGGCCGGTGCACTTGGCCTGCTCGTGATGGGCGAGAAACTCAACGAGAACGCCCAGTCCTTCCGTAGTCTACCGCGAGAAGAAGCTATCGCCCGGCTCAAAGCCGATTCCGACAAAATGCTCGCTACTTTCGACTCCCTGGCCGCCGACGAGTGGGGCGGCTTCAATGTCACCCATCCTTACATGGGTCCACTGCCGACCCTCTTCTATCCGGCCTTCCACGTTATGGACTATGGTATCCACACCTGGGATATGAAGTGGGGCCTGGGGCAGAAGGATGCTAAACTGGATGAACGCACGGCTGGCGTACTCGTGCCGTACATGTTCATCCTGATGCAGGTCACGGTGGATCAAGAATCTGCCAGAGGCATGGATGCAGAGTTCGGTGTCAAGGTTGATGGCGAGTGGGGTGGACAGTGGCGTGTCACAGTGAAAGACGGCACATTCTCCTACAAGCCAGCAGATAACCTTGACGGTGTGCAAGCTCTCTTCCACTTCAAGAATGCCTCTGACTTCGTGCTCACCACCTTCCAGCGCTTCCCAGGCGGAGAGACAAGCGGAGACCCGAAGGTGATCGATCAGATCCGGCACCTGTTCTTCAGGATATAGCGAGCGTCGTACCGGGCACCCGTAAGGGTGCCCATACGGAGGTACAAACATGTCCAAGCTTCAAGTTCAAGGTGTTCATCATATCACCTTTGTTGGCTCCAACCGCGAGGCGACGATTGACTTCTACCAGGGAGTGCTTGGCATGCCCCTGGTAATCGACCAGCCCAACCTGGACGTTCCAGAAGAAACGCATCTCTACTTCGATGCTGGCGATGGGCGACTGATCACCTTCTTTGTCCGTCCGACCCGTGCAAACGATTCGACACCTAATCCAGAAGGCATAGGTAACCTCCATCATCTTGCCTTTACCGTCTCGCGTGCCGTCTATACACAAGTAGCCCAACGGTTGAATGAGCGAGGTATCTGGAATACGGGCAATATTGATCGCGGCTTTATGGACTCGATCTACTTCCGCGACCCCAACGGGCAGTTGCTCGAAATGGCCTGCTACAAGTTTGTTCCGCCAGAAGGCTGCACGGTTGCCGATGTACTTGCCACGGCCCATCGTATCCGCGTGGCTGCTGGTGCTTACAACATCCATGACTCCCACCTGGCGGATGCGATTATCGAACTGACCGAGCGTAAAGCGCCTTCCCTGGCAGGGGTGGAGGTATAGTTTGGTATGATGCAAGCCTCTGAGACTGGTCCCCCGCCCCTGGGCACCTTCTGGATATTAGATCTTGATAGATCTTCGCGGGTGAGCCTGGCACCGCGCGTTCCCACGACGTTCCAGCGTGTCGGTGCGGAGGCAGCCCCATCGCTTGCTCAGGCGATGGGGCTTGACGATCCTGCGGTCGTCCTTCAACGTTTCGCCAGAGGCTGCCGCTGTTATGTTGGCAAGGTCGAAGGTGTGCTTGCTACTTATGGCTGGGTGACTTTTGACGAAGAAGAGATCGGAGAACTGGGTCTGCGCATTCACCTTAGACCGGGCGAAGCCTACATCTGGAATTGCGCAACGTTGCCAAAGTATCGTGGACTGCGTCTCTACTCAGCTCTGCTGGCGCACATCGTGAACGAACTGAGTGCTGAAGGACTGCACCGGGTGTGGATTGGAGCGGATAATGACAATGTAGTCTCACAGAAGGGCATGGTCCTCGCTGGCTTCCAGCCAGTGGCCGACATTGTCCTGACCCGTGCCCTGACAATCCGCAGGCTCTGGGTGCGTGGGCGACCAGGTGTACCTGAACAACTCGTAGCGGACGCTCGCCGGGCCCTATTTGGGAATATCAACCTGGAGGTACCTCACTCATGACCGAACCTACCGATGTATTTCATGGGCCACATCAGGGGCAGCCCGTACTGACTGCTGGTGCATCACTTGATCGTGCACAGGCGGCGATGGTGATGGTTCATGGCAGGGGAGCGACAGCAGAAGATATCCTGACCCTTGTCCCCGAACTGCGGCAGCCCAATTTTGCCTACCTGGCACCTCAAGCCGCCGGAAATACCTGGTACCCAAATAGCTTCCTCGCCCCTATTCCCAGCAACGAACCTGGGCTCTCATCCGGGTTAGCTGCCATTGCCAACGTGCTTGCCCTGGTGACTGAGGCAGGTATCCCTCTTGAACGCACGATACTTTCAGGTTTCTCGCAAGGAGCATGCCTGGCACTTGAATTTGCAGCCCGTCATGCCCAGCGATATGGCGGACTGGTAGGCTTAAGCGGTGGGTTGATCGGGCCAGAGGGCACGCCACGAAACTATGCTGGTTCTCTGGAGGGAACACCCGTCTTTCTCGGTTGCAGTGATAGAGATTTTCATGTACCAAAAGAGCGGGTGCATCATACTGCTGAAGTGCTGAGCCGACTGGGCGGGCAGGTTACCGAGCGGTTATATTCAAACATGGGTCATACAGTCAACCAGGATGAAATTGATTTTGTTCAGGGAATGATGAAGGTGCTCATTAGCTCGTAGGAACCTGATTGCGTGTGTTCTATAGGCCCTTCATCCAGGAAACGGATTAAACCTCTGTGCCGTGTCTATCTTAATAAGAAGAGGAACTGATGATATTTCTCTTTCCATAAAGGAGAGTAGTGATGGACACGGCAACTAATCGCCAGGCAATCCAGAAACCAGGCAGTACCACTACAGCTGGTGGTGAGAATCGGCAAGAGACTCGAATCAGACATACCTGGCAGGCCATCCTCTGGTTTATTGGCCTGCTAGTACTGATATCAGCTTCCGTTTTCGTACACTTTCATACTCAGCCTTTTCTCATCGATGTGCAAGCCACCCATACCATTCAGAGTATACCGCTCTGGCCCTGGCTAAAATCTACTCTGATCTTTCTCAGTAACTTGAATGACCCGATTCCTTCTGGCATGGCATTGACGCTCTGGTTTGTCTTTATGGCCCTTTTCGGCTGGTTTAAGCAAGCTATCTTTCCAATAGTGGTAACGCTGGCCGCCGATTGGCTCGACTTCAGTGATACGATCCTTGTTGGCCGTCCGCGTCCAGATGCCAATTTGTATCATATTCACGTCTATAGCAAAATTCCCGTTCACAGCTTCCCGTCCGGTCATACCGAGCATGATGTAGTCTATTATGGTTTTCTGCTGTATCTCAGCTTCACCAAACCTGTGCGCCAGTGGCGATACCGCTGGATCTTGATTCCCTTCCAAATTTTTGCGGTCGTCGATCTACTTTCCATTGGCTATTCACGCATACTATTGGGTGAGCACTGGCTCAGCGATGTCCTGGCCGGCTATCTCTCCGGTGCTGTCTGGCTGTTCCTTGGAATCTTCGCCTATCGCTGGGTAACAGATCGGCTGGCCGAACGTCGTGAGCGGAGAACGGCATTCCAGCCAAGGCCAACAGCAAATACTCGACTGTGAGGCCAATTCGGGTGAATTGAGGGGCAAGCAGCAGGAGTGCAGAGGGCGGCCGCCCGAAGCCTTCGCGCGAGGTGATATTCAGACCACCAACGAACTTCGTTCTGGCTTCGCCCAGGTGGTCTGAAAGGAGTGAGGTGTCCTCGCACAACTCCTTCCGCCCCTTTATCTGTAGAGCACCCTCTCCGGGGGAGAGGGAAGAGATTTATCTGTAGAGTGCGGATTTATCCAGCACGTCACGTGCGGCAAAACAGAACTTTTCAATCGCCTTGGCAATCAGTTTACCCGATTGTAGAGGCAACCGGAAGGTGGTACAATCAGGCAAAATCTTTCACACAGTGAAGGAGTCTTGCTATGGATACACCACCACCCTCTGGTAATCCTCTGATCATCCTCAATCCTGCTGCCAATCGTGGCAAAATGGATCATTACCGCGCAGTCGTTCGTAGGCGTGCAGAACGTGAGCAGGCTGAATATGTGGAGACCACAAAGCCGGGAGAAGCAAAAGAACGTGCAATGAATGCCGCCAAAGAAGGGCGTCCTGTCATCATTGTGGGAGGAGATGGCTCTGTCAATGAGGTAGTCAATGGTATCCTTGCCGCCGGAAGGCGTGTTCCCCTGGGGATTGTAGGTGCTGGCTCCGGCAATGACTACGCCTGGAATACCCTCAAGCTCACTCGAGACCCTGCTGAGGCGATTGAACGCGCTTTTACCGGACAACTTGTCGATGCTGATGCTGGTATTGTGAATGGGCGATACTTTGCCAACTCGTTCAGTGTCGGCCTGGACGCTGATATCGCCGCAGCAGCAGACAGGATGAAGAATATCCCCTTGATGAGCGGGGCACGCCTCTACTATACCACAACGCTAAAACAACTGTTCTTTGGTTATCACCGCTGCCCCTGGCTCACCATCCGCCTGGATGGTGAGGAAACCGGCGGACCACAGGCCAGGCGCTATGTCTTGATGGCGGTAACCAACGGGCCAACCTACGGCGCAGGATTCCGCATCAATCCCACTGCTGACCACACAGATGGCCTTTTTGATGTTTGTACTATCGACTATACTCCGCTAAGGCGAGCGTTGAAGCTATTGCCTATAGTACAGAAGGGTGAGCATGCAGGGGTTCCAGAAGTGACCTTTTTCCGGGCGAAGTCAGTGTATATTGAGTGTCGGGGGCCGGTGAACATGCAGGTGGATGGCGAAACGACAAGTGCAACAAGCTACACTGCTGAGATTCTGCCCGGAGCTTTACTGGTGCGAGTGTGAGAGATGGTCTATAGCTTACTCTATCCAATTGCCTGGCTGCTGACGCATCTGGTTTGCCGTTATCGCGACAGTGGCCGGGAGCATGTACCAAAGAACGGTCCGCTCCTCATCGTTGCCAATCACCTGAGCTGGTATGACCCGATCTTACTTGCGGTCGTACTGCCTCGACGTGTCTGGTTTTTTGCCAAGTCGGAAGTGTTTCAATGGCCTGTCGTTGGCTTGCTCTGCCGACTAACCGGGCAGATCCCGGTGCATCGCCGCGAAAGTGACCGGGCTGCACTTGAAAGGGCTCAAAAATATTTGCGAGAAGGAAAAGCGCTGGTGGTTTTCCCCGAGGGAACGACCGAACGGCAAGAGCAGATGATCCCGGCGCAGAGCGGGGCAGCCATGCTGGCTTTGCGTACTGGAGCCACGGTGCTCCCGGTCGCTCATACAGGCACCCGGCGCGTTCTCAGGTCTCTTCGCCCCAGACGTCCTCACGTGAATATCCAGATCGGGAAACCTTATGTGCCTGCTCTCCCGGAAGGTACCCTGCGCAAAGCCGGGTTGCAGATGGTTACGCAGGAAGTGATGGAGCGTATCGCTGAGATGCTGCCAGGGGAGGTGCGGGGAGTGTATAAGTGAGCTATGAACTCGATCGGGTTTATCGCCTACTTGTCAGAAACTCACCTACCTCCGCCAGTGCCGCCATCGCCCGGCACGTAATCTCAACCGATTCATAATACGGGATACCCTCTTCTCGCAGGATATGCAGAGCCGGAATGGCGTGACGGGCATAGATTGACTGCATAAGCACAGGTTTGTTGTATTGCCTTACCAATCTGCCCAACTCGTGTGCAGCAGCCTCCTCGCGTGGGCCAAATTCTTCGGCGAGTAACCAGCGATACCCACCGAAGAGGCCGACGATGATCACACCATCAACCTCCGGGTCTTTGAGGCACACTTCTGTCAGCCACGCAAAAGCCATCGGGTCTTCATCGGCTGCACCGGCCACATCAATTGGATTGGTCGCAGTTGCTCGCGCTGGCATAAGCGCTCGCAGGTGTTGCTGCGTTTCTGTACGAAGAATGGGAACATCCAACCCGGCTCGGATAGCAGCATCTCCAGTAGCGACGACACTGCCCCCTCCATCGCCGATGATTGCGATGCGGCGTCCGCCTCCAGGTGTTGGTGGTTGGGTTGCAAGAGCTTGCGCAACCGGGAAGAGTTCATCTGAGCGAAGCACTCGTATGACGCCGCTAGCGCGAAGGCTGGTATCATTGTCGGGACGGAGTGTAGCCTGGGTCCCTGTGTGGGCAAGGGCGGCACGCACTCCTACCTCGGTTGCACCACTTAGCAGGATGACGACGGGTTTATAGTGACCCCGATGATACATATCTCGCGTTACCTGGCGTAGAGTTTCCTCCTGGATTGCCTCGACATAGCCAGCGATGACCCTGGTATCAGGATCGTCAGCAAGATATTGTATGCACTCAGGGAAGGTGACATCGACAGCATTGCCCACACTCAAAAAAGTGGTGAAGCCAAGACCGTCAAGGTGCGCCTGTGTAAAAACATACATGCCGAGGTTGCCACTCTGCGATACCAGGCCAATCGGGCCAACAGGCAATGGGAAGGCCATCCCCAGAGTATTCAAATGAGATCGTCGGACATAGACTCCCATGCAGTTGCTGCCAATAACGCGAATACCATGCTCCCGGCAGCGAGCCACCAATTGTTGCTCCAGTGCGCGACCCTCCGGCCCTGTTTCGCTGAAGCCAGCGGTGATGATCACAATACCCTTGACACCATGGGCAATACAGTCATCTACGGCCTGGGGGACGTGGTTGAAAGCGGTGGCAATAATTACCAGGTCAACAGGCGCCGGTACTTCACGCAGGCTGGGATAGGTGGTGCGACCAAGTACTTCTGGAACTGTAGGGTTAATGAGATAGATATCGCCGGAAAAACCTCCGGCGATCAGCTGTTTGGCCGCAACGTGTCCCCATTTTCGGGGTGCCCGCGATGCGCCCAAGATGGCAACAGAGCGCGGATTGAGCATCTCTTCGAGGCTGTAAGCAGCACTACTCATTCATCATCCTTCTCATCATCTGGCTTCTGCTGACCATTCTCCCGCTCTTTGCGGAGTAGTTCTTCGACACTTTGTATCAAAATGTCTGCGCTTGGTAGTGGACCTGTGCCTACTGGCTTATCAATGACATCTTCTTCACCCTCGTCCTCATCCTCTTCATCTTCTTCGTCTCTCAAACGGGCAATCTGCTCTTCTAATTTCTGGACATAGGCGCTTGCCTCTGGATCTCTCGCTACCAGGGCTGTGATCTGCTCCTCGAAGCGTACTGCGTCCGATTGGATATCGCTGAGATCCAATCCCAGGGACAGGAAGAGATTCAGGTAAGTGAGGAGCGCTGCTGTCACTTTAATATTTGGTGTGGCTGCAAGGTAGTGAGGGGCGGCGGCCCAGATGCTGGTTACGGACATCCCGGCTTTATGACAAGCCTCGCTCAATACTCCAATGATGCCTGTAGGCCCCTCGTAGCGAGAACCATGAATCCCTATCTCATGGAGACGTTCCAACAATTTCTCATCCGACGAGTAACCGGAGGCGGGCACATCCAGTGAGTGCGGGATATTTGCCAGCAACGCACCCAGTAACAGTACCTCCGAGACGTGGAAGCGTTTACAGACTTCGAGGAAAGTGCTGGTGAAGGCCTTCCATTTCAGTTGCGGCTCAACGCCCAGGTACAGAATGATGTCCCGATCCATGTCAGGTGTGTTCAGGGACAAAAACTGGTTAGAGGGCCAGCTAATGCTACGCTGTGTCCCCTGGACTATGCGGGTCTCTGGACGTGTTTCCGTAAAGACATAAAACTCTTCAGGCTCGATCTCGGCAAACTTGGTAGGTTTCCAGCGGTCGATCAGAAATTTTATAGTCGTTGTTGCTGAGTCAGCAGCATCATTCCATCCAGCAAAGGCCGCGATGAGGATGGGACTACGTAGCTCTGGTTGTTCATGATATTGTACAAATGCCATCTATCACCTCTTTCCCTGCCAGGTCATGTACTTGCCAAACCATGCATGTTACCATTGTATCATGGAGGGAATAGCTTGTCTTCCACCAATGCTGTTAACATGCCGCAGGAGTCCCCTGTCTTTCAAGCATGGGGAGGAATGCGCGTTCCTTTTCCCGGGCAGGGGAGGAGAATCCGCTCCCCAAGCCAAAATGCTTGACATTGACGACTTTCTATAGTAGACTTGTTCTATGCCCGAAGGCACTCTGTTCTGAGTTGTGGTGGAGGCTAGACACAAGCCCCTGCGTTTGACGCATGGGGTATCTGACTTGAAGATATCATGTACACTGTCTGTTTGTTCCTTGCGACTCTTCCCGCTCACCCAACCAGAACACCCTTACCAGCAGCCCACGTCGCAGGTCAAGCGTCTGACCGTTTTGCAAGAGGCGTAAAAGAAGAGAGATGCAGAGAGGGGAAACGAGTGAACAAGGACCCGTTTCCGCCTTCTGAGGGAAACACCGTGCAGCTCGTTGAACAGCATTGCATCAGTAAGCATGACCCGCGCTACAGGATCATTGACGAAGCAGCATTCAAGTCGAAAAACTTGTACAATGCCGCTCTGTACGAGATGCGTCAGGCGTTTATCCATCACGGCGTCTATCTGTCCTACGAAGAGATGGATAAGTGTATGCAATCCCATGAAGCGTACAAAGCTCTTCCAGCAAAGGTGTCGCAGCAGGTGCTCAAACAACTGGCCGAGGCATGGAAAGCGTTTCGTGAGGCAAAAGCGGCCTATGAAGAGGACCCGTCCAAGTTTACCGGACGGCCACGCTTGCCTAAGTACAAGCACAAAACCGAAGGGCGGAATATTCTTGTCTACACCATTCAGGCCATCAGCCGAGGCAAGCAGGGCTTGAAACGAGGCATCATTAAACCCTCGATGCTGTCCGTTGAGGTCAAGACAGAACAAGACCCCGAGCAGATCGATCAAGTTCGCATTATCCCCCGTAACGGCCATTATGTTGTTGAAGTCATTTACAGCAAAGAACCTGTTCAAGCCAATGTCGATCCCTCTTTCTGCGTTGCCATTGATCTTGGAGTCACCAACTTGGCGGCGATAACAGCAAACCGAGAGGGCTTTCTCCCTCGATTGGTTAACGGTCGGACGCTCAAAGCCAGGAACCAGTGGTACAATAAGCGCATGAAAGAACTCAAGCTGCGCCTTCCCAAAGAGGATCGAGAGCGCGTCACCAAGCAGATGGGGAGACTCACCAACAAGCGCAACCGGCAGGTGAACCACTACCTGCACGCTGCCAGCAGGCGTATGATCGACTTCCTGATAAAGGAAGGGGTAGGAACGATCATTATCGGCAAAAACCCCTTGTGGAAGCAAGAGACAGGCATGGGCAAAAGGAACAATCAAAATTTTGTCCAGATCCCTCATGCACGCTTTATTGACATGCTCACGTACAAAGCGGCGTTAGTGGGCATCCAGGTGGAGATACAGGAAGAGAGCTATACATCAAAAGCCAGCTTTCTTGATCTTGATCCTATCCCCACGTACAAGCCCGATGATGACACAGAGTACGTCTTTAGCGGGAAACGGATTGGACGGAGAAACCGCCTGTACCGCAGCAAAGATGGGCGGGTGATCTGTGCGGATGTGAACGGCTCCTACAACATCTTACGCAAAAGTAAGCCTGATGCATTTGCTCATGTAGATGCAAAGGGACTAGCGGCCTATGTAGTTCAGCCCTTACGGTTAGCAATAGCCGTATAAATCCAACAGAAAATAGGCGGTGCAATGCCACGCTCTGTTTTCTGGAACTATCTCATCCTGATCGAGAAAGTAAGAGAGACCGTAGGTGGCGCACAGCTCGTCCAGCGCATGCCGATAGGGTTGCCCGGCTTGCAAGACAATGGT
>WNGG01009348.1_pt1 | contig 10719 bp, 11 predicted proteins | sample 5400661 | NCBI WGS metagenome assembly WNGG01 (sample SAMN13153372, study PRJNA577476) | soil metagenome | isolation source: 100 cm soil or saprolite under Garry oak tree replicate 1 | place: USA:California | collected 2016-06-15
CTGCAACGTCGCGCCCTTCGGATCCTGATGCCGAATGATTCCCATTGAACGACTGCAGGAGGGGCACATGGAACGAACCCATCAATTCGCGATGACGGCCTTGGGCGCGATCACCCTGAGCAGTGTCTTTGGCGTTCCTCGACGCCCAAGTGCCACTGTGCCCATGCTGCGGAATGGGCAGACGGCTCTTGCGGTCACTTGGCATTTCGATTCACTGCCCGCGGGTCAGCCGCCGGCCGGTTTCTCCTTCGGCCGGACCGGCGGCGGTCGCGCGGGGCGTTGGATTGTGCAGTCAGTTCCCGATGCGCCGAGTCCACCGAACGTGCTGTCCCAGGTCGACAGCGACCGCACCGACTACCGGTTCCCGGTCGCGGCGGCACCGTCGCCGAGCTTCAGGGACGGCAGCGTCTCCGTGAAATGCAAGCCCGTATCGGGGCATGTCGATCGGGCGTGCGGTCTCGTGTTCCGGTACCAGGACGAGAACAACTACTATCTGACGCGCGCCAATGCGCTAGAGGACAACGTTCGCTTCTACTACGTGAAGAAGGGGCGCCGGATCCAGCTCGCCAATTGGACCGGAAAGGTCACATCGGGGGTCTGGCACGAGCTGCGCGCGGAGTTCCAAGGGGATCATGTCGAGGTGTACTGGGACGGCACGAAGCGGATCGACGCGCACGACCCCACGTTCGGTGGTGCGGGTGGCGTCGGTGTCTGGACGAAGGCTGACTCGTACACTTTGTTCGACGACCTCACCGCGATGCCGCGCGCGTCGTGATCACGCAGCAGGCCGGTTCTCCCCCCTGATGCACGTACAGGGGGTCGGGACCGCGCGACGCTCGGCATGATGGAATGCTCGGACCTCTGACGGGGTTTCGGTGTCGACATTGGGCGGCCAGGTCCTGCGGCAAACAAAAGGCCCATATCCCGAGGCCTCGTAGCGGAAACGTAGCTCCCCCCAACGGGTCGGGATCGTGCGGGTGCAGCGGTCCCGCGCTTGACATGCGTATATATTCAACATATACATATCCGTGCCCGGCTTTCCCGATGACCTGACTCAGTGCACCGGTTTTCAGTGGGACGCCGGCAACGCCGACAAGAACTGGGAGCTGCATCAGATCTCCCAGGGTGAGTGCGAACAGGTCTTTTTCAATCGCCCGCTCGTCGTGGCGCCAGACATCGAACACTCGCAGCGCGAGCCACGGTACGCGGCCTTGGGACAAACCAACGCGGCGCGCCGGCTCGCAGTGGTGTTCACGATCCGAGAGACTCTGATCCGAGTCATCTCGGCGCGGGCTATGAGTCGACGAGAACGGAGGATCTATGAGCAAGGCTAAGAGAGCGGCTAGGAAGTCGCTGCCGCGCTTCGCAAACGAGGATGAGGAGCGTCGGTTCTGGGCAAAGCGCGACACTGCCGACTACTTCGACTGGAGCAGGGCAGTTCGACCCACCTTGCCAGACCTTCGACCGTCCACGGCGGCTATCTCGATTCGTCTGCCGGTCCCGCTGCTTGAGGAGCTCAAGGCCCTAGCCAACGAACGCGATGTGCCGTACCAATCGTTGATGAAGGTCTTTCTGGCCGACCAAGTCGCACGCCAACGTCGCGGGAAGCGCAAGGTGCCGGTTTGACGCGGGCTAATGCTCCGCTATGCCCCTGGAGGGGAACACGGCCCGGCCGTCGAACTGACGGCCGGGCCGGAGGTTAGTCGAGTCGGGACGGCGGGATTTGAACCCGCGACCCCCTGAACCCCATTCAGGTGCGCTACCGGACTGCGCTACGTCCCGTTACCCCACCCCGGAAACCCCCACCCCGTGAACAGCCAACAGGCGCAAGATGCACAGACGCACAGACGCACAGTGGTTGTCAGCGGTCAGGCGGCAGGACAAACACCTCCAAGCGAGCCGGAAGATACCCCTACCTGCCGACAGACTCAACTCGCCCGCCTCACCCCCAGCTCCGCCACCCGATCACACCCCACCACGCCACGTATGCCGTCGCGACGACGTTCAAGACCCCCGCCACGAGGGCGTAGATGCGCAACCCGCGGTGCAGTTCAGCGCGCGGCGCCCGCAGCACCGCCACGAGGCCGAGCACGATGGCGTCATCGCCCGACACGGCGACGATCACGCAGCACACCGCGACCGAGAGCGGAAGGACGAGCGGCCTCTTTCGGTCTTCGTTCGGCAGGCGCGTCGAGCTTACTCCGGCACGCGCGGAAAACCGACCTTGGCTTCCGCAGACTTGCGGTTCACTTTTGCAGCGGACGTGATCGCCGCACTTCTCGCACATGAACCGCGCTGTCTTCTCAGCTGCTCTCGCCCTGTCGGTCTCGGGCCTCGCGCCCGGGGACGCGTGTTCCGCCGCCGGGCAGGCAGCGAGGACGGGGACGCCAGGCCAGCCTGCGGCCGGCACGGCTCGACCCCAACCAACCGACACGCTTGTCGTCAAGTCCCGGTTCGCCCCGAGCTCGAGCCTTCAAGTCGCTGGGACCGTTTTGGAAATCACGCCGGACTACCTGGTCGTTGAGTCCGGCAGCGGCAACGTTCGGTACACACGGCAGGAGGTCCTCCGAGTCGTCCTGAGCTCGACTCATTGCGCGGAGGAATACGACCGCGCTGCGAACCTGTGGAACAGGGGGCAAACGACACCGGCCTTCAACAGCACCACTCTGCGTGACACCGTCTTCGTGAAGCAACGAGACCAGGAGGGCGTGTACGCGCCCGAAATGGGAAAGATACGCGAGATCACTCCGCAGGATCTGACGCTCGAAACGGCGACGGGGCCGCGGATCTACGGCCGAGAGATTGTCCGCCGCGTTGGCCTCGATACTGCTCACTGCAAAGAGCAACACGCGCGGGTCGCGTCCTACTGGAACCGGGAGAAGTCCTGGCTGGTCAGTGTGGTTCCGGGTTTCCTGAACCTCGGCCCTGCGCTGGACCGGTTGCCGCGAGGGTTCGACCTCCTTCTGGCCGGCTTGGTCTTGACGGCAGTCCTCGTCTACGCTGGATACCGGGCCTATGAGACGGTGATTGTCGCAAGGGCGCTGCGGGAGCTCAACCGTCTGAAGCTCCGGATGGAAGTCAGCAAGTTGCGGTACGAGGTCGATTCGCTCAAGCAACAGTTGGGAATCACTCAGGGAGCGACGCAGGAGCCAGCGGAGGCTGAACTCTCAGACCGAGACGCCGCCACGCGCGGCTGGCAACTTTCCAAGGGCGATGTCGTCGGATTTCTCAAGCACAAGGTGGTCCGGGTCCTTTCAGACCAGGAGAAGCGCGAGCGCGCCGAGCTGTGGCGTGCCAGGTGGGAATCCTACCGCACGGCGCGACGCTGGCTGCCGGGCGTGATGTACATCGGCTGGAGGTCCCTCAATCTCGTGACGAGCGGGTTTGTGCTGATGTTTGGGGTCATCTCGTTCATCGACATCGCTCTTCCGTACACACAGCCCGAAGATTTCTCCGGCGGCGCGGGCGTCCTCACGAGCGTGATATTCGCGGGGCTTGCGGTACTCTGTCTGTCCGCGTTCCTTCGTCTTCGGACGCAAGGGCAGATCGTCCGAGCAACCTATAGGGAGTTTCTGCGCTCGCGCTGAGGATCGCGGGTTGGCGTTCCCAGCCGCCGCGCGGTAGTATCGGGGGGACCATCGTCAGGAGGCGGAACCGTGGCGACCGTGCGCGACATCCTCGGCAAGAAGGGCAGCGAGGTGATCGCCGTCGCGCCCACCGAAACGGTGCTGCGCGCGGCCCAGCTCATGAGCGACCGCGGCATTGGCGGGCTCGTCGTGACCGAGGGCGGTCGGCCGGTGGGCATCTTCACCGAGCGCGACATCCTGCGGCGCGTGGTCGCGCAGCGGCTCGATCCCGCCACCACGCGCGTCGCCGACGCGATGACCGCCCCGGTGATCGGGTGCGCCCCGGACACGAGCATCGACGAGTGCGCCGCCATGATGACCGCGAAGCGGATCCGTCACCTGCCCGTGGTGGACCAGCAGCGCCTCTCCGGGGTGATCACCATCGGCGACGTGCTGGCCTTCCAGGTGAGCGAGCAGCAGGCGACGATCGAGTACATGCACCACTTCATGTTCGATCTCCGGTAACGCTCCACCGGGCAACGCCTTACCGTGTAACGTCTCAGCGTGTAGTTGTACGTCCCCGCCGCCACGCCACATATTGGTGCCCCCTTATGGCCAGCGGCGCGAAGGACGTCTGGGTCTTCCAGATCGTGCACCAGGACACGGGCAAGCCCGCTCAGGGCGTGCCCGTGACCGTGCTCGACACGTCGGGCAACCCGGCGGGCTACTGGGTGAGCGACGCGGACGGGACCGTCACGATGCCCCGGCGCGACACGCCGACGCTCCGGCTGCGCGTGGGACTGCGGAGCGAAGATCCCATCGAGCTCGCCACGGCGACGCTGGGCGCCGGCCCGACGCCGCTCGCCGCGCCGACCCAGCTGCCGCCGACCACCGCCGCCCGTGGCGAGCGGGTGGAGCGCGAGCCGCAACCGGCGCAGCCGGCCCGGCCCGCCGACCAGTCCGAGGTCCCCGGGCACGTCCTCTACTTCCAGCGGCTCGCGCTGTTCGGGGAGCGCGCGTCCGGCGCCGCGCCCGCTCCGCTCGCTGCGGCGCGCGGCGCCGCCGCCGACTTCTTCTCGGTCCCCCCCGATGGTCCCCCAGCGATGCGCTACGGGGTGCTGATCGAGGTGGAGCAGTACTGGCAATCGCTCGGCGTGCTGTGGGGCGAGCTGCTCTACAGCGTGTCGCTCACGCCGGGAGACGAAGCGAAGCTCGCGGTGCTCGACGGCCGCTGGCGGCGGGAGGCGGAAGGTCGCGAGCGCCCGCTCCAGATCCTCGCCCGCATGGTCGGCACGTCGATGCTCGGCGATCTCACGACCGCGCTCCGGCCCGAGCTGCAGCTCGATCCGCTCACGCTCTCCGAGCCGGGCGTCGAGGCCGCGGCGTCCGACACCGTGCAGCTCATCCGCGACCGCACCGAGCGCATGAGCCAGGCGCTTCGCCGCCGGCCGCTCGGCGTCGTCGACGCGCACGCGGACACGCCGCCCGGCGGCGCGATCCGCACCGTGCGCAACACCACGCGCGACCGGCTCGTCACGTTCCACTTCTTCGAGCCGCTCGAGCGCTTCAAGGTGAGCGTGCGGAGCCCGCGCGTGCGCCCGGTGCTGTTCGTGCCGTTCCGGCTGCCCAACGTCGGGACACCGGAGGTGGTGCGGCGCTTCGGCTACATCGTCCGGCGCACGCTGCTCGACCGCGCCCTGCTCCCCGACCTGGACCGGCTGCTGGGCGACGACACGGCGGGTCCGGGGGCGCCCGGCCACCGGCTACTTGAGCACATCCAGTCGAACCTCCTCTATTACTCCACTGCGATCATCACGGCGGGCGACCCGGCCGCGCGGCACGTCGCGCTCGCGAAGCTGCGCGACCCCATGGGGCGGGCGCTCACCGACGTGGTCGAGAACACCGTGGTGGGCCGGATCGGGTCCGCCATTGCGCTGCCGCTGCGCTCGGCGGCCCAGCTGCCGCCGGAATCGCGAGAGGCGATCGCCGCCTACACGGCGCGGCCCCTGCGGGGCACGGAGAGCTATGTGGTGACGATCCCGCATCCGGGGGTATGGGTCAGCGCGCAGGCCCACGAGTCGATGCAGCGGGAGGCGGGCGCGGACGAGGCCGCGGGGTGATGCACTGGCCGCCGCCGCTCCCGGCGTGCGGTGCGCGGCGGCGGGGCGGGCGCGGCTCTCGGTCATTCGCCCCACGCGATCTCGGCGAGCGTGTCGTGCAGCGCGGTCGCGCTGGCCGGTCGCGCGGCAGGGTCGGCGGAGAGCGCGGCGAGGAGCAGCTCGGCGAGCGGGACCCGGACGCCGGGCTGGAGGGCGCGCGGCGACGGTGGGCCGCCCAGCAGGGCCTGCGCGACGAGCGACGCCGGCGACGCGCCGGAATACGGCGGGCGCCCGGTGAGGCATTCGTACAGCATGGCTCCCGCCGCGTACAGGTCCGTGCGCGCGTCGAGCGGCTCGCCGAGCAGCTGCTCGGGCGCCATGTAGGGCAAGGTGCCGCTCGGGGCGCCGTCGCCGCGCGCCGCCACCGTGTGCCGCTCGAGCTCGGCGATCCCGAAGTCCGTGAGCTTCAGGTCGCCGTCGCGGGTGACGAGCACGTTCTGCGGCTTGATGTCGCGGTGGATCACCCCCTGTGCGTGCACCACGTGCAGCGCGCGGCACAGCTGCTGGCCCAGCACCAGGGCGACGTGGACGGGCAGCGGGCCGCGGCGCTCGAGCAGCTGCGCCAGCGACCAGCCGTCGACGTACTCCATCGTGATGAAGCGGCAGCCGTCCGCTTCGCCGATGTCGTGCGTGCGCACGACGTGGGGGTGCGAGATGCGCCGCGTGATGCGCAGCTCGCTCCGGAAGCGGGCGAGGGCCGCCGGGTCTTCGCTGCCCCCGCCGCCCGACGACGCGCGCAGCACCTTGAGCGCGATCACCTCGTCGAGCTCACGGTCGCGCGCCGCGTACACGACGCCCATGCCGCCCCCGCCGAGCGCGCGGAGAATGTCGTAGCGCCCGCCCACCACGGCGCCGGCGGCCAGGCCGGCGCCGGCGGGGCGCGCCCCGTCGGCCGGCGGGGCCCCGATCTCGTCCACGAACGCCCGCAGGACGGCCCGCTCGGCCAGCGTCACCGCGGTCCGCTCTCGCTCGAGCAGCATGCGCTTGCGGTGCGCGCCCCAGCGGTAGCCGCCGGCGTCGCCGTCGTGGCGAATCACCCGGTGACACGGGATCACGAGCGCCGCGGGGTTGGTGGCGCAGGCGCGCGCCACGGCGCGGAGGGCGCCGGGCCGGCCCACGGCCCGCGCGATGTCGCCGTAGCTGCGCGTCGCACCGTACGGGATCGCGCGCAGCGCGTCCCACACGCGCCGCTGGAACGCGGTCGCCCGCACGTCGAGCGGCAGCGCGAGCCGCGGCTCGTCGCCCGCCAGGTGGCGGAGCAGGGCGTTCACCCACAGGGCGAGGGGCTCGGCGTCGCGCCGCAGCGCTACGTCGGGGTGTTCCCGCCGCAGCCCGGCTTCGAGCTCCGCGTCCGACTCGCCCAGTCGCACCGTGCAGATGCCGCGCGTCGTCGCGCCGACCAGCAGCCGGCCGAGCGGCGAGTCTACGATCGTGTAACCAATGATGGATGCCGCCGCAGCGGCTTCGATGGTCGCGAGCATGATGGCCTCCGTGCACCGCAAGGTGCATCGGCCGGCGCGCCGTCGCTATCCGGTTTTGACGGGCAAACCGGCGCGGTGTAGCGTTCTCGGAACTCGTTCTGGAGACGGTAGTGGCACAGCCGCGGCAGGCGACCTGGTACCGGTGGGACGATCTCCCGAGAGAGGCGGTCAACGCGAAGCTGGCGCGCCGCCTGATCACGGGCGATCGCGTGATGCTCGCCCACGTGTACCTGAAGCAGGGATGCGTGGTCCCGAAGCACGCTCACGAGAACGAGCAGTTCACCTACATCCTGGAGGGCGCGCTCAAGTTCTTCGTGGGTGAGGACGGGCGGCGCGAGGTGGTGATCCGGGCGGGGGAAGTGCTGCACCTTCCGGCGAACGTGCCGCACGAGGCGCACGCGCTCGAAGACACCCTCGACGTGGACGTGTTCTCCCCGCCGCGCGAGGATTGGCTCAACAAGACCGACAGCTACCTGCGGAAGTAATCGGGGGCGTCAGCGGGTGTGCCCGATGGCCCGCAGGAATTCCCGGTCCCACGCGGCGGCAATGCCCTCGCGCGGCGAATAGGGCCCGGGCTCGTAGGCGCGCGAGGCGACCCCGGCCTGGGCCAGCTCGCAGATGTGCCAGTCCTGGCGGTTGGTCTCGTCCCAGAAGCGCACCGCGTCGTCGGGGTCGAACCCGGGTTGCTCGAACGACTCGGGATGGAACAGCCACTCGCACGTGATGGCGGTGCGTTGCGGCCCCTGTGGCCAGAGCGTGTGGAACATCACGTAGTCGGGATGCAGCGACAGCAGCATGTTGGGGAAGATCGAGTAGAAGTAGACCCGGTTTCGGTCCTCCGCCGGTAGCTCGCCCACGGGCGCGCCGCAAGCCCGGCCGCTCATGGTGAGACTGCCCCCCTGCTTCGTGATCACCATGTAGCCGCCCAGGTACGGCCCCTCGAAGAGATCGTTCTCCCCGCTGGTGTACGGCGTCAGCTTCGCGAGCCCGGGATGGATCACCGGGCAGTGGAGGCACTCGGAGAAGTTCTGGAACAGGAGCTTCCAGTTCGCCTGCACGTCGTACTCGATGCGCCGCGCCGAGCGCAGCGTCGCCAGGTTGAAGCGGCGGAACCGGCCGACCAGCGGCGCGAACGCGTGCTCCAACGGCTCCGACTCGCGGGCGAGGTTGAGGAAGAGGAACCCGTCCCAGGTGGCGACCGCCGCGGCGTGCAGCGGGTAATCGCGCTTGTCGAAGCCCGCCACGTCGCCCATGTGCGGCGCGCCGATGAGGGTGCCGTCGAGCGTGTAGGTCCAGGCGTGGTAGGGGCACTGGATCGTCTCGGAGAGGTGCCCGCGCGGCTCCTCGCACAACCGGGTGCCGCGGTGCCGGCATATATTATAGAAGGCGCGCACCGCGCCATCCTGCCCCCGCACCACGAGGATGCTCTCTCCCGCGACGGTCCGCAGCACGAAATCGCCTGAGTCCGCGAGCTCGGCGGCGCGGCCGACGCAGAGCCAGCGCCGGGAAAAGATGCGGTCCTCCTCTTCGGCGTGGATCTCAGGCGAGGTGTAGTAGCGGCCGGGCAGGGTTCGCTGCCCCTGCTGATAGGCCTGGGTGGGTTTAACGAAGGTGGGCATGGCGCTTGGACCTGCAGGATAAACGCGGCGCGCTCTCGCGGCTAGGGCCGAGCCGCCCGCCTTGCGGCTCCGGGCGGGGGCCCGCTTGTCACGGCCGCCACCGGGGGCAGACGTCGAACTCCGGGCTGTCGGTGACTCGTCGCTGTGCCGTCCCGTCCGCGTTGGCGACGTAGATCTGGTAGGTACCGTCGCGCGAGGAGGTGAAGGCGATCATGTGCCCGTTCGGGGACCAGCTCGGGCAGCGATTGACGCCCGGGGTCGTGATCAGCGGCGCGAGTCCCGTCCCATCCACGTTCATCACGTAGATCCCCCCGACCCCGTCCCGGTCTGAGAAGAAGGCGATCTTCGTACCGTCGGGGGCCCACGCCGGCTCGTCGTCCAGGCGGCCCGGATTGTTCGACCAATCCGTCTCACCGCCACCATCGGCGTCGACCAGGAACACTTCGTCGGCGCCGCTCAGGTCCGGACTCACAAACGCGATGTGCGCCCCGTCGGGCGACCAGACCGGGCAGCGGTAGGTCGGTCGTGGATTGTTCGTGAGCCGCGTCGTATCCGTGCCGTCCACGTTCATCACAAAGATTTCCGCATCGGCGCCGACGACTCGCTCGAAAATGATCTTGGCGCCGTCGGGCGACCAACTGGGGCAAAGGGCTGGTCCAACAAGATCGGTGAGGCGCGTGACCGCCGAGCCACCAGCGTTCATCACGTAGATTTCGTTTCCGGCGCCCCGACTGGACGAGAACACGATCCGCCGGCCGTCGGGCGACCACGCGGGGATCCACTCCAAGCCTGCACCCCGCGTGAGGTTCAACGCTCCGGCACCAAAGACGTCCGTTCGATAGATCTCGGATTGCGATCCGTCCGCGGTGTAGCGCACGAAGGCCAGCTGAGCGCTGCCTCCGGGGCCGACATCGTTGCCGCAAGCAACGCCCGTGAGCGCAAGAGCAAGGGCCAAGGCGGTTCTCGACGGTAGCATCACGGTTTCCTGAGCCGTCCCGAAGCAACGGTAACGTCGGACCGGCTGTCATGCACGTCTAGCGGCGTCAGCGGACCTGGCGCCTGCCGAACGCCACCCCCCGCCGCTCCGGTCCCAGCGCGGCCACGACCGCGCCGAGGACGAACACCGTCGCGGCCGAAAGCGCCATCGCCCAGGCGTAGTTCAGGTGCTCGGCAAACCGGGCCTCGACGTACGCGATCGAGCCCGCGAAGAACACGCCGCACTGGTATGCGAAACCCGGGAGGAAGCCGCGCACCGAGTCGGGCGAGAGCTCGGTGATGTGCGCCGGAATCACCCCCCACGCGCCCTGCACGAAGAACTGCATCACGAACGCGCCGGCGACGAGCAGCGGCAGCGAGGGCGCGAATGCCCACACGGGGATGACGACGAGGGCGCCGATCAGCGCCAGCACGATCGTGCGGCGGCGGCCGAGGCGGTCGGAATAAAGCCCGCAGATCACGCCACCCGTGAGCGCGCCCACCATGGAGAGCGCCGTGAGCGCGGCACGCTGGGTGGGCGTGAAGCCCCAGTCGCGCTGCAGGAACGTGGGGTACATGTCCTGCGTGCCGTGCGACACCATGTTCATCATCCACATCAGCACCGTGATGTACAGGAACAGCTTCACGTTGCCGACGATCGCGCGCCCCAGCCCACTCCAGCTCTCGTGCCGCGTCTCCCGCCACACCTCCGACTCCCGCACGCGCGCGCGGACGAACAGGGCGAGCAGCGCCGGGAGCCCGCCGAGGAAGAACAGCGGCCGCCAGCCCCAGTGGGGATACACGAAGAAGTAGCACAGCGCGGCGAGCAGGTAGCCCGCCGCGTAGCCCTGCTGCAGCAGGCCCGACACGACGCCGCGCAGCCGGGGCGGCACCTTCTCCATCACGAGCGACGCGCCCA
>WNGG01038739.1_pt1 | contig 10719 bp, 13 predicted proteins | sample 5400661 | NCBI WGS metagenome assembly WNGG01 (sample SAMN13153372, study PRJNA577476) | soil metagenome | isolation source: 100 cm soil or saprolite under Garry oak tree replicate 1 | place: USA:California | collected 2016-06-15
TCCAAACTCGATCGCAACCATGCGCATCCGCTTGATCAGGGCGATCGTGCACAAACTCGCGCGATGCCCATGTTGCGGAGCCAGGGGCAGAGCGTATAGCCCGCGTAGGCTATGACGCAGTAAGACTAACCCACCCTACCCTCTCACCCACCAGCAGCGCATGTAGGGCATCACCACGTTCGTGCCCCAATAGGGGCGCGGCACGACGCGGTAGCCGTCGACGCATTCGCGATAGAGCGCGGGGCGCGGACGAATTTCGATGCGCGGGCGCACGCGCCGCACTTGCGCGGAAAAGTCGGTCGCGCGCGCTTGCGTACCGCCGTCAGGGCCGGCCGCTGCGGGTGCGGCATCGAGCACCACGAAGCCTAGCAAGGCGGCAGCAACCCATCCGAACCGATACGTCCTCATCGCGATACCCCTGATGATCCGGCCCACGCTCCCCCATCCGGCTGGCCGCGTCAACGTCGCGAAGATGGTATGCTTGCCGCCATGACCAGCAACCATGACCGCGACGAGGCGCGCCGGCGCGAGGCGCTCGCGACGCTCGAGGAGCTGCGCGGCGACGACACGTTCGCCGGGTCGGCCTTCGCCCGCACGGCGCGCCGCGCCGCCGATCATTTCGGCGGCAAGGACGCCATCGGCCCGGACGGCACCGCCGATCCCGCGGAGCTGTGGGGCCGGCGCATCGGGCGGTCGTTGAGCCTCCTCGCCCTGATCGGGCTCGCCGTCTATCTCTATCTCACCTATCTGCGCTGACCGCCGCGCGAAAAAATCAACGCCATGGCCGATCCTCCTTTCGCCGATCCGCTCGCCTGGCGGCCGGTCAAGGCGCCGAGCCTCGGCGAGCTCGAGGCGCTCGCCATCGCGGCGTTCCGCCGGCTGCCCGCGCGGTTCCGCGCGCTGTGCCAGGACCTCGTCATCCGGGTCGACGATTTCCCCAGCGACGAGGTGCTCGAGGAGATGGAGGCGGAGAGCGAGTTCGACCTGCTCGGCCTGTTCCACGGCGTCGGCCTGCCGTTCCGCCACGAGAGCGCTCCGGTGCAGATGCCCAACATGATCTTTCTCTACCGCCGCCCGATGCTCGACTACTGGGCCGAGCACGACGAGACCCTGGGCGCGCTCATCACCCACGTGCTGGTGCACGAGATCGGCCATCATTTCGGCCTGTCCGACGGCGACATGGAGGCGATCGAGGCCGCCGCGGGTTAAGACTGGTTTAGGGGCTTCCGCGCCGGCGAGGATCGCGATAAACAGCGCATGTTCCGGCGAAAGCCTGCCCCGGACTTGATCCGGGGTGGATACCGGTTCGCCGACAAGAACATGCGCCAATAAGTAAATACCCGCGGGCGACCGGCCCGCACCACATACGGCCAGGCAGATGGACAAGTTCACGGTTCTCGAAGGCGTCGCGGCGCCGCTGAAGATGATCAACGTCGACACCGACAAGGTCATCCCCAAGCAGTATCTCAAGACGATCAAGCGCACCGGGCTCGGCAAGGGCCTGTTCGCCGAGATGCGCTACAACGCCGACGGCAGCGACAATCCCGATTTCGTGCTCAACAAGCCGGCCTATAAGAACGCGAAGATCATCGTCGCCGGCGACAACTTCGGCTGCGGCTCCTCGCGCGAGCACGCGCCGTGGGCGCTGCTCGACTACGGCATCCGCTGCGTGATCTCCACCTCGTTCGCCGATATTTTCTACAACAACTGCTTCAAGAACGGCATGCTGCCGATCAAGGTCTCGCCAGCGGATCTGGAAAAACTGTTCGACGACGCCGAGCGCGGCGCCAACGCGACGCTGAGCATCGATCTCGCCAAGCAGGAGATCCGCGGTCCCGACGGCGGCGTGGTCCGGTTCGACATCGACCCGTTCCGCAAGCACTGCCTGCTCAACGGCCTCGACGACATCGGGCTCACGATGGTCAAGGCGGAGAAGATCGCCGGCTACGAGGACAAGGCGAAGGCGGCGCGCCCGTGGATGTGAGGCCAACGAGAACCGTTCGCGTCCTAGCGCTATGTCTCTGCGCCGGTTTGGCCTGCTTTTTCTGTTTCAGCACCGCTCTTGCGGCTCCGATGGCTGCTGTAATCGGAAGCCTTGCGCTCGCCTGCATGAACAAGGTGGGCAAACCGGCCGAGTTTTCCGACCTGATGGTGAGCCAGGGCGCGACCAAGCTCAGACCTGAACACGGCGATCCGTTCCTCAAGCCTGATCGTGGCGTGGTCTTCTGGTCCAAATTCGATAACGGGGGACAGCTCCTCGTTGGTGTGAAAGATACCGGGGGCTGCAAGCTCGCCTCACAGGAAGCATCGCGGTCCGACGTGGAAAAAATGATCATTGGCGAATATGCGTCGGTGGTCCGAGCTCGACTGTTGGGTACGGAAACCGATGGACAGTTGATACAAACGACTTACGCAGTGGTGTTCAGAGGGACCCGCATGTTCGTGCAGGTTTTCGGCCCGAAAAAGGAGAATGCCGGGGCTTCCGTTGAAGTCTGGCCGGCAGAGCCTCCCCCGCCGATGATCAAGCCTGGCGCCAAGATCAGTTGGCCAGAGTGATGACCTCCTTGCGTGTGCGGCCCGTCCTGATGCGCTCTATACCGCTGGCCGCCCTTCTCGCTATCATGTTGTCTGCCCCTTCCGTCTCAAACGCCCAGACGAGCCGTTTCGACGGCCTGCGCGGCTGCGAGCGCCACGCGGCGGTGCAGTTCAAGCGGCGCAATCCCGCGTTCCGCCGCTTCCGCATCGAGCGGCCGAGCGTCGTGGTCGACCGCTACGCCGGCATGGTCGGCAACAAGTTCGTCGCGACGATCTATTCCGGCAAGGCGGGCTACGACGCGGGCACCGGCGGCAAGACCGTGCGCTTCATCTGCCTGCACGGCGGTATCGGCAAGGGACCGCTGTTCGTCTATACGCTCGCCGACTGAGACTCTTTACTTGCTCGCATTTTCTGCGGAAAACCGGTTTCCACTTTTCCGGAAAATGCTCGAAGCGCCCCATGGATGAATTCGACTACGTGGTCGTGGGCGGCGGGTCGGCCGGCTGCGTGGTCGCGAGCCGCCTGAGCGAAGACGCCGGCGTCACCACCGCGCTCATCGAAGCGGGCGGACCCGGCGATTCGTGGGTCGTCACGACGCCGGTCGCCGCCGCCCTGATGGTGCCCACCCGCATCAACAATTGGGCGTTCGCGACCGTGCCGCAGCCGGGCCTCGGGGGACGCCGCGGCTACCAGCCGCGCGGCCGCGCGCTCGGCGGGTCGTCGGCGATCAACGCCATGGTCTACATGCGCGGGCATCGCTCCGACTACGATCACTGGGCTGCGCTCGGCAACACAGGCTGGGCCTTCGCCGACGTCCTTCCCTACTTCAAGAAGTCGGAATGCAACGAGGATTTCCATGACGAATGGCACGGCACCTCCGGCCCCCTGAATGTCGCGAGGCCGCGCACCGACAACCCGTTTCATGCGATCTACCTGCAGGCCGCGCGCGAGGCGGGCTTTGCCGTCCGCGAGGATTTCAACGGCGCCGAGCAGGAGGGGCTCGGCATCTACCAGGTCACCCAGAAGAACGGCGAGCGTTTCAGCGCCGCACGCGCCTATCTCGGTCCGCAGGTGCGCCGGCGCGCAAACCTGCGCGTCGAATGCGGAGCGCGGGCGCGGCGCATCCTGTTCGATGGGAAGCGCGCGGTCGGCGTCGAGTACCGGCAGCACGGCCGCGTGCAGACGCTGCGCGCCCGCCGCGAGCTGATCCTGAGCGCGGGCGCCCTGCAGTCGCCGCAGCTTCTCATGCTCTCCGGCGTCGGCGACGCGCGCGAACTGGCCAAGTTCGGGATTGCGCCGGTCCATGACCTGCCGGGCGTCGGCCAGAACCTGCAGGACCATCCGGATTTCATCTTCGGCTACGCCGCGCGCAGCCTCGACCTGCTCGGCCTGTCGGTAAGCGGCGGCGTGCGCTTTGCACGCGAGATCAAGCGCTATCGCCGCGAGCGGCGCGGCATGGTGACGAGCAACTTCGCCGAGGCCGGCGGGTTTCTGCGCACGCGTCCCGGCCTGCCGGCCCCCGACGTCCAGCTCCACTTCGTCGTCGCCGTGGTCGACGACCACGCGCGCCGTCCCCGCCTCGGCCACGGGTTTTCCTGCCACGTCTGCCTGTTGCGGCCGAGAAGCCGCGGAGAGGTGACGCTGGCGACCTCCGACCCGCTCGCCCCGCCGGCGATCGATCCGAGATTTCTCGACCATCCCGACGATCTCGCGGACATGGTGGCGGCCTTCAAGCTCACGCGCCGGCTGCTCGATGCGCCGGCGCTGGCAAATGTCCGCACGCGCGACCTCTTCACCGCGCATGTGCGCAGCGACGACGACATCCGCGCGGTGCTGCGCCGCCGGGTCGACACGGTCTATCACCCGGCCGGCACCTGCCGCATGGGCAGCGACGAACAGGCGGTCGTCGATCCGGCCCTCAAGGTGCGCGGCGTCGACCGCCTGCGCGTGGTCGACGCCTCGATCATGCCGACGCTGATCGGCGGCAACACCAACGCGCCGACCATCATGATCGCCGAAAAGGCCGCCGACATGATCCGCCGCGAGTGAGGCGCGACCTGCGGACTCCCTCTCCCCGCGTGCGGGGAGAGGGTGGGGTGAGGGGGCCTCTGAGGAAGTGCGCTGCGCAGAGGCCCCCTCACCCGGTCGCCTTCGGCGACCGACCTCTCCCCGCAAGCGGGGAGAGGTGGACGGCGCCGAGCCGATCAAACAGATGGCCTCACGCGCTCGCGCGCTCGCGCTGTGCGATGTTCACCACGCCCTTGCCGCGGTTCTCCGGCAGCTCGAACGCGGCGATGACCTTTCTCGCCTCGGCGACCTCGTCCGGTGCCGGCGAGAAGACGGCGTTGCACGGCTCGATCTGGCTGGGGTGGATCAGCGTCTTGCCGTCGAACCCCATGTCGCGCGCCTGCGCGCATTCCGCCGCAAATCCGGCCGCGTTGCCGATGTCGTTGTAGACGCCGTCGAGCACGTCGATGCCGTAGGCGTGGGCGGCCGCGATGCACGTCATCAGCCACGGCACCATGGGGGCGCGGCCCGGCACGATGCGCGCGCGCGTCTCCTTGGCGAGGTCGTTGGTGCCGAGCACGAAGCCGGCGAGCCGGCTTTCCGAATCGCGCGCCTCCGCGGCAAGCGCCGCGATGTTGAACAGGGCGAGCGGCGTCTCGATCATCGCCCAGATGCGGGTGCGCCGGTCGGCATGCATGTCGAGCAGCCGCGTGCCGACGCCCTCGAGCTGATCCGGCGCCTGCACCTTGGGCACCAGGATCGCGTCCGGCGCGGTGTGCGCCAGCGCCGCGAGGTCGTCGGCGAACCATTGCGTGCCGATGCCGTTGACGCGCACGAACACCTCGCGCGCGCCGAACCCGCCGGCCTTCAGGGCGTCGAGAACCTGCGCCCGCGCCGCTTCCTTGGCGTCGGGCGCCACCGCGTCCTCGAGGTCGAGGATGACGCCGTCCGCCGGCAGGCTGCGCGCCTTGTCGATCGCGCGGGCGTTCGACCCGGGCATGTACAGCACGCTGCGCCGCGGGCGGATGGTCATCTGGAAGCCGATCCGCAACGACCCGTGGGAACGCGCGTCCTCAAGTCCGTGCGCGCATGCGGATCATGTAGCTGTCGAACGGCAGCTCGGCGATCTGCCACCACAGGTAAGCTTCGCCGCGATAGGCCGAGATGCTCTCGTTGAGCTTCTTGAACAGCGCATTGGTCTGCGAGATCTCGGCATAGGTGTCCTGCGCCGCCTTGTAGGACGCGTCGAGGATCTCCGGCGAGAACGCGCGCAACTGCGCGCCCGCCGCCAGCAGCCGCTTCATGGCGGGCGGATTCTGCGCGTCGTACTTGGCGGTCTGGTTCAGGCCGGCTTCGCGAATGACCGTCACAAGGAGCGACTGATAGGACTTCGGCAGCTCGTTCCACTTGTCCAGGTTGATGAACACGTGGCCTTGGGCGCCGCCCTCCCACCAACCGGGATAGTAGTAGTACTTGGCGATCTTGACGAAGCCGAGCTTCTCGTCGTCGTACGGCCCGACCCACTCGGCCGCGTCGATCGCGCCCTTCTCCAGCGCCGGATAGATGTCGCCGGGAGCGAGCTGCTGCGGGATGACGCCGAGCTTGGAGACGACCCGGCCGGCAAACCCGCCGATGCGGAATTTCAGCCCCTTCATGTCGTCGACGGTCTTGATCTCCTTGCGGAACCAGCCGCCCATCTGGGCACCCGTGTTGCCGATCGGGAAGCCGACGCAATTGTACTGGCGGAACAGCTCGCCGAGCAGCTCCATGCCGCCGCCGTTCTGCTGCCAGGATTCCTGCTGGCGCGCATTGAGCCCGAACGGCAGCGCGGTGGCGAAGGCGAAGGACGGGTCCTTGCCGACATAGTAGTAGCCGGCGGTGTGGCCCATCTCGACGGTGCCGTTCTGCACCGCGTCGAGCACCTGCAGCCCGGGCACGATCTCGCCGGCCGCAAAGCCCTGGATCTGGAACTTGTTGTCGGTGATCTCGGCGACGCGCTTGCCGATATGCTCGACGGCGCCGAACAGCGTGTCGAGCGACTTCGGCCAGCTCGCCGCCAGGCGCCACCGCAGTTCCGGCGTCGACTGGGCGATGGCAGGGGCGGCGACCGCGGAGGTGGCAAGCCCGATCCCGGCGGCTTTCAGGAATTCACGACGCTTCATGGTGGTTCCCTCTTTTTGGCGTTAGTGCATGCGGCAGAATGGGACTTTCCGGCGCGGGGCGCAATAATCGGGAGCGGACGCGATGAGCGCGCGTGAGCCCTGGCTGGCCGGGGTGGACGGCTGTCCGACCGGATGGGTCGTGGCGCTGGTGCGGCCGGCGGGCGCCGAGGTCCGGGTGCGCATCGTGCCGCGGTTTGCCGACATCGCCCGAGCAGAAGAAGCCCCGGCGGCGGTCGCGATCGACGTGCCGATCGGTTTGCCGCAGCGGATCGGCCCGGGCGGACGCGGGCCGGAGCAGGCGGTGCGGCCGCTGCTCGGCGCGCGGCAGTCGTCGGTGTTTTCCGTGCCCTCGCGCGCCGCGGTCTATGCGCCGGATTTTCGCGCGGCGTGCCGCATCGCGTTCGCGACCGCGGACCCGCCGCGCCAAGTGTCGAAGCAATTATTCATGCTCGCGCCGAAGATCCGCGAGGTCGATCACGCCCTGCGCGCCGACCGGGCGCTCGCGGCGCGCGTGTTCGAGACGCATCCCGAGCTGGCGTTCTGGCGCCTCAACGGCGAGCGCGCGCTGACCAAACCGAAGAAGGTGAAAGGCATGCCCTATGGCCCGGGCCTGGCGCTGCGCCGCCGATTGCTGATCGGCGCCGGTTTTCCGCCCGCCGTGGTCGAGGCACCGCCGCCCAAAGGCGCCGGGCCCGACGACCTCCTCGACGCCCTCGCCTGCGCCGCCATAGCGCGACGCATCCATGCCGGGCAGGCACGGCCGTTCCCGGACGCGCCGCAGCGTGATCACTACGCCCTATCAATGGCAATTTGGGTGTAGTACCGGTGGTCCTTGACGCTGACTCATCCACGTCGTCATGGCCGGGCTTGACCAGCTCAAGGCCGGGCATGACGGCTGAAATCCAGCGGCCGGTGGATCCGCGCCGAAGGTATGGTCGTTTTCGCAGTACCTGCTCCGCGTTCCTCGACCGCAATTTCCACGAGGATGAGCGATGAAGCTGCACTACTATCCTAATACGGACAGCCTTTACATCGAGCTGACGAGCGCGCCGGGCGCCGAAGCACGAGAGATTGTCGAGGGGTTGGTCGTCGATCTTGACGCCGATGGCAATGTTGTTGGCCTCGATATCGATTGTGCCTCCCGCAAGCTCGATCTGTCAAAAGTCGAGACGATTGCGCTCCCGCCGGCCAGCGCGGCCGAGTGACGTTGCGAAGGGATGGAGCGGGCCGCTCCGCTCACTTCAAAAAATAATACGTCGCCGTATAGGGGACGCGCAGCTCGGAGCCGGCGCGGGGCTCGTCGCATCCGGCGGCGGGCGCGCGGCCGCCGACCGTGCTTACGCGCAGGATGCCGGCCGTCTGCGTCAGGTTCCCCGCGCCCTCGCGCGACTTGAGGGCTTCAGCTCGCCGGGCTTGAGCGCCGCCGGCAGGTCAGGCAACGCAACGGTTTGCGCCCAAGGCCGGGCCGGCGAGGCCAAGCATCGGCACCGCGGCGGACAGGGAAATATGCGACATTGCTCGCGCGGCTGAGATCCGCATCGCCGGCCACGTCCGCCGCACGCCGGTGATCCATGTGGATGCGCGGCCGTTCGGGCTGGCGCTCACGCACCCGCTCGCGCTCAAGCTCGAGTTGCTCCAGCACACCGGATCGTTCAAGCCGCGCGGCGCCTTCAACAATCTGCTGTCACGCGACGTGCCGCAGGCGGGAGTGGCGGCAGCCTCGGGCGGCAACCACGGCGTGGCCGTCGCCTATGCGGCCGCGCAGCTCGGGCACGAGGCGACCATCTTCGTGCCGGAGGTGGCCTCGCCGGTGAAGATCGCACGCATCCGCCATTACGGCGCCGACGTGCGCATCGGCGGCGCGCGCTATGCCGATGCGCTCGAGCGCTGCAATGCCTTCGCGGCTGAAAGCGGCGCGCTCGCCGTGCACGCCTATGACGCGGCCGAGACGATCGCCGGCCAAGGCACCGTGGGGATCGAATGGGAGGAGGACGCGCCGTCGCTCGACACGGTGCTGGTCGCGGTGGGCGGCGGCGGCCTGATCGCCGGCATCGCGGCGTGGCTCGGCGGCCGCGTCAAGGTCGTGGGCGTCGAGCCGCAAGGCTCGCGCTGCCTGCACGCCGCATTGGAAGCGGGCCGCCCGGTCGACGTGCCGGTCGAGAGCATCGCGGCGGATTCGCTCGGCGCGCGCCGCGCCGGGGATCTCGTCTTCTCGGTCGCGCGCGAGGCGGTCGATCGCGTGGCGCTCGTCCCCGACGATGCGATCCGCGCGGCCCAGCGGCTGTTGTGGAACGAGCTGCGCGTGGCCTGCGAGCCCGGCGGCGCCGCCGCCTTCGCGGCGCTGCTCGCCGGCAGCTACCGGCCGGCCGCCGGCGAGCGGGTCGGCGTGCTGCTGTGCGGCGCCAATGTCGATCTGGCGGAACTCGCCGCGCTCACGGGTTGACCGCGCCATAGGGCGGCGCGCAACGTGTCCCGGATGCGGTGCAGCGTGAAGCGAAGCGGAACGGTGCACCGCTGATCCGGGACCCAGCTTGCTTGCGGAACCTGGGTCCCGGGTCTGCAGCGCACCACTTCGGGGACCTCATCACGCTTCGCGCGATGAGGCCCCTACGCGCTGCGCTGCGCTCGCAACTCACGCCGCTTTGCGCTTGGCCTCGATCAGCTTGCGATTGATCAGGCATTCGGCGATCTGCACGGCGTTGAGGGCGGCGCCCTTGCGCAGGTTGTCGGAGACGACCCACAGCACCAGGCCGTTGTCGATCGTCGGGTCCTCGCGCACGCGGCTGATGTAGGTCGCGTCCTCGCCCGCCGCCTCAAACGGCGTGACATAGCCGCCGGTCTCCGGCCGGTCGATGACGAGGCAGCCCGGCGCGTTGCGCAGGACCTCGCGCGCCTCCTCGGCGCTGATCGGCTGCTCGAACTCGATGTTGACCGCCTCGCTGTGGCTGATGAACACCGGCACGCGCACGCAGGTGGCGACCAGCTTGATCTTCGGGTCGAGGATCTTCTTGGTCTCTGCCACCATCTTCCACTCTTCCCGGGTGAAGCCGTCCTCCATGAACGCGTCGCACTGCGGGATCACGTTGAAGGCGATGCGCTTGGGGAATTTTTTCGGCTCGATCGGATCGGTGACGTAGATGGCGCGGGTCTGGCCGAACAGCTCGTCCATCGCCTCCTTGCCGGCGCCCGACACCGACTGATAGGTCGCGACCACGACGCGCTTGATGCGCGCCTTGTCGTGCAGCGGCTTGAGCGCCACCACGAGCTGGGCGGTCGAGCAGTTCGGGTTGGCGATGATGCCGCGGTGCCGGGTGATCGCCGCGGCGTTGACCTCGGGCACCACCAGCGGCACGTCGGGGTCGAGACGCCAGCACGAGGAATTGTCGATCACCACCGCGCCCTGCGCGGCGATGCGCGGCGACCATTCCTTCGACACGGCCGAGCCGGCCGACATCAGGCAGATGTCGATGTCGGAGAAGTCGCAATGCTCGAGCGCTTTGACTTTCAGGGTCTTCTCGCCGTACGAGGCCTCGACGCCCTGGCTGCGCCGCGAGGCGACCGCCACGACCTCGTCGGCCGGGAAGGCGCGTTCGGCGAGGATATCGAGCATTTCGCGGCCCACGTTGCCCGTGGCGCCGACGACGGCGACCCTGTAACCCATCGTTCACTCTCCGGCGAAAATCGCCCCACCCGTGTCGGCGCGGCGGAGCGCAGGCGCATCTAAGCGAGAATTGCGGCGAATTCAACGCCAACCTTCCGCAGGACCTAAATTCGCCCGGAACCGGCGACAGGCTTGTTGGGTTAGGTCCGACGCGGCTAGACTACATCAACGAAGAATATGGCTTACATCAGCGAGGAACATATGGCCCTGAAAACACTCGGCGCCTTCGTCATCGCGGCGGCGGTCGCGTTCGCCGCCTGGCCGGCGGATGCGGCCACGAAAAAGCGCAGCCCGACGCGGGTGATCGTGACCAAGCGGTCCTATCTCGACGCCGGCACCGAGGTGAAGCCGGG
>WNGG01019933.1_pt1 | contig 10718 bp, 10 predicted proteins | sample 5400661 | NCBI WGS metagenome assembly WNGG01 (sample SAMN13153372, study PRJNA577476) | soil metagenome | isolation source: 100 cm soil or saprolite under Garry oak tree replicate 1 | place: USA:California | collected 2016-06-15
TAGCCGTGTCTGGGCGCGGGCGAACACCGGCTGTGCCGCTTGCCTGACCTGTGCAAGCCATGCCGTCTGGGCATTATGCAGTGCGGCTTCGGTGTGCTGCTCCACGACGGGATTCTCCCGGCCGCCAAACTCCAAGAGTTCTGGCGGCATAGGCGCCGGCACATGGGAGAGAAGCACGCGACAGCCGTGCTGTCCATGGATCATCTGGGCTACATAGGCCACCGCACGATCGGAAGCCTCTGACGCATCAATGGCAATGAGAATACATTTGTCGGCGTCCATAGGTCACTCCTGGCAAGCGTTGCACTCTACAGATTCCCCATGCATTTTCGTGTAGCGAGACCTGTGCCCTTCTTTCCCTCTATACCCTCTCCCAGAGGCAGAGGGAGCCACAACACTCGCTTGCCATACTCCCTGGCATAGACCTTGCTCTACATACTCGGTAGAAGCACGGTACCGCTCATCATGCACGTGCTGCGGGTTGAGCCTCACGCATGACTCGTCACGCGGCACTTTTCTATACTCAGTGCTGTGGAGGGACAGCGATGCCTGATCAACCTTCCAGACCCCAGTTCTCCCTGCCACTCTGGCTGCTCATTGGCGTCGGGCTCATGCTCGTGTTATCGAGCGTTTGGGGCACGTCAGCGCGGGAGCAAGTATCGTATAGTAACTTCAAGACCATGCTGCGCCAGGGTCGGATTGTGCAAGTACAGATAGGTGAGCACACCCTGCAGGGCACCTTGCGGCCTACCCCTGACACCAAAAATGCCCAGCCGCGGCCTTTTGTCACCGTGCGCGTCGAGGATCCCGGTCTGCTCCATGACCTGGAAGCCCAGGGGGTGCAATACCGTGGGCAATTCGAGAATACGATGCTCAAAACCCTGCTGGCGTGGCTGATTCCACTGGGCATAGGCATCGTCATCTGGGTCTTCCTGGTCCGTCGCATGGGTTTTGGACGAGGGGTGATGCAGTTTGGCAAGAGCCGGGCGCGGGTGTACGCGGAACCCGCCACGGGTGTCACCTTTGCTGATGTGGCAGACGCCGAGGAGGCCAAGGAAGAGCTGCAAGAGATTGTGGATTTTCTGCGGCAACCAGAGAAGTACGTGGCGCTGGGCGGTCGCATTCCCAAAGGCGTCTTGCTGGTCGGCCCGCCAGGCACGGGCAAAACGCTCCTGGCCCGGGCGGTGGCGGGCGAGGCCCATGTGCCGTTTTTCAGCCTCAGCGGCTCTGATTTTGTCGAGATGTTTGTTGGCGTGGGCGCCGCGCGGGTGCGGGATCTCTTCAAGCAGGCCCAGGAGAAAGCACCCTGTATCGTTTTTATTGATGAATTAGACGCTGTGGGGAAGGCACGCGGCATCAGTCCCGTGCAACACAACGATGAGCGCGAGCAGACCCTCAACCAGCTGTTATCGGAAATGGACGGCTTTGACCCCTGCAAGGGCATCATCATTCTGGCGGCCACCAATCGCCCAGAAATTCTCGATCCCGCCCTGCTGCGTACCGGTCGCTTCGATCGTCTGGTGGTGGTGGGACGCCCCGATATGCAGGGCCGTCTGCGCATTCTCCAGATCCATGCGCGCCAGGTACTCCTGGCCCCAGATGTGGATTTACAGGTGATTGCGGCACGCACCCCAGGCCTGGTGGGCTCCGATCTGGCGAATGTGATCAATGAGGCGGCCCTCCTCGCCGCCCGGCACAACAAACAGACCGTGGGCATGGCGGAACTCGATACGGCCGTGGATCGCATCATTGCCGGGCCAGAGCGCAAAAGCCGGGTCATGGCCCCGGAAGAGAAACGGCGCGTGGCGTACCACGAATCAGGGCATGCGCTGGTCGCCGAAGCCTTGCCCACCGCCGATCCGGTGCGCAAGGTGACGATTGTCCCACATGGCCTGGCAGCGCTGGGGCATACCCAACAGTTGCCCCTGCAGGAGCGCTATCTCTACACCCGCGAGGAACTCCTGGATCGGATTGCCGTGATGCTCGGTGGACGGGCGGCCGAGGATGAGTGAACTGCTGGGCCCCTATGCGGTCGAGCGCGGGCGCCAACCCTTGTTCCCGGAGGGCTACGAGCCGACGGCGGGATATAGCGAAGCCACGGCGCAGCGCATTGACCACGAGGCCCAAGCCACGGTCGAGCGGATGTACCAGCGGGCTCGCCAGATCCTCGAGGAGCATCGCCACACCCTCGAAACTGTGGCACAGTATCTGCTCGCTCATGAAGTCATCGACCAGGAGACGCTGGCTGCCTTGACCGGCGGGCTGCGCACCAGCAAGCATCCGGTCTTGAGCGCTTTCAGCTGAGCGCTGCTGGCTTTTTGGCCTATTGCTCGGCACACGCCAGGCGCATGGCCTCGTGCTGTTTCAGCTTATCCAGGGCTTCGGTGGCAATCTGCCGCACGCGTTCGCGGGAGATGCGTAAATCGCCGCTAATCTGTTCTAACGTCTCAGCAGGACAGTCATTCAAGCCAAAGCGTCGACAGATGATCGCCGCCTCCCGTGGCGTTAAGCACGCCAAAGCGCGCTGGGTATAGCGTCGCAGATTGTGCTGCACCAACACCTCATAGCTGGTGGGGAGGCGCGTCTCCGGCAGCAGGTGACTGAGGGCACGCTCCTGCCCTGGCAATGGGCTGTCGATCGAGATGGGTTCAGGCGTGTTGTCCAGACTCCACTGCACGCGTTCCAGGGGGATGTTGAAGCGCTGGGCGATTTCCTCGGCGCTCGGTGCTTGCCCATGCTCAGCCACAAAGGCGTCATGGGCCTGGCGCACGCGCCGGGCGTTTTCGTGCAGGTACTCGGGGAGACGCATCAGCGATTGCGCCGACGTGGCGCGGTGGATGGTCTGGCGGATCCACCAGATGGCATACGTGCTAAACTTGAGATTGCGCTGATAATCAAAGCCGTCTACGGCGCGCATCAGCCCAATATTGCCTTCTTGAATCAGGTCACTGAGTGGCAGCCCGGTGTAGCGAAACTTGCTGGCGACACTGACAACCAGGCGCAGGTTGCGGCTGACCATCTCCTGTTTGGCCTGTTCCATCAGGGTATGGAGGTGACTGAGGTCGTGCCACAGGGAGCGTAATTCCCCGGTGTTGTAGCCAAGTGTCACCACATAACACATGGCCTGCCGGGACTGTCTGGCGGCAGCGGACGTAGTCATCGCCGTATCAAAACGCTGCCAGGCCTGCTGCAGAAACTCGAGTTGCCAATCCCAGTCGTGCAGCAGCGCCCGCATGGTGGCCCGCAACGCCGGTACGGTCTGCACCTGGCGCGCGCCCCGCTGTTGGATCACCTCACGCATCTGGCAGTGCAGACTGTGCACACTCTGCAACGTGGTCTTGAGTTCGGCGGCAGGCGGGATCGCGCCTGCGCGACAGAGCGCTGTCATAGGCAGAGCGCCGCGCCGTATGCGTGGCCACCACGCCAGCAAGAGCGGCACATGGACGAGGTGGTCGAGGACGAGGTGCCGCCACTCGCCGCGGCTTTCCTGGATTTGCTTGGCCAGAGCACGTTCGCGCTCGTGCGAGAGCAAGGACAAGCCTCGCACATCACGCAGATATCGCTTCAGGATCGCCGATTCAGCATCGTCAGCCTGAATAGCTCGTTTCCCATCCGTCTTCAGGGGTTCAGAGAGATTCGACGCTACGTGTAGCATGGACACACTCTCCTCCATGGTACGATCTCCACCGATACTATAACTACAAATATTCTGTTTCAAATTTCGTACCAAGTTTAGCTAGTACGTTGTCAATGTGATTGCGGCCGGTCCCTGCTTTGCCCTCTGCCTCTGAGAGGGGGGAGCAAAGACCGCCGTACAGGAGGGCGTTCTCTCATAAAGAGAGGATAACATTCCATAGGCTCTCAATTTGAGAGATAGAGAGATTTGATGTGTATGGCTGGGCCATTTGGCATGTTTATTGCCTTAGAGTGTAGTGGAGTGCGGGTCGTCAACGAGGAGCTGGTCCATCGGTTGCACATTGCCCCAGAAGTTATTGACGCCGTGGCGGCGCGCGAGCAACGGGAGCTCGAGCACCGCGAGCGTCTCTACCGGGGAGACCGACCCGCCCCTGCGATACAGGGACGTACGATTATTCTTGTTGATGATGGTCTGGCAACCGGTGCGACCATGCGCGCCGCCGTGGCAGCGCTGCGTCAGCAGCAACCAGCCCATATGGTTGTTGCTGTGCCCATTGCCGCGAGCTCGATCTGTGATGAGTTCAAGACAGAAGTGGATGACGTCATCTGTGCCGCAACGCCCGAGCCATTCTATGCCGTGGGCCTCTGGTACGAGGATTTTTCGCCCACGAGCGATGCGGAGGTCCGCGACCTCCTGGCACGGGCAGCCCAGTGGCACGCCACCACTGTGCCGGCGGTATAAGCCCAGGCTTCTTTGCGTGGAGGATCACTTGTGCAGCGCAGGTTTTCTCGTATCGCCCTCTTGAGTCTCTGGTCGCTCTTGCTGTGCGGCCAGGCACCCTTTCTCGACCTGCCACAAAGCCAGTACACGACCCTGAACGACGAGGAGGTCGCGGTGACCCCGCAGGGCATCCACCTGCATATCAAAAACCGCCCCCTGCAAGAGGTCCTGCGATACATTCAGGATGCGAGTGGTATTCGTTTCTCGCTGCCACATACGCTGCTGCTGACCCCCGTCACGGCAGAGATCGAGTCGCCGGATTGGCCCACGGCAGTGCGCCAGTTACTCCGTCTGTTCCAGACCGCCGAGGTCTGGCAGGACGGCGATACAGACCTGCGCCAGATTTTCATTCTGGAAAGCGAAGCGGCGACACCTGCCTCCGTCGTCACGCCTCAGTCCCCGCAAGACAACGTCGAACAGCCCGAGGCTCCAGGAGCTACTGACCGCCAGGACTCACAGTAAGCAGAGGGCGGGAGGGCACAGGGCAGCTCTGCCGCTACAGCCTCTCAAAATAAGACGGCCTCTCTCATTGTAAGACTCTGGTCAGCAGACCTCTCTACCCTTCCATCCAGGCCCCAAACGGACGCAGCGCCGCGATGTGATCGAAGATGATCTTGAGCGCGCCCATAATCGGTATGGCGAGGATCAGGCCCATGGCACCCCAGATCCAGCCCCAGACGAGCAGCCCGATGGTCACCACCAGGGGGTTCAGCTGCAGGCGCTTGCCGATCACTTGCGGAAACAGCCCGCTGATCGCAAACACGTGCAAGCCGACCACCATGGCGCCTACGGCGAGCATCCCCGAACCGGTGAGCGTGCCAAGACCCACGGCCAGGGGCGGCAGCAGGGCCAGGATGACGCCAAGGTATGGGACCAAACTCACGAAGCCGCTGAGAAAACCCAGAAAGTAAAAGTACGGGAGCTTGAAGAGGCCAAACACGAGCACGCTGATGCCGGCGATGAACAGACCACAGATCAGGTTACCGACAATGAAGCCCTGTAGCATCGAGGCGATGCCACCGAGCGTTTCATCGGCGGTGCGGCGGTTGGCAGGCCTGAAGAGTTTCACCGTGGCGGCGCGCGTCCGATCTTTCCAGCTCAGCATGAAGTAGACGAGAAACGGCATGAACGACAGCGTCACCAACAGCTCAGTGATGCCGCTGGCGCTGCGGGTCAGCCAATCCGTCCAGTTGCTCTGCGCTCTCACCTTCACCACTTCCCTGTCCTGCTGGCTCTCAGGCAACACGGTGGCGGTGGTTTGCTGCAGTTGCTCGGCTTGCTGACGGAACCGCAGCATTGTCCCATGGAGTTGGGAGGAATACTTTGGCAGGTCGTGCAGGAATGCGGCAGCACTGTTATAGGACACGTGTGACACGCCGTATACGCAGCCGAGCAGCAGCGTCACTGCCATGAACGAGCCGGCGGCCCGTGGCACGCGCCAGCGTTCCAGGTGCCACACGATCGGCTCCAGTACGAACGCCAACAGCAGTGCAGACGCGATCGTGATCATCACCAGCTTCGCCACGTAGCAGACCGCCAAGACGCCAGTGACCGCCAGGACGACCTGTGCCACAGACCCTGCCGCCACGTCGGTCAGCAGGTCGCCGGGCGTTTCCGCCTCCCGCTCTGCCGGGAGGCCAGGTGTGATAACCACACCCTCGGCATGGCTCCTTGGAGACGACATACATGCCTTTCCGCAGCAGATCTAGGCTGGCTAGGGGATGAAGAGGGAAGAATCCTTCGGACCGGGTTGTCCCAGCACCTGCTTGATTTCGAGGAAGCGCAGCAGCCCCGTTTTGGTAATCATGCCGCGCATCGTGGCATCCTGCATCACCAGGAGCCGACCAATACCGGCCTGTCCCATTTTACTGAGCGCCTCGGTCAACGACGCCTGCGGCGCAATGGTGGTAGCGTGACTGAGCGGTTGCATAATCTGCGTCACGGTCGTAGCGGAGCGCGCCTCCTCAGGCACCTGCCGCACCTCGTCGAGCGACACCACCCCCGACACCTTGCCATTCTCGGTCACCGGAAAGCCGTGATAGCCGTAGCGCAGAAAGTATTCGGACAGGAGCCGGCTCACTGACAAGTCCGGCGGCACGCTCACCACGTCCCGAATCATCACGTCTTGCACGGGCACCCCAGCCAGGGCCTGGCGCAGCACCACTTCCTGATAGCCCTCCTTGGCCATGCCACGCAGAAACATGCCAATGAAGAGGAGCCACAGACCGCCAACCAGCGACCCGGCAAAGATCTGCACGGCACCAAAGACCATCAGCAGCAAGGCAAAACCCTGTCCGACATTGGACGCCGTGCGCGTGGCTCGCGTCAGGGACGCGTACTGATGCCACAAGAAGGCGCGCAACACGCGCCCACCGTCCAGCGGAAACCCGGGCATCAGGTTAAAAATCCCTACCGCCATATTGATCCAGGCCAGATAGGCGCAGACGGTGCCCACCAGAGAGGGTTGGTCTGCAGCCAGGCCGCGATTGAGGCCCCAAAACAACAGCGCCAAGGCAAAGCTCGTCAATGGCCCGACAATGGCAATGGTAAATTCGGTTTTGGGGTCCCGGGCCTCTTCGGACATGCGCGACACCCCCCCAAAGATGAAGAGGGTAATCTCCGGGATGTGGATACCCGCCCGCATGGCCATCAGCGCATGGGCCAACTCATGCACCAGGATCGAGCCAAAAAACAGCAGGGTGGCGAGCACACCGGCCACCCAATAGACGGCCATGCCCTGACCTGGAAACTGGCGTGGGAAATAGCCGGCTGAAAGGCTAAACACCACGAGAATGAAAATGAGAAACCACGAAAGGTCGATGGTGATCTGAATGCCAGCAATGTGCATGAGCCTGAGCCCGCCATGGAGTCTCGGCTCTTCTGTGTTGTCTGCCACGGGTTACCCTCTCTCCAGTAACGCCACACTGCTACGCTTGGCGCGTCATGCTGCCAAGGTTTGCACGTCCTCTGTGGACAGTATGGGCATACCGTTATCTCCTGCATGATGACTACATGTGACCGTACAAGAGCAATTCCTATGCCACCTGCGCCCGTTCCAGACTCCGCCGGTTCTGCGCCTGTGGCGTTTGGTTGTTGGTTATGGGATGGGGAGACGGGACGGCGGCACACTAGCCAAGATCGAGGCACAATGCCGCACTGGAGAGGTCTGACAGACTGTGTCACCTGAGGCCGAGCCGGGAGGGCGTGAGCAATGCAACGCTATTGGATCCGGTACTCCTTAAACTTGCGATACAGAGTCGCCGGCCCAATATCTAAGTGGCGAGCTGCGGCCTGGCGATTCCCCTCGCTGCGCTGGAGGGCCTGGACAATGGCCTCGCGTTCAATCTGCGCCAGCGTCGCGTTGGCAGGGAGCACGAAATATTCACTGGAATTGAGTAAAATCTTGTCCTGCTGGTCCTCCAGACTGAGGTCGTCCATCGTAATGGTGGGGCCCTGGGTCAGCACCACGGCCCGCTCAATGACGTTTTCCAGTTCGCGCACATTGCCTGGCCAGTCATAGGCCATGAGATGCTGTAACGCCTCCTGCTGGACCCCCGTGATCTCCTTATGGTTCTCCTGCGCGTATTTTAGCAAGAAATGCGCCACTAACAGAGGAATGTCCTGGCGGCGTTGGCGCAACGGGGGTAAGTACACCGTGATGACATTGAGGCGGTAGTACAGGTCCTGGCGAAAGTGTTCGGTGGCGACTTCCTTGGCCAGGTCTTTATTGGTGGCCGCCACCACGCGCACGTTCACCTGCAATTCATGCGTGCCGCCCAGGCGCTTAAACGTCCCGTCCTGCAGGACGCGTAAGAGTTTCACCTGGATTTCGACCGGCATATCGCCAATCTCGTCGAGGAACAACGTTCCCCCATCGGCCAGTTCAAAGTGCCCTGGTTTGCGTTGCAATGCCCCGGTGAAGGCGCCTTTTTCATACCCAAAGAGTTCCGCCTCCAGGAGTGTGGCGGGCATGGCCGCCGCGTTGAGCACAATGAACGGGCGGTCGGCGCGCGGACTCAGGCGATGCAGCAACCCGGCGATGAGTTCCTTGCCCGTACCGCTTTCCCCGGTCAGCAAGATCGTCGCCTGCGACGGGGCAATCTGTTCGACCATGCGACAGACGCTTTGCCAGGCCGGGCACGAACCAATGACGTGGGCGCGTGCAAACTGGTCGCGCACCTGGCGTTTCAGGAGCAGGTTCTCCACGATGAGGGACCGCATAGACAGTGCTTTCTGGACTGTTTTGAGCAAGTCGTCCCTGCCGACTGGCTTGACCAGGTAATCGAACGCCCCTTCTTTCATGGCCACCACAGCGGTGTTGATATCGCCATGGCCAGACATCATGACGACCGCAATGCCGGCATCGTGGGCTTTGATATGCCGCAGCACCGTCAGGCCATCCATGTTGGGCATTTTCACGTCGCAAAGCAGTAGATCCACATCGTGTTTCTCGATGTAGGTGAGCGCCTCTTCCCCAGAAGTAGCGGTAAGCACAGTGTACCCCTCGCGGCCGAGGATCACCTCCAGGGCGCGTAGGGTGCTGCGTGCGTCATCCACGACCAGAATGCTGGCCATGCGCGTCTCTCCTCCCTCTCGTCAACAGCAGTGGGTGGCGGATACGTGCTGAGGAACGTGTGAGCAAACATGGCCGTGTGTCCTCAATATCCAAGGCCATGCGTGCACGGGTACAGGACCGCAGTTGGTACTACCCCCACAAGCCTATTCTAACACACTTACTACCTTCTGCGACACATTTCTCGCTCAAAATGATATTGTTTTTTCTCATTTTGAGAGATGAGAGTTATTTGGAGAGTAACAACCGTACACCTCAGCAGGTGGTGAGACACCACGTGCGGTAGGAGAAAAGGGATGGTACCCTATGACTTCCCGCCCAGCGTCCCTCAAGGTCATCCTGATCCCTCTCAGGAGGGCTTTTTTGTCAACAGGTTTGAGCAGAATAGCGCGGACACCAGAGACATCTACCGTCGTGGCCGTATAGATGTCCTGGCAACAACACAACGTATCAGCAAAATCTATGCCGCACCCTGCTAGGCACAGCCCCCCCCGTCACAGTTGCCCAGCGCATGGCACAGGAATTGCTCTTTTGACGGCCTAAAACATCGTGGTCATCCGTGACTCGCAGGCGCAGCGGATGAGACGAGTCCTGGTCTGAAGATGTGCCGCACATGACCCGGCATAGGACTGGTGCGAGGCAGAGATGTCAAGAGATCTGCGTATCCTCCTGTTGACCAATGAGTATCCGCCGCACATCTATGGTGGCGCTGGGGTCCATGTGGAGTATTTAGCCCGCGAACTGGCCAAACTGACGGCCGTCGAAGTCCGCACCTTCGGTATGGAAGACGTCCAGCAAGACCACCTCCGCGTGCGCGGGTTGCGCGCTGACAACGCCGCGGTGGCCTCGGCTCCACCACACCTGGCTTCGCCCCTGCAAGCCCTCAGCACCTGTGTGGCCTTCGCCAGCTATCCGATCGCGGCCGACGTGGTGCATTGCCATACCTGGTACACGCATTTCGGGGGGATCGTGGCCAAGATCCTGTATGGCGTGCCGCTGGTCATTACCGTGCACTCGCTCGAACCGCTGCGGCCCTGGAAGCGGGCCCAGCTCGGACGGGGCTATGACTTGTCAGCGTGGCTTGAGAAAACCGCCCTGGAGATGGCGGACGCCATTATTGCGGTGTCGAGGAGTACGGCCGCTGAGGTGACCCAACTTTTTGCCGTTGATCCGGCGACGGTCACCGTTATTCCAAACGGTATTGACACGGCGGAATACAGGCCGGTAACTGACCCCGACTGTCTCACCTCCTACGGCATTGATCCGGCGCGTCCCTATGTGCTATTTCTGGGCCGCATGACCCAGCAAAAAGGCTTGCGCTATTTGCTCGAGGCCATGCCGTATCTGGCACCTGATGTCCAGGTCGTGCTCTGCGCTGGAGCAGCAGATACGCCCGAGATGGCGCAGGCGATCGAGACAGCCGTGACGCGCCTGCAACAGCAGCGCCCGGGGATCGTCTGGTTGCCGACCATGGTACCACGCCGCGCCAGCATAGCGCTCTTCTCGCATGCCGCCGTGTTCTGTTGTCCGTCCATTTATGAGCCTTTTGGCCTGATCAACCTCGAGGCCATGGCCTGCGCCACCCCAGTCGTCGCCAGTGCCGTGGGTGGCATTCCCGAAGTAGTAGTGGACGGTACAACGGGGTATCTGGTCGATCCTGACCTGTCGTCTGAGCCCCCCTACGAGCCACGCCACACCACGCAGTTTGCCCAACGTCTCGCCGCGGCG
>WNGG01037943.1_pt1 | contig 10717 bp, 9 predicted proteins | sample 5400661 | NCBI WGS metagenome assembly WNGG01 (sample SAMN13153372, study PRJNA577476) | soil metagenome | isolation source: 100 cm soil or saprolite under Garry oak tree replicate 1 | place: USA:California | collected 2016-06-15
CTTCCAAGCGCTGGATCACCGAGCAGTACGACACTTCCGTGCGCACAAACACTTTGGCGGGCCCCGGCGCGAGCGATGCAGCAGTGGTGCGCATCAAGGATCCAAAGACCGGCGCCGTGAAGCGCGCTCTCGCGCTTTCCACCGACGGCAATGGCCGCTGGTGTCAGTTGAATCCGCGCGTCGGGGCCATGCACGCCGTCGCAGAAGCGGCCCGCAACGTTGCATGCAGCGGCGCGCGGCCCATCGCCGCCACGAATTGCCTCAACTTCGGCAGCCCGGAAAAGCCCGAAGTAATGTGGCAATTCAGCGAAGTCATCGATGGCATCGCCGAAGCCTGCACCGCCCTCGGCACACCCATCACCGGCGGCAACGTTAGTTTCTACAACGAGACTCTCGGCAAATCCATTTACCCCACGCCGGTCATCGGCGTCCTCGGCATCCTCGACGACGCTTCGCGCGTCCTGAAAATCGCCTTCCGCAACGAAGGCGACCTCATTGTCCTTCTCGATGGCGACACTCCCTCTTCTCGTCATTCCGAGCGAAGCGAGGAATCTGCTTTTCTAGTTGGCGAGGCCGCCCGCGAATTTTCCTCCTCCGAATACTCCAAAACGATCGCCGCCATCGTCGCCGGCGAACCACCTGCCATCGACCTCGCCGCCGAGAAGCGCCTTCAAGATTGTCTCGTCGCTCTCGCCGCCGAGGGCGCGGTGCAATCCGCCCACGACATCTCCGACGGCGGCCTCGCCGTCACCCTCGCCGAATCCTGTTTTGCCTCTGGAGTGGCCGGTCTTCAGACCGGTTCTTTTCCAGCCGAAGCGCATAGCGCGCATCTCGGTGCAACTATCAGTTTTCCTGACGATTCTGGCCCTGCCGAACACGCCCTCTTCAACGAGCGCGGCGCGCGCGCCGTCGTCTCCGTCACTCCATCAAAACTTGCCGCCGTTCTCCATACTGCGAGACAATATAACGTGGCGGCACGCGAGCTAGGCCGGGTCACCCGTGACGGTTCGTTCCGCATCGAATATAAGGGGTGCGCGGTGATAAACGGTTCCGTTGAATCGCTGCACGACGCCTGGGCGCATTCGCTGGAACGCACACTAACCGAGAAATGACTCTAACCACAACACAATGGTTTCGTGTCTTCGGCTGGGCCCTACTCCCCCTAGTCATAGCCGGGTTGCCCATCTGCGGTGTGTGGCTATTGCATTTTTCATGGCGTGCAACTGCTCTCCGCTGGGTACTCTTAGTCCAGGGTGGTATCGGGACGCTCGTCAGTTTTCTGATGGGTCTCACCACGTTCGTCAGAGCCCCACATCGAGGTCGCGATGATTATTACGAGTTCTTCTGGAGTCTCATTTGGGTTTTCATCGGGAGCTTTGTATGTTTCGGAATTTACGAACGACGGCAATGGGCACGTAGAGTCCTTGTGATTCTCAGTGGTGCCGAGTTTGCTTCGGCTCTTCTGGCAGTACTATTGTTGGGCTTTGCCACGGACAATATGGGTCTAGCCGTGGCATTGGTTGGAGTTGCCCTCTACGGTGGGTTAATGTGGTATATGCTGACCACCCCCGAGGTAAAACTTGAATTTAGTGCTTGAAGCTACGGCAATGACTCGAAGATCCGCCTTCGCCGACGATCATTTCCATGACGAGTGTGGTGTCTTCGGAGTCTTCGGCCACCCGGAAGCGTCGAACCTCGCGTATCTCGGTTTGTACGCCCTGCAACATCGCGGCCAGGAATCCGCCGGCATCGTCTCCAGCGACGGCAAAGAGTTACACGTGCACCGACGGCAAAGAGTTACACGTGCACCGCGCCATGGGCAAAGTCGAAGAAATTTTCCAGCCAAGCGTGCTCGCGCAACTCCCGGGCAGTCTCGCGATCGGCCACACCCGCTACTCCACAGCGGGCGACAAAGCTCTGCTCAACGCCCAGCCCATCATGATCGACTGCAACAAAGGCAAAGTCGCCCTCGGCCACAACGGCAACCTCACCAACGCCGGCGAGTGGCGCCGCAAGCTCGAGCATCGCGGCTCCATCTTCCAGACCAACAGCGACACCGAAGTCATCGTCCATCTCATCGCACGCTCGCAGGCCCGCAATCTTTCCGGCGCGCTGGGCGACGCCCTCAATCAAGTGGAAGGCGCTTATTCCCTTCTCGTGCTCACGCAGGATGAACTTTACGCTGTCCGCGATCCCCGCGGCTTCCGTCCATTGGTGCTTGGAAAATTGACCACGCCCGGCGGCTTTGTCTCGTGGTTAGTGGCCTCCGAAACCTGCGCCTTCGACCTGCTGAACGCCCAATACATTCGAGAGATCGAGCCCGGCGAGATGGTGCGCATCTCCAAATCAGGCATCGAGTCCATCCGCTTCGCCCCGGAGAAACAGCTCCAGCAGTGTATTTTCGAGCATGTCTATTTCTCCCGCCCGGACAGCATCATTTTCGGCCGCTCCGTGAACGAAAGCCGCGAGATGCTCGGCCGTCTCCTCGCCCAGGAGCATCCCGTCGACGCAGATATTGTTGTCCCCGTGCCCGATTCCGGCGTGCCCGCGGCTGTGGGTTACGCGCTCGAATCAAAAATCCCGTTCCGCATGGGCTTGATCCGCAATCACTACATCGGACGCACTTTCATCGAACCCTCGCAAGCCATCCGTAATTTCGGCGTGAAGCTCAAGCTCAACCCCATCCGCGGCTTGATGGAAGGCCAGCGCGTGATACTCGTCGATGATTCCATCGTGCGCGGTACCACCAGCCGCAAGATTGTCCGCATGGTCCGCGAGGTCGGCGCAAAGGAAGTCCACGTGCGCATCAGTTGCCCGCCGACGATTTCCCCGTGCTACTACGGCGTGGATACCCCCACTCGCGAAGAATTGATCGCCTCCTCGAACACGCCCGAAGAAATCTGCAAATTCCTTGGCGCCGATTCGCTGGGCTACGTTTCTCTCCCGGCGCTGCGCCGCGCGGTCAGTGATACCGAAGGCAAGTTTTGTACGTCCTGTTATACGGGAGTCTATCCGACGGATCTGGTACAGCTCGAGGTGCGCAAATGCGCGCCCGATGGCAAATCCGGTGAAGCTACCGACGGCAATGGAAACGAACCCGCGCCCGCAGAGCGGCCGGTGGTGGTGGAACGTGAAAGCTGAAAAAACGAAGAAGCACGAAGAAGCAAACTTGCCCGTGAAAACCAAGATTCAACGCGAGATCATCGCCTGGTTCTGGGTCGGCCTCGTCTTTCTCCTCATCAATGGCACGATCGGCCAGGCGCGCGTCATTCCTTCCGGCTCGATGGAGAACACGCTGCTCATCGGCGATCACCTCATCATGAGCCGCATCGGCTACGACGCGGGCGTGCCTTTCACCAACTGGCACATGCCGCTTTGGCGCAATCCCAAACGCCAGCAAGTGATCATCTTTAAACCGCCGTTTGCGCCGGACACGCCGGACTACGTGAAGCGCGTTATCGGGCTTCCCGGAGACACCATCGACATTCACGACGGCGCCGTCTGGATCAATGGCCAGAAACTCGCTGAAAAATACACCACTGGCGCGACGGAGCCCCCCGCGGACTACGTCGCCCTATATCCTGGCTTTGAGCCTCCGCGGTATCCCTACAAGGTTCCTCCGGACTGTTTCTTGGCCTTGGGTGATAACCGCGGCAATTCGCTCGATAGTCGCTTCTGGGGCTGCGTCCCGCGCAAAAACATCATCGGAACGCCGGTCATGATTTACATGTCGTTGAATGTTTCGCCGCAGGCTTGGGAGCCAGGCCAGATTCGCGAGCGGTTTTTTGCTTACGCGAATGCCCTCCTGCATCCCAGAATTGTCCGCTGGAACCGCATTTTCCGGACGTTTTAGTTTTGTCGAACAGTTGTTGGCAATAGCCGCCGCGATCCCCCACGGCGCCCCTATGAATTCCTGTCAGTGACCGGCGCGCGGGAGCGTGCGCCCCGATCAAAAAAAGGCGGAAACGGAAGCGGGCGGATCTTTCATGAAATATGCCGATGCCGGAGTGAATATCGCCGTCGCGGATGACGCGAAGCAAAGAATCCGCCACCACGCCAGCCGCACGTTCACTCCCGGCGTGCTCGGCGGCATCGGCAGCTTCGGCGCGCTCTTCGCTCTCGATCGCAAAAAATGGAAAGAACCCGTGCTGGTCTCCAGCGCGGACGGCGTTGGCACCAAGCTCAAAGTCGCCATGGCCATGAGCGTGCACTCCACCGTCGGCGGCGACCTCGTCAATCATTGCATCAACGACATTCTCGTCCAGGAGACCGCGGAGATGCCCGGATTTTATCCACCCGGCGAATACGATCTCGCGGGCTTCATCGTGGGTGTCGTCGAGCGCAAAAAACTTCTGACCGGCAAAAGCGTCCAGCCTGGAGACACCCTGATCGCGCTGCCGTCAGCCGGACTGCACACCAACGGCTATTCTCTCGCGCGCAAACTTGTCTTTGAAGTTGCAAGGCTGAAGCCGGATACCTACGTCGCCGAAGTCGGAAACAAAATCGGCGCGGAATTGCTGAAGCCTCATCTGTGTTACGCGCCCGCGCTGAAGAACATCGTTGCCCGCGGCTGGGTTTCCGCCCTCGCGCACATTACCGGCGGCGGCATCCCTGGAAACTTGCCTCGCGTGCTCCCTGGTGGCGTGAAAGCGGAAATCGATCTGGCATCCTGGCCGGTGCCGGCGATCTTTAAATACCTGGCCAAGCTGGGGAAGATCGACACCGGCGAACTGCTGCAATCCTTCAATATGGGCGTCGGAATGATTCTCGTCGTGCCGCCGAAAAACGTTCGTCCGGTCGAAGCCGACCTGAAGAAGCATCGCGAAAAATTCTTCCTCATCGGCCGCATCGAGCGCAGCGAATCCGGCAAAGCTCGCGTCAGCTACTCCGGCACTCTCAACCTCTGAGCTGTGACCTGTAGGTCACCCCTTCGGGCGTGAGGCTTTTCTCTATTCTTTCCATCTCTTTCACTCGTAAAACGCCAATTCCCCAGCAAAATAACATCTTCCTATCGAAGAATTGGGACCGTTCACCAGTCACGAATCACCAGTCGCGCTCAGTGCGCCACATCTTTTAGAATATCGACAATCACATTGGTATTTTTATTGAAAACAACGATGTGCGCGCCAATCACGCCGCGGCGGTATTCCGCGGGAAGCGGTGGCAATTGGCGCTCGAGTTCCACGGGGCATGGCTCAACGCGCTTCTGCAGTCCCGGCGGCAGCGTACCCTTCCGCTCGAGTTGTTTCTCAAGCCCCGGGGGCAGGTTCCCGCCGCGCTTGGCAAGCCCCGGCGGAAGATTCGAGCCGGGATCCCAAAACCAAATTTCACACTTTGGTCTTCATCCTCCCCTTGATCGTGTTTGTTGTGCCCTTTTCCTTTACCGTGACCTTCACCTTGCGAAAACGCAGGCGGCGCAATGAGTGCGCTCGTTACCAGGGCTGCCGCGCAATATTTCCAAAAATGCGAAAGCATGTGTCCTCCGTTCGGGGCTTGAGGCATTAGGGCGATATGCTTAGGATAGGACTTGCTTGTGTACTTTACCAGCCGCATCGGTGGACCCCGTGCTCACGGGACTAATTCAGTGTCGCGCGGTTCTCTGCCGGCGTCCAGAATGGCTGCCTCGTGGCCAGAAATTCGATCGGCACATTGCGCCCGACTCGGTCGGGGCGTCTCTGCGTAATCTTTTCTATTCTCCTTTAGCATATTCTGGATTCTTTGCTGGACCGCGCAATTTCACTTGGGCAATCCTTCCGCGAACTGCGGATAGAGCGCCTGCGCCCTTCGCGCTAACTCGCGCTCCAATCGCCGCGTCCATCGCACTTCCACTCGCATCTGCTCGATCATTAAGGCCACCATCCATACCGCTTCGTGATACTTGTGACCTACCTCGTCGTAAATCGACAGCAGAGTTTTCTTTTCTCTCGCGATTTCTTTCAGCAAAAATTTCCGCCTCCGCTTCAACTGATTCAGGAAGACGCCCGGCCGCGCCTGCCACGAAAGGGCGATCCAGGTCTGGAACGGAGGCCGGTCGCGCTGCGTCGTCCACTCTTCACGCTCCAGCGCGCTAGCCAAGGCCGCGCGTCCCTTCGTTTTCCAGCGAGTAGTAAACTTGCGGCCGGGATATCCCCGCCCAATCCCGGATCTCTCGCCTCTCCAGTTCCAGGTTCGCCTGATACCCATGCATCGGCCGCTCCGCGAGCAAGCTCAGGAGCACCAGGTCCGGCGTCGTCAGCGGAAGTCTCAGGGGCGTGCGCCCGATTCTTCTCCGTCTCTCTGCGCTTCTCAGCGGTCTCCCCGTCTCTGCGTTATCTTGTCTCTTCATCTCTTCCCGTCTTGCGCTCTTTGCTCCACCACCACCATTGGCATTGCTCCGCCGGCAGCCGCGGGTTGCGCGCCTGCGCCACCGCCGCGCGAAACGTATCCAGTACGCAAGGATCTTGCTGCTGGCCGCTCAGGCGATTCAGGCGCGCGTACATTCTTTGCGGATTCTGCCGCGCGAGTTGCGCCACGCTGCGAATCCCCAGCAACTCAAAATCCCGCAGCATCGCCGGCCCAATCGAAATCAAATCTCCCAATTGCCGCGCCGTTCCACCCATAAAAATCTCCTTGACTTGGGATTTCATTCCTTGTACCGTCCACTAGTCTAAATTAGACTACTTCTCTCGTCAAGGAGATTCTGCCCCATGCGCCACTTCACCTTCGCCCTTACCGCTCTTTTGCTTTCTTTGGTTTTCGCTTCGCGGCAAGCCAATTCATCTCAGGAGAAAATGCCCATGAACGTCAAACGCATCACCCCGGTCCTGCTCGTCAAGGAGATCGAGCCCATTATTCCTTTTTGGGTCGATCGTCTCGGCTTCACAAAGACCATCGAAGTCCCTGACGGCAACAAGCTCGGTTTTGTGGCCTTTCAAAAAGGCGCTGCCGAAGTGATGTACCAAACCTACGCCAGTGTGGAAAAAGACGCGCCGTCATCCATGTCCGCGGAAGCCCGAAAAGGCCCCACGTATCTCTACATGGAAGTCGACAACCTCGATGCCGTCCTCGCGGTAATGAAAGATGTGAAGATCGCCATGCCTGTCCGCACCGCTTTCTACGGCATGAAGGAATTCGGCGTCCAGGAACCCGGCGGCCACTTCATCACCTTTGCCCAGCCGGTCGCCGCGACGCAGCACTGAAGCGATTTTTCGAAATCGTTCTCAACTGACCGTCAGCGTTCGCAGGTTACCTACAGGTGTAAATACTACTAAATGTATATCCCCGGAGTGCGCCATGATCTGGTATCCCGACCACTACCAAAATTAGCCGTTCTGCGTCACTGCTTGGTAGGCGTTGGCTGTGGCGGTGGCCGCCGTTCTATTTCCGCCGGCACGGCAATCGACCGCGCGCCATTCTTGCCAACCGCACGAATGGCAAAAAAGTGATTGTCGGTGGAAACGCTTTTCAACACCGTTTCACCCGGCGCAGCCGCAAAATCAAAAACCTGCCATCGTGGCTCGCTGGTCTCGCGCCACAGAATCTCGAATCCCGCACGCTCCGGATCATCGTCAGCCGGCCACGACACTTTCGCATCCGGCGTGACCGCACCGGTCAATTTCGAATTTGTTGGCGGTGTGGGAGCCAACGCCAACTGCCGCAGCGCTTCGGCATTGTCGCGCGCTACGTCGCCCATAAACGTAAAGTTGAGATACCTCTCATAATCTCCGTATTCGATTCCGTTTTCCGTGCGCGGCGTCTGATGCTGGTGATTGTAATCTTCCAGCGGCTCGGTGAACCGCACCGCCGGCAACCCCGCTTTGTAAAACGGATAGTGATCGCCGCCGCGGCCGTAGCGGTCCACTCGGAAAATCATTCGAATCGCCCTGCGCCCATCAATCTCCTCAACCGCGCGCGCCAATTCCCGCGAAGACGAATCCGCATCATCAATTTCGCCATTCCCGGAAAAAAGCCGCACGCGATGCGGTGCTCCTGGTGCCGGGTCTGCGCCTACTATGTCGTCGTCCAGCATTCCGCCCACGGTGTAACCCTGCTGCTTCAGCCAATCCACGAGGTGCGTGCTGCCGAGCAGCCCCTGCTCTTCGCCGGATACCGCCGCAAAAAGTATCGTCGCGCGATACGTTCCACGCCCGTTCGCCCCTGCTTTGCTCAGCAGCCTCGCGCATTCCACGCTCACCGCCACTCCCGACCCATCGTCGTCCGCGCCGGGCGCATCGGCTTGCGGGTCCATCACGTTCGAAGGCCGCGAATCAAAATGCCCCGATACAATGAAAATGGTTTTCGCCAGCTTCGCATCGCTTCCCGGAAGAATCGCATAAACATTTTCCAGTGGAATCGCTTTCCCCGAGGTCCGCTCCGAAGTCGATTCGAATTTGTCCACCACCACCTGCAATTTTCCGCCGGAATCCTTCGCGATCTCATTCAATCGCGCCACGATCGCATCCCGTCCGCAGCCAATCCCCCGCTTCGGGTCTGTCCACGAAGAAAGCGTCAGCCGCGTCCCGCACGCCACCAGCTTCCCGATCAGCGCCCGCATCGACCTTTCATCGACGGACGCCCGCGCAATCGCTCCCGCCGGGCGCGCCAAAATCTTTGGCTGCGGCTTTCCCTTCGCGGGCTCCGCCGGATCCCGCGGAGCCACTTGCTGCGCTATCGCCGGAATCGACCCTAGGGCCAGCAGCGCCAAGAGCGGCGGTATCACCATCGTTCTGCCAAATCTCTTTTTATGATTGGTCATCGTTTGCATTTCCCAAGTTGGATTTCTTGCCGAGCAAGGCGGCATTCTACCTCGAAAGCCGCATTTTTTCGGAATGCCGCGGCCTGTCCACCGCTCTTGCGCAGCCAAAGATATCTCCTCTTTCCTGAAATTGACTTCTGTCCCGATACTCTGGAATCATCGCATGCGTACTTAATTGCGTTGGCGGTATCGCCTCAAGACTTTTCGCGCTGGCCGCGCGTCTTGAGAATTCTGGAAAGGATCTCCGGCATGGTAGCTGGCATTCGCACGCGCGACCTCCGCAAAGTCTACACCTCGGCTCCTCCCGTGGCTGCTGGCACGGGCGGCTTCTCCTTCGGCGCGCCAAAAGCCAAAGGTAAACAGCCCAAGCCTGAAGTCGTCGCGCTCGATGGAATTTCCCTCGACATTTTGCCCGGAGAAATCTTCTGCCTGCTCGGCCCCAACGGCGCCGGCAAGTCCACGACCGTCGGCGTTCTCACCACGCGCGTCCGCCCGACCAGCGGCCAAGCCTTCATCGGCGAACACGACGTCTGGCAACAGCAGGTTGCCGTCAAGCGCCTGATCGGTGTGGTAGCCCAGCGCCCCAATCTGGATTTCTCGCTGACGGCGCGCGAAATTCTCGTCTTCCACGGCGCCTATTTCGGGCTTTCCTCTCACGAACGCGCCAAACGCGCGGAGTTACTCCTCGAACGCTTCAAGCTCACCGATCGCGCCGACCAGATGGTCCGCGGCTTCTCCGGCGGCATGATGCAGCGCCTCTCGATCGCCCGCGCCATGATGCACGATCCGCAGGTACTTTTCCTGGACGAGCCCAGCGCCGGCCTGGACCCGCAAACACGTCTGCTTCTATGGGAGATCGTCCGCGAATACAACCACAGCGGCAAAACCATTCTGCTGACCACCCACAACATGGAAGAAGCCGACGCGCTCTGCAAACGCCTCGCGATTATCGATCATGGCCGCGTCATCGCTCTCGGAACTCCCCAGGAGTTGAAAGCCTCTGTTCCTGGCGGCTTTTTGTTGCGTCTCCGCTTCGGCCTTCACTCCCCGGATTTCCTCAAACGTCTACAGGCCCTTGCCGGCGTCCGGGAAGTGCGCGCCACGGATGGCAACGGCGCCGATCTCTACGCCGACCGCGGCGGTTCGCTCGTTGCGGAAGTCGCCAGTTTGGCCTCCGGCGCTAGCGTCGAATTGTGCGACGTGCACATCTCCGAGCCCAGCCTGGAAAATCTCTTTCTGCACCATACCGGAAGGAGTTTGCGCGAATGAACTGGAAAGCTTTTTTCGCCATGCTCGCGCGCGACGCTCATGTCGCCCGCCGCAACTTCGTGGCGCTCTTGTTTCAAACGTTTTTGCAGCCGCTGATGTTCGTTTTCATCTTCGGCCGCGTCATGGTCGGCAGCGGCTTCATGCCGCCTTCCTACAAGAGCCTGCTGCTTCCGGGAATCATGGCCATCTGCATGGTCGGCACCGGCATTTGGGCGGTCGCCATGCCCCTGATCGCCGAGTTTCAATTCACGCGCGAAATCGAAGACCGTTTGCTCGCTCCCATGGAAATCTCCTGGCTGGCCATTGAAAAGGTCGGCGCCGGCACGCTGCAAGCGCTCGCTGCTGGCCTCATGTTCATCCCCGCCGCCTGGCTGCTGCTCCGCTCCGGTGTCGATCTCAACGTGCCTCATCCCCTGCTCTTTGCGGTTGTGGCGTTGCTCGTTGCTCTATTCTCCGCGACCGGTGGACTCGCCCTTGGCTGCAGCATGCAGCAGACCCACATCGGCCTGATGTTCAGCCTGATTGTCGCCCCCATGATTTTCTTCGGCTGCACCTACTATCCGTGGAGCGCTCTCGAAAAGTTTCCCGTCCTGCAAAAAGCCGTGCTTGTAAATCCCTTGGTCTACGCCAGCGAAGGCCTTCGCGCCACGATGATTCCTCAGTTTCCGCATCTCCCCTTGCTCGCGGTCGTCATCGGCCTTGTCTTTTTCAACG
>WNGG01009357.1_pt1 | contig 10716 bp, 6 predicted proteins | sample 5400661 | NCBI WGS metagenome assembly WNGG01 (sample SAMN13153372, study PRJNA577476) | soil metagenome | isolation source: 100 cm soil or saprolite under Garry oak tree replicate 1 | place: USA:California | collected 2016-06-15
AGATCCGCAGGGAGCCTCGACGGGACGTCGCGCCACTATCTCGACACGCTGGAGGAATCGGCGCACCGGATGGGCGATCTCATCGACGACCTGCTGGTGTTCTCGAGGATGGGGCGCAGCGCCCTGCGCGCCAGCCGCGTGGAGCTCGGGGTCCTGGTGGAGGAGGCCCGCAGGGAGCTCCGCGAGGACGTCGGAACCCGGAGGATCGAATGGAGGATTGCTCCTCTGCCCGCGGTCGAGGCCGACCCGGCGATGCTCCGCCTGGTCCTCGCGAACCTGCTGTCCAACGCCGTGAAGTACACCCGGCCGCGCGATCCCGCCCGGATTGAGATCGACGCCGAGACACGCGACGGCGAAACGGTGGTGTGCGTCCGCGACAACGGGGTCGGGTTCGACATGGAGTACAAGGACAAGCTGTTCGGCGTGTTCCAGCGCCTGCACCCGCCCGGCGAGTTCGAGGGGACCGGCATCGGCCTGGCCAACGTCCGACGTATCGTTCACCGGCACGGCGGGCGTACCTGGGCCGAGGGTCGGGTGGACCACGGGGCGGCGTTCTACTTCTCGCTCCCCCGACCCAAGGAGGCAGCGGCATGAGCGACCTGGGACGCATCCTGCTGGCGGACGACGACCCCAACGACGTCGAGCTGACGCTGGCGGCGCTCGCCCAGAACCACCTGGCGAACGAGGTCGTCGTGGCCCGCGACGGCGCGGAGGCCCTGGAGTTCCTGCAGGGCCGCGGCCGGTTCGCGGGGCGTGCAAGCGAGAATCCCGCCGTCGTGCTCCTCGACATCAAGATGCCCAAGGTGGACGGGCTGGAGGTGCTGCGCTGCATCCGCCAGGACGCGAAGCTGCGCGCGATCCCGGTCGTCATGCTGACGTCGTCGCGCGAGGACAAGGACGTGGTCGAGAGCTATCACCTCGGGGTGAACGCCTACGTCGTCAAGCCGGTCGACTTCCGGGCCTTCATCGACGCCGTGAAGAACCTCGGACTGTTCTGGGCGGTGCTCAACCAGCCGCCGCCCGGCAGCGCCCGGCGCACCCCTTGAGACCGATGATCGCGCCCCTTCCCGAAGCACCGGCCGGCGCCGGCCGGCGCTTGCGCATCCTGCACGTCGAGGACGACCCGAACGACGTGGAGCTGATCCGCGCCGCCCTGGAGGCCAACGGCGTGGACTGCGTGGTGGAGGTGGTCTGCGACCGGGCCGCCTTCGCCACCGCGCTCGAACGGGGCCGCTTCGACCTGATCCTGTCCGATTACTCGCTGCCGACATTCGATGGATTCACGGCCCTGAGGATCGCCCGGGAGCGCTCCCCGGACGTCCCCTTCATCATCGTGTCCGGGACCCTCGGCGAGGAGACGGCCATCGACAGCCTGCAGGCGGGCGCCACCGACTATGTCCTGAAGCACCGGCTGGGTCGTCTGGCTCCCGCCGCGCGCCGGGCCCTGGACGAGGCGGAGGAGCGCCGCAAGCGGGGCCGGGCCGAGGAGGCGCTGCAGAACGAGCAGCAGTTCCTGAGGGCGATCCTGGACAGCGTCGAGGCGGGCATCGTGGCGTGCGATGCCCGAGGCATCCTGACGCTGTTCAACCGCGCCGCACGCCAGATGCACGGTGTCTCCGAGGAGGCCCTCCCGCCGGACCAGGGGCCGCCGAAATACGATCTGTACCAGCCGGACGGCAAGACTCCCCTGAAGAAAGAGGAGGGCCCTCTCGACCGCGCCCTGCAGGGGGAGCGCGTGCGCAACGCAGAGCTGGTCATCATCCCCAGGAACGGCCCGCCGCGCACCGTCCTGTCCAGCGGCCAGCCGATTGCGGACGCGCAGGGCCGCAACCTGGGCGCCGTCGTCGCCATGCAGGACATCACCGAGCGCAAGCTGCTCGAGAGCCAGCTGCGCCAGGCGCAGAAGATGGAGGCGATCGGACGCCTGGCGGGAGGCGTGGCGCACGATTTCAACAACCTCCTGAACGTGATCCTGGGATACAGCGAGATGGTCCTGGGGGAGATCGGCACCGACGATCCGCACCGCGCCCGGATCGAGCAGGTGCGCAAGGCCGGGGAGCGCGCCGCCTCCCTCACCCGCCAGCTCCTGGCGTTCAGCCGCAAGCAGGTGATGCAGCCGAGGGTGCTCGATCTCGGCGCGCTCGTCGCGGAGATGGAGAAGATGCTCCGACGCCTGATCGGCGAAGACGTCGAGCTGATCATCCGGGCGCAGGCCGGGGCCCTGCGGATCAAGGCCGATCCGGGGCAGATCGAGCAGATCGCGCTGAACCTGGTGGTCAATGCCCGCGATGCCATGCCACAGGGCGGCCGACTGACGATCGAGACGGCGGGCGTCGAGCTCGATGAACGGTTCGCGAGAGAACATCCCGGCGCGCGCCCGGGCTCCTACGTGATGCTCGCCGTCGGGGACACCGGCTGCGGCATGACTCCCGAAATCCAGGCCCGTATGTTCGAGCCGTTCTTCACGACCAAGGAGCCGGGCAAGGGGACCGGCATGGGACTGGCCACGGTCTACGGCATCGTCAAGCAGAGCGACGGCTACATCGGCGTCGCCAGCGAGCCGGGGCGCGGGACCACGTTCAGCATCTATATGCCCCCGACCCTGGAGTCGACCGAGGCGGTCCTGCCGCACGACGCCTCGGCGTCTCCCCGGGGCACCGAGACCATCCTGGTGGTGGAGGACGATCCGAGCGTCCGCAACGTCGTGCGCGACTGCCTGCGGATCTACGGGTACACCGCGCTGGAGACCGGCGACCCCGAGGAAGGCATCCGCATCTGCCAGGACCATCAGGGAACGATCCATCTCCTGATGACGGACGTCGTCCTGCCCAAGATGAGCGGCCGCGCCCTGGCGACGCGCCTCTCTGCGCTGCGTCCGGACATGAGGATCCTGTTCATGTCCGGCTACACCGACGACGCCCTGGGCCAGCACGGGGTCCTGAATCGCGACGTCGCCTTCCTGCAGAAACCGTTCCACCTGACCGTCATGGCCCGCAAAGTCCGCGAGGTCCTCGATCAACGTCGTCCGGGCGGGTCCTGAACGACCTCCGCCCGGCGGCGCCGCTTGCGCCGGGCCCCGCGATGCCTCAGAATCCTGCCGGCGGATCGGCGCGCCGGGACGATCCCGGCCGCCCCGCGATCAGCATGAGCGATTCAGACCGTTTCGTCGCCGCCGTGGCGGTTGCGGTGTTCCGCGGCGGCCGGGTGCTGGCCATGCGCCGCTCGCCGCGGAAGGACGCCGGGGCGGGCGCCTGGGAGACCCTGTCGGGAAGGATCCTGCCGGGCGAGCAGCCGCTGCAGGCCGCACTCCGGGAGTCGCGCGAGGAGTGCGGGCTGGAGGTGACGATCGACCCGCGCCCGGTCGCCTCGTATCAGGCCAAGCGCAATCGCGACGACATGATCGTCGTGGTCTACCGCGGCGTTGCGGGCGCGGGCGACGTGGTCCCCTCGGACGAGCACGACGCCTTCGCCTGGATGACCCCCGGCGAGTTCGCGCGCGCCTGCCGCTTTCGGCAGCTCGTCGAAGCGGTCCGGCTGGCCGGGGAGGCGCCTCGGGGGGACACGGCTTGACCCGGGAGGCGCCCGGGCACCCGCCGCGTCAGGGGTGCCTACGGGACAGGACGTCAGATCCGCCGGCCCTTGCGATAGAGCAGCCAGCCGAAGCCGAGCAACAGAGAACAGCCGCCGAGGATCTTGGCCTCGAACACCCAGGGGCTCGAGCCGCCCGGCGGCACGAGGGCGAAGGCGATGGAGACGGCCGTGGTCAGAAAGCCGACCAGCCCCGTCAGCACGGCTCCGGCGCGCCCCCCGGGCACGGTGATCGCTCCCCCGGGGGCGGTGTCAGGCACCCCGAGCTTCAGAAGGACGGCGAATAAATAGAGGTACGGGATGAAATAGACGACGATGGTGAAGTCGGCGAGGAACAGATAGGCCTGCTCGACGTCGACTCCGACGAACCCGACCAGGATGAGGAGGCTGGAGATCGCCCCGGTCGTCAACAGGGCGATGTGCGGCGAGGCGTAACGCGGGTGCAGCCGCCCGAAGGCCGGAGGGAGGTAACGGTCGATGCCGGCGACGAACGGGATGCGCGAGCAACCCGCCAGCCAGGCGCTGCAGCCGCCGACGCCGCCCAGGGCGATGAGCAGCGCCATCAGCCCGGCCAGAAAACCGAAGCCCATCTTCTCCTGCACGGCCGCGATGGCGGCGGCCACGCCGTCCAGGAGGCCGATGTTCTGCTGGGGCAGGGCCACCAGGAGCGCGGCCGTCCCCAGGATGTAGATGAGCGTGATGATGACGCCGGAGATCAGGATGGCCCGCGGTACGTTCCTGCGCGGCTCGACAATTTCCTCCCCCATCAGCGCGCCCAGGTCGAGCCCCGAGAAGCCGAAGCAGATGGCGGAGAAGAACGACAGCGTGTCGAACCTGAACACCGGCACCAGCCCGCCGGCGCGCAGCGGCGTGGCGGCGCCGTAACGGATCCAGGCGAAGGCCCCGAGGAGGATCAGCAGGGTCGCCGGCAGCCAGGTGCCGTACGCCCCGAGGTTGTTGAGCCAGCGCGCGTTCTTCAGCCCGCGCACGTTCATCCAGACCACGATCCAGAAAATCAGGAGCGACACCGCCGCCATGAACGGCGGGCTCGCCGCCAGCCCCTTGTGCCTGTCGCCCAGCATGAACACCAGGTTGCCGACGGTGAAGATCAGCAGGTGGGGGAAATAAATGAGATTGTTGGTCCACAGGCACCAGCCGGAGATGAACCCGTGGTCGTCCCCGAAGGCGTGCTTGGTCCAGGCGTAGATGCCCCCCTCCTCCGGGTACCGGGTCGTCAGGTCGATCACCGCCAGGCCGGAGGGGACGAAGAAGCACAGAAACGCCAGGACCCACAACGGCAGCGCGGCGTAGCCGTAGCCGCCGGCCGAGGTGAGCCACCAGCGCAGCCCCACGATGGCCACGACGTTGAGGAGGACGAGGTCCCACAACCCGAGCTCGCGCCGCAGGCCGGTCGCACCGACCGGCCTCGTCGAGGTGGGCGAGAGGGTGCCCCCCTCCGGACCGGGAGCCATCAGGAGCCGATCTCGTCGATGCTCTTGCGCGCGGTCCTGAACAGCAGATAACAGAGCGCACCGAACACGATCAGCGCGACCGCGTCACGCGCGGTGCCGCCGCTGGCAATCTGATCCAGGTGAAGTGCGCGAAACACGGTGTCGCCGACGCCGCTGAGCTTCTCGAGAAGATTATGCCCCCCGCTCGTGGGCACGGCGGACAGCGCCGCGATCAGAACGCCGGCCACCGACCCTCCGGCCACCAGACCGGTGCTGTAGAGCATCCCCGAGGAGACCTCGGTCTCCGACTCCTCGCGACCGCTCAGCCTCTCCACGATAAAGCGCACGAATCCTCCGACGAAGATCGGCATGGTGGTGGAGAGAGGCAGGTAGGCGCCGACCGCCCAGGCGAGCGCGGAGATCCCCATGACCTGGACCGACACCGCGAGCGCCGCGCCGACGAACACGAAGCCCCATTGCAACCTGTGCCCGAGGATTCCCTGGATGATCGTGGCCATGAGGGTGCCCTGCGGCGCCGGAAGCTTGTCCGATCCGATCGGGCCGTAGCCGGAGTGGTGCATCAGGTAGAGCGTCCCGCCGATGGCGAAGGCCGATGCGAACACGCCGATCAGGAAGCCGACCTGTTGCCGCCACGGGGTGGCGCCGACGATAAAGCCGGTCTTGAGGTCCTGCGACGTCGCGCCGGCGTTGGCGGCGGCGGTCGAGACGATCGCACCGATCACCAGGGCGGCGGTCTGATAGGCAATCCCGGACCAGCCGACCGAGATGAACAGCATGCAGGTCCCCATGATGGTGGCGATGGTCATGCCGCTGATCGGATTGCTCGTCGTGCCGATAATCCCGACGATCCGCGACGACACGGTCACGAAGAAGAAGCCGAAGACGATAATCAGGACGGCGAGGAGAAGGCTGCCCGGGAAGTGGGTCGGGAGGCCGGGCATGAACAGAGAAATGCCGATCGCCAGGACGGCCGAGCCGATCAGCACGATGTTGATCGGGATGTCGCTCTCGGTACGGCGCGCCGACCCGGCGCCGGCGCCCTTCGACAGGCTCTTCACGCTGTCGCGGAAGGACGCCCAGATCGTCGGCAGGGTGCGGGCCAGGGACATCAATCCCGCCATCGCCACGGCCCCCGCGCCGATCAGACGGATGTAGGCGCGGTAGAACTGCTCGTTGAGCCCATGATGGGCTATCCACTGGTCGCTGAAGCTGAGCGAGCGAAGCTGCTGGTGCAGCGTCTCCTCCGGCACGAACATCGACAGGAGGGGCGTCAGGGCCATCCATCCCAGGATGCTGCCCGACACCATGATCCCGCAGATCTTCGGCCCGATGATGTAGCCGACCCCCAGATACTCCGGGACGATCTCGCAGTTGACCGTGGCGTTCGGCAGCGCCGACGTCTTGCTGAAGATTTTCTCGGGGACCTCCTTGAAGAAACCCAGGACGGTATTGAACAGCTTGTAGATCATCGCGACGCCGAGGCCCCCGAAGACGAGCTTCGCCATGGCACCGCCCTTTTCGCCCGCGACCAGGACGTCGGCGCAGGCGGTCCCCTCGGGGTATGCCAGCACGCCGTGCTCCTCGACGATGAGCGCGCGGCGCAGCGGGATCATCATCAGGACGCCGAGGAAGCCGCCGGCCAGCGCCAGCATCAGGATCGGCCAGTACTGGAAGAAGCTCTCGCCGCCGGCGCCCGGGGACAGGAACAGGAAGCCGGTGACGGTGAAGACGATGCCGGCGGCGACCGACTCCCCCGCCGAGCCGATGGTCTGGACGATGTTGTTCTCCAGGATGGTCGAGCCGACCTTCTTGAACACGGCGATCGACAGGACCGCGATCGGAATCGACGCGCTCACGGTCACGCCGGCCCGGAGCGCCAGGTAGACCGTGGCCGCCCCGAACAGGACGGCGAAGAAAGCGCCCAGGGCGATCGCCTTGGGGGTGAACTCGGCCACGTTCGCCTGGTCCGCCACGAACGGCTTGAACCCCTTCGCCGCGGTGGCCTGTGCGCCGGCCGTCCGGGTCTCGGTCTTCATGCCGATTGTCTCCTTTGGAGGAACCCGCGCCTGTTTTTCGACTTGCCCGAGTGCGGAGTGGGGACTGCGACTGATTTCGGCGGACTCTACCTCAGCCCCCGGGGAGTGTCAAACGCCGCCGGCATCCCGGTTATACTGGTCGGCCTTCCGGGGCCCATGGTCGGGCCCCGCGAGCCACGGCTGGATGAAACAGCGAACCAACTTCCCGTCCCGACTCCTGGCGATCGCCCCCGCCGCGGCCCTGGCGATGAACGCGTGCGGGGGCGGCGGAAAGGGATCGATGCAGACGCCCAAGGACGCCGACACGCGGCCCTACCTGCTGGAAACGGTGGACGAGTTCGCCGTGGCGCGGGTGTACGCCGACGGGTTCGACGGGCTCTCCCGCCAGGAGCGTGTGCTGGCCTTCTACCTGTACCGCGCGGCGCTCGCCGGGCGTGACATCTTCTACGACCAGATGGGCAGGGACGTCCTGGAGATCCGTGATCTCCTGGAGGAGATCCTGACCCACCCGGAGGGGATCGACCCGCAGTTCCGGGACAGGCTGCTGCGCTATCTGAAGCTGTTCTGGATCAACAACGGCAACCACAACGACCGCACGCGCCAGAAGTTCGTCCCTGAATTTGCCTTCGCCGAGCTGCAGACGGCCGCGCGCGCGGCGGTGCGTAACGGCGCGCACGTCAAGCTGGCCCTCCGCGAGACCCTCGAGCAGAAGCTGGCCCGCCTGCAGCCGGCGATCTTCGACCCCGCCGTCGACCCGCTGTCGACCTGCAAGACGCCGCCTCCGGGGCAGGACATCCTGACGTGCAGCAGCGTGAATTTCCAGGAGGGGCTGCGCCTCGCCGACCTGGACGCCGTTGCCGAGAGTTACCCGCTCAACTCCCGCCTGGTGAAGAAGGACGGCCGGGTCGTCGAGGAGGTCTACCGCGCCGGGCGCAAGGAGATTCCTCCCGGCCGGTACGCCGGGGAGCTCCGGACGGTGATCGGCTTCCTGGAGAAGGCACGCGCCTTCGCCGACGAATCGCAGGCCGCGGTGCTGGACCGCCTCATCGACTACTTCGCGACCGGCGACCCCGGCGCCTTCAAGGCCTACAACATCGAGTGGGTGAAGCACGACTCGCCCGTGGACGCGGTGATCGGCTTCATCGAGACGTACAAGGACCCGCGCGGGCAGAAGGGGGCCTACGAGGGCATCGTCCACTTCGTCGACACGCGCATGACCCGACTGCAGAAGGACCTCGCGGGTCTGGCGCAGTATTTCGAGGACAGGGCCCCCTGGGACGGGCGTTACAAGCGCAAGGAGTTCAACATCCCGATCGCCAACGCCGTCAACGCCCTGGTCGCCACGGGCGACGCCGGCCCGATGCCGCCCATCGGCATCAACCTGCCGAACGAGGAGGTGATCCGGGAGCGTTACGGCAACAAGAGCGTGTCGCTGGTCAACGTGATGGACTCCTACGGCCGGGCGGTGCACGCCAAGGTGGTGGACGAGTTCTTCCTGCCGGAGGACCGCGCCCTGCAGCTGAAGTACGGCTCCACCGTCGACCTCCTGCAGACGACGATGCACGAGGTCCTCGGTCACGCCTCCGGCAAGGTCAGCGACGCTCTCAAGGGCGACCCGCGCGACCACCTGCGCGAGTATTACTCCGCCCTCGAGGAGGCGCGGGCGGAGCTCATCGCGCTGTTCAACTTCTTCGACCCCAAGCTGGTCGAGATCGGCGCCCTGCCCTCGGCCGAGGCCGCCGAGGCGGCCTACCGGGACTACGCCACCAACGACCTGTACCTGCTGCGCCGCGTGCGCCATGGGGACGTCCTGGAGGACGACCACATGCGGGCGACGCACCTGATCGTCGGCTACCTGCGCGCGGTGACGGGAGCGGTCGAGCTGGTCCGGCGCGACGGCAAGACCTACTCGCGCGTCAAGGACATCGCCGCGATGCGGCGGGGTGTGGCCGAGCTTCTCGGGACCATCCAGCGCATCAAGGCCGAGGGCGATTACCAGGCCGCCCGCGATCTGACCGAGCGCTACGCCGTGCGCATCGACCCCGCGCTGCGCGACGAGATCGTCGCCCGCGCCCGGCAGGCCGGCATCCCCTCCTACGTGGCGTTCGTCATGCCCGACGTCGTGCCGGAGCGCGCCGTCACGGGGGAGGTCTGGGACGTGCATCTCGCCTACACCTCCGACCTGGCGACGCAGATGCTCAAGTACTCCGGCAAGCTCCCGCTCGAGGAGCCGATCCCCGCCCCCTCGCCGGCCGGAAAGGGCCGCTGACCGCGCGGTTCGCGAACCCTGCTTTCCGTCCCGGCCGCATGGCCGGGTCCGGCGCGGCAACCTATATTGGAACCGGCCGCGCCCTCGTGCGGCGCAGGGAGCGTCATGCCGCCGACTCCAACCGATGGTCCAAGGTGTCCACGTTTCGCCACCGCCTTCCTGGTCGCGGTCCTGGCGTCGCCTCTGACGGACTGCCTGGTGTTCCGGCGGTACGACATGACCCGCATCCACCAGGACGCCGCCGCCAGGCCGCGCAACCCGGTCATCGTCCTCCACGGCTTCCTGGGCAGCCGGCTGAAGAACCGGCACACGCAGGAGTCGGTGTGGGGCCGGGTGATGAACGCCATCCGGCGCGGCAAGCCCGACGACCTGGCGCTGCCGATCGACCGCCTGCCGCTCAGCGAGGATCGGGACGACCTGGTGCCCTACGCCATCTGCGAAACGGTGATGGGGGTGAAGTTCTACGCCGCCATCCTCGACTCTCTGCGGGACGTCGGAGGCTACAGCCTGGGCGACATCAACAACCCGCGCGCCGGCGACTCGCTGTTCATCTACAACTACGACTGGCGCCGCGACAACGTCGAGTCGGCGATCGGGCTCGGCCGGGCGATCCGGAAGATCAAGGCCCGACTGAAGGCCCCGGACCTGCGCTTCGACATCGTCGCCCACAGCATGGGCGGGCTGCTGGCCGAGTACTATCTCAAGTACGGGATGGTGGACGCCCTGGACGGCGCCTCCGAGGTCACCTACGCCGGGGCGGCCGATATCGGCCGGCTCGTGGTCATCGGCACGCCGCACCGCGGCACGATGTCGGCGTTCAAGATCCTCAACAACGGGATCTCCCGGACGCTGTCGCCACGCGACATCTTCACCATGCCCTCGGTGTACCAGCTCCTGCCGGCCGACGGGCGCGGGCATTTCATCGACATGCAGGGGCAGCCTGTCGACCCGGATCTGTACGACGCGCGGACCTGGGTCAGGAGCCGCTGGTCGATCTGGAGCCCGCACCTCGAGGGCGACGTTCCGCCCGGGTCCGGGGCCGAAATCTTCCTCCAGGCCGTCCTCGACCGGGCGCGCGCCTTCCACGCCGCCCTCGATCGGCAGGCCCCCGGGGGTCCGCCGTCGGTGCCGATCCATCTGTTCGGCTCGGACTGCGTCCCGACTCTCGACCGCGTGGTCCTGGATCCGACGTCGGACGGGATTCAGCCCCTGTTCAACGACGGGACGTCACCGTATCGCAACGCCCGCGAGCTGGAGCGGCTGATGCTCGCTCCCGGCGATGGGACCGTCACGGCCGAGTCGTTCACCGGCCTGCCGACGGCACCGCCCCCATCGCGCACCGCCTCGACCT
>WNGG01028428.1_pt1 | contig 10716 bp, 10 predicted proteins | sample 5400661 | NCBI WGS metagenome assembly WNGG01 (sample SAMN13153372, study PRJNA577476) | soil metagenome | isolation source: 100 cm soil or saprolite under Garry oak tree replicate 1 | place: USA:California | collected 2016-06-15
TAGTGCAAAGAACCCGACGGCCACAATTCCGACCAATACGGCCCATAGGTTGAACGAGGTCCCAATGTCGTAAACCCAGCCGCCTGCCCCTAGGAAAGAGTAGATGAGGGGCAGAAGGATTATTCCGAGAATTTCGCTGACCGCGCGTCTCGACATTGCGAAGGCCCTGCTTGAAACCCCGACTATGATGTTGGCAAGTGCAGCGAGTCCCAGTCTCAATCCTAAGAGGATGAACGCTAGACCAAGCAGTAGCTCGACGAAGCTGTACACTTCAAACGTGAACGTGTTGTCTATTGCAAAGCTCGGGGAGACACTGTAGACCCCCGCCATTCGCATCGCCAGAATCCCGAAGTACTTTGAGAGCTGAGTTGGCCAGGTGCTGTTTGTCTGCCCGAGATAGTTCTGAATGGTTAGAAATCGGAGAGCTGTATTGTCCGCTAGCGCGCCTGCGACCAAGAGGCCGATTAGGAACTTGAAGAAGGTCCAGCCGAGAAAGATTGGTGATGATGCGCGAAACCTGTCGTTGTAGGAAATCTTCCCATCTTTTGAAACGACTGAATGGTCAGGCGTCTGGCCAATGTCCCACTCGACCCTTTTAGGCGGGTAGGATGGAGGTGAGGGCTGGTCCCACCGGCGTCCCCGTGCATTCGCTAGAAACTGGCCCAGGTTTGAGTACCTGAGAAGACGTATGAGTCCCAGAAATTTACTGTGCATGTACAGATGCCGTTTTCCATCATCTCCGATCCGGTAGCTCGCTCTAGGATCGCTCAGCATGAAGGCGGCTGTTAGAATTAGCAGTGTCCAGATCGTAGCGCCGTTCAGGTAGTGAAGGCCTAGATAGTTTATGCCGGTCTTGCCGAGAAGTGTGGCGTAAGTGACCTCTGAGCCGAGGCCGAAGTTGATTCCATCCGCAAACACGGCCCAGGCTGCGACAGCTATTATCGCGTAGTAGCCTACCCACTGTAGGACCCTTCCAGTTCTGCGTTGAATGGCTCCGCAGATGAAGCATCCGAGTATTGTGAGCGTGAGCATGATGACTGCATAGAGGACGAACTGAAGTAGCATTAGCCATAGCCCAATGGTCGTGTTGAACACGGACAACTCTAGGAGTAGTGCGGCCTGAAGTACCAAGGCAATTCCAAGTGCGCCAACGCCGCTGACAAGTCCGACTCGGAAGTACCTACGAGGAAAATCACCAACAATCTGTCCCAATCTTTTCCATACCCTATTCTTCGCGGGTCTCTCACTATGGGATAAGGCCGCTTCTTTACAACTGGTTTCACTTGCTACTTTTTCGAGTCAAAACCTGCAGAATCCCGAGATTGGCGACATCATTAAGCTGGGAAAAAGTGAAAGTAATCCTTGACTTTCAAGGCTTGAAATCGCCCATAATCAGCCCTGAATCGCGTTTTGAGAGCCGATTTCTATACACGCCGATTCGGCCCGAACAAAAGTAGCTATATTTCCCGATTCGAAAATCGCGATCCAAACAGATTCCAAGGGATTAGAAGGAAAAATCGTCCAAAGTGGTTCCAAATAGAAAACGATTCTCAAAAAGGGGTACCATTCCTGGCAGATCGCGTCACAGACCGGCTGTTTCTCTGGAAAGGTCTAAATCGCGTTCAGCCAGCCCGAACGAGCTTGATTAGAAAGTGCAGTTTTGCCCAAAGTGCGGGTCCACCCTCCTACCCCAGAAAAAGGAGAAGAAAGTCTTCATGGCCTGCGGCAAGTGCGGCTACACCAGCACCAAGGGAGACAAGGTCGTAACCCAGCTCTCACAAGACCGTGAGAAGATCATAGTCATAGGACGGGACGCGGACAAGCTCCACACCCTCCCCAAGGTCAAAGCAGAATGCCCCAAGTGTAGCAACCGTGAGGCATTCTACTGGCTCGTCCAGACCAGGGGTGGCGACGAGTCCTCAACGCAATTCTTTAGATGCACCAATTGCGGAGCCACATGGAGAGAGAACAGCTAGAAATGCAAGAAACCACAATAACTCAGCCGGGAAGGAAGGAGTCCGAGCCCAAACACATGTTCAAGGCCACGATGAACGACGCCAGGCTCTTCAGAAACCTCCTAGGCGCCATCAGCAGCCTAATCGAGGAAGCAGACTTTACCGCGGGCCCTGACGGAATCAAGCTCCGAAGCATGGACCCATCCCACATCGCCATGGTTGACTTCGAATGGCCACGCACCGCATTCGACAGCTACGAATCCACGGCAAACACCAAGCTACGCCTCAGCGTCAGCAACCTACTCAAACTTCTCAAACGAACCCGTAGCGAGGAGTCCATCGAAGTAGTCTTTGACGACACGAACAAGAAGCTCAACATCACACTCAAAGACAAGATCGTTCGCAAATTCATCACCCCAACACTAGAACCCTCGACCGAAGAAGTGCCCACGCCAAAAGTGCCATTCAGTGCCCGGGTCAAACTAACCGCCGCGAGCCTCCGAGACATCATCGACGACGCCCAGGCTATCAGTGACAATGTCAAGCTAGAGGTCGAACCGGACAAGTTCATCGTGAGAGCCACAGGCGAACTAAGCAGCGCCCTAATCGAGATGGACAAGGGAAGCGACGCCATACTCGACATGGAACTATCCTACACGATCAAATGCCCCGCATGCAACTACTCCGGCACCAGCGCAGCACCCGTCAAAAAGTGCCCACAATGCAGCAGCGACAAGGTCACCGAGAAACGTGAACCCGCCAAGGCCACTTACAACCTCAACTATCTCGGCGAGATCATCCGGGCAGGAAGCGGAGCCAGCGAGGTCGCAAGCCTAGAATTCAGCACAAACATGCCCATCAAAGTAGAATTCGAAATGCCACAACAAGGCCGGCTACTTTACTATCTCGCCCCTCGAATAGAGTCTGAATAAGCACGAATGCTAACAAGGGCTGACCTGGCCAAGTACCCCTTTCTCCTAGAAGCACAAGAATACATCCGCGAACTAGGCTTCACAATAGAAGACATCGCACAGCCAGAGTTCAGCCCAGTCCTTGAGCGAGCAGAGAGAAGACTCGAAGAGGCACTCGCTAAGGGAAAGATCGCCCAAGAGGTCCCGGACGAGAAAACCGAGATACTATCATTTCCCATCTCGAACCTCATCCTCAGCCTCACCGGCGAAGAACGAGCAAGAAGACGATTCGCCCTGGCCGAGGCGAAAAAAGCCTACGAACGCCTGAAGCTTGAGGACCCGGAAAAACTCGAGCAAATAGCAACCAAGACCTTCAGCTGGAAAATTGAAAGGGCGGATCGAAAGATTGGTAATCGACTCTTCGAGTTTGCGATTAAGCTGCCCGATTATCTGCGAAACTCGGTCCACCTCAAAGAGCCTAAGTGGAAACTCTCCAATAGAATTGTAGACCACGGACAAGTCTATGCTACTAGGGAAGAAACCGCGAGGCTCCTAGAAGAGGAAGTCCGTACAAGAATCACAACCCGAAGCACCAACCCACCAGGACAACTTCCGCCACTTCTCCAGCCGAGGGTCGACCAGGCTAGGAATCTGATCATAAAATGGCTGGGCCTACCCACAAACTACGAACTGCCCAAGGTTCCGATGCCGGAGGCAATGCCCCCATGCATACGTCACCTAATCGACCAGCTAGCCGAAGGAAAGAACGTCGCTCACATGGGAAGATTCGCTCTCGCAGCATTCCTTTCCAACATAGGAACGCAAGAGGACGAAGTCGTCCGCCTCTTCAAGCCAGCAACCGATTTCTCTGAAAGGATGACGAGGTATCAGGTGGAACACATCGCCGGCAAGAGAGGGGGCAGAACCAAGTACACGTGTCCGATGTGTACCACCCTCAAAACACACAGCGTCTGCTACAAGCCCGATGAGATCTGTTCAACCATTCGAAACCCGCTAAGCTATTACAAGACAAAGGCAAGAACCCTTGCCGGCAGGGGACCCAGACGTGGACCAAACTAGAGATCTCACAAAACAAACAGTACAGCGAAAATTCCAGGAGTACTACCTGCGTCCCAACTTCAAATTAGCGGCTCCCCAAAGTATGGAACAACGTGAGTACGGTTTTCTCCTCTTCAAAGAGAAATTCATGGTTCGACACAGAGCCTTCAAGAACACCGATTCTCTGCTCGCCGCGATTCGAGATCTCACTCCACAACACGTGTACTTCTCAACGAGCTACTACAATGGTCCGACTCTGCCAATGGAGCAGAAAGGTTGGCTTGGAGCCGACCTTGTTCTCGACATTGACGCAGACCATCTTGACACCCCCTGCAAGAAATCGCATGACACTTGGAAGTGCAAAGACTGCTCAACAGCAGGAGCTGGACAACCTCCGAAAATCTGTCCCAATTGTAAGAACGATCGCCTAGAGGCCGAAACGTGGCTATGTGAAGAATGCCTTCAACAAGCGAAGGAAGAAACGATCAACCTAATGGAAATGCTATCCAAAGACTTCCAACCCGATGAGTCAAAGGTTCGAATTTTCTTCTCTGGTCACAGAGGATACCACGTGTACATGTTCTCTGAAGAATATCGCCAAATGGACGAGCAGGGACGCAGAGAAATCGTAGACTACTTGCTAGGAAACGGTCTAGACCCTCAGTACCAAGGCTTGGACGAAGTCACAGAGCAGGGAACTACCATCATACAGGGACCGCTAGTGGGCGAAGAAGGATGGCGAGGCCGAATCTTCTCTGGGCTCTATGACGTCATTACTCATGAGGGACTGGAACTCGGTCTCACTCCAGGTCAGGTCCAGATACTTAAGGGATGGAACAAGGACCTCATGTTTACAAAACCATTCTGGAGTTCTTTGAAGGGAATTCAACTTCAAACGTGGAGACTGTTAATCTCGAAGGCCGTGGAAAGAAAAGCCGCTAGAATCGATACGGTTGTCACTACAGACATACATAGACTCATCAGGCTTCCTGGGACCCTAAACGGCGGTACTGGTCTCCTCGCGCTTAACGTCCCGACCGAGAGGCTCGACGAGTTTGATCCCTTCTCCGAATCTGTTGCGTTTGATGGAAAAATGAAGGTTCATGTGAGAGACGCGCCAGCCTTCAGACTGGGCGATAACGATCTTGGTCCTTTCAAAGATGAGGCTGTTGAGCTACCTGCTGCCGCTGCGATGCTTCTATTATGCAAGCGGCGGGCCCAGCCCGTAAACTAAATTTTTGCTTCGGTACCAGACGTTATTAGTAGACGCGACTCAGCTTCCGCATTCTGGCAAGTGGATGCGTCTGTGCCAACAATCTATGATGAGACATTCGAGGCCTGGAAAAAAGAGTTCAACTCGCCAGAGCTCCAGAATCTCCGGCCCGATTTTTACAAGGACGTCGCCGGCAACATCCGCCGCTTGAAAGAGGCGCAGAGAAATCTTGACCAGAAATCGCTCAAGGCATCAATACTCGAGGACGAGCTCGCAAGGCTCCAACAACTCGTCCAGCAGCTTCTCGACAAGCGGGTCGAAAAAATGGCCAGGATGAGAGGACGGGGGACTCAGGCCCAGATGGGGCCGGTCGAGCGATGGTTCTTCGAAGAATTCACAAACGTGAACCAACATCTCAGCCGTGTACGTGAAAGCCTAACCCTTGGCCGTGACCCTCCCACCACCCCCGAGAAGAAGAGAGGCACAGTACTCGTCAGGTTCCTGAAAGATCTTCCCTCGATCATCGGAGTGGACCTGAAATCCCACGGACCCTTCATGAAGGAAGACATCGCCAGTCTTCCCTGGGAGAATGGTGAGAGTCTCAATTCACCCCACCCGGCCTTTCACCGGGTGAAATGGTCCCATGAAGTATCCAAAAGAGGTCAATGCTTACTGTCCGAAATGTAAGCATCACACAGCTCACGCCGTAAGTATCTACAAGGCCGGAAAAGCACGAGCCATGGCCTGGGGCAACAGGAGACAAGACAGACGTAAACATGGCTACGGAGGCCAGAAATTCCCAGAGCTCAAACGCACAGCCAAGACCACGAAGAAATCCACGCTAAGGCTAAAGTGCCGCACCTGCAACTATACAATTGAAAGGTTAGGAATCAGATTGAGAAAACTGGAGATAGGCGCTTAGAATTTGAGATGGGAGCTTATTCCGAAGCCTAGGAGCCAGTTTCTCAAAGTCAAATGCCCAAAATGCGCCAACGAACAGACTGTCTTCGAGAGAACCAGCACCTACGTAAAATGCACCGTCTGCGACGAGCTATTGGCCCAGCCGAAAGGCGGAAAGGCCACTATTAGAGGCGAAATACTACAACCCCTCAGCTGAGAAGGGGCGAGGCAACAGTCATGAGTGCCCAAGCTTCCCAGACAGTCTACCCGGAAGTAGGTGACTTGGTTGTCGCCTCAGTGACGAAGGTTGAGGATTATGGGGCGTACGTGAAGCTTGACGAGTTCAGCGGAATCGAAGGACTAGTACACATTTCCGAGATATCAACGACCTGGGTCCGGAATATTCGCTTTCATGCGAGGGAGGGCCAGAAGCTCGTCCTCAAGGTCCTACGCGTGAGTCCGCAACGCAACCAGATTGATCTCTCGCTCCGAAGAGTTACTGGCCGGGAAAAATCGGAGAAGATGCTCGAGTGGAAGAAGGAGCGAAAGGCCGAGTCCATTATCAAGAGCGCTGGGGACAAGCTGCAGCGTGCCGGTGAGGTTGAAACGATCAAGAACGTCTTGATGGAAAAGCACGGCAGTCTTTACGAACCTATTGAGAAAGTGCTCGATGAGGGCCCGGAGCTGCTCGTCAAGTCGGGATTGGCTCCTGAATGGGCGCAGGCCATCGCGGAGGTTTCCAAGTCAAAGATCAAGCTGGAAAAGTCGAAGGTTAGGGCGACAGTTTCTGCTTACTGTCACAAGCCGGGGGGGATAGGGGTCATCAAGCAATCATTTGCCGCTGCGAAGAAAGTTCGCAAGCCGCGGGGCACCGATCTCAGGATATACGCTATCGGCGCACCGAAGTACAGGGTTGAGGTTGAAGCTGGGAATTACGAGTCGGCCGAGAAAGCGTTGAACTCTGTCGTCGAGGAACTTCTAGCGACCCTCAAGAAATCAGGCGGCGAAGGAAGGAAGCTCGGTTGAAATGGCTGATGCGAAAATGCTCGAAATGTTCACGGTACACGATGAAGGAGTCGTGTCCAGTCTGCGGCAGCCCAACAGCTGTCCCGCACCCAGCCAGGTTTTCTCCTGAAGACAAGTACGCAAAGTACAGGGTCCAAGGGTCCAGCTAGACCCGAAGAACCACCGTTACGGTGTCTCTACCAGTCTCGCGGGCAGGCTCACAGCGATGTCGAGCTTGCTAGTGACATCGCCGCCCCATCTAGCCCTCACAAGGAGGCTGTTCTGGCCTGATGGTAGTGATGGCACGTTGGACCACGTGAGCAGGAAGTCTCCAGTTGAGGTAGCGTTTACAGCTCCTATTCGGTCCCAAGTATTCCCATTATTCTTGGAATATTCTATAGTGATCGGTGTGAGTCCAGTAGTATCGATGGGCTGGTTTGCGACAACGTTGGTCAGGGTTCCTGTAATGTTTGTCTTTCCGTTGGTCCTGGCTACGGTCGACGGGTTCAGCTTGACCGTTGCCAGGGTCGGGATCGGATAGTTGACCGAGTACACTTCCACGTAGCTGCTCGTGGACGAGAATACTTTGGTGAAATAGTGGGGAGTCGCTGCGCCAATGTCATTGAATCTTGATGATGAGGCCGGTGCTCCTCCTGGGTATCCGCTTCTCATGAGCAGTCCGAGGACTGTGTTGCTAGCCGGGAATGGAGCACTGTCTATTGTGGCGGTTACGATCTCATCAGTGGTCTGTGAGTTGATTGTGACTCTTCGGTGGTATGTTGCGGCGCCTGTCGTCGCGTCGGTCGTGGTTGTGAACGCTACTGTGGCCTGTCCTGCCGGGGTCTGGATTTTTGTTCCGTTTCCAATCCTGGCCATCCAGTACCATTTACTGTCCTCCCCATAGCCGCAGAAATATGGTCCCGGGTTTGAGGCTGAGGTAGGTGGGTTGCCGCAGGCTGAGGGACCGCTGTTGTAGCTTGTGAACACCGCTACGTGCGTTACTCCGTATCGTTGTAGGAGGTGGACGGCTAGTGACTCGTTGAGGAGGAAGCCGGTGGCTATGTTCTGTATCTGCGTAAGGTTGCCGGTCCCGTTATCCGCTAGCGTATGCAGTCCCGTGTTGTAGGATATCCAGTAGCCGTAGTCCCACCACGCGAAGACGGCCGAGGTCTGTGGTAGGTTGTTGTTCATCCATGCTAGTGTTTGGAGCCAGTCGCCGATGGAGGCACGGACGGGAAGGCTGGACGAGGCAATCGTGACGGGGGAGTAGGCGGACTGAACGGCGGCTATGAACGAGGGGATGATGAGCAAGAGGATGATGACGAGTATTCCGATGCTGAATTCTCTGCTGACTCGTGTGGTGAAGCGTAACTTGCGTCGTGAGAAGATTACCGATTGTTGTATGATGTCCATTGCTGGTTTGCCGAGTTCCACGACGGTTATGGCGGCGAGTGTCGAGATGGCTGGTCCAAGAACTAGAGTAAGCCGGACCAGGCTGGCGGCGAAGTAGAACGCTGTGACTCCAAAGATGATTAGCAGCACGTCACTGTCGCGTAGGCGTTGAAAGGCGAAGAAGAAACCGAAGACGGCGAGTAGTAGTACGCTGCCGAGTTCGAGGAAGAAGCTTGCCCATGTGCTGGGCCGGTTCTCAGCGACCGAAGCGACGAGTGGTATGCTGTTGCGGAGGAATGGGTTGATGGTGGTGAGGAACTTGCTGCCGAGAGAGAGAAAGTTGGTTGTAAGTATGAAATATGCGCTTGCCGCGATGCCTGCCCCGAATAGTCCGGCAACGGTCAGCCTTCCCCTTGTGGTTGGTGTGAGCTTGGCCAGTTCCACTACGACGAGTAGTGCCATTACTCCGATCAGGGCTAGAGTCGTGCCCTCGGAGAGGAAAACGTGGCCCAGGTCGGGTATGCTTGTGCCGGTGTATAGGAAGAAACCGACGGTTATGCCATAGCTAAGGAAGAGGCGGGGAGTATACCGCCGTAAGAGGATCATTGCTAGGGTGAATAGGCCGATTACTTCGGCCGCGTACCGGAAGCTTCCCCAGCTGAAGGCCATGTAGATCAGGCTGATGCTGCTGAGCATGCTGTAGACGAGTGTGCTCTTGAGGCTGCGTTGTGGCTGGATGGCGCGGAGGAAGAATAGGAAGGTAAGGATCATCGTGGGTATTCCAACGCCTTCGTTTCTGAAGAAGCCGAGGTCGGTTCGGCTGATCAGGCTGCTGTTGAAAGCGGCGAAGAGAGCCGCGAAGAGGCCGGCGCTTTTGCCCCACATGTCTTTGGCGAAGAAGTATGTGACGAGCACGGCGAATATGCCGAGTACTACTGGGACGTAGACGGCTGCCTGGTAGACGGTTATGTTGATGCCGATGGTCTGTAGGAATTGGTAGAAGAGGCTGCCTGTGAAGCTTGTGCCGGGGTAGCTTGTTGTGACTGGGGCGCGCCCGAATGGGAACCATGCGGTGGGGTCGGTGTAGCTGTACCATGAGAGCCAGCCGTTGGCTGTTATGTGGCGCATGTCGTTGAGGTTGAAGTATGGGTCGAACTCGCTGATGTAGGCTCCCCAGCGTAGCGGTAGTAGTCGAACAATACCCGCCATGGCTAGGACGAGGACGAGTATGGTGGTGTGTAGGGCGGTGGGGCGGGGGATGCTGCGGAGGGCCCTGCCGACGGCTCGGAACCGTGCTCCGATCGCTTCTCGTGTTATGAGTGGTTCTTTCTCTTCTTCTATCGAGCGGTTTTCTGTCTCTTCGCTCATGACTGTTTACGCATGCTCCTGTTATCTTGTTCTGAAGGCGTGAAGGCCGGGGCGGGTCTTGCTGGAAGTTAATATTGTTGTGGTCAACCGTGAATGGGGTTCTCGGGTATCATGCTCGTGCGGGAGGGGTGTTCACGCTGGGGCCGGGGGGCGCATGTTTTTGGGACCCCTGGGGGTCGGAAAAGATTCAGGGGTATTATTTATTGGAGGGCCGGAGCTTTTTTGGTTGGTTACGGGTCTAGGCTTGTGTGATCGGAAGCTTGGTCCCGCAGTTCTTGCAGTAGATGGCGCGTGCTGGGTTGCGGGTTTTGCAGCTGGGACAGAATCCTTTCAGGGTTTGTGGTCGTGGGATGGTGAAGGTCTTGTGCGGGCTGGCGTACAGGTTGAACTTGTCTCCGCACTCGCACTGGTAACGTGTTACATGGTAGGCTTTGAATTCCCATTCCCTCTCGGGCTGTGTCTGTATTGTGCTGCCGCACCGTGGACAGTTCAGAGCCATTGAATGTCCTCTCTAGAAACTAGTGGTCCTGTCTTGTTGCTTCTGGATATTTAAGAATGGATTCTGCCCGGTCGGGATTAGTTTCACTTTTACTTTAGTGGTTGAATGTCCGGTTTTGTTCTGAGTTGCCAGGAGACTTCTCCTTTTTCCGTGTCTATCCAGATCAGGAATGCTTTGCCGGTGGATGGTTTGTTGTTGTAGTTGTTGAGGTCTTGGATGAGTTTCGGATCTACGAGTGCGTCGGCGCTTGCTCCCTCGCCCGTGTTCGGGTCGACTAGCTCGAAACTTATTCTCGTGAGGTTGGTCTCGGGTATGGCAGTGTAGCGTAGGACGTAGAACCCGCGTCCATCTAGGCTCAGGAGTACTGGTTTCTCGTTCTGGTCGACGGTCAAAGCCTTGGGATGATTCTCCTAG
>WNGG01009358.1_pt1 | contig 10715 bp, 8 predicted proteins | sample 5400661 | NCBI WGS metagenome assembly WNGG01 (sample SAMN13153372, study PRJNA577476) | soil metagenome | isolation source: 100 cm soil or saprolite under Garry oak tree replicate 1 | place: USA:California | collected 2016-06-15
TGTTGCTGTAGTCTCTCTTTATCCCCTTTTATTAGTTGGTTAGGCTCGCATCTTCCCGAATATATTAGTTTAAAGATTTTGGATGTAAATTGTTTACCATTGTCATGCATGATTTTCTTGGGCTTTCCATTAATCATAATCCACTCTTCAAATACATTGATTCCACAGCACAAGTGTTATCGACCTCGGTGGATATATAATTTGGTTTGATTTTGAAAATGTTTCTGAAGCCTTTGTCAGCAATTCAAATATAGTTAAGTCTAGCCTATTTTGACATGATTCGACTAGTGGCTAGATAGATTGCAGATCGGTTTCTCTAAGTTCAACTGAACTCTCTCTCATCTCTCCTTTTTCCTTATTTATGAAGATATATCGTCTTTGAAAGGACTTCCAAGAATAAAGCGAAAATCTCTAGGGTTCTAGAGTCTCTTATGCCCACCTTGGATTAAAAAGTTTTTAATCTGAAAAATTCCAACATTTGGTAAAATTATAGTTATGGGATCTTATCGATCCTAAAAGAGGCCTGGATGGATTATATACTAGGGATTTTTGGTTAACGAGAAAAATTATACAGAAAAAAATTCTCTATGGAGGGGATTAATGCTGTTGTTTTGATGGGCATAGCATGTTAATACAGAATTCCCAATGTTGTTTTGCCTGACCGGAATAGACAGCCTTTACCACTGGCCATCGGCATAGAGCACAGGCCTTGCCCATAGTTTCTATTGATCCTTTCTGTGGTAATGGAGCGGTTGTTTTACATGTACCAGAAGAATAATTAGAACATCCTGCGAACCTCTTTTTTGTTTTATTTGATCTTATGATTTTTAGAACTCCCGTACTACACGTAGGGCAATTCCCTAGCACCCTTTGCCGATGTTTATTCTGAGTACTTATTACTGCATCATTTATTCGACAGCCTATCTCAGTCTCTTTTTCCTTGAAAGATACTATTACTTCTTTTATTTTATCTATCGCATAACCTATTACAATCGAACTCTTGGCATTGCCTGACTCAATACGGTCTAGTTGTTCTTCCATCGATCTAGTAAGATCTGTAGATACTATACTTGGTATATATTTGCGCATTGATCGTATTATTTCGAGTCCAATATCCGTAGCCTCAATTCCTCCTATTCCATTATTTTTTCTTTTGTGAGTAGTAGTAATACTAATATAATTTCTCTTAATGAGAGTGTTGATAACCTCCGACCTTGTTGCTTTAGTGCCAATCTTTTCTTTTTCCATTTCTTCCAGTAAGCTAGCTTGATTGAATCTGGAAGGAGGTTGGGTAAACCTTTCATCCATTCTTACGACGACATTTCTCAATATGTCACCTTCATGTAGCCCTGGTAGATCAGTTCCAATGCCAGATCTATTATTATACGGTTTGTAAAAATACATCCATCCTTCATAGAGCATTTTCTTTCCATCAGCTCTGAAAACGTAGTTGTCCTTAACAAGAATCGTGACTGTTGTGTGCTCGCCTATCGCTGGATAGCCAAAAGTTGCCAAAAACCTTCTGATTATGAGGTCGAATAATTTGACTTCAACAGCCTTAAGTTTACCTTTTGGCTTCTCCCCTGTTGGATAAATTGCTGGATGGGCGGGATCGGTTTTGGATCCTTCATTTGGAGAAAGATTGTCTCTTGCAAGCAGGCTCTTGGCAAGGTTAGTATAGACACCGATGCTGCCGCAACTTTCATTATCACAGCTACCAATAAGAAAAAGAGTGGAAAGACCTGAGATGATTTTCTTGTAGTTTATTGACTTAGGGAGCTGTTGGCTAGCTGTCCTTGGATAAGAAATCAATGCATCGATGTACAATTTCTGTGCAATTGTTAGTGTATAGCTGGGTGAAAATTTAAATACCCTATATGCTTCCTTCTGCAAATCACCTAGATTGAAAGGAATTGGAGCTCTAAACGTGACCTTTTGATTTTCTATTCGGGTAATCTTACCATTTTTGTTTGTGCAGGAATTGACTATTGAAGTGGCTTGAGATAGTGCGCTTATTTTTTGCTGGTAATAGTTCGCCTTAATTATAGATCCATTTTTTTCAAATTCTCCAGATACATTCCAGTATGATTCTGGGATGTGTCGTGTGATCTCCATCTCTCTGTCCACCACAAAAGCAAGAGTCGGGCCCTGAACCCTGCCTATTGATAGATTACGATACCTTTTGCTATCGTTACTGACCTTAAAAGATTGTGTAAGGGCTCTGGAAAGGTTAACTCCATAAATAAAATCGATCAGATGGCGAGATCTCCCAGCTCCAGCTAAACCTATGCTTGGTTTTAACAGATTATCAAATGATTTTGTTATTTCCTCATCAGTGAGAGTTGAAAATTTAGCTCTTAGTGAACTTTCATATTTATTATTACACGCATATTCGAGAACATTATAACCAATTACTTCACCTTCTTGATCATAATCACAAGCATGAACAAACCTTGTTGCTTGTTGAGAAAGCAAGGATATTGACTTTATGATCTGCTGAGATCTTGTAGCTGTCTTTGGACCTTTTCCATTTCTATTTTTTAAAGTTGCCATCCATTTAACATCAAAGACAGGATACGTACTTCGGTTGCCGCTAACATCCACTAATCCGTACAAGTGACCCAATGCCGAGCATATAACAAAGTGTTGATTATTACGGTCTATAACAGAAAAAACCGGTGGCAGTCCTCTTCTTCCTAAGGTCTCTAACGCAGATATCTCCTTGAAACTCGAGGTTCCTAGAGCTTGCGCTATTCTTCTTGCAGCATCAGGCTTTTCACAAACTACGAGCGTATAAGGCGATTTAGCAATCCTGGTTAAACTCAATTCTGGTTTGTTTAGTCTACTTTACGATAATTAATATAATTAGCGGGAAACGGACTTCCCTCTTAAGTCTAAGATACTATTGTGGTAGATTTTCCGGCACTTAGACAACGGATGTGGCTCGTTCGTCACTTTGAGGCTACTCTGCATTTACTACAACTGTAGTGCCATGTAGTATGGTGGTGTTCGTGTGCAACATTATGTGGCTTTTGCCACGTTTACATCCAATACCATTTTGTTCTATTTATATTGTCATCCAGGAGTTGCTATGCCCCCGATGTAAACTTTTGGTCTACCATCCCTACTCCGAAGTTAAATTAGAAACAGACGAAGAGAAATGTTTTATGTTGTGAAGAGACATCACTTTGGAGTCCGTAAAATGTAAATGGCTATCTCATGATTACCTTGCATATGGACAAAAGGAAGGAAAATGTAGTATCCTCAACTGAATTAAATGCTGAATACGTTCACCTAATTGAAGATGCAAAAGTGTGGTTTATTGATTATATTATTGGAGTGGCATTCAGAACGCCTATAAATTTCGCAGATAAAATGAATGGACTCTGTGAATCAGGAAGACCATATAGAGAGTTTTCTGATTACAAAGACATGCAGGACTACTTGGACGAGATTACTGGTCAGGAGATTGTAATTGAATCTTCGATAGATCCTGGGACAGATTCAGAATTTGATAGCAGGATTGTATGGAACACGAAATTAAAATAGACTCTATAGGACATTAGTCTGGTTAGGCCTGATTGAAAATTGTGAGGAACGCCCTTTGGAACAAATACAAGTTCTCCTTTCTTACATGAAGCGTTTCTTTGCCACGTTTAATATGATAACTTCCCTCACGATGATAATGGTCTTCAGCTGCCTTTTAATGGATGTGAAGAACTGGTCCATGTTTTGGGGGATGTATCATTTTGATCAACGAATATGCACCTTCTGAATCATTCTCTACCATATCTACTGCTTCGATTGTCTCTACCATATCTACTGCTTCGATTGTCTCTACCATATCTACTGCTTCGATTGTCTCTACCATATCTACTGCTGCGATTATCATCTCGCTGTCCTCTATGATTTCGCGTATTTCTATTTCCACCATAACCACCGCTGTTATGCCAATAACTGGGTCTTGGTCGAGATCTGTCAAATGGAGGCTTCTGAGTAGGATCTAGAATTCCCATCTCTTCATTGAGCCTCCGTATTGGTTGTTCTGTCTTTCTCAAAATTCTACCAAAGTCGTTAACCCTATCTTGCGATACTAAAGATATGGCTTTACCTGTTGCACCAGCTCGAGCAGTTCTTCCAATTCTATGAAAGTACATCAACGGTTCTATTGGAACATCATAATTGATAACATGACCCACTGCCGGAACATCAATGCCTCTTGCTGCAATATCAGTTGCTACCAGTATGTCTTCAGTACCTTTCTTGAACCTATACATTGCATTTTCTCTCTCCCTTTGTGAAAGATCGCCATGAATTGTGATTGCTTTAAAACCCACTTGTTTTAGTTCGTTTGCAAGTCTTTGTGTTCTTTGTTTCGTAGCGGCAAAAACAATTGTTTGTTTCCTATCTCTCTTCTTAATGAAATTACAAAGGTGTTTGAATTTTTCTTTTTCCGGAATAACAAGATAAGATTGCTCTATAGTATCAAGACTTAATTCTTCCTGATTCAACATTACCTCTTTGGCATCATGCATATATTCCTGAGCCACTCTCATAATTTCTGGCGGCATAGTTGCAGAGAACAGGCATGTTTGTCTGTCTTCATTTAAATATGACAAAATGAACTTTATATCATCAATAAAGCCCATATCGAGCATTCTATCTGCCTCGTCAAGAACAACAAACTTTACATTGTCCAGCTGGATCGAAGCCTGCCTTACATGATCAATTAATCTACCGGGAGTTGCGACTACAATTTGAATACCTCTTCTTAACTGATTATATTGAAGGACGATACTTTGTCCGCCGTATATGGCAACAGTTCTAATTCCAGTGTACTTTGCAAATTTATTAATTTCGTTTGTAACTTGTAATGCTAGTTCTCGTGTCGGGACAAGTACCAGTGCTTGTATTGGACCATTACGCCTAATCCTAATTTTAGTCAATATCGGTAGTGCAAAGGATGCTGTCTTGCCAGTTCCTGTGTGGGCTTGACCTATTACATCTACACCTGTTAAAGCTAACGGTATAACAGCCTCTTGAATTGGAAAAGGGGCTTCAAATCCATTTTCTTTGAGTGCTTTGAGTATTAGAGCACCTAGTCCTAATTCTTGAAATGTGCTTGTTGTTTTAGTAGTAAATGTCATTTCTATGTTCTCAATTTAGTATCATTAAATATATAATAGTAGTTGCTTCGAACAATTACCTTTTTGACAAGTCCATCTCTATCTTGCCAGATCTATATCTAAATAACTTAGAAGGAATACAATATTATAGTGTTACCAGGCGCGTCATGAGATGGCGAGAGTGCTGCTCCTTATTTAAGCATTTTGAAACAAACCCAAACACACGATAAATCATATGGCCAAGAGTCTCATCATCGTCCCTCCTTGGGGTGTTAATAATATCGTCCAGTCCATTATCATCGCCTACTAAATACCAATACAATCAAGTCAGGATCTTCTTCATCCCCTACAACCTTTTCTTCATCAACAAACCATACTAAAAGCACTTCACGTAGTGCTCTCACTCTTACCCTCCAGTAATATTTAATAAATTACGGTGTTAACCCTCCCCAGATTCTTTGAAATAATAATCTGATTTGTTGTACGCAAAGGTTCTTTTACATTTATGACAACTTTCATTGTTGTTTTCAATATTGATTGCCATAAATGCTTCTTCATTCATTTGCGTAGCTGCAGGTAGTTCAAATCCACAATTCTTACATTTTATCATTAGCCGTGTCATGTGTTTTATTCAAGCTTAGGTAGTCATTACTGTCTTATTTAACTACAGTCTTTATTTTTCTTCTTACTTATTTGCAAACTAGGTTTTTGAGAAGAAAGTTCTGTCATTGTCGCAACAGTGATCATGTTGCCTCAATGATGGTATGCAGACCCACACCTTTAAGCCAGAACGGTCCCGCATTGGGATCGTGGGGATTTGTTCACGAAACGCTATCTCAATCTTAAGTCATTATAGGTTACTCCTCTGTAGGGAGTTCTATTAGTGAGCAAGTGATAAAGAAAAGGCTTGCTGGTTCATTATAGTAGATGTTAAAATATAAACGTGTGAAAGCTAATGGAAAAAACTTGTGGCATGTACTGCTATGGTAGCCTTTGGTATATGCCTCATGAATCAGAAGATAGATTTCATAAATAAAACCTGTACAAAAACCCATACCCGTGAGGAAAATGTTTATACATTAAAAAGATTATCTGAAAATGATTTGATCTGTCAACAGAAAAGCAAATACAGGAACGGAAAACACTAGGATATTTCATTTCTGCGATTATTGTTGCAGTCATTGTTGCGAATTCTATAATTATTTTCTCAGATTCACACAATAAACCTTCTTCTACGTTTTTGATTCTAAATATAACAGCAGCTATTGCGTCAGGTTTTGGTATAATCGCAGTATACCGTCACGGACTCCAAGGAGTTCATGGTAGATCATATTTGTTTCTAACACTAGGTATTATTTCTTGGTTTGCTGCAGACCTGACTCTTGCTTACTACTATTTTGTTTTAGGTATAGAGGAACAAATACTTGTATCTGCTACAGATGTTTTATGGTTTATCGGATATTTGTTCCTTGCAGCACATTTGTTGACAGTGCTTCGATTCATACGCAACAGGATCAAATTAATGACAATCATTCTAACATCGATAGTATCACTGTTGTTCATTACTTACATTGCGCTTAACCTATTCCCTTCATCACGATTTCTTGCCAAAGGTGATTTTACAGCTTTTGTTGTTACTCTCTCATATCCAATTTTAGATATGATGTTATTTGTTCCCTCAATGATAATACTAATTAGCTTACAAAAGGATGATGTTCAATCCATTCCATGGATTCTTTCATCTCTCTCTCTGTTAGTCAATGCTGTAGCGGATGAGCGATATGTAAATGATTTTGTAAATGGCCATCTCCACAATCTATTGTTTTGGGATATATTTTATGTGACGGATTTCATACTTATGGCAGCTGCTCTATTTTGGTATTATAGATTTCACATTTCACCCCAGCGAGGAAAGATGAAAATTACTGGTTAGTAAGATCACATCTAATACTAACTTATGGAAGAACAAGAAGCAAGTCCTCAGCATGAGTTGGATATGAAGCAAAGTACGCTTTCCGATTTCCTAGGTTAACGTACCAGCGCTACGTTCCTATGTACGTCCTACTACTTCCTTGCGTTTCAACATGCTCCATGCTATCAAAATGGATGCAATCGTGATTAATAATCCGTGAGCTACCCTGATCGACTGCAGCTCGAAGAATTGAGGGATGTACAATGCAAAGCCAATGGCCAGTGGTATTCCAATCCATGTGGGAAGGCTACTTGATCCCCAGATGGCAATCGCAAACAGGATAGTCCCTGCTGCAAGAAAGAGGAGTCCCGGTATGAAGAACACAACCCCCTCGCCCAAACGGACCGAATTTATGAGGGAAGTAGGGCCGGATTCTTCTCTTTGATAGCTTCCTGTCCAATTGCATGCAAGCCAAAGGTCTCGGCTCCATAGTATGGCAGGGTTAATCCGATCCCAATCCAGCTCAAAACAAGTGCTTGTATGGCGCGATTTTCAACCGTTGTTTCTTGAAGACGGATGTATAGAACGAGCAACCCCAACGCTAGAAGTACAAATGCCACCATGGCAAGAGAGTGCGCCAGAACCCATGAGAAGGAAGCGAATGCCATAGCCCCCTGCAAGGTTGATTCGTCGGAGAAAGGTCGGATAGCTGGATACAGGACAAAAAAATATTCCGGATAAAGTCAGAGAAATGGCTGCAAGACGAATTCTAAGCACGTTCGTGGATTTCTTCATGATGCGAACAATGTCACGGAACCGTTCTTTTAACATAACCACTCTGCGCATAATATTTGATCGCTCGTCCTCTTAGTGGTTCCACACAAAAAGCATTTTAATTCGACCCAACCGACTAAACCCATGGAATACCTCATCGATCTGGTCACCACGGTTCCCGAAGGAACTAGCCCCGTCAAAGTCGATGAATTGCGCGCGGCGGAGGCAGTGCGCGCCGCTGAGCTCGCCAAAGCAGGCCATTTGGTCCGGCTCTGGCGCCCGCCGCTCGGTCCGGGCGAATGGCGCAGCATTGGGCTGTTCCGCGCCGCCGACGAGGCAGAGCTTCGCGAAGTCCTCGCCTCGATGCCCCTTCATATCTGGATGAAGGTCACCATTACGCCGCTGACTCCGCATCCCAATGATCCGGAATATCGCGCCCGTCAAGACGTGTCTGATGATAAGAGAGGGCGAAAGACAGAAAGAAAGGCGCGGAACGATGAGACGACATAATATTAGTGTATTAGCGGTGGCAATAACAGTACTGTATGTTATCGTAGGGTTTACAATATATTTCAACAACCCTGGTCTTAATAAGGCATGGCCAATACAACAAAAAGACAAAGGCATGGTCGAACTTGGTGCTCATTCACCTGAATTTATGCTCGAAAAGAATTATACCAATGTGAAGGCTGCTGTCCAAAGATTTGGGATAACTTATCCTGCAATAGCAGCTACAACGGTAGAAAATCATACCGTGACTACTATCAAACTCAATAAGACTCAGTTCCAGCAAGTTAACGAGTCACAATTCAAAAAGGCACCTGAATTTGCTCAAATTAGTGGTTACATAAATACACCTAATAATAATCCGTTGACGCTTTCATCTCTTAAAGGAAAAGTAGTCTTGGTATACATTTGGACTTATACATGCATTAACTCGATTCGGCCTATGCCCTACATTCATGATTGGAATCAAAAATATTCTGACAAGGGTTTAGTCATAGTTGGTGTTCATTCGCCTGAATTTACGTTTGAAAAGAATTATACCAATGTGAAGGCTGCTGTCCAAAGATTTGGGATAACTTATCCTGTAATACTAGATAGCGACCATGGAACTTGGAATGCTTATGGAAACCAGTACTGGCCTAGGTATTACTTGATTGATACCCAAGGATACATAAGATATGACCACATAGGTGAAGGAGGTTATGATCAAACAGAAAAAGCAATTCAGTCACTAGTTGCTGAACGTGCTGCTCTGATGGGTGCAAAAGAAATAATCTTCAATGCAAAACCAACAACGATAATCAAGCAAGGAAGTCTGCAATATGTAGATTTAAGTCAGAGCACAACACCAGAAATATACATAGGATATGATACTGCGAGAGCACCGCTTGGAAATCCTGAAGGCTTCAAACCAAATCATACAGTATCATACTCAATCCAATCAAATACCAATTTCAAACCTGATGTAGTATACCTTCAAGGCAATTGGAAAAACAACCCCGATAATATGGAATTACAAAACGATACTGGGCGTATTCTTTTGACATATTATGCAAAGGCTGTAAATATAATAGCAGGAGGAAAAGGTGGAGGAGTTGTTTCTAATGATGTGGGAGCAGGAGCAGTAGCAGCATCAACCGCAAAGACACCAAACAAGTCATTAGGACTGGATTTATCACCAGATGGTAGTTTTAGAATTGACGGTCAGAGGTTGTATAATTTATCAATACATAACAACTATGCTGTTCATAATATTGTAATTGATATTAAGGGCAAAGGACTTCAGTTCTATACCTTTACTTTCGGGTAGATGGAGAGACGATACGATAATATCAAATAAACAAGTAAAAGGCTCCTAAAGCAAAGGAGAATAAATAATGGTCAAAAATAAAAACGAAAGCGCAATTCTAAGATATGACATTTTGGTATTAAAAAGAAGAGGCGTCACACGTGACTTACCATCAGGCACTGAATCACTGCAGTGGGTTACGAATACAGCAACTCTGATCTACGGCGAACATGACGCCGTTGTTGTTGATACATTTGCCACTATTGACCAAAATCAACAATTGGTGGATTGGATTACTAAAAGTGGTAAGAACCTGACTACAATCTATATCACCCATGCGCACGGCGATCATTCATTTGGTATCAAGATATTACTGGATCGTTTTCCAAATGCAAGAGCAGTTGCAGTACCAGCTGTAGTAAAAGCGATGCAGACACAAATCGATCCAAATTACATTAAGAACTTTTGGAATAAACTCTTCCCTGATCAAATTCCTGAAGCACTTATTGTTCCAGAAGCACTTGAAAGCAATGAGTTGGAGTTAGAAGGGCATAAACTTGTCGTATTAGACAATGGATTCACCGATACTGAATATTCGACGTCTCTTTACGTCCCATCAATCGGTTTAGTTGTAGCAGGAGATGCAGTTTACAATGGCATTCATCCTTACATGCCTGAGACAACCGAACAAAGCCGACTTAATTGGATCGCTGCACTTGATAGAATAGAAGGACTGAAACCACATGCAGTTGTTGCAGGCCATAAGAATCCTGCAAATGACGATAATCCTCAACATATTGGAGCAACACAAAAATACATTCGTGATTTTAACCGTTTGAATCATCAAACGACAACCGTAGGTGAACTCTATGACAATATGCTGACACTATACCCAGATCGCGCCAACCCTGGTTCACTTTGGAGTTCGGCACGCGCAGTCAAACAGTAATATAGAAGTTGCTAATGCATGTTATTTCCCTTTTCTATTTCAGCCAAAGTCCATTTTGCGATGGAATGGTCAAGGCTTCCAACGCTTTTTAACATAAGCTTTTTGGTATGGGGATATTGTGATTGATATCTTCATGGATTTTGACTTCTCGTTGTTTGA
>WNGG01032867.1_pt1 | contig 10715 bp, 10 predicted proteins | sample 5400661 | NCBI WGS metagenome assembly WNGG01 (sample SAMN13153372, study PRJNA577476) | soil metagenome | isolation source: 100 cm soil or saprolite under Garry oak tree replicate 1 | place: USA:California | collected 2016-06-15
CGGCGGCGCCCTAGCCGCGCTTGCGAGGACTTTGACCGCGCTTGGTTGCGAGGACTTTGACGGCGGTCTTGAGTTTTCGGGCTGGCTAGCGGCCTGTGCATCGTGGCCGAGGCGCCTTGGCCCAGGCGCCTGTCTCACCGCTCCCCGCATCAGATCGGTCGGGGGACAGACTTGCCGCGAAAACCGTTAACACTGTAAGCTGCTAACAGTGTTCACGAAAGATACGGCGTTAACTCTTGTGCGCCGTTCGTGGAGTGCGAACCAAGTGCTCCACAGGGAGGAGAGAGTCCGATGGTTGACATCCATGCCCTGAACGTGCTGCTGTGGGCCGTTACGATCATCTGCGCCGTGGCCGTCGGCTCGGCGGCGGGCGCCATCGCCCTCGCCTGGCTGGCCGACAGGAGGCGCGACGCACGCGGCGTCGCACGCGGCGTTCGGGCCGTCGAGGCGCACCTCGCGGGCGCGGCTCGCGACCGCGTCGCGCATTAGCCCAAGACATGCCGATCGAGGAAGCGGCGAGCTTCTTCGAGGCGGTGCAGCCGCCATTACCCCTAACGGCTGCCGCGGTGCGAGCCACGCGCGGGCCCGCGGGGAGTGGCACCCGGCGGCAGCCGTTATGGATAAACGACTTTGTACTCTGGAGTGTCGCCAGCGGCCGTTATTGGTGGCTCGATAGCGACACTCCAGAGTACAAAGTCGAAAGGATCTAGCCGATCCAGACCGTCTTGGCGTTGCAGAACTCGCGGATCCCCTGCGCGGACAGCTCCCGCCCGTAGCCCGAGTTCTTGACACCGCCAAAAGGCAGCTGCGGGTACGAGGTGGTCATACCGTTGATGAACACGGCGCCGGCGTCGAGGTCGCGAATGAAGCGCTCGCGTTCGCCGTCCGCCGTCGTCCACGCGTTCGAGCCAAGGCCGAACGTTGTCGCGTTGGCCAGCTCGATCGCTTCATCGATGTCGGCCACCCGGTACAGGGAGGCGACCGGGCCGAACACCTCTTCGCCGTGCACGCGCATCTGCGGCGTGACACCCGCGACCACGGTCGGCGCGTAGAACCAGCCAGGCTGGTCAAGGGTGTTGCCGCCGCAGAGGATCTCGGCGCCCTTGCCGACCGCGTCGCCGACCAGGTCGGCCACATCATCGCGGCCCTGCCGGGTGGCCAGGGGCCCCACTTCGGTTGCCGGATCCATCGGGTCACCGACGACCAGCCGCCGCATCCGCTCGGTAAAGCGCTCAGCGAACGCGTCGTAGACGTCGGTGTGCGCGATGAATCGCTTGGCGGCGATGCACGACTGCCCGTTGTTCTGGACTCGGGCGAACACCCCCACCTCGGTGGCGCGGTCCAGATCGGCCGAGGGCATCACGATGAAGGGGTCGCTCCCGCCGAGCTCAAGTACGGTCTTCTTGATCTCGCTGCCAGCGATCTTGCCGACGGAGCGCCCCGCGGGCTCGCTGCCGGTCAGCGTGGCCGCCGCGACACGGCTGTCGCGCAACACCGCCTCGACCGCACCGCTGCCGATGAGCAGGGCCTGGAAACAGCCCTCGGGGAACCCGGCCCTGCGCAGCACGTCCTCCAGGTAGAGCGCGGTCTGCGGCACGTTCGAGGCGTGTTTGAGCAACCCGGTGTTGCCCGCCATCAGAGCGGGGGCGGCGAACCGCACGACCTGCCACAGCGGGAAGTTCCACGGCATCACCGCGAGCACGACACCGAGCGGCTGGTAGCGGGTGTAGGCGAGGCTGGCGCCCACCTCCGGCGCGTCGGCCGGCTCGTCGGCCAGGAACTGCTCGGCGTGGTCGGCGTAAAAGCGCATCGCCTTGGCGCACTTGGCCGCTTCCGCCTTGGCCTGGGCCAAGGGCTTACCCATCTCGGTGGTCATCATCCGGCCGACGTCGTCAAGCTCGGCGTCGAGCAGATCCGCAGCCGCCCGCAGCCAGCGGCCCCGGTCCGCGAACGATGTCAGCCGGTACGACAGGAACGTCTCTCGCGCGGCGCCGATCCGCGCGTCGATTTCCGCCTGATCCAGTTCCTTGAATTCCTGCAGCGTCTCACCGGTAACCGGGCTGATGGTGGCGATCGGCATGCGGGCACCTCCATTACGCGGCAGATCCCCCTTGTCCCGGCACCACCCGGGTGATCTGCACATCATCTAACATTCCACCAGGTTCCGCGGCGGTCACTCGGCCGGGCGGGCCAGGCTCGGTGCGAGGTCACCCTCCGCTGGGTACCCGGCTAACCAGCGGCGAATACTCTGCGAGAGCTTTTGCCGCCGCCGCGAGGTCCTCGTCGAGCGGCCGGTCCGCCGTCCGCCGGTCCAGAACCGAGTCGGCGATCTCGAAGGCGCGCCCCAGAGCACCGCCGGACGGCGGGCTGCCCTGCATCCGCAGCGCCCGCACGGCGGCGACCAGCTCGCACGCGACGACCACCCGGTAGGCCGAGACCGCGTCGGTCGTGGCCCGGGCGGACTGGGTGGAGAATCCCGCGTGCTCCTCGACGCCGCGGGACAGAACGGCGCTGCCGAGCGCGGCTGGCGTGGCGAACCTGCGGATGTCGGCCGCCGCAGACTGCGCCACATACTCGAGCACCATGATCCCTGAACTAGTCGGCTTATCGGCAAGAAAGGCGTTCAGCCCGGTGAAAGAGGGCTCGACCAACGTGCCGAGGCGGGCCGCCGACAGCGCGGCCGTCTGGAACAGGGCCGCTCGCGTGCCATCGAGCGCCAGCCCCACATAGGCGGCGTGGAAGTTTCCGTTGTGCCACACCGTGCGGCCCTCGACGTCAATCAGTGGGTTCTCACCCGCGAAGTTGAGCTGCCTTTGGACCACCCGTTCTGTGTAGTCCAGAGCATCCAACGCCGGACCATGGACCTGCGGGAACGCACGGTACCCGTACGGATCCTGTACCCGCGCCGCTGCGGCGGGTTGGGCAAGAAGCAGGCCCCGCACGACCGCGACCACAAGCCGCTGCCCGGGGTGCGGGCATGCCCGGTGCACCGGTGCCGCATACGGTTCGAGCGAGCCGCGCACCGCTCGCATCGACAATGCCGCCACTACAACCGCCGAGCGGAGCAGGCCCGCAAGGTCATGGCAGGCCAGCGCAGCTTCGCCCAGGGTCGCCGCGTTGCTGCTGATGAAGGCGAGCGCGTCGGCCGAGCGCAGGGCAAATTTCGGCGCGGGGGCAGGAGGGGTTCTTTGCGGCGGACCCGGCGGCACATGCGGCGCCTTCGGCGGCGAGCCTGGTGGCGCAGGCGGCGCCCGCGGCGATGCCGTCGGCGATGACCCTAGCGATGGCTCCAGCGAGCCTGCGCCGGCCCGCCAAGCGTGCTGCCAAGCCTGCTCGCCGAGCAGGCAGAGCCCGGTCGAGGCCAGGGCGGTGAGATCACCCGTGCCGATCGCACCGTACTGCGGCACTGGCGGAGTGAAGCCTGTGTTGATCGCGTCGGCGAGCACGTCGAGCAGGCCCGGATCCACCCCCGAGCCGCCCGCGCCGAGTTGGTTGAGCCGGACCACAAGCATGGCCCGGGTCAGTTCGGGCGCGAGCAACGGCCCGGCGCCCGCGGCGTGGCTGCGCAGCAGCCGCAGCCCGTGCTCGGCGTCGCCGTCGTCGGCCACGCTGACCGCGTGATTGGCGCCCACCCCGGTGTTGCGGCCATAGACGGGGCGCCGCGTGGCGACCTCGGCGGCGACCTTGCTCGCAGCCTCCGCCGCGGCGCGCGCGGCAGCGCCAACCTCGACGGCGGCGTCACCCCGCGCGACGGCGGCCACGTGGCCGCACGTCAGCGACGAGCCATCGATCAGGACGCGGTTGCTGCTCACTACCCTCGGTTCCCCCTTGCGGGCCGCGACGGTCACGACCGTGCGCAGGCCCTCAGGCGCTGCCACCCAGGATAACCAGCTCTTCCTTCCGCTGTTTATGTTGCGGCCATTCAGCCTGCGCCCTACCATCAACCGATGGAGTTTACAGAGGCCGCGCGGCGGCGCAGGCCATCTGACCAGCGTAGACTCCACCCGATGGCGGTGGCGCAACCCGACTCCCACCGAAGTGATCGACCATGCGGGGCTTGGCCACCGGGTCACACTTGACAAGCGATTCTCGACGTACACGTGGTTCCTAAAGACGGAGCTCGAGAAATGCATTGATGACGCCGGATCGGTTCGCCCGGAATACGATTTCATCTTTCTCGACGGCGCAAAGAACTGGAGCACGGATGGTCTCACCGTCGTGCTCGCGGAGAAACTTCTCCGGCCCGGAGGATGGCTCCTGCTCGACGATCTTGGCTGGAGTTACGAAAAGCACGCGGACAGCACCTTTCACTATGAAATAGAGATCGCCAAGCTTTCCACCGAGGAACGAGTGGAACCGCACCTGCGCGCTGTCTTTGATCTCCTCATACGGACGAACCCGGCATTCGATCAGTTCCTGATCCAAGACGACTGGTGGGGGTGGGCGCGCAAGTCGCCTGACGCGCGCGGCGTTGCCACGGGCAGGGCTGTCACCGGGCGAAACGTCAACGCCGTGGGTCCACGTTTGCGGCGGGCGCAGAGCAGCGTCCGGCGGCGGTTTGGTCGTCTGCGGCGCGCGCCGACCCGGCTGTTAAGCCGCCGCCAAGCGCACGGGTCACGCTGAGAACGCGTCAAGAATGGCGGCCGCGCGACCGTCCATCGGCCCGCCCGCGCCGACCCGAACGGCCAACGCGGATGCGACGAAGATGGGCATGGCAGGCTCGTTGACGCCGAAGAACTCGTCCTGCTGCCAATTTCAGCGAAATTCACCGACGTAGGGATCCCGATACCTCGTGCGCCACGGGATCGCGTCAGAAGCAGACCGGCATCGACTGGGTGCCCCCGGCCGCTCGGCGCCCTTCGCGCCGGGCTGCCGAGTCCCGGTTTTGACCGGCCCGAAATGTCCCTCCCACCTGTGATACTGGCGGTGTGCTGCAGGTACCGCAGGGACGGCTCGTCGGCAGGGCAGGTGAGTTCCGCCGCCTGCTTGCCCTGCTCGATGAGGCCGCGGCGGGCAGGCCAGTGGTCGCGCTGGTCAGCGGCGACGCTGGCGTCGGGAAGACCAGGCTCGTGACCGAGCTGGCCGCCCGCGCCCGTGAGCAGGGTTTCACCGTTCTTTCTGGCCGCTGCGCCGAGCTGGGCGACAGCGTGCCGTACCTGCCCCTTGCCGACGCGCTGCGGGATGCCACCACTGGCCCGGGTCCGGCTGACCGGTTGCGCGAGGCTCTGGCGGCCCGTCCCATCCTCGGCCGCCTGCTGCCAGATCTCGGCGACGCCAGCCAACCCAACGGCGAGGAGTCGGGTCTTGCGCAGCAGCAACTGTTCGGCGCGGTGCTTGGATTGCTCGCCGAGCTCGCGCGGACGAGCTCCGTCCTGCTCGTTTTGGAGGATCTGCACTGGGCGGACAGGTCCACTCGGGACCTGTTGACCTTCTTGAGCAGGGTGCTGCACCGTGAGCGGCTCGCGATCGTCGCCACCTACCGGGCAGACGACCTCCACCGCCGCCACCCGCTCCGGCCGGTCGTCGCGGAGTTGCAGCGGCTGCCCACCGTGGCCGCCGTCGAACTCGGACCGCTCGAGGGCTCGGCGATGGCGGAGCATCTGACGGCGCTCGCCACCGGATCGCTCGACGCGGTCGAGCTTGAGACGATCATCACGCGCGCGGAGGGCAACGCCTATTATGCGGAGGAGCTGCTCGCCGCTTCCTCTGTCGGCGGCGAGCTGCCCGCAGGGCTCGCCGGGCTGCTGCTTGCCCGGGTTGAGCGGCTCACGCCCACAGCTCAGCAGGTGCTGCGGGCTGCCGCGGTAACCGGGCGGCAGGTGGATGACGATCTCGTGAGGCAAGCATCGGGCCTAGCCGCGCCCGAGTACGAACAAGCTGTCCGCGAGTCGGTCGCGAACCAGTTGCTTGTCCCCGATGGCGCGGCAGGGTACGCATTCAGGCACGCGCTGCTTCGTGAGGCCGTCTACGCTGACCTGCTCCCCGGCGAGCGGACCCGGCTGCACGCGCGGCTGGCCGAACTGCTTGCCGACGAGGGGAGACTTGCCGCGGTGCCTGGTTCTGCAGCGGAACTCGCGCATCACTACCTGGCGAGCCACGACATCCCTGGCGCCTTCGCCGCGTCCGTGCGGGCAGCCAAGGAGGCCCAACGGCTGGCCGCGCCCGCCGAGGCGCACCACTATTACGACCAGGCGCTGGCGCTATGGGACCGGGTCAGCGAGCCGGAGGCACTTGCTGGGACCGATCGCGGCAGGCTTGCTTTCTCGTCCGCGAACGCCGCAGCATCCGGTGGCGACGTGAGACGGGCCGTGTACCAGCTTCGCCGCTTGCGCACCGCGCTCGGCGCTCTCGGCGACGCGGCGGACCCGGCCCTAGTCAGCCGGACCTGCGAGCGGCTCGGCTATTTCTTGCTTGAGACCGACGAAGCCGCCGCGGCGGCCGAGGCGGCCCACGCCGCGATCGATGCGCTGCCGGAGAATCCGCCGCGCTGGGAGCGAGCCCGCGCGATGGCGACCTACGCGCAAACCTTGCTCTATGCGGACAGCAGGGCGGCACTTTTCGCCGACGACGGCACCAGGACAGGGCTCGGATTCACCGCGCATGGATCGGCGCCGGAGCCGGCCGCCGCGGGGCCCGGGTCGGAGTCGGCTGCCTCAGTGCCCGGTTCGGGGTCAGCCTCGGCACCAGGGTCGGAGTCGGCTGCCGCGGGTCCCGATTCGGGGTCAGCCTCGGCACCAGGGCCTGCGGGCGCGTTGCTGGAGGAACGCGCCTATGACTTCGCTGAGCAGGCGCGCGCCGCCGCGCGTTCCGCCGATGCCCCGTGGGTCGAGGCCGACGCTCTTGTGACGCTGGGCATGATCAGCGAACGCGGCGGGCGCAACCAGGAGGCCATCGACCTCTACACGGCGGCTCACGACCAGGCCAGGAGGGCCGGTGTCCTCGGGGTCGAACTTCGAGCCGCGTTCCAGCGGGCGCGCGCTCTGCTTGAACGGGGCGATCTCGATGACGCGAGCGCGACTGCCCACGAGGGCCTGCGTCGCGCAGAAGAGCGCGGGCTGGGCCTCGCGCCCTATGGCCTCGACCTGCAGTACCTGCACTACCTGGCGCACTACGCCGATGGCTGCTGGGATCACGCCCAAGAGCTTGCCGACGGCTTCGTGATCCGCGTCACCAGAACGGCCGAGGCCCGGCTGTCAGCGATGGCGCTGTTCATGGATGTCGCCCGTGGCAGCGGGGCCGTAGCCGAACGGCGCGCGTGGATGGAACCGTTCTGGCCAGAGGATCAGTTCGGCGAGTACATCGCACGCGGCTTGCTCGCCGAGCACGCGCTCTGGCAGGGCGACACCGACACGGCGGCGACCGAGGCCATGGCGACGATCAAGACCCTGCATGCCTACCAGGGCGGGTACGGCCCGGCAGTCATCCGGGTTGCGGCCACGGGTCTCGCCGCGCTGGCCGACCGAGCCCGGGTAGCCCGGGCCGCTGGCGATGAGGAAGCCGTGCGCGTGGCGGTGGAGATGGCCCGCGTGATGGTGGACGCCGCCCGCGAAGGCGCCGCCTACCGCCGACGACCGAAGTTCGTCCTCGGGGTCGAGGGCCGTGGATGGCTCGCCCGCGCGGAGGCAGAGTGGCTGCGCGTCCAAGGTGGCCACGACCCGCAGTCATGGCGAGCCGTGGTCGATGAATTTTCTCCGGGCTTCGTCTACGAGACGGCCCGCTCGCGTTGGCGGCTCGCCGAGGCGCTGGCCGAGGCCGGCCGCCGTGATGAGGCAGAGCAGGAATGGCGGCTCGCCGTGGAAGTTGCCGACCGCCTCGGCGCCGGGCCGCTGCGCGGCGCGCTCAGCGATCTTGCACGGCGGGCCAGGCTTGGCGAGCACGCCTCGGTCAGGCCGGGCCCGGTTGCCGGGCTGACCGACCGCGAGCGTCAGGTGCTGCGGCTGGTCGCCGAGGGACGCAGCAATAGGGAAATCGCGTCGGCTCTGTTTATCTCGCCAAAGACAGCGAGCGTCCACGTCTCGAACATTCTCGCCAAGCTCGGCGCCGCGAGCAGGACCGAGGCTGCCGCCATCGCGCACCGCGACGGACTCGAAATTGCCGACTCGCCGGATACCGCTCGCTAGCCAGGCGGGCGAAGGCGGGGTCACGAGGGCGACGGCAGTGCCCGGGAGGACGGAGGCGGGTCGGGAGCGGCAGGCGCGGCGGAGAGGGCGGCGTTAGCGAGGCCCCAGCAAGACGGGACGCTGTGGCGCTCGGGCTACCCGCGGCCGAAGGGCACCTGGCGCACCGGGCATCGGTAGGCGTGGCTCGCCGCCGCAGCGCCATATGCCGGCGTGTGGGTGCCGCATTGATTCCCGTTGGCAGTGACGAGAATCCCGACGACGATCGCGCTCAGCACGGCGAGCACCGCGATCGGGATCAACGCTATCCACTGCAGACGGCGATTCCACCAGCCTGGATCCGCGTCAGCTGTTCCGCCGGAGCTCCACTGGCCCGATCGGCCGCCTGGCCGCGGGCCGGCGCTACGGTTCCCGCCCGAACCAACACGCTCCCCGGCACCCTGCCCCATGGTGTCCCGTTGCGCGCGGGAATTCCGCTGCCGGCGGGTACGCCGCCGCGTTCGTGAGAACGGGCTGCGGCGCGGTGGCTTCAGCCGCTCGACCTCGGGCATCTCCTCGTGCTTGGTGAGCCGGGTGAAAGTGGCGAACATCGACGCCAACCGCGAGTCGTGTCTGCGCAGCCCTTCTTCGATCCCGTCGAGAATTCGCTGCTGACCGGCGGGCAAAATCATCCGCGCTCTCTCCGCTCGTCCATATTCGCGCGCAAGGCCGTGGGCAGGGCAGAGCTTGCGTCACGACGACACGCAGGCGGCCACGACGACACGCAGGTGGCGCCGTCGTCGCCTGGGTTCGGGGAACCGTCACCGGCACGGATGGCTCTGCGTGGCTTCCACTACCCCCGCCACGAGGGTGAAACAGGTTCGGCGCCATTCGCCGGCACGTCCGCCCGGCCCGCGGCATTGAGGGACGCAGCCCTCCTCACGATCCACCCTCGGCGGGCCGACGGTGATCGGCGGCCAGCTCCTCAAGTTGCGCCGCCTCCGCCGCGGCGGGCCGTCCAGGGGACGAACAGATAAAGGATCAGCAGCAGGAAGTTCTCGAAGTTGGTGAGGAACGACTGGCTGCTGACCTCGTGCCCGTGGACGTGTCCATCGACGAGCGGATCGCCGACGGCGCGGCCGACGTGCGGTTCGCCGCGGTGCCCGCCGACGAGGTCGAGGTGGTGGGCGCGTTCCCCAGGGCAGTCTCGCTGCACGAGCTCCGGTTCGCCCGGGCAGGCGGCGCGTGGCGCTGCCAGGTCACCGTGGACGTGTGAGGCCCAGCGCTTCGTATGCGATGGCCACCTCGGCGGCGAGCGCCGCGTTGTCGGTGATGAGCTGGCGGTTGACCTGCGCGCTCCGTCCGCCGGTCAGGTCGTGTACGAGCGCGAGCACGGCCGGGGTCACCGCTTGCCCGCTCACTCCCGCGCGCCGCACCCGCTCGACGGCCTCGGCTATGACCGGCTCGATGTCGAGTCCGTCGGCGGGCGGCTGGGCAAGCAGCACGCCGGCCGAGGGGTTGAGCTGCCAGTGGACTCGGGCGACCCGGGCGGCTTCCGCGCTTGTGGACACCGTGGCGGAGAGGGCGGGACCGCCCTCCGCGCGGTAAAAAAGCGGCAGGGTGGCGGTCCGCCAGCCAAGCACGGGCACGCCCAGGGTCTCCAGCGCCTCGGCGGTCGCATCGACGTCGAGGAGCGACTTCGCGCCGGAGGCCACCACGACCGCCGGGGTCCGGGCGATCTGCACGAGGTCGCCCGAGATGTCCAGGTTCTGGGCGAAACCGCGGTGTACGCCGCCGATGCCGCCCGTGCCCATGAACCGGATGCCCAGCAGCCTGCACACCGCGAGCGTGCCGCCGACCGTGGTGGCGCCGAGCGAACGCTGCACCACGCAGGCGGCAAGATCGCGCGCTGCCGCCTTGCGGGCCGACGCGCCGGCGGCGGCGAATCGCTCAAGCTCGCCGCGGCTGAGCCCGACCCGGACCGCGCCATCGATGACGCCGATCGTGGCGGGCGTGGCGCCGGCCGAGCGCACACGCTCCTCGGCCGCCAAGGCCACGTCAAGCCCCTGCCCGTCGGAGAACCCGTGCGCCACCAGCGTCGTCTCCAGCGCCACCACCGGGCGGCGGCGCCGCAGCGCCTCCGCGACCTCGGCGCTGACCTCGGGTGCGATCGTCACGGCATGGCCCCCATTCCCGCCACCGCCCGCGCCGCCGCTCGCAGGCCAAGGTCGACCCCGCCAAGCAGGTAGCCGGCGGCGAACGCATCACCCGCGCCGGTCGAGTCAACGGGCCGCGTCGGCAGCGCCGGGTAGAGCGTGCCGCCGACGCGAACGCCGCGTGGGCCACGCGTCACCACAAGCTCCGTGCCTGGCAGATCCCCCGCGAGCTCGGCTTCGGCTTCGTCGCCGAACACCACGTCCGGCGCCACCCTGGCCAGCAGCGCGCGGAAGCGATCGACACCGTAGGCGCGCAACGCGGCCGTTGACGACAGATCGACGCTCACCCGCGGCGCCTGCGCGGCCGCGGCAAGCGCGGCATCGCGGATCGGCGCGGACACCAGGCTGTAGGCCGGCAGGTGCAGCCGCGCGCAGCCGTCGAACCAGTGGCGCCGCAGTTCGC
>WNGG01009361.1_pt1 | contig 10714 bp, 12 predicted proteins | sample 5400661 | NCBI WGS metagenome assembly WNGG01 (sample SAMN13153372, study PRJNA577476) | soil metagenome | isolation source: 100 cm soil or saprolite under Garry oak tree replicate 1 | place: USA:California | collected 2016-06-15
GCAGCTGGGTGGGGATACGACGCGCTCCCACGCGTTGATCGGATGACCACACTCCGAAGCTTGACGCAGTAGGTGGCCCCCCGCAGCAGCCTGCGAAGAAGCATCCCACCCGGCCCACCGCCATTGCGACCAGCAGACCCGGAGCCGTCACGTCGAGAAAGACTCCGGCCGGCACGTCAAGCACCACGAGCAGGACCGCAGCCGCCAGGGTGGCGCCGGTGATGAACCCCTGGATGCACCATCCTTCCATGCGGCGCTCGCGCCGGTAAAGGACGATGAACCACACCTTCGCACCGAGGATGCCGACCGCGATGGCGACAAGTGTTACCGCCCACCATGGGCCGAGCGCAAGATGGTCACCGGCAATCACCAGGAACTGGAGCGCCAGCGCGACAGCCATGCCCAGCGTCGCCATCGCTCCCCAAATGCCGGGAATGATCCCCGGCACATGGGCGAAGGGGGTCAGGCAGGTTCTCACATGTTCGACCGACCCGGCGGATGGCGCCCACCGGCGCCACAACCGAGCGGCTGGACGCAGCGGACCAGTCGCAGGGGTCGCGTTCCCTTGCTCCCTTGGCCCGCGTGTAGGGTGAGCGGACCCCTGCATGTGCGCGGTCACGACCCACGAGCCCGCATTGATGCCGCGGACACGGGCCGTGAGTGAGATCGGGCCACTCCCGGGGACGACCTCCTCGATCGTCTCGTCCTGGACGAACCGATCGCCGGACGAGAGCCGCCCCTTCACACCGACGCGGCGCCCGGAAAACCTGACCGTGACAGGATAGGGCCCCAGATGCGTAGCAGGATCGAACCAGTACGACACCGCCAGTATCGGCTGCGTCGCACTCTCAAGCAAGGTCGTGAACCCACCGGACGTTCGGGCCGAGGTGTTCGACTGGACGACATCACTTCGCGGCGCCGCATCTACCGCTGGACGCCTACGTGCCGGAGGTCTACGTGTCATGCTTCTCATCTCCTCTTGCTTCTCTTCGCCCGCAAGAGCGATTCCCTGCCAATACGGGTGCTCGTCTCTACATTCCATGCCTTTTTCTTGTGGCACGGTACTGAGAGAACAACTCTGTTCATCTTCTCGGGAGGCGCTCACTGCTCTCCCTCAGAACAGCTTCCCGAGCAGCAGGAGAGGGCCACATCCCATCAATGCGAGCATCAAACTAAGATTGACCCCTTCAAGGATCAGTAGCCCGGCCAATGCCAGCATACTGATGCGCAGGCTGCCTTTGCTGGTGCAGAAGGTGCTGGTTGCAGTTCGCGGTGTGGCGAGCAACCGCTCAATCCGTCCATTCACCGGCTCGCCCATCCTCACGAGAGGCTGCGCGGCTCCGAAGCGGGTGAGCTGTGGCTCCTCGACCGCGTGCAGCAGGACCTTCGCCAGCGCGCTCGCCAGTGCCAGTGGTCGCTGCGTTGTGCCGACCACCGCGTCGTCGCACGCTAATTCTTTCTCATGCTGGAGCTGCCGGTAGGCGGCCCAGCTCGTTGGTACGTAGAAGAAGGCGTCGCGGAGAACGGTCGCCAGCCAGATTACGAGGTAGTCGCGTCGTGACACATGCCCCAGTTCATGGGCCAGCACCGCCTCGAGCTCACGGTGGTCGAGGTGCTCGACCATCCAGGTCGAGAGCAGCACCGTCGGTCGAAAGATGCCACAGGTGAACGCCAGCGGTCGATCGTAGACGCGGAGGAGGACACGGCACCGGTGTGAGCCGAGCCGTCTCGCCAGGTCGTCAGCGAACGACTGGAGTTCTGGATCAGCCAACGCGCCGCTACGGGCCACCATCTGTGCCATGAGCGCAAGCCGGGCTATCCCTAAGCTCAGCGCGCTAAACGCAACCACTCCCATTGCTAGCGGTAGTGCGACGCCAAGCAAGGAATCCCAGGATGGTGCCTGACTCAAGCAGGCGCGACCGGTAAAGTGGTGCAGTCCACCGATACCAAGCAGGAGACTGACGACCGGCACTGCCAGGACAAGACACTGCACATCGCGCCGCTGTGACCAGGAACCGGCGCGATGCAGGATGCTGAGTGTCAGGGAACTGCCTAGCATGACGAGAGCGATACTTGAGAGGCCGAGCAAGAGATGCACTATTCTCCCTCCTCAAGAGCACGGCGGCGGGCGATCTCGTCGAGTTGCTGGCGTACACGGGTGGCTGTCTCCTGGTCCGGTAGGGCTTCCAGACCCTCCAGGGTAGCTCCTGAGAAATTGACGTAGATGTTTTCGAGGATACGCCCGACGAAACGCGAGACGAACTCAGGCTTTGTCAGGTTGGGGAAATAGATGTAGGCCTGGTCGCGTTTCTCTACGCGCAGGAGGTTCTTCTTCGCGAGACGCGCCATGGTGTTCATGACGGTGGTATAGGAGATTCGCCGGCGTTCGGCGCTCATTCGGCGCTCGTACAGGATCTCGAAGACATCGCGCACCGTCGTGCCCGAGCCCTCCGGACGCGACCAGATGAGTTCCATGATCTCGGCTTCCAGGTCACCGAGGACCGTGCGGATGCCAGATCGGTCGAGTCGAAACACATTGATATCCGGTTCCGAAGTCATAGCTCTGCTCCTCTGCTCGCCAGGCATCTGATGATGCTGCTCATCTCCAACAACTGGCTGGCGCGCAAACTGAAACCTGCACAGATGCAGTCCGCAGGTGAATGCTGCCACTTGATAGCAAGGCACACGTTCACCGCTGATCCAAGTATAGAGTATTGTGGTACAATTGTCAAAGGTACGATTGTGCATAGCAGATTGAGGGCAGTGCCAGGAGTCGGTTGCGAAGGCAGTGTTTCTCCCTCGCGAAGCCGCCTGACGTGTAAATGAATATCATTCACTAGAGCGCAAGAAGGAGTACGAATATGATGGGCATGATGGGTACGATGATGGGGCTTATGGTGTTAGGCACATTATTCTTCTTGGTGGTACTGGCAGTAGTCATCTGGCTCCTGTTCAACTTTCTGAACAGGCGGCAGGTGCCACCGGCACCATACACACCACGATCGCAATACCCTTATCAAAGGTATGAGCAAGGATATCAGCCGCCCCAACCGCTGTCGGAAACCTATCAAGAAGGTGGGCGGCATGATCGCTATCCGCAACCAAAGCAGGAATTTGACCAACCTTACGTACCTTATCCACAAGAACAGGAAATGCCACCGCAATCCTGACGCTTACACGTTGTACCGTAGATGCGGACAAGAATGGTAGTCGGGAGGAGGCAGATAGCATCTCCTGGACAACGTTTCCTGGGGAAGGGAAGCCATCTGCTCATGGCTCAAGGACAAGAAGATGACTTCTAAGAGTAGAACACCGGAAACAACACGACAGCATCAGCCTGCCACAGAGCATGAAGAATATGAAGCCGCCTCGTCAAGCATTGGTCCGGTTCCTCAGATGAACCAACGCCCTACCCGCAGGGCGACGCGCCGGAAGCGTGATGCCTGGTTGCTGCTGATCGCACTATTGCTCGGCATCGGCACCATCATGACGCTTTCCTACGGCGGTGCCCAGCATGCGGGACATGGGAGTGGCACTCTACCTAAGGCCTTTCCCACCGCCGCCACAACAGCGAGCGCAACGGGAGGCACACCAGTTCCTACAGCCAGGGTGCTCACCCGTGCGGCACAGGCCCACCTCTACCCGTTTCCAGGATCCAATATCGGTCTGATGCAGCCTGCGGTGGATGCGCGAGGAGAGGTGTGGGTTGGCGAGATGTATGCCAATCGCCTTGCCCGGCTCGATTCACACACCGGGGTGGTCACGGCCTGGAAAGCCCCCAACGGGAAGAACGGCATCATGACCACCGCGATAGACGCACAAGGCAACGCCTGGTTCGTCGAGCAGGGCGCAAACTACATTGGGCGCTTTGATCCGGTGCAGCAGGTGTTTCGCATCTTCCCACTCGGTGCCGTGCAAGACCGCCCCATGGGGCCACAGGCGCTCCAATTCGACGCCAAAGGCCTGCTCTGGTTTACGGCGGCAGCGGCCGGGCGAATCGGACGACTTGATCCGGCAACCGGCCGGGTTCAGACCTGGCCTGTACCGCGCCCTGGTGCGGGCGTCCCCTCCGCTCCATTCAGCCTGACGGTGACGCTTGACGGACAGGTCTGGTTCGGCGACCTGACGGGTGGTGCTGTTGGTCATCTCGATCCCGCCACAGGCCACGTCACGCTCTACCACCTGGCGGACCCGCAGGCGACGATCTTCTCGATGGCGCATGACACGAAGGGACGCATCTGGTTTACCGAAATTGTGCCGGGCAGGCTTGGCATGATTGACCCCGCGGCTGACCGAGTCACCGAACTACCTGTACCAGCGATGTCTGGCCACCCTGCATTTCTCTACGGGCTCGTCGTCACGCACAACGGTGACGTCTGGTTGGCCAACAACGGGGCCAACGCGCTCGTACGCTATGTCCCGGACGCGGCTACGTACACGTTCTTCCAGCTTTCCGCATCATCGGGTGGTCTCTATGGGCTCACACTCGACCCGGCTGGGACGCTGTGGTTTACCGCGTCTGGCTCTTCAGCCAACTTTATTGGAGAGATGCCGAAGCCGTAGTCGCGTTCAGGGCGAAAATGACACTGTGCCCTGGACAGTGGTTGTTCTGAGGTTGACGATGTATGCACTCTTAGCTCTTCTGGCGACGGTTCTTACCTCGTTCCTTCCTATTCTGAGCAAATCCCTCCTGCGTGACGCGCGCCCTGCCCAGGTCGCCTGGGCTATCAATGCCGCTTCGCTTCCCTTCCTGACAGTGGGTACGCTCTTCCTCACGCAATGCAGTATCATGAATCACCCTGGGGGCGCATCAATCTCCTGTACGACGAATCTGCCGCAGGTTGATGGCATCTTTTTGCTTGCCCTGCTGGGCTCAGCGGTGTTGAATGGGATGGCAACGCTGCTTTCTACAGTCTCGCTGGCAAAAGCAGATGCCTCGCTGGTGAGTCCATTACTCACGTTTAACCCGGCTTTCACACTCCTTCTCGCCTGGCCCGCGTTGGGTGAGGTACCTGGCCTGCGTCAAACTATTGGCGTTGCTGTTGTACTGCTTGGTGCCTACTTGCTCGATGTTGAGGAAGCGCGAACGGGAGCGTTGGCACCGTTGCGCGTGTTGGTAGAACGACCAGGGACGCTTCTTGCTCTCATTGCAAGTGCGCTTTGGGGCGTCACCACCGTTCTGGAAAAGCTGGCGATTGAGCATGTGACCCCGCCAAGTGGTCCCCTAGTCGCTCTTCTAGGAACAGCTCTCCTGGTGGTGCTCCTCACACCAGGCGCCTTCTGGTTATCGAAACGAACCGACGCCTCGACATCCAGGGGAACGTGGGGTGGACTGCGTACGCATGCAAGAATATTTATGGTAGCTGCACTCATCGCGGGAGTTGCACCGCTCTTTGGTTTTAGCGCCATCGCCCTCGGTCTGGTAGGCTACATAACAGCACTCTTCAAGCTCAGTGCTGTACTGACCATCCTGTGGGCAAAACTCTTTCTCGGTGAAGGCAACGTACGTCAGCGCCTGCTCGGCGCTCTCGTAATGGTGGCTGGTGGCATCCTCATCGCGGTGTAACCTGGCATCGACACCGCTCGTCATCGGACAAGGTGGTGTTTGCCGTCAGAAAGAGAGCAAGCTTCCTGATCCCCTGGCACACGTTTGGTTAAAAAATGTTTAACCTCCATTACCCAATACATGTAGGAGAAATGAGCAGTCAGGGTATTGCATGAGCATCGCCTTGCACAGACCTGAGTCGCCGTTCGATTTCACGCCGGAGCTTCCGTTCAGAGGGTCGACCGTAGGAGAAGGGTTCGCCGTCGAGGAAAATCCCCGGTGGGAAGAGCACTCCACCACGCATGGCGAGCGCCTTTCCACCGGTCGAATTCAGATCGAGTGTGGACACCGAGAAGCCATACTCGCCTGAGAGGCGGGCGAGCAACTCTTTGGCCTGCGCACAGAATCCACAGTCATTCTGGGTGAGCAGAAGCACATCCATAGCCTTACGATGATCCTCCCTTGAGCCCTGCACGCATGTCGGCAAGGAGACTGGATACCGGGACGTACATCGTGTAGTTGGGAGCGCCACCATAGTCGGCTCGCCAGCGAATGCGACCGTCGGGACCCACCATGATGAAGGTATGACCATCGCGGCTGTTCCCCATCATGCCATACCCGTTCGCTGTATAGGCCTGGGAGACCGCCAGGTTTGGGTCCGAGAGCACAGCGATGGTGAGCCCCTCATCGGCCACCTTCTGCTGTAGTGCGTTAAGGGGATCGGTCGTAATGCTCACAACCGTATCGATGCCCAGCGCGTGAAAGTCACTCATATGCGACTGGATGTCCTTGAGTTGATCCCAGCAAGGTTGGCAGGTAAGCCCCTCCTGGAAGTAGAGCAAGACGGTCTTCCCGCTCTGAGCGGCGAGATTGAAGGTACCGCCCGTGGTGGACGGGAGTTGGATGGCCGGGGCCTGCTGGCCAGGACCCGGACTTCCCACTTGAAAGGCGTACTTCCCTGCCTGATTGCTACCTGTAGCGCTGTTGTTGCCGCTTGCCGCATTGTTGAGGTAGAAAATCACGCCGAGCGCGAGCACCGCCGCGCCCACGATGAGAGCGACCCACAGGCCGACACCCGGGTCGCGTCTCTTCCGCGTGTATCTATTACGAGGAGAGGGAGCCTTCTTTGGAGGTGTGGTGTTCCTCATCGGAGGCGTAGTGTTCCTCTTCCTCTGCCCGGTCTTCACTGTCTTGGAGTTCAACTGACTCCTCCTGTGTGTGTATTGTATGTGTTTCTGTTTCTCGTGACGATGCGGTTGCTTCACGCTCCTCGCTTTCATCCGACCGCGCCCCGACCTGTCGGAGCGCATACCAGGCAAGTCCGCCAATGAGCGCGAGCAGGATGGCTGCGCCAGCCCAGTTCGGGAGCCAGGCGAGGGCGTTCGTGATCACCTGGCCGACGTGCTGCAAGCTGACTGCGAATTGCTCTTGCCAGTCTGCCAGGGGCGGCATGGAACTATATGCCAGCCCGACCCACAGCATACTTCCTCCGATGAGAGCAAGTAAGAGTCCACTTGCCAGATTCGTTGCGGTCAGCGTGCGGCGAAGGGGACCAAGCCTCCAGGTCAACGAACGTGGACGGAAGAGGCGGCTCGCTCGCCAATCAAAGCGTTCCCAAAGGAGCGCAATCACGAATAGCGGAGCGACCATCCCGAACACATAGGCCGTCCCAAGCCCGAGAGCGAGCCAGAACGAGGACGCGACACTGGAGAGTGCAATCACACCAGCGAGCACGGGCGCGCAGCACGAGCTGGCCACGCCTGAGAAGACGCCAAGCGAGTAGACGCTCAAAATCCCAGCCTTGCCACTGGCGCTGCGCCCTGGCATGGGAAGGTGAATCTGTCCACCGAGCAGTACATAGATCGCTAACGCGAGCACGAGGACGCCACCTATGACATAAATGGGCGTGTGCTGCGTCGTTAAGAGTTGCCGGATGATCGACGCACCCATGGCAATCGGGAGGATGACCGTTGCTATCCCGGCAGCGAAGAGAAAGGTCATCGCGACCAGCAGACGGCGGTTCTGAAAAGAGCTTGCGAAGTAAGCGGGCAGCATGACCGAGATACAGCAGGGCGCAAAGAGCGCGATGGCTCCCGCGATGATCGCGGCCAGCACCGAACCGCCGAAAAAGATGCTACTACTCATCACGTCACATCACTTTCAGGAGGCAGAAACAAGGCGTCCTACCATCACATCATTACCTCCGACGGTTCACAGTGCGCTTCCGGTTTCGCTCGTCAGCGGCACTGGCCACCGCCTCGGCTTCGGAGACGATGGGAACCTCGGGGCTTTTGATCTCGGCGATCTGACGAGCGATGGCTTCCTGCTCATCCTGCATACTCGACATGCGGGATTGAAGTTCCGCCAGGCGTTCATTGCGCGTCAATCCAGCAGGAAAATGATCTCCCTGCATCTGATTGGTCGCATTCCTATTCCCTGCCATGCCACGCATCATGAACAGCATCGAGAGCGGACATGCGGCGATAAGAAGGATGGGCAGGGCTGCCCAAATCAACTGTGGAGCTACCACCAGGACGATGAGCCCCACCACTGCCAACCCGGCGAGGACCTTCCAGTTCAGGCACATCTGTATACAGTCCCATATAGCCTTGAGAGGAGAGGTGTTCTGCGAGGACATGGATGTCGAGGTCATAGGTGGTGCCATAGGAGAAGCCACTCGTCTGTCTTCCGGCTGTGGAGAAGCATCAGGCGGCGTTTGCTCTTTCCCCTGGCGCATCATCAGCCACACCATTAGACCCATGCCGATGGGGCAGGCCAACAAAGGCAAGAGGGACAAAAAGTATTGCATGTGTGTTTTTCCTCCAGTATATGTTGTGACTTCGGTACTATCCTTGACTATAGTATAGGGGGTAATGATACAATTGTCAAAGGTACTATCGCCAATGGTACAAGCAACGGAGAAAGTGGCTTCCCTGATGAGTGAGCAATGATGTTGGACTTCAATGGGCTGATTTTGTTGGCGCAGCCAGGACCTGGGCACGGTTGTCTCTCCCCTTGTGACTGTCGATTTACTGGATCAAAGTAGTGGAGACATGAACGAGGGATTTTTCAGAAAAAGCAATCTTGAAATCTACGTTTGAAAGATGAGGGTGATTTATGAGCAAGCAAACGACTCATCAACGTTCGAGGCAAGGGCGACGCCGCGAGGAACAGCAGCGGCGTGAGGAAGAGCGGCGACGTGCCGCCCGCAGGAAAGGCATCACGACTGCTGGCATCGTCGCGGCAGCGGTGCTGGTTGTTGCTGCCCTCGTCTATTTCGCAATTGTACAAGCGCAGGCGCCTGCCAACGCTGCCTACCCGGCTATAGACGGCGTATCGTGTGATAGCGGTGAACATGGCGACTTTCACATTCACGCCCATGTGTCTATCTACATTGATGGGAAACCAGCCACCGTTCCCGCGCAAATCGGTATTGCGCCCGATAGCTCTTGTCTGTATTGGCTCCACACACACTCCAGCGATGGCGTGATCCATATTGAGGCACCCAATGGTTTATCCATCACCCTCAAGAACCTCCTGGACATTTGGGGAGATAGGTTCCCGCAACTGAGCTATCCCAGTCAGTTTTCTGATGCAACCGGTTGGCAGGCCTACGTCAACGGAAAGCCGTTTACGGGTGATTTTCGTACGATTCCGCTACAAGCACATACCCTGATTACGTTGGCATATAACAGTCCAGGAGCGCAACCCGATACTTCCTTCGATTGGAACGGTCTCTAGTGGTTGATGTTGCAGATTGAAGTGGAGAGATCGCGAAACTCAGGAGTTTTACAAACGTATGGTTCCATCACAATTGAGCTTTGGCCTTGCCTTTGTCGCAGGGCTCGCTTCCTTTCTCTCGCCCTGTATGTTACCACTGGTGCCCATCTACCTGGCACAATTAGTCGGCCAGAGTACCTACCAAGCTACAGGTGGACAAGATGGTCGTCCAGCACGTTTCATTACCTTTCTACATGCAGTGATGTTTGTGCTTGGCTTTACGCTCGCCTTTGTTGCACTGGGGGCAACGGCCAGCGCGTTGGGAAGTTTTCTACATACGTACCAATTCCAACTGCGTCAGGTCGGTGGCATACTCCTCATCATCATTGGACTGCACCTGACAGGAATACTCAAACTGCCAATTCTCTATCGGCAGAAGCGCTTTGCATTTCGTCCTGCTCGTCCCAGCTATTCTGCCTCACTGTTGATTGGCGTGATCTTTGCCATTGGCTGGACGCCCTGTATTAGCCTCTTTCTTGGCTCCATCCTTGGTCTGGCCGCCACTGCCACGACACTTCGACAGGGCGTCATGCTGCTGCTGTTCTACTCGCTCGGCATGGGCCTGCCATTCCTGCTTCTTGGTCTCGGTCTCGACCAGGCAAGCAGGGTATTGAAGTGGCTCAAGCCCCACTTAGACAAGATCGAAGTCGCTACGGGAGTGGTCATGATGCTGGTGGGGGTGATGATCTACTTCAACTGGCTGGTCTACCTGAACCGCTATTTTACGCCTCTCATCCGCCTGTGACGAAGCCAGCAAGGAGCGGGAGACAACAGAGCGCAGTAGCCGAGATGCGGAACGAGCGAGGCGCGTTCCTGTAAAAAGTACTCGACCCCAAGACCCGCGAAGTACGATCCTTCGCGGGCACTGGGGTCGCAGGTTTCATAGACGGTTCCTGGCCAAAGCACAGTTTAATGAGCCTGGCGGTCTAGCAACAGCCGAAGGCAAACTCTACGTGGCCGACACCAACAACCACACCATAGACTTTGTTGGTGAATGACACATAAAGTGAAATGTCCGGGTGAAGGGAAAGAGACGTTCCTTTGCCACCATGCACGCCCCGGCTTGCGAAGCCGTCGCATAGTAGGGGCGATGCCTTGTGCTCGCCTATTCGCACCAACTTAAGGGCCATTCGACCTGCCCCCTTTCAAGCAGTTGAGCGGAGTTGGGATGTTTCTTGCGTTTGTTCATCTGGCAGCCCGAGTGCATGCGGCGCTCCACCAGCTGCAGCACACAGCGTAGCGGGCGTTCTCCAGCCAGGGCTTCCATCAAGGATCCAGCACAATCGCGCACCACCTGGGCCAGCTTGACCAGGCTGCGCTGCGCGTCCTGCCAGGCAAAGAGCACGATGAGCCAGTGTTGGAGCACCATGCCGATCAACTTGGCATACA
>WNGG01009363.1_pt1 | contig 10713 bp, 10 predicted proteins | sample 5400661 | NCBI WGS metagenome assembly WNGG01 (sample SAMN13153372, study PRJNA577476) | soil metagenome | isolation source: 100 cm soil or saprolite under Garry oak tree replicate 1 | place: USA:California | collected 2016-06-15
GCGTTTGAGGCGATGGTCCCGACCGTGCTCATCCACCGTGGACATCTGCGAGAGGCCCGCAGCATAGTGGGAAAGCGCTTCGGCGTGCCGTTCATGGAGCTGGCGCAACTGGGGGCGATACCTCCAGAGACGGTCGAGACGGCGCTCGGTCAGTGGATCCACCACCCTGGCGACGAGGACCCCTCGCTCTGGCCTCGGTTCGCAGCAGGGCCCTGTTGTCGAACCCTGGACGCGGCGCTGTGGTGGGCTGCACGGAGGGACACAGCGAGCTTGCAGCGCTTGGTGCGTCGTGAAGACTCGGCTGCTCGGACGGTCAACCCCTTGGTTCCCGCCAATGCGCGTCCCGTGCCTGAGTTTGCCCGCGCCGCCCTGGCCCTAGCTCGAGGAGACACAACCTCGGCGTTGAATCGTTTCCTGGCATTCCCCGATTCGTTGTGTCCGGGCGCTGAGAGACTCCGTGAAGTGCGGTTTCGCCTGCTCGCGGCTGCCGGGCGCGGTACTGAGGCGGCAGCGGTGTTCGACCGGTCCCACGATCGCCGGGTCCCGCTCATGCTCGAGCGTGCCCGCCTCGCCGAGCGGCTGGGCGATCGCGCCACAGCCGTCCATTACTACCAGTTCGTTCTTCAGGCGTGGCTCCACGCCGACCCGCAGCTCCAGCCGCTCGTCGCCGAGGCGCGGGCGGCGATCGTGCGCTTGGGTGGAGAGCCGCGGCGCTGATGCGCGGGGCGTAGATTGGCCGCTTGTGAGCCGCTGACGGCGGGAGAACTCACAGCATCTGGTTGGGGGAAGAAACGGCCCCACAGCGGATCTCACTGTAGGGCTTGCGGTTCGGATCATGGAGCGGACGGGATTCGAACCCGTGACCCCCTGGTTGCAAACCAGGTGCTCTCCCAGCTGAGCTACCGCCCCGAACGAGCTACAAGATAAGCTTACATGCGGTTCAGATCCGCTCAAGAACCGAGGTGTGCAAGAAAGTGTGCAAGAGTGAAGGGTCATAGAGCCCCTCTTCTCCCGCAACTCCCATCGAGTCTCCGTCCGCCCTGCCGGAGTTCTTGCCCGCACCCAGCGTGAAAGGCTAGACTGCGGACATCGGGCAACCGGTGCCGGGCAGGAACGGGGGATCGAGGATCTTTGCCCGAGGGAGAGCCCCAGTGCGGCGAAGTCTCCTATGTATCACCCTCCTGTCGCTTGGCTCTTGCGAGCCCTTCGCCGCTCTCCAGTCCCCAAACGACGTGAGCGGAACGTGGGTCTATTACCTGTCCGTACCGTCTTACGTTGTGGGCGAGTCGTCCGGACCGCTCCTCGTGCTGGTCTTGGCTGAGACCGACGCAAGTGTCTCGGGGAGCGGCGTGTCGTACTGCAGAAATGACCTCTGCAGTGCAGCACCGCCGGAGACTCTGACGGTGATCGGCACTTACCAGCGTCCCACCGTCACGCTCATGCTCCAGCACGGCACGAGCTGCGATTTCCGTACGGGTTACTGCAGCAATCCCTACACGGTGACGTTCACAGGTACGGCAATCGGTCGCCAAATGGTCGGCACAGTCGGTTATGGCACCCGCTGGACGTTTACTCGGCAGTGAAGGGCGTGACCAACGCTGTTCGCTCGCATTATCCGGCGTGCGGCTCTGCCTGCCTCTGGAGTGATACCTCAAATAGGTCCTAGTGCGCTTCTAGGAGTTCGTAATGGCCCCTTCGAACGACTTGAGGCTCGCTCGGCTCGGGATGTACCCTCGCCTCGCTCGCCTATACGCCCGTCACCCATTCCTAGCGAACGACTGGTGCAGCGAGCCGGCTCGTAGCATGTTGACCCGGCTTCGAGAATCAGTCGGATGGGACACGCAATCTCGGTGAGTCGGGCCTTGTCTTACCGAAATGGAGGTGGTACGAACCCGTCCACCAGCCTCATCAAAGACGCGGGTCGAGGATCATCCCGCACAGGGGGCCCTTCCATGAGACGTTGGAAACTAGTAATCGTAAGCGCACTCTTGGCAGCGGGTGCCTTCGGAGTGTGGTGGTGGCAGACGGGAAGCCCCGAGTACTCTCTTCGCACCCCATGCGACTAACTCCGCAACTTGTCACCTAGTTGACGAAGCCCGGCATTTCCTCGTGGGGCTTGCAAACCAGGTGCTCTCCCAGCTGAGCTACCGCCCCGGCCGAGCTACAAGATAGCGACTACTGCACGCTCGGCTTGACCGGCTCGCTCAGAACGGTGAGCTGCGTGTTGGGGACGTAGTGGTTCCAATCGTTCGACAGGCCCACGTCGCGCAGCTCGGCGCGCCAGCGGAGCACCGCACCCGCGCTGTCGCGACTGAACCAGCGGAACGTGGTTCGCTCGACCCAGACCCCCACCTCGTACCCGAGACGGAAATTGAGCGCCCGTGCCTTGTTCTTGCCGCGCCTCCAGGTCTTGCACGTCGCCGGGGGGGAGGGGGGGGGCTGGCCTCCCGCTGCCGCGCCCGCATCAGCACACTCGTCCTCGAACGAATAGAAGTCGAGGTGATAACTGATCCGCGACGTCTCACCGGGGCGCTGCAGCGCGCTGTCCGGCGTGATGTCGCGGCGCGCGTCGAGCGCCTGGATGTAATAGCGGACCAGAGGCTCGATGGGAGACGCCCACCGATACACCCGGATCGAGCGGGCCCCCCCTTGCTCGGACCCGCCCGCCTGCTGCTCCAACAGGGGCTGGCGGCGGGCGCCGCTCGCGAGCGGCAACGCTGCCTGCGTCGTGGGCGCTTGGGCGCCGAGTGCCACCGCGCCGGCCAGGGAAGCGGCGGCGACGATCGCGAACGCGACGCCCACGGAACGCCAGTGCACAGGACCGCCGAGCCTACGCACGCCGCGTCGCCGCCATGCCGGCGAAGCGCTCGGCACCAAAGCCCACCAGCGCGCCGACCGCCAGGGCCACCCCGGCGCGGATCGCTTCGTTCACGGTGTTCACCCCGAGACCGAGCGCCACTCCCGCCCCAGCGTACGCCGCGACGGTGAAGGAGAGGAGCGGGACGCGCGACTGGAGGGCAATGGCGCACGCCGTCGCGCCCAGGATGATGGCCGCCACCACTGCGTGGCCGCCGATCGCGACCCGCACCGCGTGCGCGAGCAGCACCCAGACCACGCCCGACAGCGCGGCCACGACCGTCTTCTGCAGACCCGAGATACCACCGCCCGCGGCGAAGAAGCAGCCGAGCGCGATGACGCCCGCCCACATCGACACGTGCAGCCGAGCGGCGTCCGCCAACCACGCCCACACGGCGATCAACACGCCCACCAAGAGTGCCCGCGCGGTCATCGTGTTCATGGGCCTAACCTCCGTGAGTCGTGACTGCCGCCGCTACCGGGTGGTGCCCGCCGCGGCGGCGACGTCCTGCCGCAACTGCTCCTGCTTCAGGACCAGGGCCATCGTCTTGACGAGGTAGTAGGTGAGCACGAGCTGCGTCACGGCGAGCGGGTTCGAGCGCCGCTCGCCCTTGCCGTCGAAGAAGATCCCCACCCGGCCCGCGCCGCCGTCGCGCGCCGTCGGGATGTGGCTCCAGATGCGCCGCTCAATCGACTGCGTCGCCGCGTCGCTGATGGCGCCGCTGATTTCCAGGCTATCCGTCCCATCGGCGCCCCGCTGCAGTCGCAGGTAGGGGCCGCCGTTCTCATCGTCGGCCGCCGTCAGCGCGCTCTCCAAGTCCGGCAGCGGGATCGGGTGCCGCAGCGTGATGCCGACGTTCAAGCGCGCCCGGTCCTTCGTGGCCTCGTACTGCGAGCTGGGATAGAACGAGATGACGATGTCGGCCTTCTCGCGCTGCGGCATCACGTAGGTGTCGGCGTCGTGCCGCCGGTGCTCGAGCTGCTCCAGCACCTCGTCCTGGGTGTAGCCGCGCCTGGTCGTGTCGCGCGTGATCTTCCAATCCACCCGCAAGCGCGGGTCCGGGTCGAGGAACACCGACACGTCCCACAATTGCCGCAGCCCCGCGGTGTAGAGCGCATGGAGTCCGTGGACCAGCACGATGTCCCGCGGCGGGGCGAACTCCGGGCGCGCGAAGGTGCCGTTGGAATGGTCGTACACCGGCTTGAAGACCCGCTGGCCCTCGCGCAGCAGCCGCATGTGCTGGCACACCAGCTCCAGGTGGTTGCAGTCGGGGTGGAGCGCCGTGACCCGGCGCTCCCGCCGCCCCGCGCGGTCGAGCGAGAGATAGTCGTCGAGATCGATGTTCGTCACCCGGTCGGGCCCGAGCATCTCGACGCAGCCGTTCGTCACGGTCGACCTGCCCGCCCCCGAATCGCCAACCAGGCAGAACATGAGCGGGCGGCCCGCCCGGAACGGCAGCGGCGCGGCGCTACTCATCGCCGCCCTCGTCGGTCCCCTCGTCGAAGACGCGGCTCGCGCGGACGTCCGCCGCGTCGATGCGGGCGAGATCGTCGCGAGAGACGGTCCCCCCCTGCGCGATCAGGCGGTTCGCCTGGCGCAGCTTGATGCGGTCGAGCGCGTTGCGCACGCTGCGCGCGTTGGCGAAGTGCGGCTGGCGCATCCGCAGCACCAGATACTCGCGGAACGCGGCCCGCGCCTCCGCGTCGAACGCGTAATGCTGCTTGCGCACCATCAGGTCCGCGATCGCCATCAGCTCGTCCAGGCTGTAGTCCGGGAAGTCGAGGTGGTGGCCGACGCGCGAATGCAACCCGGGGTTCGACTGGAAGAAGGTGTTCATCCGCTCCTTGTAGCCCGCCAGAATGACGACGAGATCCTCGCGCTGATTCTCCATCGCCTGAAGCAGCATCTCGATCGCTTCCTGGCCGTAGTCACGCTCGTTTTCGGGACGGTACAGGTAGTACGCCTCGTCGATGAACAGCACGCCTCCCATCGCCCGCTTGATCAATTCTTTGGTCTTGGGAGCCGTGTGCCCGACGTACTGGCCCACGAGATCGTCGCGCGTGGCCACCACCAGGTGCCCCTTCCGCACGTAGCCAAGCTGCTGGAGGATCTTCGCCATCTCGAGGGCGACGGTGGTCTTCCCGGTGCCGGGGCGCCCCGTGAACGACATGTGGAGCGTCGGCTTCTCGGTCGTCAGCCCCTGCTCCTCGCGCAGCCGCGCGACCAGGAGGAGCGCGGCGATCTCGCGGATGCGGCGCTTGACGGGTGCGAGCCCGATGAGCTCGCCCTCGAGCTCCTCGAGCACCCGCTCGATGTTCGAGCCGCGGTACGCGGCGCTCACGTCCACGGCGGCGGGAGCCGCCGCGGGCGTCACACCCACCGCGTGCCCGTCACTCATTTACCGTCGCCGTAGCGCTGACCCGCCGGCTGCTCGGTGGCGTAGGGATGGAGCGTGTACTTGATCTGCCGGTCGGCGAACTCCTGGCGGTCGAGCCGGAAGCCGGGCTCCTCGGGCGGCCGGTTGACGAGGAAGCTCAACGCCGTCGTTTGCCGACCGTAGCGGGAGTCGTAGCCGCTCACCTTGATGTAATGCCGGGGGAACGTCTTCCGGCACTCGTTGATCTCGTGCATGATGGCCGCCGGGTCCTTGAGGTCGAACATCGGCAGCCCGAACATGTCCCAGTACACGTTGCGCGGGTGGGGATCGTCCGTGTGCTCCAGCGAGATCGCCCAGTTGTTGTCCAGACAGTACTGCACCTGCGCCTTGATCTGCTCGTCGGTAAAGTCCGGCAGATAGGAGAAGGTGCCCTGAGTGATGCGCATGGGTGATCTCCTCCCTCAGACGGTGAGCGTCGCGACCGCGTCCGGCACGTCGGTCGACTCGAAGTTGAACGTGATGTCCTTCCACACCTCGAGCGCCTTGTACAAGGAGGGCGACCACCGGGCCGCCTTGGCCAGGATCTCCGGCCCGTCGTTGAGATAATCGCGGCCTTCGTTGCGCGCCTGGATCATCGCCTCGACCGCCACGCGGTTGGCGGTGGCGCCCTCGGCGATGCCGTCCGGGTGACCGATCGTGCCGCCGCCGAACTGCAACACGACGTCCTCGCCCAGATAATGCAGCAGCTGGTGCATCTGCCCGGCGTGGATGCCCCCGGAGGCGACCGGCATGGTGCCGGGCATCGAGGCCCAGTCCTGCTCGAAGTAGAGGCCGAGCGAGGGATCGGGCTTCAGCTTGTCCGCGAGCAGCGTCTGATAATAGCCGCGAATCGCGTGGGGATCCCCTTCCAGCTTGCCAACGACGGTGCCGGCATGGATGTGGTCCACGCCCGCGAGCCGCATCCACTTGGCGATCACCCGGAAGTTGACGCCGTGCGTCTTCTGGCGCGTGTAGGTGCCGTGCCCCGCGCGGTGCAGGTGCAGGATCAGGCCGTTGCGGCGCGCCCACTTCGACATCGACTGGATGGCCGTGTAGCCGATGGTGAGGTCGATCATGCAGATGACGCTGCCGATCTGCTTGGCGAACTCGGCGCGCTCGTACATCTCTTCCATCGTGGCCGCGGTGACGTTCATGTAGTGACCCTTGATCTCACCGCTCTCGGCCGTCGCCCGGCTCACGCCCTCCATGCTGAACAGGAAGCGGTCGCGCCACCGCATGAACGGCTGGCTGTTGATGTTCTCGTCGTCCTTGGTGAAGTCGAGCCCGCCCCGCAGCGCTTCGTACACGACGCGCCCATAGTTCCGGGGCGACAGGCCCAGCTTGGGCTTCACGGTCGCGCCCAGCAGCGGCCGGCCGTACTTGTTCAGATACTCGCGTTCCATCACCACCCCATGGGGTGGCCCCTGGAACGTCTTCACGTAATGCGGCGGGATGCGCATGTCCTCGAGCCGGAGCGACTTCAGCGCCTTGAACCCGAACACGTTGCCGATGATCGAGGAGGTGAGGTTCGCAATCGAGCCTTCCTCGAACAGGTCGAGGTTGTAGGCGATGTAGGCGATGTGCTGGTCGGTGCCGGGGACGGGGTCGACCCGGTAGCACTTCGCCTGGTAGTTCTCGTAGGCGGTGAGCCGATCGGTCCATACGACGGTCCAGGTGGCGGTGGAGGATTCTCCCGCCACCGCGGCGCTCGCCTCGTCCGCCTCGACGCCTTCCTGCGGCACCAGCCGGAAGGCGCAGAGGATATCACTGTCCTTCGGCTCGTAGTCGGGCCGGAAGTAACCCATCTCTTTGTAGGGGGTTACGCCCGCCGCCCAGCGGCTCTTGCTCTTGCCCTTACTGTTGCCGGAGACCGGCATAGCAGCCCTCCGAGTATGTGAATTCTTTCACAAGCCCTACACAGGATACCGCCGCCGCAACTGCTGGCGCAACCCACCTTCGGGTGGCGCCCCAGCCCCCTCGATGGAATGGCCGCGCAACCGTGCAGCGCGCGCCCGTCCCACCGATGGGGAGCTCGGACGGCATGTGCGGTAAATAACCACCAAGATTCACCCGCCGGAAGAGCCGGCGACGCGGCCTTGCTCCCGGACCAGCCGCGGGCGAGGTTACGGCTGCGCCCCCACCCGATGGGATTAGCCCAAATACCCGTAGCGGGCGCCGCTGGCGCAGGCGATCATGTTTGTGAATTATTTCACGAAGTCGCGCTCGAACTGAACGGAGGTGCGCGATGCCATTCCGGGCGGGGCGTCCCATCATGCTGTGCCTCGTCGGCGACTCGGGCGCCGGCAAGTCGACGCTCTCCAACGGCTGCGTCGAGCTGCTCGGCCCCGACCGCGTCACCGACATCTGCCTCGACGACTACCACTCGCTCGATCGCGTGGGACGGGCGCAGCACAAGATCACCGCGCTCCATCCCGATTGCAACCACCTCGATCTCGTGGCGCAGCACGTCGCCCTGCTGCGCCGGGGCGAGACCATCTTCAAGCCGGTCTACGACCACTCGGACGGCACCTTCGGCCCACCCGAGTTCGTGACCCCCAAGCCGATCGTGCTGATGCACGGCCTGCACGGGCTGTATACGCCGGAGCTCGAGCGCCTGTGGGACGTTTCCGTGTTCCTCGATCCCGACCCTCGCCTGCGCATCGCCTGGAAGATCAAGCGCGACATGTCCAAGCGCGGCTACAAGGAGGACGAGGTCCTGAAACAGCTCGAGGAGCGGCGTCATGACTCCGAGGCGTACGTGATGCCGCAGCGCCAGAAGGCCGACATCGTGATCTCGTTCTTTCCGCCGCCCGAATACGCGACCGCGCAGGACAACACGCGGCTGAACGTGCGGATCACGTTGCGCCACCCGATCCCCGTCCCCGATCTCAAAGCGGCGCTCGCGGCCGCCGAGGGTGCGAACGGCAAGTCGGCCCTCAAGCTCGAGCGTGGCAGCGAGGGCACCGACGTCCTCGAGATCGACGGCCGCATCTCTGACAAGGCGACCCAGGCGATCGACACCCGTATGTGGGAGCACATGGCCACAGCGCGCCATCTCCGCTCGGATCGCGTCGGGGTGTTCCAGGACGGCGCCGTGCAACGGCACTCCAACCCCCTCGCGGTGACCCAGCTCATCCTCACATACTACCTGGTGAAGGCGAGCGCGCTGGTGCTCAAGCAGGAAGGCCTGCGCTCGGAAGCCTTCGACACACGGGAAACGCTCCTCACGGGGAGGTCGTAATGACGGTCAATCCGCTGGTTCGGCTCGGCGAGCTGGGGCAGAGCCCCTGGTTCGATTACATCACGCGCGATCTGCTCCAGACCGGGGAGCTGCAGCGCTTGATCGCCCAGGACGGGCTGCGCGGCATGACCACCAACCCGACCATCTTCGAGAAAGCCGTGGCGGGGAGCGATCGCTACGACGCCGACATCCGCTCGCTCGCCGACTCGGAGCTCAAGCCTGGCGACATCTTCGAGACCCTGGCCGTCGCCGACGTCCGGCAGGCGTGCGACATGTTCCTTCCCACCTACGACGCGACCGAAGGGCGTGACGGCTTCGTCTCCATCGAAGTGTCACCCGAGCTCGCCCGGGACACCGAGGCCACGGTCCGCGAGGCGCGCCGGCTGTGGGAAGCCGTGGACCGCCCCAACGTCATGATCAAGATCCCCGGCACCAAGGAGGGCCTACCCGCGATCAGCCGCTGCCTCGCCCGGGGCCTCAACGTGAACGTCACACTGCTCTTCTCCGTGGAGCGCCATCGCCAGGTGATGGAAGCCTTCCTCGTCGCCCTGGAGCAGCGGCGGGGGCGCCGCGACCCGATCAACCGGATCGCCTCCGTCGCGAGCTTCTTCGTGAGCCGCGTGGACACAAAGCTCGACCCGATGCTCGAGCAGGCGGGCAGCCCCGCGGCAGGGGAGCTGCGCGGCAAGATCGCGATCGCGAACGCCCTGGTCGCCTACGAGGCGTTCCAGCAGACGTTCCGTGGCGCTCGCTGGGAAGCGCTCGCCCGGGAGGGCGCCCGAGTGCAGCGGCCCCTCTGGGCGTCGACCAGCACCAAAGACCCCGCCTTGCCGGACGTGTACTACGTCGAAGCGCTGATCGCACCCGATACCGTGAATACCCTGCCGCCCGAGACGTTCGCCGCGTACCGCGACCACGGCCGGCCCCAGGTGCGCATCACCGAGCAGACGATCGCCGAAGCCAAGGAGCGGCTGAGCGCGCTCGCGGGGCTCGGCTTCAACCTCCAAGACGTGACCCAGGCGCTCGAGAGCGAAGGTGTGCAGAAGTTCTCCGCGTCCTTCACGGCCCTGCTCGCAGGCGTGGGACAGAAAGCGATGGCGCTCTCCGGCGCGCACTAGCTCAGCCGGAGCCATCCTGCTGGCGGCGGGCGCGTTGCTGGGCGCCTGCCGCGCTGCGCCGCCCCCGCCCCCTCCTCCTCCCCTGCGGCTCGGCACCACCACCACGGTCGAGCAGTCGGGCGCGCTGACGCTCCTCGACTCGCTGTGGCGCGGCACTCCACTCCGCACGGTGATCGCCCCGTCGGGACAGATCCTTCGCTCCGCCGCCGCCGGAGACTTGGACGTCGTGATCACGCACGCGCCCGCCCTCGAAGCCAAATGGCTGGGGGGGGGCGGCGACCGGGCCGCGCTGCGTTGCCCCTTCGTGGCGAGCCGCTTCGCCATCGTCGGGCCGGCCTCCGACCCCGCCGGGGTGCGGGGCGCGACGAGCGCCGCCGACGCCTTCCGCCGCATAGCCCAGAGCGGGGTGACCTTCGTGTCACGCGCCGACTCCTCCGGCACGCACATGAAAGAGCTGGCCTTGTGGCGGGCGGCGGCCGCGCACCCGCGGCCCAGCGGGGCTTATCTCGAGTCGGGCGCCGGCCAGGCCGCTACCCTCCAGATCGCCGATGAGCGCGGCAGCTATGCGCTCGCCGACCTCCCCACCTTCGCGCACCTGCACGCGGTCGCCCTGCGCGTCCTGTTTGCGGCGGACACTGTTCTGACCAACCCCTACACGTTGTACGTCGTGCGTCACACGGCTGAGCATCCTGCTGCCCGGACCTTCGCGACGTGGGCGATGGAGGCCTGGCGCCGACGGCTCACGGCGCTCCGACTCCCCGACGGCGCGCCTGAGTTCACGCCCCGCACGGGTGCGTGCACGGAGTGATCGGCGGGACCGACTACCGCGACAGTCGGAGCGAATAGCCGGCGAGAGGGCGCAGCTGGTACGTCGGCGTCGCCACCTGCTGGATTGTGGCGCTGTAGGCCGACGGGCGGCCCGCGTCTGGGACGCCGATCGTGAGGATCGTTCCAGTCGAGAGCGGGCCGACCAGCACGAAGCGGTTCGTCGCTCCGAGCGGCGGCGGCAGTGAAAACAGCCGGAGCCCCGTGCCGGGGGAAACGCTCATGAGCGCGGCGGGACTGGAAACGGTGAGGAAGA
>WNGG01009366.1_pt1 | contig 10712 bp, 4 predicted proteins | sample 5400661 | NCBI WGS metagenome assembly WNGG01 (sample SAMN13153372, study PRJNA577476) | soil metagenome | isolation source: 100 cm soil or saprolite under Garry oak tree replicate 1 | place: USA:California | collected 2016-06-15
CGAGCCCACCCGCGAGGACCTGGCCGCCTTCCTGCGGCTGGTCCACGCCGGGCAGCCCGAGCCCGGCTCCGAGCTTGTCTACGAGGGCCCGCAGCCACCTCAGGTGCTCCGTGAGGAGGCGCTGCGGCGTGGCGTGCGGCTGCGCAGCTTCATCGAGTTCCAGGGCCTGCTCGACCTGCGCAGTTACGTGGAGAGCCAAACCGCCCGGTTGGCGGCGGACCCCCTGTACCCGCCCAGCCTGTATGTGCCGCAGCGGTTCCGTGAGCTGGACCGGTCCACCCCTGGGGTGCGTGAGGACCTCGTCGCGGAACTGCTACGGCAGGTCACGCACGACCATGGCCGTTTCGTGCTGGTACTCGGCGACTTCGGCCGCGGCAAGACGTTCGCGCTGCGCGAGGTGGCCAGGCGCATCCCGGTCGAGTTGCCCCACCTGATCCCGCTGTTTATCGAGCTGCGCGCACTTGACAAGGCGCACTCGGTGGACGGCCTGGTTGCCGCGCACCTGGCCAACCATGGCGAGGATCTCATCGACCTCAAGGCGTTCCGCTACATGTTGCATCAGGGACGCATCGTGCTGCTTTTCGACGGCTTCGACGAGCTGGTCACCCGGGTCAGCTACGAACGCGCCGCTGATCACCTGGACACGCTGCTGCAGGCCGCCGAGGACAAGGCGAAGATCGTGGTGGCCAGCCGGACGCAGCACTTCAAGTCGCACGAGCAGGTGCTGACCGCTCTCGGTGAGCGGGTCGGCGCGCTGCCCAGCCGGCGGGTGCTTGCCGTCGAGGAGTTCACTGGCGCGCAGATCCGCGCCTACCTGGTCGGCCGCTACGGCGGTGACGAGCAGGCCGCCGAGCGCCGGCTCCAGCTGCTGTCCGGCATCGCGGACCTGCTCGGCCTGTCGAGGAACCCGCGCATGCTGTCCTTCATCGCCGACCTCGACGACAGCAGGCTGCGCGCGGTGGTCGGCATGCAGCAGACGATCAGCGCGGCCTCGCTCTACGAGGAGATCCTGCACACCTGGCTCGGCCACGAGGAGCAGCGCACGCACGGTGTCGCAGGAGCGTCGGCAGGCCTGAAGGTGGACGAGCTGTGGCGTGCCGTCACCACGCTGGCGATGCGGCTGTGGGACGCGGGTGAGTCCTTTCTGCGGCTCGCCGACCTCGCCGAGGTCGCGGACGCGCTGCACGGCCTCGCGGGTGGCCGGCTCTCGCCTGGCCAGCGCGCACACGCGGTTGGCGCGGGCAGCCTGCTGGTCAGAACCGACGAGGGGCTGTTCGGCTTCATCCACTCCTCGGTGGTTGAATGGCTGGTCGCCGCCGAGATCGCGCGGCAGCTCACCGGTGGTGTGGCCCGGCCGGAGCCGCTGTCCGTGCGCCCGCTGTCCCAACTGACCGTTGATTTCCTTTGCGACCTCGCCGGCAGCAAGCCCTGCCAGGCCTGGGCGGCCGCCATCCTGGCCGACCCGGCCGCCGACGAGGTCGCACGGGCCAATGCAAGCAAGGTCAGCACCCGGCTGCGCACGCCGGTGCAGACCGACCTGCGCGGCGCCCTGCTGCGCGGAGAGGATCTTTCCTACCGCGAGCTTGCCGGCGTCGACCTGAGCGGCGCCGACCTCACCGACGCCCGGCTGGTCGGCGCGAATCTGACCCGCGCTTGCCTGCGCGACGCCACGCTCGTCGGCGCGCGCCTTGACGAGGCGCGGCTTACCGGCGCGGACCTGCGCGGAGCGGACCTGAGCAGAGCCCGGATGGCGCGCGCTGACCTGCGTGGCGTTGCCCTGGCCGGCAGCCGGTGGCGCCGCGCCGCCCTTGTAGACGTGACCGCCGACGCAGGGCTCGCCGCCGCGCCGGAACTGCGCGGCGCGGCGGTGACGCCCGGCCAGCCGGTCGAGGTGGAGCTTGCGCCCGCGGCGATTGGCGTGCCATACGGCTTCCATTACCACTCGAGCAGGCTCCCCGAACCGCTGGCCTACAGCGTCGACGGTGGCCTGCTAGCCATCGGCAGCGAAGACGGCGGCGTGCTGGTCTGCGACGCCATCTCCGGTCTGCCCGTGCGCACGCTGCACGGCCACCGCGGCCGGGTCTACGCGATCGCGTTCGGTGACAGCGACGGCGTGCTCGCGACCGGATCAAGCGACGGCACCGTGCGGCTGTGGGATCCGGCGACCGGCGGGTGCCTGCGGGTGCTTGAAGGCCATCGCGATGGCGTGTGGCCGATGGCGCTCAGCCCCGGTGAAGGGCTGCTTGCCGCGGGCGACGGCGACGGCGTGCTGCGGCTGTGGGATGTCGCGGCCGGCCGGGTACACATGGCCCTGCGCGGCCACACCGCACCCATCTACACCGCCGCCTTTGACCCAGGCGGGGCGCTGCTCGCCGTGGGTGACGCGGTGACCTTGCGCCTTTATGAGGTCGCTACAGGCAACCTCGTGCGTGAACTTGGCGGTCACCATGGCCCGGTTTACCGCGCGGTCTTCAGCCCCAAGGGCGACCTGCTCGCAACGAGCGACCGCGGCGGGACGGTCCGGTTGTGGGATCCGGCCACCGGCGAACTCCGCCACGAGATGGTGGGCCACACGGGCCCCGTCTACACGCTCGCGTTCCACCCCAAGGTCTCCCGGCTGGCCAGTGCCGACACCGATGGACGCGTCTGCCTGTGGGATCCGCTAACTGGGCGCATGGCGGCCGAGCTGAGCGGCCACCGCGGTGCGGTGTACTGGGTGGCCTTCAGTCCGGGTGGTGACCTGCTCGCGAGCTGCGACAGCGACGGTGGCGTCCAGCTGTGGGATGCGGCCACCGGCCAGGCCGGGCACCTGCTCGCGGGCCACAAGGCCTCGGTGTGGCCTATGGTGTTCCGGCCGGACGGCAGCCAGCTCGCGACCAGCGGCAACGACGGCACTACCCGGCTGTGGGACCCGGTGGCCGGGCAGTGCAGGCATGTGCTGCGGGGCCACGGGCGGCGGATCACCGGGGTAGGGTTCAGCGCCGCTGGTGATCAGCTTGCCACCATCGGCAACGACGGCACAGTGCAGCTGTGGCAGCCACGCACCGGTCAGCGGCTCAGGCAGCTCGCCGCCGCCGCCGACCAGCTGATCTCGGTAGTTTTCAGCCCCGCGGGCGACAGGCTCGCAACCGCGAGCAATGATGGCGGCGTCTACCTCTGGAACGCCCGATCCGGTGCCTACGAACGCCAGATGAACGTGGAAACCAACCACCTCTGGGCGGAGGCGTTCAGCCCGGACGGGAACATCCTCGCGACGGCCAACGACGACGACACGGTAGCGCTGTGGTACTGCACCACCGGACGGCACATCCGAACGTTCTCCGAGCACCGCGGCCGGGTCCGCTCGATCGCCTTCAGCCCGGACGGCGCCATGCTTGCGACTGGTTGCGACGACCGGGCGGTGCGGCTGTTTGAGGTCGCGACAGGTGCCTGCCTGGCCACGCTGGGCGGCCATACCGACCGGGTCTACTCCGTGATGTTCAGCCCGGACGGCACGGTGCTTGCCAGCGGGAGCAACGACGGCACAGCAAGGCTCTGGGACACCGCCTCCAGGGCGCCCACCCATACGCTCACCCGCCACCGGGGAAGGTTGTGGTCGGCCGCGTTCAGCCCGGACGGCGCGACACTGGCCACCGCGGGCGACGACCTGGTGGTGCGCCTGTGGGACGCCCGCACAGGAGCGCACCTGCACACCCTCACCGGGCACAGCAGGCGCGTGTGGTCGGTCGCCTTCAGCCCGGACGGCGCGATGCTCGCGAGCGCCGGTGATGACGGCACCGTCGGGCTGTGGGACACCGGCGGCAGCGAAGCGCCGCGGCTGCGGCTGACGCTGCTCGGCCTTCCAGAAGGCTGGGCCGCGCTTGCACCCGATGGCAGGTACAAGCAGGAGGGTGATGTCGCCGGGCAGTTCTGGCATGTGGTCGGGATGTGCCGGTTCGGCGGCGGTGAGCTTGATTCCTACCTGACCGCGGTGCGCCGGCTGCCGCTTGACGCAGAGTTCTGAGGTGCCAGCGCACGCAGCCGTTCAGGAGCCGCCGGTGGCTGACGCGGCTGCAGCGCGAGATCCATCAGCTCCGGTGTCGACCTACCGGCTGCAACTGCGGCAGGGCTTCGGGTTCGCCGACGCCGCCGGGGTCGCCGATTACCTCGCGGCGCTTGGTGTGACCCACGTCTACCTGTCGCCGATCCTGCAGGCCGCGCCCGGTTCTGCGCACGGATACGACATCGTGGACCACTCGCGCATCTCGGCCGATCTCGGCGGGGAGGCCGCGTTCCGCGCGATGGCCGAGCGGTTCCGCGCTCACGGGCTGGGGTTGATCGTCGATGTCGTGCCCAACCACATGGCCATCCCGGTGCCAGAGACACTCAACAGGCAGTTGTGGTCGGTGCTTCGTGACGGGCCAGGTTCGCCCCGTGCGCACTGGTTCGACGTCGACTGGGCGGCACAAGGCAACCGGCTGCTGTTGCCCATCCTGTCCGGGCCGGTGCAGCAATGCCTGCGCGACCTCACCGTCGACCAGCCGAGCACCGCCGAACTGCCCGATGACGGGCCGGTGCTGCGTTACCTCGATCACCTGCTGCCGTTGCGCCACGGCACCGCCGGCCTGCCGCTTGTCGACCTGCTCCGCGCGCAGCACTACCGGCTCGCCGACTGGCGCATCGCCAGCACCGAGCTGAACTGGCGGCGGTTCTTCGACATCAGCTCGCTCATCGCGATCCGGGTCGAGCAGGAAGACGTGTTCGCCGCCACCCATGGCCTGCTGCTGCGCCTTGTCGCCGAGGGAGTCATCAGCGGCCTGCGGGTGGACCATCCCGACGGTCTTGCCGACCCGCGCGGCTACCTCAAGCGGCTGGCCGATGAAACCGGCGGGGGATGGGTGGTCGCAGAGAAGATCCTCACCGGGACGGAGGTGCTGCCCTCGGACTGGCCGTGCGCGGGCACGACCGGCTACGACGCCCTCGGCGCGGTCGGCGGCCTGTTCGTGGACAGCAGCGGCCGCGAGCCGCTGACCGACGCGTATGTGCGATTCACCGGGATCCTGAACGGCTTCGCTGGCGTGGCACAAGCCGCCAAGCGTGACGCTGCCAGGCACACGTTCGCAGCCGAGGTGTCGCGGCTTGCCAGGCTGATCGCCCAGGCGGGCGAACCCGCAGTTGGCGAGCTCAGCATGCAAGACCTGCACGCGATCCTTGTTGAGATGCTCGCCGCGTTTCCCGTGTACCGGGCGTACGTGCTGCCGGGTGAGCCGCCAGCTGAGGCGTCCGTCGCGTTCGTGGCGCAGGCGGCTGCGACCGCTTGCCGCCATCTTCCCGCGCGCCTGCACGGCGCGCTCGGCGCCGTGCGCGACCTCGTGCTCGGCGCCGGGACCGTTAGGGAGCCGGTGCGCCCGCAGGACGAGGTGATCGTGCGGTTCCAGCAGACGTGCGGCCCCGTGCTGGCCAAAGGCGTCGAGGACACCGCGTTCTACCGCTGGTCGCGCCTGATCGCGCTGAACGAGGTCGGCGGCGAGCCTGACCGGTTCGGGGTCAGCCCGCAGGAGTTCCACGCCATCGCGGGCCGGCTCGCCAGGGACTGGCCAGCCACCATGACCACGCTGTCCACCCACGACACCAAACGCCAGGAGGATGTGCGCGCCCGGCTGGCCGCGCTTGCCGAGTCGCCGCAGAGATGGGCACGCGAGGTCGCGCGGTGGAGCGACCTCGCGGTCCGGCGAAGCGGCGGGCGGCCACCCGAGCCGGATACCGAGTACCTGATGTGGCAGACCCTTGTCGGCGCCTGGCCGATAGAGCGCGACCGGCTGGCCGGTTTTCTCCGCAAGGCGATCCGCGAGGCGAAGACCCTCACGTCCTGGTCCGATCCGGACACCGGCTACGAGTCGGCGGTGCTTGGCTTCGCAGAAGCGGTGCTGGGCGACCCCGAGCTGACCGCGCACATCGATGGCTTCGTGGCGCGCATCGCGCCTGATGCCCGGGTGAACTCGCTAGGCGCGAAGCTGGTGCAGCTCACCATGCCGGGGGTCGCCGATGTCTACCAGGGCTGCGAGCTGACCGGGTTTTCGCTGGTGGACCCGGATAACCGGCGGCCGGTGGACTTCGCGCTGCGCCGCGCGATGCTAGCCGAATCCGCGGGCGATGTGCTTGCGGTGGGCCTGGACGCGGAGAAGCTGCTCGTGACCACGGCTGCGTTGCGGCTGCGCCGCGATCATCCGGACATCTTCGCCGGGAGCTATACGCCGCTGCAAGCCCACGGGCCAGCCTCCGCACACGCCGTCGCGTTCGTTCGCGGCGGTCACGCGGTAACCGTTGCCACCCGGCTTCCAGCCGGGCTTCTGCGCAGGGGCGGCTGGGCCGACACGGCGCTGACGCTGTCTGATGGGAACTGGCGCGACGTGTTGACCGGCGCCAGCCATTCCGGTCCGCGCCTGCTGCTGTCGGCTCTCACCCGGCGGCTCCCGGTGGCTCTGCTCGTGCCAGAAAGACTCGTGCCAGAAAGACTCGTGCCGGAAGGGACGTCGGCCAGGTGAGCGCGTTCGGTGTCTGGGCTCCCGCTGCACGGCAGGTCGAGGTGGAGGTGGATGGGCAGCGGCACCCGATGCACCCTCGCGGCCCGGATGGCTGGTGGCAGGCAGAGGTGGCGGGCGCAGGAGACGGTGCCGACTACGGGTTCCGGCTGGACGGCGGTGATCCGTTGCCTGATCCTCGCTCGCCGCGGCAGCCGTTCGGGATCCATGGGGTAAGCCGTACCTACGACCATTCCATCTTCGGCTGGACGGACCGCGGCTGGCGGGGTGGCCCGCTGCACGGGTCAGTGATCTACGAGCTGCACGTGGGCACGTTCACCCGGCAGGGCACGTTCGATGCCGCGATCGGGCGGCTCGACCACCTACGCAGCCTCGGCGTCGACATCATCGAGCTGATGCCGGTCGCCGCCTTTCCTGGCCACCACGGCTGGGGCTACGACGGGGTCAACCTGTGGGCGGTGCACGAGCCCTACGGCGGCCCAGAAGGGCTGAAGCGCCTGGTTGACGCCTGTCACGCCCGACGCCTGGCCGTGGTGCTTGACGTCGTGTACAACCACGTCGGCGGAGGCAACAAGCTCGCCGCGTTCGGCCCGTACTTCACCGACGCGCACGTGACGCCGTGGGGGCCCGCGGTCAATCTGGATCAGGCAGGTTCCGATGAGGTGCGGAAGTTCCTGATCGGCAACGCGCTGATGTGGCTGCGCGACTACCACCTCGACGGGCTGCGGCTTGATGCGGTGCACGCGTTCGAAGACCATCGGGCACTGCACTTCCTTGAGGAGCTCGCCTCCGAGGTGCATGCGCTAGCGGCCCTGTTGAACAGGGAGCTGGTGCTGATCGCCGAGTCCGGTGACAACGATCCGCGGCTGATCACATCCCGCGAGGCGGGTGGCTATGGGCTGACCGCGGCGTGGAGCGACGACTTCCATCATGCGGTCCACGCGGCTATCACCGGTGAGCGGCAGGGCTACTACTGCGACTTCGGATCATTCGCCACGCTCGCGAAGACCCTGACCAAAGTGTTCCTCCATGACGGAATCTGGTCCACGTTCCGCGGTCGCACGCACGGGCGGCAAGTCGACGTGTTCCGAATCCCGGCCCACCGCTTCATTGGCTACCTGCAAGATCACGATCAGGTGGGTAACCGTGCGACCGGAGACCGGATCTCCGCCTCCGTGTCTGCCGACCTGCTCAAGGTCGGCGCGGGCCTGGTGCTGACCGCACCGTACACACCGATGCTGTTCATGGGGGAGGAGTGGGGTGCGGGCACTGCGTGGCAGTACTTCACCGACCACATTGACGCCAGGCTCGCCCGTGCCGCCGCCGAAGGCCGCAGGTCCGAGTTCGCCGCGCATGGCTGGGGTCCCGCCGACATCCCTGACCCGCAGGATGCGGCGACCTTCGTCGGCTCGAAGCTGAACTGGCCGGAGCTGGATCGCCAGCCGCACCGCGAGCTGCTCGCCTGGTACACCGAACTGATCACGCTGCGCCGCGCTCGACCCGAGCTGACCGATCCGCGCCTGGAGCGCGTGCGGGTTGACTACGACGAGGCGCGACGATGGCTGGTGGTGCGCAGAGGGCGGCTGCGGATCGCCGCCAACCTCGGCGGCGGCGCCGCACGGCTGCCGCTGGGTGGCCGCGGCACGGCGCTGCTCGCCGCCTCCACCGCCGGGGTCACGATGGACGGGGACGCCGTTGCGATGCCCGCGGCCGCATTTGCCGTCATCGAGACCTGACACCCTCTCCCGTGGCTATCCTCCGTGAGCTATGAGCACGACACGACGCAGCCAGGCCTGGTACGCAGGCACCGACCGCAATGCCTTCATCCACCGGGCCTGGATGCGGCGTGGCCTGCCTGGCCACGCGTTCGACGGCCGCCCGCACGTCGCGATCGCCACGACCGCCTCCGACCTTGCCCCGTGCAACAGCCACCTTGGCGAGGTTGCGGCGAGCGTGCAGGCAGGGGTCTGGGAGGCCGGCGGCATTCCGCTCGTCATGCCGGTGCCCGCGCTCGGCGAGACGCAACTGCGCCCCACCGCGATGCTGTTTCGCAACCTCGCCGCCATGGCCGCCGAGGAGATGATCCGCGCCAACCCGGTGGACGGCGCCGTCCTGCTCGGCGGCTGCGACAAGACGATTCCCGCGCTGCTCATGGCCGCCGCCTCGGTAGACCTGCCCGCCATCGTCGTGCCTGGCGGGCCAATGCTCACCGGGCACTTTCGTGGCGCGCCGCTCGGCTGCGGAACAGACGTATGGCGGCTCAGCGAGGAAGTCCGGGCCGGAACACTGTCAGGGGAGGAGTTTCTTCGCGCGGAATCTTCGATGATCCGCAGCCGCGGGCACTGCAACACCATGGGCACCGCCTCCACCGTGGCGGTGATGGCCGAGGCGCTCGGCACCACCTTGCCTGGCACAGCGGGCATCCCGGCGGCCGACAGCCGCCTGCTCGAACGCGCGCACGCGGCGGGCCGCCTCGTGGTCGAGATGATCGAGGCCGACCGCCGCCCGAGCGCGATCCTGTCGCGCGCCTCCTTTCTCAACGCGATCGTCGCGGTCGCCGCGTGCGGTGGCTCCACCAACGCGGTCCTCCACCTGCTCGCCATCGCCGGCCGCCTTGGCGTGGGCCTGCGCCTTGACGACTTCGAGATCGGTGCCGATGTCCCGCTCATCGTTGACCTGCAGCCCGCGGGCAGGTACCTGATGGACGACCTGTTCCGCGCGGGCGGCGTGCTCGCGGTGCTACGCGAGGTGGCCGACCTGCTCGATGGCGAGGCCTGCACCGTCACAGGCGTGCCGCTTACGCACTACATCGAAGACGCCGTCATTTACGACGAGGCGGTCATCCACCCTCGCCACGCGCCCGTGCGCGAGTCCGCGGGGATCGCTGTGCTCCGCGGCAATCTCGCGCCCGGCGGCGCGGTGATCAAGCCGTCCGCGGCCACGGCTTCGCTGCTGCGCCACCGCGGCCGTGCGGTCGTGTTCGACAGCATCGAGGATCTGCGCGCCCGGCTCGATGATCCAGGTCTCGATATCGAGGAAAGCAGCGTTCTTGTACTGCGCGGCTGCGGCCCGAAGGGTTATCCGGGCATGCCCGAGGTGGGCAACATGCCGCTGCCGGAACGCCTGCTCAAGCGTGGCGTGCGTGACATGGTCCGGGTCAGCGATGCCAGGATGTCCGGCACCGCCTACGGCACCGTCGTCCTGCACGTCGCGCCTGAAGCGGCGGCCGGCGGCCCGCTTGGCCGCCTACGCACCGGCGACCCGGTCATACTCGACGTCGCGGCCCGCAGGCTCGACGTGGACGTGCCCGACGCCGAGCTGCGCGGGCGCGCCCCGGCCCCCAGTGCCAGCTATGCCAGCGCGGAACGCGGCTGGCAGCGTCTCTATATAGAGCACGTCCTGCAGGCCGACCGCGGCGCCGACCTCGACTTCCTTGTCGGTGCAAGCGGGCATGAGGTCGGCAGACAATCGCACTGACGCTCCCGCGCCGGGGTCACAACGCCTGGCGTCGCTGCAGATAGTTGAAGGCGACCCAGCCGAAAGGTACGGGGAGCCAGAACGTCAGCAGCCGGAAGAGCAGCACCGAGCTGAGCGCCGTTGCGTTGTGCAGCCCTGCGGCAGTCAGCCCGGCCGACAGCGCGACCTCAACAGCGCCGAGGCCGCCGGGCGTCGGGGCCGCCGATCCGAGCGCGCTGCCTGTCAGGTAGACCACGGCGACGCTGGTGATCGGCAGGGAGCCGCCGAGCGCGCGCACCGAGGCGGCCAGGCACAACACGTAGGCCAGGGTCAGGGCGAGCGCGCCGCCTAGGCCCGCGGCCAGCTTGCGCGGGTTCTGCGCGACGTCGAGCAGCCGCGGCAGTACCTGCTCCAGCGTTGGCACCAGGCGGGCACGCAGCAGCCGCCGCCCAGGCCGCAAGGCGATCGCCGCGAGCAGCAGCACCACGAGTCCCGCCAGCACGAAATACACCCAGGTCGGCGGCCGCAAGGAATGGATCTGCCCGGCGCCCGTTATCGCGGCGAAGATGACGAGCAGCACCATGTGCAGGACGAACGCGATGACCTGTGCCGCGCCGACGCTCGCGGTGGCCCTGGCCGGGGACAGTCCGTTGCGCTGAAGGTAACGGATGTTGAGTGCCGCGCCGCCAACCGCCGCGGGTGTCACCAGCGTCACGAAGGAGGCGGCCAGCTGCG